>JGI26081J50195_1000023_pt1 | contig 62729 bp, 61 predicted proteins | sample SaaInl74LU_5_DNA_FD_50195 | JGI IMG/M metagenome (IMG submission 50195) | reverse complement strand
GGTATTGGCCTAAACTTGGTGTATTACTGACTTTTCTCATTCATGATGAGAAAAAAGCCCACCCACGGTGGGCTTTTTTTATCGAAAGTAAATAATTGTTGTACCTTATCGGAGTTCGATAAAACAACAATAGTTTTGAATAACCTTCCATTAATTAATTATGGTCTGTTTTATCCGTAACAATATTTTTAATCATTATAACTTTAAATTTCCATTGGGCATGTCAAAATTAATTAGACCTAAATTCGGTTTTTCTCTCATCTTATTACTTTCTTTCGTCAGTTTGACTACAATGATGGCGCAACAAACTTATCAACTCGATTGGGGTTTTAATATCAATGGCGCCAATGCATCACTGACCATAGAGCAGGGGGATACTGTTGAATGGACTTGGATCGATACCGGTCAGCACAATGTCGTCAATACGGCAAATGCTGTAGAGACATTTGACAGTGGCCTTCTGCAGGGCGTTGGGACTACATTTTCACATACATTTACAGTAATGGGTGTGAACGATTATCAGTGCACCCCACACAATAGCACTATGTTTGGTACAATAACAGTGACTGCACCGGCATCTAATGACTTTTATTTAGCACCAAACGGAGTCACTTGCATGTGCCCTAATGCGGCTATTGGGGATTCTGGTGATCCAGGAAATGGGACTGTTTACACTAAAAGAACTCGTTCTGAAATAACCACTGTGAATGCATCTACGACTTGCACCAGTGGAATAACAGATATGTCGTCCTTATTCAATCAAGTTATATTTAACGAAGATATTAGCAGTTGGGATGTAAGCACAGTCACCGACATGAACCAAATGTTTGCTGAATCTTTTGCGTTTGACCAGCCCATAGGTGATTGGGATGTCAGCTCAGTCACGAATATGAATGGCATGTTTTTTCAGGCAAGTGCTTTTAATCAACCAATCGGTGATTGGAATGTTGGACAAGTCACTGATATGACATCAATGTTTAATGAAGGCGCTTTTAACCAACCTATTGATGCCTGGGATGTGTCAAACGTAACCCAAATGTCCGGCATGTTTTATTTCAACTCAGCATTCAACCAAGCGCTTAATTCATGGGATGTCGGCAATGTGGGCAACATGTTGGATATGTTCAATAATGCTTCGTCTTTCAATCAAAATCTAAATAATTGGAACGTTAGTGGCGTGGTCAATATGTCTGGGATGTTTCAGCGTTCATCAATGAATCAAGAAATTGATGACTGGAATGTGAGTTCAGTCATTAATATGAGTTGGATGTTTGAAGGATCCCCATTCAATCAGCCAATCAATAGTTGGAACGTAAGCAGCGTCTTAAACATGGAGGCAATGTTTGGTAATACGGGTTTTAATCAACCATTAGATAGTTGGGATGTATCCAGTGTCCTGTCGATGTACAATATGTTTAATGAGGGGGCCTCTGATTTTGATCAAGACATCAGTTCGTGGACTTTTAATACAAGTGTGGACTTTACAGGGATGTTGAACAGCAGCGATATGAGTATTGAAAATTACGACTTACTGTTAGCGAGTTTGTATAATCAACCTCTTGTGAATAAAGAGTTCGGTGATTTCGGTCTGCGATATTGTAATCAGCAAGACCACGATGCCTTGATCAATGAAAAGGGCTGGACATTTGATGGAGGTCAATTAACAATCACAGGTATCATTGCTCCAGAATCAATTATAGCTGAAACTGATCCCGGAGCTTGTGTGGCTTCCGGTTTGGAATTAGGGATACCTGACGTCTTTGGCTGTGGCACGTTAAGTGTGTCAAATGATGCGCCAACAGAATTTCCGATAGGTGTTACTGAGGTAACTTGGACAGTAACAGATGATAATGGAACAACTGCAACAAGTTTTCAATTTATTGAAATTCAATTAATGAGCGATGAGGCTGAAGTCTGTTATGTTTCAGCAGATGTGATTTCGCCGGAAAACAACCGAGTATTCATCACATCCGACCCAGATTTAAACGGTCAAAACGTAGATTTTCACGAAGTTCTGCGTGAAACACCTTCAGGGGGGTATGAAACCATAGGGTTCATTGTTCCTCCTGAGAATTCCTATTTGGATGCCACATCGGATAATAATGCCCAGGCCTATCGATATAAGGTGCAAACTACAGATGTATGTGGTGAATTACTGACGCTTTCTGACTTTCATAAAACCATTTTACTTCAGAGTAATATTGCAACCGATAATTCAGTAAATCTATCATGGAATCCTTATATAGGCGTGGCATTCAATACTTATAATATTTACAGAAGTGTTAATGGAGCTAATTACGAATTGTTGTCGTCAATTTCATCAACTAATACCTCATACAATGACACCTCCGCTAACGTTGTAGACAACTTCTATGAGTATTACATCTCTATCGATGTGGCTTCGTGTAGTACTGATCCATTTCAAAGTTTTGAGCTAGAGTCCAATCGTGAGTTCATCAATCCGAATCTGTCAATCGGGGAAAGCAACTGGCTTAAGAACGCCATAACCGTCTACCCAAACCCAACCTCGAAGTATCTGAATATACTCATTAACGGGAATTTTGAACTCCATGGATTAACGATTTATAATGCTATTGGTCAAAAGATTTTAGAGACGAATGTTTTTAAACAGATAGATGTGTCCGAGATACCATCAGGGATCTATTATTTAGTGATCGGCTCAGACCAAGGAACAGTAACCAAAACAATGGTCCGTAGGTGAGGCCATGTCGTTCAAAATAAAACTAGGAAAACCCGGCCATACTTAAGGCATAGCCCCGTTTTGATTGCATGGGCCACCTAAAAATTGAATTTAACACAGTTTTATGTTTTTGATGGATCGTGTGGCATGATATTTTCAACTAACAGAACATAATGATGCATAATAGGTTTCATTGTAGTTAGTTAAATTGGTTAGTTAGTTGAGTCAACCGCACAGGGCAACCTGATGCGGTTTTCTTATGGTCTTAATTGTTATCGTGGTCGACAAATGGACTATTGTCGGAGCTTGCAATAGTGGTTTTGAGTTCATTGACTTCTTTTTGAGTCAAATCTCTCCATTGTCCTAAAGGTAAATCGCCCAAGTGCAGATGCATCAGACGTACCCGATTAAGGCGGACGACATCGTATTCCAGATACTCACACATCCGGCGAATCTGTCGGTTGAGCCCTTGTACCAAAATGATTTTGAAGGCTGTTCGGCTCAGGCGTTCGACCTGACAAGGCTTGGTTACTGTGTCCAAAATCGGGATCCCTTGGCGCATGCGTTTGAGAAAATTTTCTGAAATCGGTCTATTGACATGAACGATGTATTCCTTTTCGTGTAAGTTTCCTGCCCGAAGTATTTTATTGACGATGTCACCATTATTGGTCATGAGCAATAGTCCTTCGCTTGGTTTGTCCAGTCGTCCGACATGAAAGATGCGTTGTGGATGTTTGATGAAGTCCACAACATTTCCTTTGATCTTGCGGTCTGTGGTACAAGTAATCCCTACAGGTTTGTTCAGCATGATATAGACATCTTCAGAAGGGGGCGTAAGTGGAGTGCCATTAATTTTGATCACCTCACCGGGCATGACACGGTCGCCCAATTGGGCCACTTGATCGTTGACGGTAACCACACCTTGTGTGATCAATTGATCTGCTTGACGTCTAGAGCAATATCCGTTGTCGCTAATGGCCTTATTGAGTCTTATGGATTCTGGATGGTGACTCATAATTGTTCGAGTTGTTTTTGATAATGGTTCAATTGATCTCGCCATTGTGCCGCAGACACAAAATCGAGTTGTTTGGCTGAGGATTCCATTTGTTGACGGGTTTCCCGAATTTTTTTCTCTAATTCAGGCAGTGTCCAATAGGTCGTTTCTTTTTCTTCTGCTAATGCTTTAATCTTGGCCTCAGCGGGACTTATTTTGTCTTTTGCCAGAGCGTTGGTCATGGACTTAACTATCGCTCTCGGAATTTGACCATGATCTTTATTGTACTGGATTTGTTTTTTTCGGCGGTATTCTGTCGCGTCAATCGTGGCTTGCATGCTTTTTGTGATTTTATCCGCGTACATGATGGCTTTTCCATTAAGATGACGTGCCGCGCGTCCAACAGTCTGGGTGAGCGATCGAGCACTGCGCAAAAAACCTTCTTTATCGGCATCAAGAATCGCCACTAAGGAAACTTCAGGAAGGTCTAAACCTTCGCGCAATAAATTCACACCAACCAACACATCAAAGATACCCAAGCGCAAGTCTTGCATGATTTCAACACGTTCTAGTGTGTCAACATCACTATGAATGTAACGACAGCGAATGCCTACTCGAGTCATATATTTGGTCAGTTCCTCTGCCATCCGTTTGGTGAGTGTCGTCACCAAAACACGTTCATCTTTGTCTACCCGCTTTTGTATTTCTTCAAGCAGATCATCAATTTGGTTTTTACTCGGGCGAATTTCTATCGGCGGATCCAGAAGACCAGTGGGGCGGATGACTTGTTCTACATAAACACCACCGCAGCGCGAAAGTTCATAATCGGCTGGAGTGGCACTGACGTAGATGACTTGATTTTGAAGCGATTCAAACTCCTCAAATTTTAATGGTCTATTGTCCATAGCTGCTGGCAAGCGAAACCCATAATCGACCAGATTTTCTTTTCGGCTACGGTCACCGCCGTACATTGCACTGACCTGTGAGACACTGACATGACTCTCATCGACAATCATCAAATAGTCCTCTGGAAAATAATCCAAAAGGCAAAATGGTCTCGTGCCAGGAAGCCTCTGGTCCAAATAGCGAGAATAGTTTTCGATGCCACTACAATAGCCCAGTTCTCTGATCATTTCTAGATCAAAATTGGTCCGCTCTTCAAGACGTTTCGCTTCGAGATGCTTCCCAATTTCTCTGAAGTAATCCAATTGTTGGACCAAGTCATCTTGTATGGACTTGATGGCATTTTGCAGCACATCTTGTGAAGTCACAAACATATTTGCAGGGTAGATGTTGAGCCGGTCATAGGATTCAATGATGCTAAGATTTGCCGGGTCGAACGCCTCGATTTCTTCAATTTCATCACCAAAAAAATGAATGCGAAATGCGTGATCTGCATAACCTGGAAAGACATCCACCGTGTCGCCCTTAATCCTAAAGCGACCATTGTGGAACTCAGTTTCTGTCCTTGAATAAAGGCCTTGTACCAATTGATGCAGGAGTTTGGTCCTGGATATGATTTGTCCCTTTTGAAGCTCAATGACATTTTTCTTGAATTCTACAGGGTTGCCGATCCCATAAAGACAAGAGACCGAAGCGACCACAAGCACATCACGACGCCCAGAAAGTAGAGATGAGGTGGTACTGAGCCTGAGTTTCTCAATTTCTTCGTTAATGGACAAATCCTTCTCGATATACACCCCACTGCTCGGGATATAGGCTTCAGGTTGGTAATAATCGTAGTATGAGACAAAGTATTCAACGGCATTATTGGGAAAAAACTGTTTGAATTCGCTGTAGAGTTGAGCGGCTAGCGTCTTATTGTGTGCCAAAACCAGAGTTGGTTTTTGGACTTGAGTCACAACATTGGCAACGGTAAAGGTCTTGCCACTTCCGGTGACGCCGAGTAATGTCTGCTGTCCTATATTTTGTTGCAAACCATCAACAAGTTGCCGGATGGCTTCTGGCTGATCACCTGTAGGGGTAAAATCACTAACGAGATCAAAGGTCATAGCGGTAAATGAATTTGGCTAAATTACGAAATTGATTTGGCTCCAACACCGATTCTTCTGTTCGGTTCCGGAGCATCAATTCAGGGACGACACTCTGTTAGTAACTGATGTCGATATAAAACTTAAATCTGACGGCTGTTGGGCTAGGACCCTCTGCAATGGGTAGTGCTTTTGTGTCAATCACCACCAGCTCTTGGCCAATATAATCCGGTTGGGGCTGGTAAACATAATGTATGTGCTGCGTGATTGAGTCAACACGTAATGTACTGATCGTACTTTGTGAAGGCTGAATTGTGATCAAGGTTTGTGCTTCTGTAGCAAAGGGCCCAAGATCATAATTCAAGATGTCCTGATGGCGCATCGATATCTGTGGTGTAAACACCACGGTTGTAGCGGCATCTTCGTTCTGCGGTAGGCAAGAGCACAANAAGAATGCGGACAGCACAACAAAAAGAAGGCGACTCAAATAGGTATGACCCAATAAATTTACCATTCTGAATCATAAGATAGGCCATCGAGATCATCGTCATCGAGGCCATATTCATCAAATTCATCGTCTTGATCATCGTTTTCTGCTAAGCCCACAAATTCTGTCGAAGGCGCCTGGTCGGGCAGCTGGCCATGAGCAAAAAGAAGATTAGGATAAGTGACACCGTCTTGTGGTGAGGTGATTTCTGCCAATTCAATCAAAAAGGTCCAATAATTCAGAAAGTCGTAGACATAGATCATCTTGGTCTGGTCCTTATCCAATACATCGGCAAGTAATGTGTCCCGCATCACACCAATATCGCCCTGCACNTCACTCATGTCGAACAATGGAAATTCTTCTCCCTGTTCCCACTGATCATTACTGATGTAAAAAGAAGCCATTTCATCTCCTTCAAAGCCAAAAGCTTGCGTGATGCTATTGTGAAAATCCTCTAAGGTCATGTTGTTGTCCAATTCAAGGTCTCGAAAGACATCTTCTTGGGCATTGAGAATAATTCTAAAACGGTAAATCATAGACGGTACTTAAGGGGTAAAGTTAAAATTAATCAAACAGAAAACATACAAAAATTAATATTCTGACTGTTTATTATTGGTGGCGAAAAACATGTACGGTANAGGTCATGTTGGCCAAGAGTAAAAAGGCCACCACTTGATGAGCAAGTCCTAAAGCNACTGGTACTTGGAGCAAAAGCGTCAAGACCCCTAACAAAAACTGAACGCCGACCAAGACTAAAAGAGACTTTAAAGCCCCTCTATGCGCCGGTAACTCAGTTCTTTTAAAGCCTAAATAACTCGCCCAACCTATTAAGCCAACGACAAGGTAGGCTAAAGTTCTGTGGACAAATTGAACGCCGCTTTTTCCTTCAACAAAATTTTTCCACACCGGCACGAGTTCTTCAGTAACCGTCTCATGCATCCAAAGGCCATCACTCATTTTTGGCCAATGATTGTGGATCCATCCCGCATCAAGGCCAGCGACAAAGGCTCCATAGATGATCTGTATGACGAGTACGAGGTAGCCCAGGCGCAGAATGTTTTTCATTCCAGACCATTGAGGTCCTCTCTCTTTGTGCTGGGCATAAATAAGGTCTAAGGCAACCCATAGCGTATAGGCAAAGGTCAAAAAAGCCGTGGTCAGGTGCATGGCCAGACGATAGTGACTCACATCAGGACGATCGACTAAACCACTCTTGACCATATACCAGCCCAAAAACCCTTGTGTACTGCCCATCAACATCAGTACAAGACACTTCCTGATGGTGCTGCGGCTGAGTTTCTTTGTGATTAAAAAGTAGGCAAATGGAAGCATAAATACGAGTCCGATCACGCGTCCAATGACGCGATGGATCCATTCCCAGAAGAAAATGTCTTTAAACTCCTCTAAAGTCATTCGGTGGTTGATCTTCTGGTATTCTGGATATTGCTTGTAAAGGTCAAAGGCGGCATCCCATTCTTGTGCATTGAGCGGAGGAATGGTGCCCGCAATCAATTGATAATTGGCAATAGACAAACCCGAGTGGGTCAAACGGGTAATTCCACCAACTATCACCATAATAAAAATCAAGATACAGCCGCTCAATAACCAGTAAATGACGGGTTTAGTGTCTTTCATATGAGTCTTTTTTGAGTTGAAACCAGTTATAAATGTTTTTTTCTTCTCCTGGGTAGTGGTCGTGTTTTTCAAATTCAAAGCCAAGTTTTTCTAGGACGCGAATGGATCTCACATGTTCCACCATGGTAAAAGCCTTAATTAAATCAATCCCTTGATGGTCAAATCCATGAGTTATCAGGGCCCTAGAGGATTCTGTGGCAATGCCTTGACCCCAATATTCTGGCAAAAAACGATAGCCAATATCCGGAACACCGAGTTGTGGAATGTGTTTGAGGCCACAAAACCCAATGAGTTCTTGATCCCCTTGATGCACAACTGCCATCCGGGCGTAACCGTAAGTGGCGTATTCGTTTAGCCATGTCCCTTCAATAATTTCTGCAGCGTGATCCCGTGTGGTGATCAGAACATCACCTGTTTTTTCTTGAGTGGCTTTATTGGAGCCGAATCTCACAACCGCATCAATATCGTCTATGGTAAAAGGCCTTAGGAGCAGTCGTTCTGTGTTTATGGTTTTTGGTGTCGTCATACGCCAGGGGTGAGCCCTAACTCTGCTCCTTTTTTAATCATAAAAACTTTTGCCGCTTCATATTCGTTGGGAATATGACCCTCTAAAATGGCCTCCTTTATGGCGTCTTTTATCTGGCCAATTTCTCTAGAGGGGCCGAGACCAAAAGTCGCCATGATTTCTTCTCCGCTCATCGGTGGTTGAAAATTGCGGATGTGGTCACGTTGTTCCACCTCTTGAATTTTTTCACGTACTCGTTGAAAGTTGGCGTGGTATTTTTTGAAGCGTCTTGGATTTTTGGTCGTGATGTCGGCCTCGCATAGGGTCATCAAAGACTCTAAGTCATGGCCTGCATCAAAAATGAGTCGCCTTACGGCACTATCTGTGACCTCTTGAGCGATGACAATGGGCCTTGAACTCATGGCCACCATCTTACGGACAAACTTCAGACGGTCATTTAGGGGCATTTTGAGACGCTTAAAAAGCTTTAAAACCATCTTGGAACCCACAAACTCGTGGCCGTGGAATGTCCATCCATTTTTCTGGTCAAAGCGTTTGGTCGGTGCCTTGCCAATATCATGCAGCAGGGCCGCCCAACGCAACCAAAGGTCATCACTGGTTCGGGCCATATTGTCTACGACCTCTAGAGTGTGCCAAAAGTTGTCTTTGTGCAACTGGCCTTCTTTTTCTTCGATACCCTCTAATGCGGTGAGTTCAGGAAAAATAAAAGGCAAAAGGCCTGTTTGATGCAAGAGTGCCAAGCCAATTGACGGTGTCGCTGCAGCCAAAATTTTATGGAGCTCGTCGACAATTCTTTCTTGGGAGATGATCTTGATGCGGCTGGCATTGCGCGAAATGGCCGCCAAACATTCAGCGGTTATGGTAAAATTGAGCTGAGTGGCAAATCGTATGGCACGCAACATGCGCAATGGGTCATCACTAAAGGTGATGTCAGCATCTAAGGGTGTTTTTAGTATCTTTTGATCCAGAGCTTTAAGACCTTCGAAGGGATCGAGAAGCGCGCCAAAGTTATCATTGTTAACACTGATGGCCAATGCATTGATGGTGAAATCTCTGCGCTTTTGGTCGTCTTCTAAGGTTCCATTTTCTACCAGAGGATTACGGCTGTCGGAGCGATAGGATTCTCGCCGTGCCCCCACAAACTCTAACTCTATACCTTGTGTTTTGAGCATGGCCGTCCCATAGGTTTTGAAAACACTGACCTTAGGCTGATTTGGCAGGAGCGAGGCGACCTTTTTGGCTAAGGTGATGCCGCTACCAACCGTTACAAAATCGAGATCTTTGGCCGTAGCGCGTTTCAGTAAATAATCTCTAACGAAACCACCAATGACATATGTTTCTAGATTGAGCATGTCCGAGGCTTGAGCAACAGTCCTAAAAATGGGGTGCTCAAGTGCATGTTCTAATCCTTGTGATGGGTTCATTTACTTTCTGATTACTTGAACCACTCCATCATTTTTGAGCCTAATGACACTAGATGGTTGGTCATTTCTTTTGTTGCGGTCCAAATTTACGACATAGTCTACACCGTCCAAAATGGCTTGGCTAATTTCTTTGAACATTCCTGGTGTTGGTTCGCCACTGATATTAGCAGAGGTAGAGACCAATGGTTTTTTGAGGTGCTTGATCAGTGTGCGACAAAATTCATCATGCGTGACCCGTACACCAAGAGAATCATCCGCTGCGACTAAATTCTCCGCAACATGACGCGGTTGGTCATAAACGATTGTTGTTGGCCTATCGGCGTATTTGAGTATGTCGTAGGCGATTTCTGGGACCGATGAAATATACTGCTCGAGCATGCGAAAGTCGGAGACCAAGCAAATCAATGCCTTAGAATCATCTCGTTGCTTGAGGGCAAAAATTCTGTCTACCGCGTCTGCATTTGTTGCGTCACAGCCAATACCCCAGACGGTATCTGTGGGGTAGAGGATGATTCCGCCACGCTTGAGTACTTTGAGTGATTGTTCTATTTCAGGATGCATGATGGCTCATCTTTAAAGGTTCAAGTAGTCAAAAGCTTTCGATGCAAAATTACGATTAATGGTGCGACATTCTTCCAAAAGACCAGAATATTGAGGGGCGTTTTTGAGCTGTTGCTCAAAATCGTCATACGAGGTTATTTTTGCCGGATATTTGAAGTCAAAAAACTTTGTTGTTGTCGGTACNGCTAAGACTTTTTTNCCCATCAACAAAGCCCAGTACATGGCATGATAGCTATCGGTTACAAGCGTTTCACTTGCGCCGATAAAGGCGACCATATCCTCCAGAGAGGTCGCATTATGGCTATTGGGATACTTTTTGAGTCGTTCGGCGAGCGCTTGATCTTGGTGAGATTTTTTACCGAATAAAATTCCAATTTCTTGTGTGTTTTCAAAATTTTGATCAAAAATTGGATGAAGGCAACTCACACAAGGCACCCAATGTTCTTTTGTGCTGAAATCCCGAACACCTGCAAGGCCAAAATTTTTCAAGTCAACGTTGTATTTTTGCGGTTTTCCGAATTCATTGGGGTTAGGATCATTGTGTCCTGGACCCCAAAGCACCGTCTTTTTACCACGGTTTTTGAGTGCGCCAAAGAGCTTGATTTGTGTTTCGAAATGACGCAAATTGAGCAGTCCGCCACCACCAATAATGAGATCATTTTGCTGTACTGTTTCACGCCAATTCTTGCGAATAGCCCCTTGAGTTCTGCGCATCCCGTTGATGTCGAGCACCTTGCCTTTTAGTTGGTCAAAATAGAGGTGTGGGGCGCAATAATAATCGCCAATATTATTGGGATCATGCCGGTGTATATTGATGACTCCACGGCTGTCCAATGGGCCCGACAAGATGGCTCGAGCCATTTGTTTTTTGCGCTGCTCGCCATCGAGTAGAGGAAAGACCTTACCCAAAACCTTTTTAATTTTCATTACTTTCGTTTAAAATGTAAAGCTAAGCCTTACGACTTAATAATGAAACCTAAAGCCATGACATCTGCACTTTTGATTTCGACCTACAATTGGCCTGAGGCACTTGAATTGATTTTAAAGACGGTATTGATACAATCCAAGTTGCCCGATGTGGTTTTGATAGCAGATGATGGATCTGACCAACGCACAAAAGTTATTATTGAAGACTTCAAGGCTCAAAGTGCAGTTTTGGTAAAACACCTTTGGCATCCAGATCAGGGATTTCGTAAATCCTCAATTTTGAATAAGGCTATTGCGGACTGTTCAGTTGATTATATCATTCAAATTGATGGCGATTGTTTGTTGCATCCGGAATTTGTCAAAGACCATCTCAACGCGGCCAAAAATGGTGTTTTTCTCGCGGGAAGCCGCATCAATATCAAAGAGGGGTACCGCACCGAATTATTTGATCATCAGAACGTTNTTTTTCCTTTTGGGTTCAGAGGGTTGCGGAACAAAACGCGCCGTATTTATTGGCCTTTTCTCGGGTATTTTTATCGACCAAAAAATATTTTTTCAAAGAAATTTAGAGGATGCAATACATCATTTTGGCGTAATGATTTCATTGCGGTCAACGGCTATAATGAGGCCTTTGAGGGCTGGGGGCGNGAGGATTCGGATTTGGCATACCGACTGTTGCATCGGGGTTGTGCCATGCAGCGTTTGAAGTATCGCGGTTTGTTGTACCATATACCGCACAGAAATTTGTCAAAGGATCGATTGGAGATCAACGACGACATTGAACAAAAAACGATTGCAGAAAAAATAATTTGGGCCACTAAGGGCCTTGATCAATATGTCATCAAGGCATCTGACGGTACATCAAAAATAATTTGACATAGCGTTTAAAAACAGATTGGGCGTTAATACTGGCCAAAATCCATCCTTCTAAACCATCTAATATACCAAGCCGTATCAAGTACTGGTGCCAAAATCGATAAAACGGCCGCCAAATAAAATGACCAAGATGCACCTTTTTCTTGGCCTCAAACGCCATTTGGGCTTGCAAAGTGCTGTAGCGGTCAAGTTTGGCCAAATAATCAGAAAATGATTTGTACGTATGATGTGGAATGCGCGATTTGAGTCGGGCTGTAGTGCCATCAACTGAGATTGTTTCATGGACCAATCTGCCATTATAGCGGCAGAGCTCGGTTCTGCCTAAACGAATGACCCAGTCGGTTTGAAATCCGGAAAACCTGATTTTTTTACCCATAAAATAAAGTTGGCGACGGATAAAATAGGCCTCGGCTCTTGGCCTTGCAACGGCATCAAGTATTTCTTTTTTAGCTTCAGCTGTAATGACTTCATCAGGGTCAAAAAGCAGCACCCATGGTTGGCTGACTTGATCTAACGCAAAGTTTTTTTGGCTACTGAAATCATCAAAATCTCTAGAGAACACCCGTACATTGTCAAATCTTTTGGCCAAAGAGACGGTTTGATCAGTACTGTGAGAATCTACCAGAATTACCTCGTCGACGAAATCAAGCTGCTGTAAAAAAGAGGTGATGATTTCGCCCTCGTTGAGGGTGATCACGACCGCACTAATGGATGGCTTAGGGCTCAATAAATACTGGTTTTGCAGGTAAATATAAGGATTTTACCCCACGAGTGCGTGTTTGTTTAGGGGTCGACAACAAAAATATACCTAATTTTGTGACAAAGAACCACTGTATTGAATCGAATTGTTATTTCTGAGCAGCACAAGGCGCATCGCGACGCATTGCTGCATTTGGTGACCTCCTTTGACACCAGTGTTGCTCCTCTCATTGGCCAGGGGGATCGCAATGTGATCAAGGCCATGCCTTTTGGCCAAGATATTTTGGCCGTAAAATCATTCAAATCCCCGAATATCATTAACAAGTGGGTCTACCGTTTCTGGCGAAAATCTAAAGCAGAGCGCTCCTTTTATTATGCCCAAAGACTGTTGGCACTCAATGTGGGTACTGCAGAGCCCGTTGGATTTGCGGAGTCCTACAAGTATTTTGGGTTAGACAGAAGTTTTTACCTGAGTCGCGGACTCAAACCAGACTTTACGTTTCGTGAATTGATCCACGACGTGAACATACCGCGGCGAGACTACATTCTTGAGCGGTTTACAGAATTCACTTTTGATTTACATGAGAAGGGTATTTTGTTTCATGATCATTCTCCAGGAAATACTTTAATCAAGTGGATTGATGGCGAAGTGCATTTTTATCTGGTAGATCTCAACCGCATGTCTTTTGGTCCATTGTCACGCAAACAGCGCATTCATAACTTTGCCAGATTGACCCCACTAAGAGCTATGGTCAAAGCCATGAGCAAGACGTATGCGCGCTGCGCCAATATGGATGCTGATCAGGTGTACCGCGAAATGTGGGCAGAGACTGAGCAATTTCAATACAAATTTCACCGCAAGCGTCGTTTGAAAAAGCGACTGTTTTTTTGGCGCCGCTAATATGAAAGTAAAAGAAATCCCATTTTCTATAGCGCGTTCGTTGGTGCTCAAATCCCAACCTATTGAGCGTTTACAATCAATGGACATCCAGACTATTCCGGTGGTGGTGTCATTGACCTCAATCCCTTCTAGATTGCATAAGGTTCCGCTGGTGGTCCGCAGTATACTGACACAAACACGGCAACCGCAGCATATTGTATTGTGGTTGCATGAAGGCATGCGACATCAGGTGCCAAAAGCACTTCAAGAGTTGGTTTTTGAGCGTTTTTCTATTCGTTTTTCGCCCTTGACTTGCTCCCACAAAAAATTGATCCATACCCTCAAAGATTTTGACGCTACAGTAGTGGTCACCTGCGACGATGATTTCATGTACCATCGTACTTGGCTAAGTGCCCTTTATCAAGACCATCTTTTGTACCCTAATTCGGTTATTGCGCACCACATTAGATCGATCCAACGAGATGATCAGGGGCAATTGAAACCCTACAAGCAATGGCGCTATGAACCGCATGTCGACCAGCGCTCTGAATCATTACTGGCCATTGGCGGTAAGGGCGTGCTGTATCCAAAAAACCCCTTCGATTCCCTTTTTGACGATGTTGATTTATTCATGAGGTTGGCGCCAAAGGCAGACGATCTGTGGTTTAAGGCTATGGAACTCTTAGTCGGGACCCCTGTGCGCAAATGCGCCGTTGAGGTTCCCGAGCCACTACCGATTGCGGGCACCCAGACATTCTCACTTAAAAAAGAAAATGTTGATCAGGACAAAAACCTACACCAATGGGCTGCTTTAGCCCAACATTTTGACCTTGAAGTTTAAAGATGCCGCTTATAAAAGCTGTTGAGTTCATCCCTAAATAAATCGATTTTGAGTTTTTGGTAAAGCTCTTGATGATTTTTTTTAGCGCTGCGGCCAAGCGGCGTTGCGTAAAGCTCGGGGTAGTGATCTTTCAAGTGCACGGCACAATGTTTTTCCCCATCGACATAAGCGCTCCAAGCCAGTTTATTGATCCAGGGTGAGAAAATGGTAAAGGTCGGAATGTCCAATGCTTTGGCCATGTTGACGGCACCACCTTCATTGCCAATCAAGGCATCGCATTGGCCTAATAGAGCCAAAAATTGCCCCAGGCTTTGGCCGTAAACTTTTGCCCTGATGCGTGGTTTGGTTTGATCCTCTGTCAAGGCCAAAATCACGTCTACCAAGGCCTTTTGTTTGGGGATATAATTGAGCAAAATAATAGCGGGAGAACATTTGGCGATATGGTCCAATACAGCAGCCATAGTCGCGGCGGGTAAAGACTTATTTTTGGCACTGCCCAGCACGCTCACCATGACCATAGGTTGTCCCGGATCTAAGCCATGTTCAATCAAATGATCTTGTGCCCATTTTTTATCGGCATCTGATCCGTATATGCGCGGCCTCAGACGCTGGTTTTGAATATCTTCTTCATCAAAAATAAGTCTGAGGCGATCTTCAATGGCATTGCCTGCTGAAGAATAAATGACGGGCGAGCGCTTGATGGACTTTTGGTAAAGCCATTGTGTGTACCATTTATGATAACTGATCCGCTGTGGACTACCAGAAAAAAGCACCATGAGATTGCTTTCAAGCTTCCCGTAGGCATCGATAATCAAGTCGTAATGTTCTGCTCTAATTGTCTGTAAATACAATAAGAACTCCCTGATCGATTGCTTTTGTGGCTTGGTAATTAATCGGTCGATCGATGGATGGTGGCGAACGACCTCTGCGGTATGTTCATGAACAGCATAATGCAGCTCTGCCTCAGGGTAGCGGTTCTTAAGGTGCGCACAAATGAGTGAAGAAATCAACACATCTCCGATCATTTTTTGTTGGATGACCAATATTTTATTCATTACCGAAGCTTANTGCGGCTAAATTAAAGAATAAATGTGGGACTCGAGTTGGTTTGGCTTCTTCCTGCAAGACTTTAGAAATTAGCCTATATTTGCACCGATGAAAACTCCTGAAATATCGGTGGTGATTAGCACCTACAATGCTTTGCCTTGGCTTAAAAAAGTCCTCTGGGGCTATGCCGTACAATCTTTTCAGGATTTTGAGTTGGTGATAGCCGATGATGGNTCTACTGAAGATACTGCTCAATTTATTCAGGAATTTGCCAAGACTGTTTCTTTTGACGTTTTGCATGTCTGGCAGGAGGATAATGGTTTTCAAAAATCTCAAATCCTTAACAAGGCTTTGGAGGCGTGCAATGCCTCTTACGTTGTGATGAGTGATGGTGATTGTATCCCAAGGAAAGATTTTTTGGCNGTGCATCAGCGTTANAGGGCCCCAGGATATTTTCTCTCTGGCGGCTACTTTATGTTGCCGATGAGTACGTCCACAATAATCGACCAGGCGGCTATTGAATCTGGTTTATGCTTTACCAAAGATTGGTTGATGGCCAATGACCTCAAGGCTTCGTTTAAACTGAGGAAGTTGACCTCTGGTGCTTTTATGGCCAAAATTCTCAATGCGGTGACCCCTACCAATGCGAGTTGGAATGGGCACAATGCGTCGGGATGGAAAAAGGATTTATTGGCCATTAATGGATTTGACCAGCGCATGCAATATGGAGGTCAAGACCGCGAGTTAGGGGAACGTTTGATCAATCTGGGCATNAAGAGCAAGCAGATCAGATACAGTGCCATATGCATCCATTTGGATCATCCTCGTGGGTATAAAAACGAAGCATCAATTGCCAAAAATAGAGGGATCAGGCAGGAAACCCGTCATCAAAAATCGACTTGGACNGCCTACGGCATTCATCCAGGGCCGAAATCATAGNCTACCGTTCAATTACTTTGCCTTATCAGACCGCGACGTCGTATGTCCGCAGCGCCTCGTTGAGTGAGGTCTTTTTGTCCGTAGAGGTTTTGCGCTGTCCAATAATGAGCGCACAGGGGACTTGAAAATCTCCGGATGGAAAAGTTTTGGTATAGCTCCCAGGTATAACAACACTTCTGGACGGAACACGTCCTTTCATTTCAATCGGCTCAGCACCTGTGACATCAATTATTTTGGTGGATGCAGTCAAGACCACGTTAGCACCCAAAACGGCTTCTTTTTCGACATGGACTCCTTCCACAACGATACATCGGGAACCAACAAATACATCATCTTCTATCACCACAGGTGAGGCCTGCAGTGGCTCAAGGACACCGCCAATTCCTACACCGCCACTCAAATGAACATTTTTACCAATCTGGGCACAACTCCCGACAGTAGCCCAGGTATCGACCATAGTTCCTTGGTCCACATAGGCGCCAATGTTGACATAACTGGGCATCATGATGACACCGCTTGCCAAAAAGGCACCATGTCTGGCTATGGCGTGGGGCACTACCCGAACACCTTTTTCGGCATATCCTGTCTTGAGTGGAATCTTATCATGGTATTCAAAAATACCTACCTCGTACGTATGCATGTGCTGAATTGGAAAATAAAGAATGATCGCCTTCTTGACCCATTCATTGACCTGCCATCCACTTTGAGTCGGCTCGGCACAACGAAGTACCCCTTGATCGCATAAATCAATGACTTCTTTAATGGCCGTTATTGTTTCAGTATCTTTTAGGAGTGCTCTGTTGTGCCAAGCGCGCTCGATTACGGGTGCTAATGGATGCATGATATAAGATTTTTGACAAAGATAAGGCAGTGATGGAATTCGGTGAAACAATTTGGGTTACTATTTCCTAAAGCCTTATTTTTGCCTGTAATATGGGCAAAATAGTAGCTTTGGATTATGGTCAAAAACGAACGGGAGTCGCCATGACAGACCCGCTTCAAATGATTGCTTCTGGCGTGACAACGGTGTCGACCCCTGAACTGCTCAATTTTCTTGATGAGTTGATTGGCCAGGAAGACATCACCCGAATTGTTGTCGGGGAGCCCAAACAAAGCCGAGGAAATGCTTCTGGTGTCGAAACGCAGATCATGGCGTTCTTACAGAAGTTTCAGGCGCGCCAACCCGGTATGGAGGTCGTTAGATTTGATGAACGATTTACAAGTAAAATGGCCTCGCGGGCGATGTTAGATGCGGGCTTGAAGAAAAAGAAAAGACAAGATAAGGCTTTGGTAGACCAAATCAGTGCCACGATTATATTACAAGACTATTTGAATACAAAATTATGATATACCCCATTGTTGCTTTTGGAGATCCAGTCCTGCGCAAATGTGCAGCGCCAATTCAGGCGAATTATCCCGATTTGAAACAGCTTATTGAAGACATGTTTGAGACGATGTACGGTGCTTCAGGCATTGGTTTAGCGGCACCTCAGATTGGTCTGCCCATCCGACTGTTTATTGTAGACGCGACACCTTTTGAAGATGATGAGGATTTAAGTCAGGAGGATCGAGATGTGCTCAAGACCTTTAAGAGGGTGTTCATCAATGCTCAAATTATTGAAGAATCGGGTGATGAATGGGCCTTTAATGAGGGTTGCTTGAGCATCCCAGAAATTCGTGAAGATGTTTTCCGCAAAGAGCACGTGACCCTGCAATACCTCGATGAATCCTTCACGCCACATTCAGAAACTTTTTCAGGTATTGCCGCACGGATCATCCAACATGAATATGACCACATTGATGGAGTGTTGTTTACCGACAAATTATCGTCTCTCAAAAAACGCATGATCAAAGGCAAATTAACCCAAATATCTAAAGGTTTGATCCGCGGTGATTACCGTATGAAATATCCCTTGGCCAAAAAGAAGCGATAAGGGATTTGGAAATCTCGGGCGAAGCGATGATATTTGCCCGCTAAAATTAATGCACACATGAGTTTAGAAAAAATATTATCGATCGCAGGAAAGCCTGGTCTTTATCAGATTGTCACCCAAACCCGGAGCGGTGTCCTTGCGGCTTCTTTGATGGACGGAAAAAAAATAACGGTGAGCGCGCGAGAAAATGTGAGCCTTTTATCAGAGATTGCGATTTATACATTGACTCAGGAGGTGCCTTTAGCGGATGTATTCAAGCATATTGCCAAAAAAGAAAATGGTGGTAAAGCCTTGAGCCACAAATCATCTAAAGACGAACTTGAAGCATTTTTCTTTGAAGTCCTGCCAGATTACGACGAAGATCGTGTTTATGCGAGCGACATCAAAAAGGTAGTCCAATGGTACAATCTTCTCGTTGATACGGGCCATACCGATTTTGAATTGCCCCAATCCCAAGATGGTACGGAAGAAGAGTAGCAATACAAAACATATGTGACAACTTAAATCCTCTACTCCCAGAGGATTTTTTATTTTTGAGGCATGAATGATAGAGAGAAACAATTAAAGGCCATAGACCGACTGCTGACCATTATGGATGAGTTGCGCGTGCAATGTCCTTGGGACCGAAAACAAAGTTTTGAGAGCCTGCGACACCTCACCATTGAAGAAACCTATGAATTGGGTGACGCGATTTTGGATAAGGACCTGACCGCCATCAAAGGCGAACTGGGAGACCTGCTGTTGCACATCGTGTTCTATGCCAAATTGGGTAGTGAAGTTGGTGCTTTTGATTTCGGCAGTCTCACAGAGGCTATTTGTGATAAGCTCGTGTCCCGTCATCCTCATATTTATGGTGATGTGACTGTCGCCGATGAGGAGGAAGTCAAAAGAAATTGGGAACAACTCAAACTCAAAGAAGGCAAAAAGAGTGTTTTGGAGGGGGTCCCGAAGTCTTTACCGGCGATGGTAAAAGCCAACAGGATTCAGGAGAAAGTTGCGGGAGTCGGGTTCGACTGGGAAGAACCGCATCAAGTCTTTGACAAGGTTCAAGAGGAGCTTCTTGAATTCAATACGGAGGTCGCAAAACGTGATGCCGAAAAGATGACTGAAGAATTTGGAGACTTACTGTTTTCGATGATCAACTACGCAAGATTTTTGAATATTGACCCAGAAAGTGCCTTAGAACGCACCAACAAGAAGTTCATGAAACGATTCGTCTACCTCGAGCAAAAAGCGCAAAATAGTGGACAAAACTTAAAGGACATGACCCTAGATCAAATGGAAGCCTTTTGGCAAGAAGCCAAGCAATTATAGGGCACGAATACTTTTTTTCTTGGCTTTCCATAGTGATAGATCAGCCTTGCGCATATCAATTGTTTTGTAGACCTCTGCAACCATTGGGTTGGTCTTATCTACATGCTGAAAAAAGCCTAAATTATTTTCTAATTGATTGATTTCTTGACTGATTTCAGTTATTTTTTTGGCCACTAACATGGCCTCCTGTGTGAGTAATTTATCGTTCTCTTGCGCCACCAAACTCGATAGCTTATTGGCATATCGGGACATGGCCACGTCTTCTTTTGACAGGCCAATGCCACCATAAAGCTTATTGAGCAGCTGTTCAAAATCTTCCTCGACATGGCGTTTTTTGGCGGGTACCTTGCCCATGTGTCTCCACTGCTTGGCCAAATCCGCTAAGTGTGCCAGGGCATCGGTTTGTTCCGTTGGAAGTGTCATGGTCCTGGCCTCTGCTAAAAACGCCTCCTTTTGTTTTAAGTTTTGTATCTCCTCTTGCTTAGCCAAGTCCCGTTCCGCATTGATTCGGTCGAAATAGTGGTTGCAAGCAGTTTTGAATTTTTTCCAAAGCTTATCGGCATCCTTGCGCGGAACATGCCCAATCTTTTTCCAATCGCTTTGAATTTTTTTCATCAAAGGCGTTGTCTTCTCAAAATCTTCGCTGTCTTTGAGTGCCTCAGCCTGCTGGATTAATGCTTTTTTCTGATCGAGGTGAGACAGCTGCTCACTTTTATAATTTTTGTAAAAGTCGTTTTTGGCTTGGTTGAAATCCCGTGTTGCTTCTTTGAATGTTTTCCAGATGATTTTATTTTTTTCTTTAGGCACTTTGCCCATCGCAAAAAATTCATCCCTTAGAGTTTGGACGCTATTCATGGCCTCTTGCCAGGCTTTATGCGTGCTTTTGGTTTGAGAACTTTGTGCCTTGATGCCTTCAATAAGCGCCATTTTTTGATCAAAATTTTGGGCTCTTATGGCGTCTTGTGCTTTGAGGTGCAATTCTCTTTTTTCATGAATGACCTTGGTGACTGCGCTAAAGGCGTTCCAAACATCTTCACGATATTCCTTAGCTACCGGCCCAAGGTCNTCTTTCCACATTTTGTGTAGTTGTTGGAGTTCGTTAAACGCCTTGGTGACGTCAGGCAGAGCAGATAATTCTTGAGCGCGCTCTACGATTTTTATTTTTTGCTCCAAGTTATGCTTGAAGTCTAAGTCTCTAAATTCTCTATTGAGATCCAAAAAGTCATAAAAATTCTCGACATGGTGACGGTAGGTACTCCAAATCACCTCGTATTGTGCTTTGGGTATCGGCCCAGCAGTGTGCCATTCTTCCTGAAGGGCTTTGAATGATTTGAGCGTGGTGTTGATGTTTTCTTCGACGGCTAATAGGCCCTTGAAAGACTCGATCAGTGCGCGCCGTTTGCTTAAATTTTCATTTAAATCCTTATTCAAGGATTCGTAATATTGTTTTCTTTTTTTGCGATAGGCGCGGTCTAACTGATCGACTTCTCCGGTATCGGGTAACTCACTAAAGTCCTCTTCTGACCCTCCTGAAGCCAAAAATTCTGCCTTATTTTTAGCCCATACCGTTGCCGCACGGTCCTCTAACTCATGTTTGAGGTCTTCTACTTGCGGCTTGATGTTTTGAATTGGGGCATTATCCAGAAGATTTTTAAAGGTCTCTAAGAGCTCAGTCACCGTCAAAGCATTAAGATCAATAGGGGTGTCGGTCACTGCGGTTGCGGCATCCGTGCTTGTGTTCTCTATATCCGAGGCGGAATTTGCTGCGGCTGTATCTTGTGGTTCTTGAGCGTCATTAATATTATCGCTCTGTTGTGGTGGTGTGGGTTGGTCTGACATCTGTTTCAATGTTAAGGGTCAAATTAATATGGTGAAGATAATAAAGCTTATGGCAATAGTAAAATCCTGAGCCCTGAATTCAAGATTTACGAACTTGTCCACAGTGCCCAGGATTTGAGCGCTTGATGCTCAAGCATGGCACGCCCGTTTTTGATTCTCGCTTTTGAGGCCTGTCCTAGTTTTAAGAATTCTGTTTTTTCAGGATTGTAAATCAAATCATAGAGCACATGTTGCTCGTCGATGAATTGATAAGGGATGGGAGGGATGGCCAATGTATCAGGATGTGTGCCAAGCGGCGTGCAATTGACAATCAACTGATACTGTTGCATGATTTTTTCATTTAAGTCGTCATAGGTCATGCAATGCTCGCTGAGGGATCTCGAAACTTGCGCAACCACAAATCCAAGTGCTTTCAGTACATATATTATGGCTTTTGATGCGCCCCCAGTGCCTAAAACAAGGGCGGTTTTATCGAGCGAGGGCAGCCATTCTTCTAACGACTTGGCAAATCCGTAATGATCGGTATTGAATCCAGTCATGTGCCCGTTTTTTTTGATCTTAATCGTGTTGACGGCGCCAATGGCTAGTGCTTCGGGATCAATACTGTCCAAATAAGGGATGATCGATTCTTTATACGGAATGGTGACATTAAGCCCTTTAAAAGGGCCTTTTTTGGCCAATACATCTTTGAGGCGGTCTAAGTTGGGCAGGTCAATATTTTGGTAGGTGTCCTTCAGCCCATCTTGATCAAATTTTTTGGCGAAAAAATCCTTTGAGAAGGAATAATCAATGTTTCGACCGAGTAATCCATATTGGGCCATAATTATTTTTTTTTGGAAAATTTATAACGTTCTAAACCATAAACAAGCGCAATACCTGAACAAATAAAGAGTACCGCAAGGATGGTTTCAGTGGTTAATCCCGTTGGGAAATACCGGCTAAAATCCTTGATTACAGGCCTGCCCTGTGGATCAATCAACACCTCGCCAAGACTGTTGTAGTCATATACTTTGGTTTTCCATGGCCAAACAACGCCGAGTGATCCAGTGATGAAGCCAATAATGACGGCGTAAGTCACTTTCTTATGCTTTTTGATCACTGCAGCGAGCAGATGAGAAAATGCCACTAATCCAGTGAGCGAACCGAGTGAAAAAACAAGGAGAATCGTGATCAGTGCCCGTTGTTCTGGTTGGTCAAAAAATGACAAATCCCACTTGAGCAGATGCGCAAATAAGTCGTACAGGGCGTTAACTGAGTCCACAAGCAACAATACATAATTACCCAATAGCATCAGTATGAAGGAGCCTGAGAGTCCTGGCAATGTCATTCCAGAGACACTAATGATGCCACATAAAAATACAAACCAGAGCTGGTCGTTTTCGCGAGCCGGCTCTAAAAGGCTTATGGCTAAACCCACAATAATACCCGCAAGCAGATAAATTCGGTGGCTGTAGTTCCATTTGCCGAACTCCTTGGTGATGTAATAAATGGAACCGATGATCATCCCAAAAAACGCACTCCACACGTAAAGTTCGTGTTGGATCAACAAGTAATCCAAAAGCTTAGAAACACTAAAATAACTGATGATCATGCCCAAAAACAACAGACTCAAAAATGGGCCGTTGATGTATTGATAAAAACTCTTTATCCGTCCCCCAAAAAGGAGCCGCCATGCCTTGGCATTGACTTTTTGGAGGCTATAGATGAATTCCTCATAGAAGCCTGACACAAAGGCAATCACCCCTCCAGAAACGCCTGGCACTTTGTTGGCCGCACCCATGGCGACGCCTTTTACGACTAACCAAAATTGATCTCTGAGGGTGCGCTTGTGGTCCATTAGTTGCGGTCTTTTTGTGCCACCCGTTCTAAAACGAATAAGGTCAGAAAGCCGAGTGCCATAAGGCCTATACCCATCCATAGTTGCGGGTCGGCACCAGCATTGATTGTGGCATACTCTCCTGGACTGATGCTTGTTTCAATTACAGATTTGAGTGTTTTGAAATCATTCTGCTGCTTTTGGGCCAAAGACAAGGTGCCCAGATTAAATTGCTCAGTCATAGGGTAAATGGTTCCATCAGAAACCTGCATGACTGTCCAAGTTTGTTTCCAAGGCCAAATCTTGTTCAAGCTTCCGAGGACAAATCCCGTGAGTACAGCCAGTGTAGTTTGCGCATAATGATGGAACAGCCATTTGAGGGCTCTTGAAAAACTGAGCAAGCCAATGACCGCCCCAAGCCCGAAGAGCATGATTCGTTTGACGTCAAGGTCGTGCATGGCGTCACTCAAAACTTTATAAGCTCCGAGGATGACCAGGATAAATGATCCTGATATGCCCGGAAGAATCATGGCGCATATGGCCAATGCCCCAGCAACAGGGAGAAACCACAAGCCCCCGAGACCGGAGAGTCCTGGCATGACACTAATGTAATAAGCCAAAAGTCCCCCGATGACCAAAGCGATCACACGGCGTATATTCCATGTTTCAATTTGTTTGCCAATGTACCAGACACTGGCCAGAATCAATCCAAAGAAAAACGACCAAATCATGATGGGTTCTTGCTCGATAAGGTACTTCGCCACTCTCATGAGGCTGACAAAACTGGTCAAAATTCCCAAAAAAAGCGCAATCAAAAAATTGCCATTGAGTTGGTGCCAAAAGGCTTTGAAACCTTCCTTGCGCCACGTGCGGATCAGGGATAAGTTGATGCCGCTGATGGTGTCAATCAATTCTTGATAAATCCCAGAAATAAATGCTATAGTGCCGCCAGAAACACCTGGTACCGCATCTGCAGCACCCATAGCGATGCCTTTAAGAAAAATTGAATAGAACCGAGATTTCACGGATAAGATAAATTAAGTATTCTCTCAAAAATACTCAATTTAAACGGAAGGTTTTTGGTGATTTTGGATTAATTCTTGGACACTCAAAAGTGCATGAACCTTAGGAAATAGAATTTCAATCACCATGACAAACTCGTGATTCAAATGGAGCCCATTGATCATATGGAATTGTCCTTTATGCTGGTCATTGAGCAGATAATAAAGCCCCCCCAAACGGAACTCGATTTCCGCTTGATCTGGATGGAATTCACAGGCTTGAAGCAAATTATTGATGGCCGCACGGTGTTCTCCTAATTTGATCAATAAGTCACATCGCGATAACCATGTGGTGAGTTCATAATTGCCTAGTTCAATGGTTCTTCTGAAAGCATGTTCTGCCTCTTCGTAACGATTGAGCTTCAGGCTGATGCGCGCATGGCGTTTCCAATATAGGGCATTATCCCCGTCAATATTGACGGCTTTTTCAATAAAATAAAGGGCCTTGTCAAAATCTTTTTTCTTGACATAAAAGTCCGTAATAGCAATCCAGGCCTTATCAAGAAGTGCATCTTCCTCGACACATTTATTGAAAAATTGTAGGGCCAAATCCGATTGCCCCAATTTTTCGTAACATTTACCAATGCGCAATAGGGCAAAGGAAGTGGGGTCGTCTAAGGTCAGTGTTACCATATAACTCTCAATGGCTTGACCATAATCCTTGAGGCGCTCTAAAACCTTTCCTTTTTCGAGATATGCCCCGATGAATCGGTCATCACTAATGATGGCAAAATCAAAAGCGGCGAGCGCTTTCTGATAATCCTTGAGCTGATAATACTGCTTTCCGATTTGGTGCCAGGCGACCTCGCAATAAGGATTGTGGTCTAAAAATTCATTGAGGTAAACGATGGCCTCTGTATGTTGTTCTAAAAATTCAAAGCAATACACGACATTATAAAGGGCAGAATAATCCTCAGTATCTTCATCGACACAACGCATGAAGTACGTCTTAGCGTTTTCATAGTCCTCCAAAAATAAATATTCCATGCCGATGAGTGAAAGGACATCGAGTTGGTCTTCCGAAATACTCAGGGCTTGCTCGAGCAATATAATGGCCTGCCGGTGTTGGTTACGGCGCGACAAAATATTGGCTTTTTGAATAAATATTTCTTCGTTAGACTGCTCTAGGATATAGAGTTGGTCCAGCAGGACTTCTGCCTGATCGAGTTTGTTTTCAAAAATCATCATCTCTACCTCAAACAACTTCAAATTCATTGACGTAGGATGTTGTGCCAAACCCAGTTTGGTTGCTTTTTTCGCTAAAGCAATTTTTCCATGCTCCAAATAGTGGTGGATGATGCCTTCAAACTCTTCTGAATCGAAGAAGTAGACGTCGTTGGTTTGCAGCATCGATTCAAAACGCGATAGGGAGAATTGGTTGGGTTCGTCGGGACTCAAGTGCATCAAGCGTGAATACTTTTGGTTATTTAAAGGTAAGCACGGGACTTGAATTGTATTTTAGCCTAATGTTTTCTTGTTAACAAGCTTATCAACACGAATTGAAAATCTTATAAAATTGACTTTCAATTAGTTAAAAATAATGTGATTTATTGAAGCTCGTTCAAGACCTCTAAGATTGTCGCGCAACCTTCAGCGATTTCTTCGTCTGTAATGGTCAGTGGTGGTGTCAATCGGACTGCCTTATCTTCGTAGAGCAACCAAAACAAAAGTACACCACGTGCTTTGCATTTGAGCACCACTTGATCCGTCAGGGATTTGTCTGGTAGAATGATCGCCAGCATTAGGCCTATTCCACGAATTTCTTGTATGAGCGGGTGTTGTAAATGATTTCTGATGAGTTGTTCCTTGCGCAGTACATCCGGCATGAAACCAGGTCCTGTGATCACCTTTAGTGTCGCTAATGCGGCAGCGGCAATCAGTGGATGTCCCCCAAAAGTTGTGATGTGTCCTAGTTTTGGTTGCGTACTGAAATAATGCATCAGCTCATGCGAAGCCGAAAGGGCCCCAATGGGCAGGCCACCGCCCATGCCTTTGCCCATCACCAAAATATCGGGTTCAATTGCAAAGTGCTCGTACCCAAAAAGCCGTCCTGTTCTGCCAAAACCGGGTTGTATTTCGTCAAGAATCAAGAGCGCCCCCGTTTGTGTACAGCGCCGGCGTACAGCCATCAAATAATCTTTATCAGGGACGATGAATCCAGCACCACCTTGGATAGTTTCTAGAATGACAGCAGCAGTCTGGTTGGTGATCATGTCCAATGCGCTAGGATCATTAAAAGGAATGCCATGGCAATCTGGAATCAAAGGTTCAAACGGNGCTTTGCGCTGGTCAAAATCCATAACACTCATCGCACCCATGGTATTGCCATGGTAGGCTTTTTGGGCATAGATGATCTGTGTTCTTCCAGTGGTAATTCGCGCTAATTTTAAAGCAGCTTCTATGGCTTCCGTACCACTATTCACGAGATAGGTCGTGGTCAAATTTTTGGGAAGATACTCCGCAAGTAACTTACACAGCGTTACGGCTGGGCCCTGTGCAAATTCGCCATATACCATAACATGCAGATATTCTTGCGCTTGCTTTTGTATGGCTTCAACTACTTCGGGATGGCAATGGCCCACACTACATGCTGAGACCCCTGCGACAAAATCCAAATATTTTCGCCCTTGTGTGTCATAGATATAACTCCCGTGTGCACGATCTACGGTGAGGCCCATAGGATGGGGTGTAGTTTGGGCTTGGTACCTGATAAAGTCTTCAATCATGGCCATCACTCATTAGGCTTGGGTTTTTGATCTGAGGAATCGGTCTTGCCTTTAGTGTCAATGACTGCCTTGGTCTCGAGATCAATGACTTGAGGCATTGGAATGCCACGAATAGGGATGAGATCAGGAAAAGTTTTCCCGGCAAATAAATCTTCCTTATAAAACAATCTTTCATTACCGCGCCAAAGAAAGCCTGGCAATATTCTGGCGTTCTCTGGAAATTCTGAAGAGGGGTAGACTTTTCCTGGAACTTTGTTGATGAATCGAATGCCTTTAATTCTTTGCTCGTCAAGGTAGAGCTGAATGGCACTAGAAACAGTATGATTGATGCCTACTAAATCCTCGTTTTCATCGCGCGAATAAAAAATGACCTGACTATTTTTGATGATGTCGACCGTGTCTAGCTTGTTTTCGGTAAAGTTACCGATCAATATACCTCCTTTGACCTGGTTAAAACCCTCTAGGTCTTTTTGGATCATGAAGGCATTGTCAAACACTTTAAGCGAATCCATCTCCTCGCGGACCAAGTTCTGTATCAAGTGTATCGTGTCTCCAGTAATTTGGTTTTCACCTGACCACAAGATGGGATGGCCGAGCATTTCGGTCAGACCGATTTTTTGTGTCACCACAATGGAATCACAAAGACCACTTGTGCGTTCTGATATGGTGACACCAGGTTTGAAAAAGCGGGCCTCATAAAATCCTTTGATCACTCTTTGGTCTGGCTTTCCAGTAATGCGCAGTGTATCGGCGTGTATATAAACGGAATCTTGTTCTTGCAAACTCACTGCCACCGCTCGGTTAGTGATATAGACAGAATCTTGCGCTTTAAAAACTTCNGCGTAGTGCCCNTGCACCACTGTCTTGTTTAATGAATCGATCAGTTTGATGTGGTTGGTTGCAGAGGCAAAACCCTTCGAGCGATCAAAATAAATACTGTCGCCATAAAGCACACGGCTGTTGTAATCCACTCTTGAATTTTTAACAAAGTGACCAATATTAGTTCTGGTATTGTAATAACCTCTGTCACAATAAATCGTGCTGGTTTCACTGTCAATTTTTGAGGCGCCATATAAGTAGGCGAGCCCAGATTCTGTAAAAAAGTCGACTCGAGGCGCATTGACCGTATATGAAGGATTGGTGATGGTGACCGCAGACTCAAATTGATATTTTTTAGTGTTGGTAAAATANCGACCAATACGACTGGTCAAGATACTGCTGGTATCGCGGACCGTGCCGCCACTCAGGTAATAAGCCTCCTGCTTTTGTCGGTCAAAATATAGGGTGTCAGACGCCAAATTAGTTTGGGGTTCTTCGAGAATGACATTTCCTGCAGCAAAAGCGAATGAAGTGTCGCCATTGTATTCCCCGTAGTCACTGTACATTTTTATGGTGTCACCTTGAGTAATTTTAACAGAGCCAAACGCCTTTACAAAATTCTCTTTAAAGTAAACAAGTGCCTGATCGCACCACATGTGAACACCGTCATGTTCGATTTGTACCGGGCCATTTTGATCTCGAGAATAGATGACCGCTTCAGGGTGTTCGGGACTTTTTTCAAAGTAGCCGGAAGTCACAGAAACTTGNGTGGTTTNGACACTATCGACCGCCGCCGCATTTTGCGCCCTTACAGCACCAGCGGTCCCGAGAATAAATACCAGAACACCGATGGTTAAGAAATGTTGAGTTACAGAGGACACCACCTGACTAAAATACCAACAAAAATTGAATTTATCGATGTATGGTTTGTTTTCGGTCAGGACCAACAGAAACTATTTTGATCGGAACTCTGAGTTCTTGCTCCAAAAAGTCTATGTATGCCAATAATTCATTGGGCAACTCACTGGCCTCTGTAAGCCCTGTCAAGTCTTCTGACCAGCCTGGCATGGCGGTATAGATTGGTGTGACATGTTCTGGTTCAATGTCATAAGGGAAATGGGTGATGATTTGCCCTTGGTAGTCATATGCGGTACAGACCTTGAGTTCATCAAAACCACTTAAAACATCACCCTTCATCATCATGAGTTGGGTCACGCCATTAATTTGAACCGCATACTTCAGTGCCACAAGATCTAACCAGCCACATCGTCGTGGCCGACCCGTTGTCGCGCCAAATTCACGTCCCACACGCCCCATGGTTTCACCGTCTGCATCAAAAAGCTCAGTAGGGAAAGGGCCACTCCCTACCCGTGTGGTATACGCTTTAAAGATGCCGAAAACATCTTTGATCTTNTTTGGAGCAATACCTAAGCCCGTACANGCCCCAGCTGCTGTGGTATTTGAAGAAGTCACAAATGGATAAGTTCCAAAGTCTATGTCAAGCAAAGATCCTTGAGCACCTTCAGCCAAAATGGTCTTTCCGGCATCCATAGCCNCAAAAAGGTAGGCCTCACTATCGATAAAAGTCAAGGCTTTAAGCTGTTGAATTGCNGCAAAGAAATCGGCTTCAAGAGCGGCCAAATCATAATCTAATGCCACATTGTAAGCGGCGATCATGGCTTCGTGCTTGTTGGCCAAACTGCGGTATTTTTCTTTCCAATTAGGAAGTTCAATATCACCAATACGGATGCCGTTACGTCCGGTTTTATCCATATAGGTCGGGCCAATTCCTTTTAATGTCGAGCCAATTTTGGCTTTACCTTTTGCCGCTTCACTGGCTGCATCTAACAGCCGGTGTGTTGGCAAAATGAGGTGCGCCTTTCGGGAAATCAACAACTTATTTTTGATGTCTAGTCCAAAGGGCGCTAGATTTTCTAATTCTTTCCTGAAAATGACGGGGTCGATCACCACACCGTTGCCCACTAAGTTAATGGCTGTCGGGTGAAAAATACCACTGGGAATAGTGTGCAACACATGTTTGATCCCATCAAACTCTAGAGTATGACCGGCATTTGGTCCACCTTGGAATCGGGCGATGATATCATAATTTGCCGTCAATACGTCGACAATTTTACCTTTTCCTTCGTCGCCCCATTGGAGCCCCAATAATAAATCTACTGCCATAAAATGAATTATTTGGTCGCCTTCCGACGGCCATAGAAATAAAGTGAATGTTTCGTAATGTCTACATCAAAGATGTCTTCGATGGTTTTTTTGATGGTTTGTATCCGTGGATCGCAAAACTCAATAACTTCTCCGTTACTCAAGATCAGATGATCGTGTTGCTTGTCGAAATACGACTTTTCGTAATGCGCCTGATTCTTGCCAAATTGGTGCTTGCGCACCAACCCGCAGTCTAATAAAAGTTCGATAGTATTGTATAAGGTCGCCCGACTCACGCGATAATTCTTGTTTTTCATATCGATGTACAAGGACTCAATATCGAAGTGCTCGGTTTGGTCATATATTTCTTGCAGAATAGCGAAGCGTTCAGGTGTTTTACGGTGCCCTTTTTCTTCTAAAAAGCCCGTAAAGACATTTTTTACAATCGCTTGATTATTAAGTTCTGTCGGTGTCTTCATGATCAGAAGCCAAAGTTACTTAATTATACTCTGGTGACTTTATCGATGCCATTTATTTTTTGGATGTTTTTAACCAAGTTATCAAGTATAGACTTGTTTTTTACCTTGACAACAATAGTCCCAATAAATGTGCCATCGTCGGTATCAAAGTGCACACTTTTCATATCGATATGCAGGTTGCTCGAAACTACTTTTGTGACACTATTGACCATGCCAAAGGTGTCGATGCCCGTTATTTTCAGTGTGGCCTTGAAATCGCTTTGACTCGAATCAATCCAGTTGGCTTTCATGATGCGGTAATTGTAATTGCTTTGCAATTGTAGTGCATTGGGGCAATTGGTTTTGTGCACTTTGATGCCTTCCTTAATGGTCAAAAAACCAAACACGTCATCACCAGGAATGGGGTTGCAACAGGGTGAGAGCTTGTAGTCCAATTTTTGTGCGTCTTTACCAAAAACCAATTGGTCGTATTTGACCGTAAGCTCCTCTTTATGCAACTGTTCTGAATTCTGGGGCCGTCGGATGCGGTTTTTGAAAAAATTCACAAAAGCGTTGCTGTTGGAGGCGGCAAATTCTTTGAGCATTTTATTGTCGATGATGCCCGCGCCGATGCGGTAAAATAAATCTAAAGAAGTCTTGAGTTTGAAAAATACCACCAAACGATGAATGACTTTGTCGTCTAGGGTTATTTTCTGGGCCTTCATTTTTCGGGCCAAAATGACTTTACCTTCTTCTGCAATTTGTTTTTGTTCTTCTTTAAGCGTTGATTTTATTTTGGCAATTGCGCGCCCAGTTATGACATAATTCAACCAGTTGGCAGTAGGTTTTGTTTTGTCAGAGGTAATGACTTCTACTTGGTCTCCATTTTTGAGCGTAAAACTCAGCGGTACCAATTTACCATTGACTTTGGCGCCCCTTGTGTGCTTGCCTATTTCTGTGTGCACGTGAAAGGCAAAATCTAAGGCTGTAGCACCCTTGGCCAATGAATAAAGATCTCCTTTTGGTGAAAAGACAAAAATTTCTTTTGCGTACAGATTTAATTTGAAGTCTTCAACAAAATCCACCGCATCTGTCTGCGCTGTTTCAAGGGTTTCTTGCAACTTATTAAGCCATAAATCTAGACCTTCATCGTTCTTGTCATCATTCTTGTATTTGTAGTGTGCGGCATAGCCTTTCTCCGCAATTTCATTCATTCGTTGGCTTCTGATTTGCACCTCTACCCATCGGCCTTTTGGCCCCATGACGGTGATGTGTAGCGCCTCATATCCCGTTGACTTAGGCGATGATATCCAGTCTCTTAATCGTGTAGGGTTGGGCCTGAAGTGATCGGTGACAATTGAATAAATTTTCCAAGCCAAGAATTTTTCGTCGCTGGGGGCACTATTGTAAATGATGCGGATGGCAAATTTGTCATAGACCTCGTCGAAGGTGACATTTTGTGCGACCATTTTGCGCCTAATCGAAAAAATAGATTTGGGACGACCTTTGATGTCAAATTTGATGTGCGCTTCCTCTAGGCGCTCTCGAATGACCTGCGTGAAGCTTTTGATGAAAACATCTTGGTCTTGTTTGCTGTCTTTTATGTTGCCGACAATTTCATGGTAGATCTTGGGCTCTGTATATTTGAGTCCGAGGTCTTCTAGTTCAGATTTGATGTTGTATAGGCCAATTCGGTGTGCGAGCGGCGCATAGATGTATAAGGTCTCTGAGGCAATTTTCATTTGCTTGTCTGGAGCCATACTGTCCATGGTTTGCATATTGTGCATCCGGTCGGCAATCTTGATGATGATCACCCTAATGTCTTCGTTGAGGGTCAAGAGCATTTTTCTGAAATTCTCAGCCTGTAAAGAAGCATCGTTTTGGTATTCTAGATGAGAAATCTTGGTCAACCCATCGACGATTTTAGCTACGGTAGAGCCAAAAAGTTCTTCTATATTTTTAAGGGTATAACTGGTGTCTTCAACCACATCGTGCAACAAGGCGGCGGCAATAGAAGTCGCATCGAGCCCAATTTCTGCCGCTACTATTTTGGCTACAGCAATGGGATGGAATATGTAGGCCTCTCCACTTTTTCGGCGTTGCTCTTTATGCGCGTCAACAGCAGTGTCAAAGGCGGTGCGAATGAGTTTTTTGTCATCTTTCGACAAAGTTTGGTAACTGATTTTCAGCAGCTGCTTGTACTGTTTGGCAATTTCCTTGTTCTCTAGTTCTAAGACGTCTGGACTCATCTACTAAAATTACAATAAAGTTTAAAAGTGACAAGCACCTTGTTTAAAAGAAAAACGATGCTGCCGACATTTTTGGTCTTATGGTCTACAGGTGATCTGGTGTTAGTGCGATTTTTGGCGGATCGCCTCAAAAAGAAGTATTCCAGCAGCAACAGAGACATTCATGCTGTCAATTTTACCGCTCATTGGAATGACAATATTATCGGTACTCTCTTGGGTCCAGGTAGGGGAGAGTCCCTCGGATTCAGTACCAACAACAATTGCTGCGGGGCCTTTAAAGTCAATTTGTGTATAAGGTACAGCCGCTTGAAGCGACGCACAATATATCGCAATGCCATTTTTTTTGAGATAAGCAATGATTTCATCCGTAGACCCCGTCCGGACTTGCATGGTAAATATCCCGCCGACGCTGCTGCGAACAATGTTCGGGTTATACAGATCCGTTTTTGGATTGGCAATGATCATGGCGTCGACATTTGCAGCGTCACAAGTCCTGAGTAAGGCCCCTATGTTTCCTGGCTTTTCTGGTGCCTCAGCGACCAAAATCAAGGGGTGCTGTCGTTTGAATTTTATGGTTTCTAACGACTGGCTTTGGGTGCGGCACACCGCCAAAACACCCTCGGTAGATTGTCGGTAAGCCATTTTTTGATAAATGTCTTGGGGCACTTCAATGCGCTCAAAAGAACCATCAATAATGCCAATGAGCGCGGTTAAAGCACTATGATCGATAATTTCGGGGCAATACAATAAGGTCGTGATGTCAAATTTTGATTTGACGGCCAACTGTATCTCTCGCAGGCCTTCAACCACGAAAAGTTCATGACTTCTTCGTGCTTTGGCCTTGTCTCTCAGCGCGACAATCTGTTTGACCAAGGGATTTTGGCCGCTCGAAATAAATTTGGTCTGCATCACTTTTTGGCGGGGATTAACTCATGTGCTAGTGCTGCCCGTATTTTTCAGAATAGCGCTCATATAATTCCGTTTGATGGGTCTCAAGGGACAGACGGCGGCCATCGATAAAGGCATGTGTGAGTCTATTAGTCCGCATGTCAAGTGCATCACCTTGACTGACAAACAAAGTGGCACTTTTGCCCGCGGATAAGGTGCCGTATTGGTCATCGATACCCAAAATCTTGGCAGTATTTCCAGTAACTAATTTTAACGCTTCCTCTGGAGCCAAACCTTGACCGGCAACATGTCCGGCATAAAATGGCAAATTCCGGGTGCTCATGCGTTCCATTGAGCCTCGTGCATTAAGCCCTACCAAAAGACCTCCTTCGACCAGTAGTTTGGGCAATTTGAACGGTTGGTCATAATCGTCATCGTCTTGAGCGGGTGTGGCATGAACACGATCGACAATCACAGGAATTTCTTGTGCTTTGAGAAAAGGGATTATTTTGTAGGCTTCGTAACCACCCACTAAGACCATTCGTTTGACACCGAGGTCGCGGAGTTGATGGACGGCATCAATTATTTCTCTCTCTCCATCGGCATAGACATATACTGTTTTGGTGCCATCAAAAACACCGGTCAAGGCCTTGAATGCTTCATTTGGTATTGTAGGTTGTTCTTGTCTATAACTCATTCCAGAGTCAAAATAAGTTTTGATCGCTTGCGTTTGCGCACCATAATTTTTGTTAGGCGTCCAACCTCTGCTTTCGCCTGCCCACCAGCGGCCGCGGCGATAGGTATTGGGCCAGTGCAGATGAATCCCATCATCCAATTTTATGGCCGCATCTTCCCAATTCCACGCATCTAATTGTACAATCGATGAGGTACCAGAAATGGTGCCNCCTTGCGGTGTTGTTTGGGCCAACAGGATGCCGTTTGGACGCATGGTTTCAACCACACGACTTTCAGCGTTATAAGCAATAATACTCCGGATATTAGGCAAATACTCCCCGAGCTCAGCGTCATCTCGTGTCTGACGGACTGCATCAATTTCTACAAGTCCCAAAGAAGAAACTGGAGCAATAATCCCAGGATAAACGTGTTGGTCACTGATGTCAATAATGGTGCCCACTGGGCTGAGGTCTTGACCGCCGATGGCCAAAATTTTGCCATTATCTAATATGATGTTGCATTTGTTGATAATGGTACCATCTCCGATATGAGCAGTTCCGCCCGTTAAGGTGACCGGGCCTTCAGATAGTGTTCCTGGTGTTTGTTGTGCGTGGGCCATGCCCATAAAACCAAGAATGAGCCATGTGTAAAGTGTTATAAAGTGTTTCATTGTTGGTTTAGTTTATCGTTTCACATTCAAAATCTATTCTATCACGTTTGCGGGGTGCACGTTTTGGACCACTGCCGCCGCTTTTGTCTGAAATCATGATTTGGATCAAGTCATTTTTTTCTTGAGCCATCGCCAAGCGCTTTTCTTGATCTTGGGCCAAGTCGAAATATACAGCGCCATCAACCAATGTTTTTTCTGCCTTGGTGTAAACGGACAATGGATGTCCGTCCCAAAGCACTATATCAGCGTCTTTACCTTCTCTAAGACTTCCTGTGCGGTCATCAATATGCAGTAATTTAGCCGGGTTAATGGTGACCATTTTCCAGGCTTCAAGTTCCGACATGTCGCCATATTTTATCGTTTTGGCGGCTTCTTGATTGAGTCGACGGGCCATTTCGTCATCGTCGCTATTGATTGCTGTTGTGACGCCTTCTTTTGCCATGATCGCCGCATTATATGGTATGGCATGGATCACTTCATATTTATAGGCCCACCAATCGCTAAATGTTGAGGCGCCAACCCCATGGGCCTTCATTTTGTCCGCGAGTTTATAGCCCTCTAGAATATGTGTAAAGGTATTGACGGTAAAATCGAATGACTCTGCCACCTTCATCAGCATATTGATTTCACTCTGGACATAACTATGACAACTGATGAAACGCTCGCCATTCAGAATTTCAGCTAAAGTTTCGAGTTCCTCATCGACACGATAAGGAGTCCCACTATTTTTTAGTTCTTGATAAGATTTTGCTCGATTAAAATAATTGACATAGAGTTGCTCGACACCCATNCGTGTTTGTGGGAAACGATTAAAACTTTGCCAATTGCTCTGCTTGACGTTTTCACCCAAAGCAAATTTGATGAATTTAGGCATGTCCTTGTAAAGTAAGCCTTCGGAGTCCTCACCCCATTTGAGTTTGATGATGGCGGATTGGCCTCCAATAGGGTTGGCCGATCCATGTAAAATTTGAACAGAGGTCACGCCTCCTGCCAAATTCCGGTAAATATTGATGTCTTTGGGATTCAATACATCAGAAATCCGGACTTCTGCAGATGAATTTTGCCCCCCCTCATTAATGGTCAAGGCCCCAATGTGTGAGTGCTCATCAATGATCCCAGCGGTGAGGTGTTTGCCAGTGGCATCAATCACTCGAGCTCCTGGCGCTTTAAGACCTTTACCAATTTTATGAATTTTACCCGACTTCACCCAAAGGTCAGTCTCGNTCAAAATACCTTGATCTTCTCCCGTCCATAAAGTCGCGTTACGAAACAATATAGATTCTGCCTGCGGAAGGGCCTCATTGCCATAGCCAACATTTGGATAAGTCACCCGCAATGGCCCTGCTGACAGAGTTTCCGATTGTGAAGATGGGTCTTGGCTATTTGCGGACTTGACCTCATTTGTTTGGTTCCGCTGGGCTTCAAAAGGTATTTCTGAGCCATTTTCTAGAAATAATTTACCTGAAAATCCACCGACTTCATTAATTCTTGCCGTACCTCTGACCACCGCATCGGTCATTTTGTCCTTTACAGACCACTGCAGCCAATGGTCAGTATATTGCACAGATCCTTTAGTTAGACTGTCTCCAACACCAAATGACAGACTAAGTTTGGGAAGGTCTCCACTGATTTCTAATGTTCTGGATTGGTCAGAATAGGTCATTGTATAGGTCCCCTGTATTTTCTTAGCGCCACGATCTGTCAATTCATAGACTTGACCTTGTACCCAGTTTTCGAGCATTTTTGTATGGGCGGCAAAAAGAGGCCCATCAGTCACAATAAAATTGGCCCATTTTCCTGCCTCGAGCGTGCCTATCTGGTCGCTTTTACCCAATAATTTGGCTGGAGTTGTGGTGAGCGCTGCCAATGCTGATTGTGGGTTGAGCCCAGCGTCTATTGCTTTTCTGAGTTGCTTGCTGAACTCGTTCGTGCGCTTTAACTCAAAGGTGGTCAAAGCAAAGGGCACATCATGTTGGTCCAAGACCCTGGGGTTATGCGGGGCTTGTTGCCAATGACGAAGATCTTCCAGGGCAAGGTGTTTGGCAAAGTAAGGGTCGCTAAGGTCATAGGCCTCAGGAAAATTAATCGGCACGATATAAGCCGCATTACTGGCTGCAATGGCGTCAATATTTTCGTAGGCATCTTGACCGCCAACAAGGATATAGGGCACCCCAAATTGCGCGCCAATGGCATGAGCCCGCAGGGTGTTGGATTGATCTCCAGCTTCAAAAAATGCGGGTTTGTTCATTTGGGCCCCAAGAGCCGTCAAGGAACGATCAGTGGTATGACCTTGCTTATTGAACCAATCAAGATCGTGATACATTTGTCTCAAAAGCGCCATGGACCCCATGAGCGAACCAGGGTAGGATTGAGCACTCTGGGTGCTTTTGTCAAAAGAAAAACATTGGCTGGCAGCAGCATCAATGATGCGCTCAGCATCTGTTGAGCCATCGTTAAGAGCCACCACAAGTCCACTCCCACGCGCGATACCATCCATTAAATGTGTGTGTGCCACGCCAAAGCCTTGAGCTCTCAGCGCTTCGGCTTGCTTTTTGTCATAGGCAAAAGAATTTACGGCATTTTGTTCTGGGCGGATGTGATCGTTCCAATAATATCCTTCACGAGTGGGCTCGTATTGCGGCGATCGTCGTCCCCCTCTATTGGCTTTTGGTTTTTCCACCCCAAAATCTGTGTAAGCATCAATAAATGATGCATATACGTGCAATCCGGAACCATCTTGGGTCAAAACTTCGGCAGGCACTTCGACTTTTTTTCCAGCGGCAATAATTTTGCCGTCTCCAATCAATATCGTTCCATTCTCTATGGTGCGGTCTGGGGTCACGTGCAGAGTAACGTTGGTCAAGGCATGACGCACCGCATATGATTCATTGAGTTGGTCGTTTTTTGGAAAGTAATCTTGGGCCCAAAAGGCGTGACTCGTCAACACGCAAATAAGTAAAGTGGTGAGATGTTTCATGGATCAGAAATAGAATTAGCTAATAAAGATAAGAAGAGTACCGAATAATTCTGTCATTTTTTCGGTTTTATCAATGTGCTTTTTTAAATCGGACGGTCTTGGTAATAGTTCACCAATAGGGCGACCATATAGCTATAACTCTGAATGCCTTTCTCTTGATTGTTGGCCTTGAGAAATTGGTCCCAAAATACCTTTGAAAGTCCTTCAAATGGATTTTTGTAATGTGCCCAAAACAACCTCATTTCGCGATAGCTTTCCAGGATGCCTGTATTGATGGTCGGCAATAAACGATCATAGGCGGCGCGGTCCCGTCTGGCGACTTCGTTAATGCAATACCGCAGTGAAAAAATAGCCCCGGCATAACTGATGTAAGGATCAGAATGATGCAAGGTGGCTAATGTGGCGATAAAGTTGGCCTCGTTTTCGGCAGCATAACCCATTTGGTGCGCTTGCTCATGGGCACTGACTACAGGGAACTTGTGGTTTTTGATTCTATTGTTCACCTGAGATTCTCCTGTCAGGGGATTATAATAACCACTGTACCCCATATAGGTGAGTCCCAAACTCCATAAGCTCTCTTTTATGCTTGTGCCGCTGTAGTCGAATAGTGGCAGTTCCTGACTCAATTCTCTATAGCCTTCTCGAGATAATTCAAATATGTTCTCTTGCGAATAGGGCAAATCAATTTTGAGGCTGTCGGGGTAGCCCAAAGCGCCGTGTAACGTATTGCTCTTATCGATCAGCCGTTCTGTCAGTGCGACAAGTTGCTCTGTAGTGTAGGAGGTTTGGAGGCCCATCGTATGGTGCAGAGGCTGTCGGAGATAATTTAATCCCCAGATCATATGGAAAGTGAAATAGACCACTGATAGTGTGGCGACAACATCGACCATGAAAGCGGTCGGCTCTGATTTGAGGCGTTTGACATGAGCAAATAACCAGCGACAGGTCAAAATGATGAGCGCAGCATAGATCAGATCTCCGATAGAGAATGGAATCCAGCCAAATAGATAGCGCGAAAGGCTACTCATCAAAGGATAAACCCCTTGGCTGTAATAGGTTTCGACAAATTGAGGATAGTGCCGCAGGACCAGCAAACCAAAATATTGCACGGGCAACAAAAGCGCTAAAATGACTCGTGTTTTTCTCTGCATAGTCAAACATACAAAGAATTATTTGACTTAGAATTTTTTCACACATGAATAAAAAGTACCTTTGAATCACTCAATAAAACGACTGATGAATCACAAGATAAATGAGATAGAACCACAAGAAGTTTGGCGTTGTTTTTCGGCTCTGAATGCTGTGCCAAGGGCCTCTAAGAAAGAAGAAAAAGTCATTGATTTCATGGTGCAATTCGCCAAAGAGCTTGATCTCTCTGTAGCAGTTGATGCTGTCGGTAATGTCTTGGTCAAGAAGCCGGCTACCCTTGGCATGGAAAATAAGAAAACTGTCGTCATGCAGGCGCATCTTGACATGGTCCACCAAAAGAATAATGATACAGAATTTGATTTTGATAAGCAGGGGATCGATATGTATGTGGATGGTGACTGGGTTCGGGCAAGAGGGACCACCTTAGGGGCCGATAATGGTTTGGGTGTGGCGGCAATAATGGCTGTATTGGCCAGCAAGGATATTGTTCATCCAGCACTAGAGGCTTTGTTCACCATAGACGAGGAGACGGGTATGACGGGCGCAATGGGGCTTCAGGGCGGATGGCTTCAAGGTCAGATCCTTCTGAATTTAGACACCGAGGAAGATGATGAGATAGGTGTGGGTTGTGCCGGCGGTGTTGACGTCACTGCTTTCGGACAATTTGACGACGAGCCCAATCATTTGAATGGTGGTTTTGAAATTTCTGTGACTGGATTGCAAGGTGGTCATAGTGGTATGGAGATCCATAAGGGCTTGGGTAATGCGAATAAACTAATGAACCGAATTTTATGGGCATTAGATGAGCAGGTAGTTCTGTCAAAGCTTCATGGTGGGAGCTTGCGCAATGCGATTCCTAGAGAAAGTGTGGCCATTATTGCCGTCGCGCAAGAGCAGAGGGGCCAAGTCCAAAAAGTTTTTGATCAAGTCAGGTCCAGTATTTTGGAAGAATATAAACATTTAGAACCGGAGTTGTCCTTGACGCTTGACCCATGCGCTGCGCCTGCTCGTGTGATGTCTCAAGCAGATCAAAAGATATTCCTTTCTGCAGTCCAAGGCACCTTCAATGGTGTTTATCGGATGAGTCCGGCGATAGAGGGATTGGTCGAGACGTCAAACAACGTGGCAAAAGTGACTTTAGATCAAGGCCAGATTCAGATTGATTGTTTGACAAGATCTTCTGTAGATAGTTCTAAAGAAGATCTGACCAACAGTTTGAGTGCCGTGTTTGGATTGGCAGGTTATCAGGTGCGTTATGCAGGGACTTACCCGGGCTGGGCNCCCAACATGGATAGTCCTATTCTNAAAGTAATGGAGGGACTCTANTGCGATATATTTGGTCAGCAGCCTAATGTGGCTGCCTGTCATGCCGGTTTAGAATGTGGTATTCTGGGGCAAAATTATCCAGATCTTGATATGATATCTTTTGGCCCCACAATAAAAGGCGCACATTCTCCAGACGAGCGTGCGAGCATCAGTTCGACGCAAAAATTCTGGCGTTTCCTCAAGGCTGTTTTGGCAGAAATACCTCAAGCATGATCAAAAAAAAACAGCCCGGCAGGGCTGTTTTTTTTTGATCAAGTTACCATTATGTGATTGGTCAGCACAACAGGTTTCTTTTATTCCGCAGAAAGTAATTCCAGTTCAAAAATGACATCAGCGTTAGGCGGGATGACATTGCCGGCGCCTTGTGGACCCCAAGCCAAATGAGAAGGGATAAATAATGTAATCTTATCTCCAATACTCATTTCGAGNAAGCCTTCTTTAAAACCAGGAACCAGAGCTGATTCTTGACTGTATTGCGACATCATCGGCTGGTATTGATTATTGGCTTTTCTCTGGAGGTTGACCTGCTCATAGGCTTCGGCAGTAGACAACATGCTGGTGTCAAAAAGACTGCCGTCGGTGAGGTATCCCGCATAATTGAATCGGACTTTGGCACCAATGGCTGGTTTCATGCCCTTACCTTTATGGTTCCAATGAATATTGATGCCCGAAGGATAGCTGTCCACGGTTAGTGCCAGCGAGTCCAAGCTTGCTTTTTTGGCCATAATGACTCCAGCAACACGTTCTGCTTTGGCCTTTTTGTCGGCTTCAAGATTGGCGATTTCATCGGAGAATGACGGTGCGCTCACCCCCTTGTTAATGATGTTGATGGTTTGAATGACGACNGGTTCAGTGGGCTTATCGCCTGGTTTGCTTGTCGCAACTGCACCAATAGAATCAACAACTTCTTGACCCACTACAATTTCACCAAAGACTGTATGCTTGCCATTGAGCCATGGTGTTTCTTTTAGGGTGATGAAAAATTGACTGCCATTGGTTCCAGGTCCTGAGTTGGCCATTGATAGTATGCCTTTAGATTGATGTGATAGGCTATCTACAATTTCGTCGGTGAAGGCATAGCCTGGAGTTCCCGTGCCGTCACCACTTGGGTCACCACCTTGGATCATAAAATCTTTGATCACACGGTGGAAGGTCAGCCCATCGTAAAAGGGCTTATTCTGGTAGGCCGAATCTACTTGTGGATGAGTNCCTTGGGCCAATTCCACAAAGTTAGCGACGGTGAGCGGTGTGCTTTCGTGATAAAATTTAGCGACAAAAACCCCTTTATTCGTGATGAATTCAGCATAAAGACCATCCTCAAGAGCCGGGTACTGAGAGGTACAGCCTGCGAAGGTTAATGCTAGGGTCGTGACAAGTAAAATAAGCTTTTTCATAAGTGTATTAATTATCTAAATTGGACATTTGATTTAATATTAAGGACACCACTATTGGTGTATTTGCCCCTATTTTGCCTTCTAAACCATAATAACCATATGCTTTATAAGAAGGAAGGACTAATGTAATAATTTCTTGGGCTTTCATGAGTTTAATGCCTTCGCGAATCCCCGAAATCAAATCTTGTTTACTTTGGTCGACAAGGTATTGCACTGTNCCGACCTCGTCGTAACTCAAGATGGTAAGGCCGTTNAAATCTTTCACTTCATAACTGAACGAGACCTCACTTCCTGTAACAGGGGTAGGGGCTTCTNTGGCCACCTTAAGGTCATACGCATACCAAAAGCCATCTGCAGAGGTTTGGTAGGCGTGTGTGGTGTCCTGGGCTATATAGGTTTCAATCGCCTGAACTTCCGCTGCAAAGCGCTTGATGTTGCGCGCGACAGAGGCCTCAATAGAAGAACCTGTGCTCTGTTGGGTGGGCCGCCTTGATTCCGGGCTTTTGCATCCAAGAAACCCTAAAAGCATGAACAAAATAACGGCAAATAATCTAAATGGCATTGAGTTGATTTTTGTATTGGGGCACTTGTTTCATCAAAAAGGCAATAGCATCCGCCATCGAACCGTCAAATTTTCCACCAGCGGCATTGGTATGGCCTCCGCCATGAAAATAATTCCGAGCAAAATCATTAACAGAAAAATCACCTTTACTGCGCAGAGACATTTTGATGATGCCTTCGTTCTTGTTTTCGATAAAGATCACGGCAAATACAACACCTGCGACACTGAGGGCGTAATTGACAAACCCTTCGGTATCACCTTTCTTAAAATTATGTGCTTCTAACTCGTCTTGCGTTATGGTGATGTAGGCCAAGTTATATTCAGCCCGAATCACCAGATTCGCTAAGGCCTTTCCAAGCAACCTGAGTCGATCAGGACTTTGGGTGTCATAAATATGATGGTGAATTTCGTGATGGACCGCGCCAGCTTCGAGCAGATCGGCCACGACTCTGTGCGTTCTTGGCGTTGTCGCCGAAAACTTAAAAGACCCCGTGTCCGTCATGATGCCCGTATAGAGATTTGTCGCGATGTCTGCAGAAATCAAGTTTTGATCCCCCAGTGCTCCTATGGTATGATAAACCATTTCACAGGTACTGCTCATGGTCGTGTCGCTATAAGTGAATTGCGCGTAGTGATCGGGTTGTTGGTGGTGGTCAATCATCACAAATATGGACTTTGTTGATGCCAAAACCTCACCCAATTCACCTGTTCTGTTGAGGGCATTAAAGTCAAGGGTGAAGACCATTTCGGCATGCTCGAGGAGCTCCTTGGTGTGTTCTATTTCTTTTTCATAAATGACAATGTCTTGACAGCCGGGCATCCATTTTAAAAATTCTGGAAAGTCATTGGGCATCAAAACGACAGGGTCATGACCTTTTCGCTTCAGATACCAATAAAGTCCGAGGCACGAGCCTACCGCATCTCCATCGGGGTTTTTGTGCCCAACAATTACTAATTTTTTAGGCGTGGTGAGCAGTGTGCTCAAAGTCTGCCAATCTTGTTTTGTCATCGCAGACAAAGATACAATTTCTTGATGGTTTGCAATTTGATTATTGCCAATTAAAATACTACTTTTGCGGCCAAATTAGTCAAACACCATGAGAACAGACAGAACATTTACAATGCTTAAGCCCGATAGTGTCGAAAAAGGAAACATTGGGCCAATTTTAGAAAAAATCAGCAGCGCAGGATTCAAAATTGTTGCGATGAAACTGACACAAATGACCACCGCAGACGCCGAGGCGTTCTATGCGATCCACAGTGAGCGTCCTTTCTTCGGAGAGTTAGTGAGTTATATGACTCGTGGACCAATCGTCGCGGCTGTTCTTGAAAAAGATAATGCTGTAAGCGATTTCAGAACACTAATTGGTGCCACTAACCCAGCGGAGGCCGCTGATGGAACCATCCGTAAAATGTTTGCGGATTCTATAAGCGAAAATGCCGTTCATGGCTCTGACAGTGACCAGAACGCAGAAATCGAAAGTCAATTCCATTTTGCTGGTCGCGAAATATTCTAACACAAATTGACCTTAACGCATCTAAATTGAGCCGCTTTGAGCGGCTCAATTATTTTAGGACCAACTCCGANACCAATGGGGCGTCGAGGAACTCATTGACCATGGAGATGATTTTCTCCTTGCCGTAGGATAATTCTTCGCGTAAAACAGAGGAGCTCAGATGGACCACCAAAGTGTTTCCGTTGAGCATGACCTTTGTGGTGTATTTTGAAATAGGTGGCCCCATGATGTGGTGCCAAGCTTCCTCAGCCGTCACTTTGTTCAAGCCTTTTTCCAATTTACTCTCCTTAATGTAGGTCTTGAGTAAGTCGCCAATATTGTGCGATGAAGCGTTGCGTTTTGCCATAAGACTATTATAGAGAGTAGATTAGGGAATGATAGGGCAATGCTTNTTTCATTGGGGCTTCCCGTGTTATAAGTTGAAAATTTTGTAACTCTGATGAACTGATTTNACAACGTTTTCCGTGCGTTCCCCATGGGTGTCACTGATGAATATTTGGCCAAAGTTATCTTGATCAACAAGGCCAATTATTTGGGCAACACGTGTTTCGTCGAGTTTGTCAAAAATGTCGTCGAGAAGCAAAATTGGCGCGACTTCACTTTGGGTTTTTAAGAAATCAAATTGGGCCAGTTTCAGCGCAATCAGAAATGATTTTTGTTGTCCTTGTGAGCCAAACTTTTTGATGGGATGGTCCCCTAAATTAAATTGGAGGTCATCTTTATGAACCCCATAATTGGTGTATTGCGTGGCACGATCCTTGCCAATATTTTGTTTTAATGCGTCGATTAAGGGCTGCTCATTAAGCCCACTTTGATACGTTATGGATACGGATTCTTTGCCTTGGGCAATAAATGAATAACGCTCTTTAAAAATGGGCAGAAACACCGACAAAAACCCACTGCGTTTTTTATGGATTTGTTGCCCATACAAGTCCAGTTGGCCATCGTATATGGCCAAAGTATCGGCATCGAAAGTGTGGTTGAGTCCAAAATACTTGAGCAATGCGTTGCGTTGCGAGAGGACTTTTTGATAAGCCAAAAGGTCTTGCAGATAAGCACGATCCCCTTGAGAAATGACCCCATCGATAAATTTACGTCTGGTGTCACTGCCCTCGGTAATCAAATCGCGATCGCTAGGAGAAATGATCACTAGAGGCAAAAAACCAATATGATCGCTGAGTTTGTCATAGAGCTTGCCATTGCGCTTGATCGATTTTTTTTGACCTTTTTTCACGCCCAAGACAACGTGTTCTTTTAGGTCGTGTTTCTGGTANNTCCCATCAATGACAAAGAAATCTGACCCATGTCTGATATTTTGCACTGAAATGGGATTAAAGTAGCTTTTGCCAAATGAGAGGTGATAAATAGCGTCCAAGGCGTTAGTTTTGCCTACGCCGTTAGCGCCAACAAAGCAATTGATTTTGGGGTCAAAGTCGAAGGACTGAGATTCAAAATTTTTGTAATTCACTACAGCTAAGGATTCTAAAAGCACTTTTTGGGTTTAATTTGATGGTCCTAAGATGGCTTTGGACCAGAGGTTTAGGGATTAAAACTTCACTGCAAAATATTGATTTTTCCCTTTTAAATTGTAATAAAAATTATATTTTTGCCCCTCAATATTAAGAGATTATGGCAACCTACAAAAAACGCGGATACAAACCCAAAACAGCTCCTGAAAAAGAGGTCGAACTAGAATCGGACAGCACAACTGCTGAGGTATTTAATTCCCTTGATCAAGGCGCTTCAAAGACGGAAGAGTGGGTTGAGGCCAATCAGAAGCCTATTTTTACAGCGGTCGCGCTCGTGGCGATTGCTGTCTTGGCATACATTGGTTATCAGAAGTTTGTCGCAGAGCCGCAGCAAGTAGAGGCCGCAAACGAGGTCTATCAAGCCAGTTCATATTTTGATCAAGCCTTAGTCGCCACAACCCAAAAGGACTCATTATTCCGTATGGCACTCAATGGCTATGCAGGGAAATACGGCTTACTCGATATCGTTGATAAATTCTCAGGCACTCCAGCAGGAACACTGGCAAGCTACCAAGCGGGTGTTGCTTACTATAATCTCAAACAATATGATTTGGCGATTCAATTTATGGACCAATATGATGGTGATGATGAAATCGTTACCCCTTTGGCAAAAGGACTTTTAGGTGATTCATTTGCCCAATTGAATCAATACGGTGAGGCCCTAAAATACTACAATGAGGCCGTGGCATATAGCACCAATGAGGTGACAACACCGCGTTTTTTGTTGAAAGTTGGCACTACGGCAATGACTTTAGGTGATTACGCTCAAGCGGAAAAGGCGTTCAAACGCATTACTGATGAATTTGGTGAGACGAACGAAGGCGCTCAGGCTAAGACTTATTTGGCCCAGACACAAGCCAAGCGCTAGTCTATGGCTACCGTAAANAAACATTTATCTTCTTATGACGCGTCGGCATTGCCAGACGCGTCTTCNTTTCGATTNGGTTTAGTGGTTTCTCAATGGAATGAAGAAATCACAGAAGGTTTGGCTCAAGGCGCTTTGGCGACATTCAGTGATTGTGGTGTGGCCGCAGATCATGTCACCCGATGGAATGTGCCCGGCAGTTTTGAGCTGGTTTATGGATGCCAGCGCATGATGGCCAAACATCCAGAAATTGACGCTGTCATTGCTATCGGTAATGTGATCCAGGGCGAAACTAAACATTTTGATTATGTCTGTCAAGGGGTCGCTCAAGGCATTAAGGACCTCAATCTGATGGGCATTACTCCAGTCATTTTCTGTGTCCTTACCGACAACACGAGACAACAATCAATTGATCGAAGTGGAGGAAAGCATGGAAATAAAGGCGTTGAAGCCGCAGTAGCTGCAATTGAGATGGCGGCCCTGAGGTCGGCAACACAATAGCCCTTTCCTTTCCGAAAATTAAACCAAAGTCATGGGCTTAAAACCCTTGATTTTCGCTAAATTTGAGTTGCGGACATCATGATTAAGTTTACTCTCATAAAGCGCCTTAAAACGAATAATCGTTTTAATTATACTCCTCGTTATTACAAGGGTAAGCCCGACATGGACCACACCAAGCCAACGACAAAGATGGACCATTACGTTGACGCTTTGAACGAAAATGATTTTTCTGGCCATTGGCAACAAGCACGNCACAAATACAGAAATAGGGACAATAGCTCATGGAACAAAACAGTTTTGATTCTGATCGCCCTATTGACCCTGATGGCGCTGTGGGTAATTGATTTTGATCTTTCTATTTTTTATCGTTGAGCACCGCCAATCAAATAAAGCTTTTGCCAGACCATGTGGCCAATCAAATTGCTGCAGGTGAGGTCGTACAGCGCCCTGCTTCGGTAGTAAAAGAATTGTTAGAAAATGCTATTGACGCTGGTGCTGACCAAATCACCTTGGTGATCAAAAATGCAGGAAAAACATTGATTCAGGTGATTGATAATGGTTCAGGAATGAACGCTGTCGATGCGCGCCTTNGTTTTGCGCGTCATGCCACGTCTAAAATCAAACAAGCCGACGATCTCTTTCAGCTCCAAACTAAAGGCTTCCGCGGGGAGGCCCTAGCTTCAATTGCGGCTATAGCGCATGTTTCTTTAAAAACAAAAATTGCTACAGCAGAGCAAGGCGTGCGTTTGGTCATAGAAGGTAGTGCTTGTACCAAAGAAGAAGCCATTGTCATGAATAGTGGCACAACAGTCACGGTCAAGAATTTATTTTACAATATTCCAGCCCGCCGAAACTTTTTGAAGGGTGACCATATTGAACTCAAGCACATTATAGAAGAGTTCCAGAGGGTGGCATTGGCCCATCATGCTATTGCCTTCAAGATGGTCCATAATGAGGCGGATCTTTTTCATGTGTTGGCCAGCAATCGCCGTCAGCGTATTGTNGCAATTTTGGGTGCCAAAACAAACGAAAAACTGGTGCCGGTCCACGAAGAAACAGAAATAGTGACTGTACAAGGTTTTGTCCTAAAACCCGAGTTTGCCAAAAAATCAAGAGGCGATCAGTATTTTTTTGTGAATGACCGCTTTATCAAAAGCCCTTATTTGAATCATGCGATAGCGGCAGCCTTCGAAGGCTTGATTAAGCCTGGCTACCACCCGGGCTATGTTTTGTATCTGTCTGTGCCTCCTCAAACCATAGACATCAATATCCACCCTACCAAAACAGAAATTAAATTTGAAGAAGAAAAATCCATTTATGCGTTGTTGCGGGCGACCATCAAACATGGCCTAGGACAGTTTAATATCGCTCCAGTAATTGATTTTGACCGTGATGCGACTCTAGAAACCCCATATGCCTATGCTCAAAAACCTGGAAGTATGCCCACGATTGAGGTCGACCCAGGNTTCAATCCATTTGCTAATCCTGAGTCAAAGGNCTACAGCCAGCGCAGTNCACCATCAGAGAGGGAGCCGTCATGGTCTTCTTTGTATGTGGGCCTAAAAGCCGAAGAAGACTTTCAAAGTATTGAATTTGAGAGTGATGAGGTCACGGGACAATTATTCGATACACTCGAAGATCCTGCTCCTAAGATCTGTTTTCAGATCCAGAACAAATACGTCATCACTTCTCTAAAGAATGGCCTGATCGTGGTGCATCAGAACTTGGCGCACCGCCGAATTCTTTACGAACGTTTTTTGAGACGCATAACCATGCAAGACGGTGTCAGTCAGCAGATATTATTTCCGCAAGAGTTTGCGCTTTCTGCGGCTCAAACGCTCACCGCCCAAAATATTATGGAATCTATGGACAGCATGGGATTTGTTTATAAAATGAATAGCGACGGGATCATCTTAGAGGCCTTACCCCTTGGGGTCCCGCAGCATGAAGCCAAGGACATCATTCTTTCGCTGCTGGACAACGAAGATCAGCAGGACCCTCAAGAGGGGTTTAGCCAACTCGATGTCATGGCACGGGCATTGGCCAAACACATGGCCATAAAATCAGGACAAATTTTGGCTGCAGAGGCACAAGAGCATTTGATCAACGAATTATTTGCCTGTAAGGAACCAAGTATTTCTCCAGAAAATCGACCAACTTTTGTCACTTTAGACTCGAGTGATTTTGATAAAAAATTCAATTAAATGCGTAACATCTCAGAAACCATAAAAGTTCTTGTTGTCTGCAACATCATTTTCTTCCTCGGAACACTTGTTTCAGGTGATGTCATCTATCGCTTGTTTTCGCTTTACTATTTTGACAATCCCCACTTTTTTGTTTGGCAGCCTTTGACTCATATGTTCATGCATGGAGGATGGATGCATTTGTTGTTTAATATGTATGCCTTGTGGGCCTTTGGATCACCGCTTGAAGCACAATGGGGCAGAAACAAGTTTTTATTTTTTTATTTTTCAGCTGGTTTGGGTGCTGCATTGATCCATTCTTTGGTGAATTTTTATCATGTTTCATCAGGTATAGAGGCTTTGATGTCTCTAGGAATGTCACAACAAGAAGTTTGGTCCTTACTCAACAATACGCTGGATCCGGGATCTTACAGAGTCATACCTGAGTTGGGGACACAAGCACAATCATTTTTCACAGCCTACAATACACCCGCAGTCGGTGCTTCTGGCGCGATCTATGGTGTTCTGGTTGCATTTGGTCTGTTATACCCACATGTAGAATTGATGCTTATTTTCGTCCCTTTTCCTATAAAGGCCAAATACTTTATTCCTATTTTGATAGGATTAGATTTGTTTTCAGGTTTGACAGGTACTTCATTATTGGGACAGAATATTGCCAATTGGGCGCATATTGGTGGCGCTCTATTTGGTTTTNTGATGGCTTATTATTGGAAGAAGAATAGTTTTAATGATAGACGATGGGATTGATGACAAGGGGAGAAGGATTGTATCAGCAGCTTTTGAAATCTGACGCGATGACGAAAATTATCGTGATCAATGCGTTGGTATTTTTGGTGATTGGTATTTTATCCTCCTTGATGCAATGGCCCCCTGGTGCCTTATACCAATACTTTGCCTTGCCTGATGCCTTGTGGTCATTTTTGGGCCAACCATGGAGTTTGTTGACCTATAGTTTTTTGCATTCCGGTTTTCTTCATTTGTTATTCAATATGCTTTGGCTCCAATTTTTTGGTCGCTTTGTGTTGAACCTGTTTCCCGAGCGGCGCTTTGTGAGTTTGTATTTGTTGGGCGCCTTGAGTGGAGGATTGGTCTACTTGTTGGCATTCAATACATTTCCCGCTTTTATGCAAACCAATGGACAGCTCGTTGGCGCTTCGGCATCTATCATGGCTGTAATGACATTTGCGGCGGTTTATAGTCCGTATGCGCGGGTGCGTTTGTTTGTGTTTAATTTTAGTCTTTGGCAAGTGGCGGCGTTTATGGTTTGTTGGGACTTGTTCCGTTTGCCTTCAATGCAAAATGCCGGTGGTTTACTGGCACACTTGGGTGGTGCAGGTTTCGGTTATTTATATGCCAGAAAATTGCAGCAAGGCAAAGACATCGGGAGGTGGTTTGACCTCTTGATTGACCGGTTGCTGCAATGGTTTCAAAAAACACCCAAGCAGGGTAGCTTTCAAAAAGTTTACCGCACTAAAACCAATAGAAACACTGGTGTGTCTTCCCGAAAAAAGAGTTCGTCAAAATCACCCGAGGCCTTAGGCCATCAACAGCGGATTGACTTGATTTTAGACAAAATCAGTAAAAGTGGTTATGATAGTCTGTCTCAGGCAGAGAAGGATTTTCTGTTTCGTTCAGGAAATGATCTTTAAATAATTTTAAATCATAAATGGTACGTCTGCTGGCTCAATTCTTTTTTGGACTCAATATCGCTGCAGCGCTATTGTTGTTGGTGTGCTTCTTTTTACCCTTCATGCCTCCATCTGAGTTCGCTCAGCTGACCTTGTTGAGTCTCGGCGTGATGCCTTTGATCATAATTAATACCCTTTTTGCTGTTTTTTGGATGGTGAATTGGGACAAACGCTTCGTGTTGTCTGCAGTTCTTGTTCTGTTGAGTTTATGGCATTTCGAGGGGCTTTACCAGTTCGGTAGTTCAGAATTAGTGCCACAGGAGCGCACAGGTTTAAAGATCATGTCCTATAATGTCCACCTTTTCAGTGCCTATGACCATGAGCCAAATCCAGAAATTGTGGCCCGCGACATCAAGAGTTTATTGGCCAAAACTGAGCCAGATGTTTTGTGTTTGCAAGAATATTATCTCAATCACGGTGCTGATTTTAGTGCATATCCCTATCGTCATATTTATTTTAAGGCACCAAATAAAGTTTTGGGTCACGCTATTTTTTCGAAATATCCAATAGGGGAAACTGGTAGCCTGGAGTTCCGAAATACGGCCAATAACACCATTTATGCGGATGTTATTTTTGGCAGTGATACTTTGCGCATTTATAATGTGCACATGCAGTCCATCGGAGTAGTGCCTCAAAGAAGTTGGGAATTACAAGGCGGAGCAGAGGGGATTAGTGCCAGAATGGAAAATGCTTTTGCACAGCAAGAAGAGCAAGTACATGCTTTAAAGGAACATCGTGCAGCATCAGCACGACCCTTTGTGGTTGCCGGAGATTTTAACAATACGGTTTTTTCGCATACCTATCAACAACTTAAAGAGGGCTTGAATGATGCCTTCTACGAGCGGGGTAGTGGTTTGGGGGCTACTTATGAATTCAATGGGTACCCCATGCGTATTGATTATATCTTAACAGATCCAAAATGGGAGGTCACCTCTTTTGAGACTATGGAACAATCGTTTTCTGACCACAGGGCAATTATGGCTAAAATTTCGCCAGTGGCGAAACATACTGCTAGCCAAGCTCCAGGTGCTCAAGGTAAGACAGGCTCTCAGGACCTAAATTGAACAACAAATCAAGCACTGATAAATTACTCAAAAATCCATGCTCGGATTGAAAAACTTGCATGTATCGCGGCAAGTCAATTTTTTGTTCTTGTTTGATATTGGCCAAATACCGAAAGTCGAAACCACTTGTATTTTGGTGGTACTCCCTACTGAGGCGATGGGCATTCGAACACCCCAACAATTCGGTCAATCGACTAAATATTTTGAGATTATGCTGTTGGAGAGCAACTTGATCCTGGTCGAATAAATCGCACAGGTCATCCTCATAATATTCGAAAAAAGGCGAGGAGCGATAGGCCGTTTGAATTGACTTCCAGTGCTGGGAGGCCCACGGAAATTCTGATTCAGACTGAGTTAAATGAGTTTTGAGCCGCCCCTTGTCCTTATTGTGTTTGATAGGAATAGATAAGGTCAATATGCCTTGAGCATGGGCGATATCCATTCGGTTTCGATAGGTCTGCTTTTGATAATTATCATGACACTCAAAAACAATGTCTTGACTCTGTATCAGGGCAGCCATTTGTCGGATATTAGGGAAATATGTCGGCAAAAAGAGATCCATCGATATGGGCCTAACTGGTTTTTCGTTTGCGCTTGCGGTAGGCATCATAACCAAAGTAGAGCACTAAGAATACGACGAAATAATTGAGGTAAGACTTGGGTTCACCTGACCCTCCAACGGTTGTAAACATGCGTTCCCATCTGATCTTGTCGAACCCTTTTTTATTGGCGTCTAAACTCAGCCAAATGAATACAGGTTTGCCGATCACATGATTGCTTGGGACAAACCCCCAGCTTCTAGCGTCTTGAGAGTTGTCTCTGTTGTCGCCCATGAGCCAATAATAATCCATCTTAAAGGTATAGCTGTCTATTGGAGATCCGTTCAAATATACCTGTTCATCGACCACTGTGATGTCTTGAGTTATGCCCAGTTCAATGCCTTCATAGACTTCTATAATACGGCGGTATAGCGGTAATGTTTTGGTTGTGATGGCGACAGTTTTCCCTGCTTCAGGCACATATACAGGGCCAAAGAAGTCTGTATTATTTGGATAATCGACACTATAAGGAAACACCGAACGGTCATAAACTCCTGGATTATTTTTGAGTTTCGTTACTGAGATGATGTCTGGCAACTGAGTTAATTCGGCTGCCACAGCCTCACTAATGTGTGCCCGATGACTCAAGAGACCAGTAGCTTGATCGCGCCCCGCAAAACCAATATCAGAAATCTTATAACGGTCATAAAGTTTTGGACTCGGGATGTTGGTCGCGCGCCCACTTCGATCGACCATGACAAGAGGTTTCTTTGACATAATTTCGTAGACAAACTGAATTTTGGCACGATCGGGCAAATCGGTTTGTTTTCCATTGATGAATACGTACCCATTACGCACTTCAAGTGAATCTCCTGGCACGGCCACACAGCGCTTGACATAGTTCGATTTTTTGTCAATTGGTTTTTGCACACTGCCCTTCATATAGCCCGGTCTTATGTCTACAAGCGTGTCTACAGGCCAGTTAAAAACCACAATATCATTGCGCTCTATTTCCTGAAATCCTGGCAAACGAAAATAGGGGAGCTGAGGAAAAGAAAAATAAGACTTGTTGCCGATTACCGGCACGGTGTCATGAACCATCGGCAGGGCAATACTGGTCATAGGCGTTCGGGCGCCGTAATGGAATTTACTCACAAATAGAAAATCCCCTACCAGCAGGGTTTTTTCTAAGGACGAGGACGGGATGGTGAAGGGTTGCATGACATAAGTATGCACTATTGTTGCCGCTACTACGGCAAATAGAATACTGCTGACCCACTCTCCAGTACTGCTTCGGGGGTTCAAACTTCTGTCTGTCATGTGTGTCAGACTCTGCGTGTAATTGACATAATAGAGATAAAAACCAAGCGATGCCACTACAGCTATTGTATCCTTACGTTGGTGAAAACCAAAACTTCTCAGTGTTTCTACCCAAATCACGGGTACCATAATGAGGTTGACGATGGGGATAAAAAGTAAGACAACCCACCATCTAGGTCTGTTGATGATATGCATCAGTACCCAAGTACTATAGATGGGGATAGCCGCTACTATGGGCTGATGTCCTGCAGCTTTATAAAATTTCCAGGTGCCCAAAAAATGCACAAGTTGCAGGATGAGGAGCAATAGTAACCAATGTGTGACTGTCATATGTTGTGTATTAAAATGCGCTGGGCTAGGTCAAATTTAAAACATCTTTCATAGAATAGACCCCTGTTTTGCCAATGATCCACTCAGCAGCCTTGAGCGCGCCAAAAGCAAAGCCTTCTCTGGAATGCGCCTCATGCTTGATCTCTATGGCATCAATAAGGCTGTCATACCTGACCGTGTGGGTGCCGTTGACTTCACCTTCGCGTCTTGCTTTGATGGGCAACAGCGCACTGTCTTGAACCTCTTCTAAGGTCCATTTTTCTGGGCTGCAAAATTCAAGAATAGGTTGGCTAAGGCTTATGGCTGTACCACTTGGGGCATCTAGTTTATGGATGTGGTGAATTTCTTCTATAGAAGGCCTATAACTTGGGTGGTCTTTCATCAGACTGGCCAATCGCTCATTGAGGTAAAAAAACAATTGAACACCGATGCTAAAGTTTGAGGCATATAGTAAAGTCCCGTGTTGTTCGGCACATAATTTACTGACCGATTCAAATTCTTCGAGCCATCCTGTTGTGCCGCAGACCACAGGTATGCGCGCATTAAAGCATTCTTTGATATGACCAACAGCAGCATGCGGTGCAGAAAATTCAATGGCGACATCGGCGTCATTAAGTACTCCAGAATGCCCCCCTAACCATCGTGTTGCCACGATTTCGTGACCGGCCGCCTGTGCCAATCTTTCGATGACATGTCCCATTTTTCCATATCCGAGTAAGGCTATTTTCATTTGAGCTGGTAGGTTAGGGTTAGGGCATAATTAGTCTGATTTCTTGCGTTTTCGTACCAAATATCAGGACCAATGGTCAAATCTTCATTAAGATTGTATTGCAATAAATGGGCATCGACATTGGCGTCTAAAATATTCAACATATAGACACCAAAGGCCACCGCTATACTGACATCTCTATTGCGCCCAGCTGTTTTTTGTGCGTCCCTTAGCCGCGCATCAGAAACACCCTGAAATTCGTCGTCTTGGTACCCTGCCAAACGTCGCTTGTAGGCATCTCTGAACCTATTATAGTCTTTTGTATTGCGCTGGTAAAAATATACGCCTGAGGCGATTCCCGCATATACGACGGGTATTTTCCAATATTTTTTGTTGAATGCCTGGCCCAATCCGGGCAGAACTGCAGAATAAAAAGCGGCTTGAGCAGGGGCCAAGGGGTCGTAGCTGTCGATTTGTTCTTCAATCTTGAGGTCAACTTGACCCAAGCAGACCGCAACCCACAACATAAAAATACTATGTATGATGTTACTCCTCACTTTTGATGCGTTTGAGGAGATTGTCCAACTCTTCTTTTGTTTTAAATGAAATAAGGATTTGTCCGCTGCCATTGGGCTTGCTTGAAATTTTGACCGATGAGGACAAATAGGCCTTGAGGCTGTCTTGCTCCGCAGCATAATTTAATGCGCGTACAGATTTTGATTTTTTCGATGTAGCATTGGCGTCATGAAGATTTCTGACCAAATCTTCAGTCGCTCTTACCGAAAGTTCTAGCTGAATGATCTTTTGATAGATGCTTAGTTGTGCTTCAGGTGATGAGACCCCTAATAGTGCCCGGCCATGACCCATTGAGACAAAGCCGTCACGCATTCCTGTTTGGATGATAGGATCTAACTTAAGCAATCGGAGGTAATTGGTGACGGTCGATCTGTTTTTGCCCACGCGGTCACTCAAGGCTTCTTGAGTCAGATTGATTTCTTCTATGAGCCGCTGGTATGACAAGGCGATTTCTATGGGATCTAGGTCTTGACGTTGAATGTTTTCGACCAAAGCCATCTCAAGAAGTTCTTGGTCATTTGCGGTTCGGATATAGGCCGGTATATGTTTCAGATTGATGAGCTTGGAGGCTCTATAACGTCTTTCACCACTGACGAGTTGGAATGCGTTATCCGTAGTTTGTCTGACAGTAATTGGCTGAATCACGCCCAATTCCTTAATCGAGACGGCCAGCTCCTTTAATCCTGTTTCATTAAAGTAGGTGCGGGGTTGGAAGGGATTGGTTTGGATCAAGTTGATGTCGAGGTGGACTATTTGACCGGCGATTGCCTGTGGTTGTTGATCCAAATCATGAGCCGCTTGCGTTCTTTGGTCATTCAAAAGAGCTGAAAGCCCTCGCCCTAATCCCTGTTTCTTGTTTGCTTTTGCCATATTGGATTAACGATTTTTTTCAATCAATTCGTGTGCAAGGCTCAAATAATTATTGGCGCCAGTACTGCTCGCATCGTAACTGATGATGCTTTCTCCAAAACTTGGCGCTTCCCCCAAACGAACATTACGTTGAATGATGGTATTGAATGCCATTTCATCGAAATGCTTTTTTACCTCTTCCACGACTTGGTTGGAAAGACGCAAACGCGAATCGTACATGGTCAGGAGCAGGCCTTCAATGTCCAAGTCTTGATTATGGATTTTTTGAACACTTTTAATGGTGTTGAGGAGTTTGCCAAGTCCTTCGAGTGCAAAATATTCACATTGAATAGGGATCAGAACTGAATGGGCAGCAGTTAATGCGTTTAAGGTGAGCAATCCCAAAGATGGGGCGCAGTCAATCAGTATATAGTCATACTGGTTCTTGACCGAGGCCAGCGCTTTTTGCAACATATGTTCACGATCATCTTGGTCAATGAGTTCGATTTCTATGGCCACCAAATCAATGTGAGAGGGCACCAAATCAACATTAGGGGACTGGGTCGTGATGATGCAGTCTTCTACCGGGGCAGTGTGTTCTAAGAGCTGATAAGTGCCAGTTTGTACTGAGGTCAGAGCTATGCCCAAACCAGATGTTGCATTGGCCTGGGGATCGGCGTCTATCAGCAGTACCTTTTGTTCAAGGACACCCAGGCAAGCGGCTAGATTGACAGCAGTCGTCGTTTTTCCGACTCCACCTTTTTGATTTGCTATAGCAATAATTTTACCCATTGAACCCCTTGAATTGAAGGTTAAAAATACGATTAATTATGGGCATTAGAAATGATATTTGTTAACACGAAGTAAACAAATTAGGCGTGTTTAAAGGATTGATTGTAGACAGATTAGCCCTTTTATTGGCTTTTTTTGGCCCGAATCATCGCTTCGAGCATGTCCCAAAGTTCTTCGGGGATATCTTCTAATAAATTAAATTGCCCGGCACCTTTGAGCCATTCACCACCATCAATGGTTATGACTTCACCATTGATGTAAGCAGAAAAATCGGACACGAGGTAGGCCGCGAGGTTCGCGAGCTCTTGGTGTGCCCCAACACGTTGTAAAGGGACTTTTTTGGCCAAATCAAATTTTTCTTTAAGATCTCCAGGNAGGAGTCGGTCCCAGGCACCCTTTGTTGGAAATGGACCAGGAGCTATCGCATTAAAGCGCATGCCGTATTTGGCCCACTCAACGGCCAGGGATCGCGTCATGGCCAGAACCCCTGCCTTGGCAGTGGCACTTGGAACNACATAGGCAGAGCCTGTCCACGCGTAAGTCGTGACGATGTTCAAAACAACTTTCTCTGTTTCCTTTTTAGCGATCCAGTCTTTCCCAAAAGCAAGAGTACAATTTTTTGTGCCCTTCAGAACAATGTCGATGATGGTATCAAAAGCATTGGAAGATAAGCGCTCTGTAGGCGAAATAAAATTTCCAGCGGCATTATTGATCAGTATATCGACCTGACCAAAAGCATCATTGGCTGCCTTGACTAAAGCCTCTACTTGTTCGTAGTGCCTGACATCGCAGGGCACGGCCAAAATTTTACCGCCCAAGTGGCTCAAGGCGCTTTGAACACTATTGAGTTTGTCTTCATTTCTTGAGGTAATCACAACATTGGCACCGAGCTCTAGAAAGTAAGCAGACATGGCTTTTCCCAATCCGCTGCCTCCTCCGGTAACGACAATTGTTTTTCCTTTAAGGGCATCAGCCTGCATCATTTTTTTGGTATAATCCATAGGGTTGGTTTTTCAGGACGTGGTGTCCATTAATATTGTGAGCAAATCAATTGCGGCCTGACTCAGTTTGGTCCCAGGTCCATAAATAGCGACAACTCCAGCCTGATACAAGGCCTCGTGATCTTGCTTGGGGACGACCCCACCAACAATGACCATGATGTCCTCCCGGCCAAATGCCTTGAGGGCCTGAATGACCTCAGGGACCAGTGTTTTGTGTCCTGCAGCCAACGAGGAAACGCCTAAGATATGCACGTCGTTTTCCACCGCCTGTTTTGCTGTTTCTGCCGGTGTTTGAAACAAGGGGCCAATATCGACATCAAAGCCAAGATCTGCATAACCCGTTGCCACAACTTTGGCACCGCGGTCATGACCATCTTGGCCCATTTTGGCGACAAGTATGCGTGGCCGCCTTCCTTCGAGCTCGGCAAATTCATTGGCCAACTTTTGGGCTTTTTCGAAATGTGGATCTTGTTTTATTTCTTTTTGATACACGCCGCTAAAGGTTTGAATGGTCGCTTTGTAACGGCCAAAAACCTCTGCCATTGCCTCGGAGATTTCTCCGAGTGTGGCTCTGTTTTTGGCGGCTTCTATGGCTAAAGCTAATAAATTTCCTTCACCTGATTGCGCTGTTGCAGTCAAATTTATTAAGCTCTGCTGGACTGCGGCATCATCTCTTTGCTTGCGCAGATTCTTGATTTTTTGGAGTTGTGTTTGTAAGACCATGGCATGATCCACATCAAGTGTATGCAGTGGCTCTTCTTCTTCCAAGGGAAATTGATTGACGCCAATGATTTGATCTTGGTTGCTGTCAATTCTGGCTTGCTTTCGGGCTGCGGCCTCTTCGATACGTAGTTTTGGAATGCCAGCTTCGATGGCCTTGGTCATGCCCCCTAATCCCTCAATTTCTTGAATGATTTCCCAAGCTTTTTCCACCATTTCTTGAGTCATTTGCTCAACTGCAACACTGCCGCCCCATGGATCGACGGTCCTTGTGACCTGTGTTTCGTGTTGCAAATAGAGTTGCGTGTTGCGCGCAATGCGTGCTGAGAAATCAGTAGGCAAAGCAATCGCTTCATCTAAAGCGTTGGTATGCAAAGATTGAGTACCGCCACTTACAGCGGCCAAAGCTTCGACACAAGTCCGGGTGATATTGTTGAATGGGTCTTGGGCGGTCAAACTCCAACCGCTGGTCTGACAATGGGTCCTTAAAGCCATTGATTTGGGATTTTTTGGATCAAATGATTGGACAATTTTGGCCCAAAGCAGTCGACCAGCTCTTAGTTTGGCAATTTCCTTGAAATGTTCCATGCCAATGGCCCAAAAGAACGAGAGTCTCGGGGCAAAATCGTCAATTTTGAGTCCAGCAGCAATTCCTGTCCGCAGATATTCCAGGCCATCTGCTAAGGTGTAGGCCAACTCCAGTTCTGGTGTCGCTCCCGCTTCTTGCATGTGATAACCGGAAATGGAAATAGAATTGAATTGAGGCATTTGGGCACTCGTGAATTTGAAAATATCACTGATCATGCGCATCGAAGCCGCTGGAGGAAAGATATAAGTGTTGCGCACCATAAATTCCTTAAGGATGTCATTTTGTATGGTCCCAGCAAGTGCACTTAAGGCGACGCCTTGCTCCATAGCCGCAACGATATAAAAAGCCATTATGGGGATCACCGCGCCATTCATGGTCATCGAAACACTCATTTTGTCCAAAGGAATTTGGTCAAATAAGATTTTCATATCCTCGACACTGTCTATGGCCACACCGGCCATTCCGACATCTCCCCGAACTCGAGGATGGTCACTGTCATAACCTCTATGGGTTGGCAGATCAAAGGCAACAGATAAACCTTTCTGTCCACCAGCCAAATTTTTGCGGTAAAAGGCATTGCTTTCTTCTGCCGTAGAATAACCCGCGTATTGCCTGATGGTCCAAGGTCTTTGAACGTACATACTGGCATAAGGGCCACGCAAATAGGGGGGCTTGCCGGCGCCAAAATGCGCCAGGCCAATAGTTCCTTTATCTTCGGACAGCCCTTCATTTGTTTTGGGGGCGCCTAAGTGCATATTTTTGAGGTCGTGTCGATGCATGGCTTATCTCGAGGTCTTATTGCGTAAGGGCTGGTAATAGGCGTCTAAGGCCAAATACATGGCCAAATAGGGATCGGAAATGATTTGCTGAAAATTCACGCGCATGGTCTCGGCAATCAGCTCTGGACTCAATGATCCAGTAGCACTGAGGTTTTGAAGCGGCACGCGAAGTTCATCTGCCTTGATATTTTCGAGCAGACACACCAAATAAGGGTGGTCATAATTGATTTTGTATTGGTCATCAGTAATGACCCAAAGATCTTTCTCCTGAATCAATGCGGCCAAAATTTCCTGGGAATGTGTCGAAGCGATGTCATAATAAGCAGCAGTACCCGAGAATCCATAAAAAACAAATTGGGCATAAGCTTCAATATAATAACTCTTTGATCCCTTTTGGTGATCCGTGTATTGATTGTAGTACCTTCCGATGTCCTCTTGAAAACTATATATCGCTTCATGCATCAATTCTTGATCCAAATCTTGGCAGGTCACTTGTTGCGGTAAATCCTGATATTGATAAGTGATGCCAGGCTGACAGCCGCTCAACATGAGCGCAAACAAAAGGTAAAAAAGAAAATTAAGCCGTTTCATTATTGTATCTGTTTTGTTCTATTTCTGTGGCAAGCCTGCGTTCTAAAATAGGCTCAATTAGTGTTTTTCTTGGGTTTTTCTTGTCGAAGGGAAATAATTCGAGCTGGTCTTGCATCCTCTGGCCCTCATCGACAAATGCATTAATGCCCAGCATGGTGTGCACATTGGCATGGAGGTCCTGGTTGGCTTTTGCATGACTCTCGCGAATTTTCTTTTGAATCTGCCCAGATTTGAGCTGCCTCAAAAACCCACCACTCGCCTCAATATCCTTTAAAAGCACCAGTGCTTTTTCGGCAAGATCTGCAGTCAAACTTTCAATATAATAAGCGCCCTGCGCCATGTCTTGCCCCAGTTCGCGAAAGCTCTCCCGTTCTAATATCAAGAGTTGATTCCGGCTCAAGCGCTGCGAAAAGGCATGACTTTTTTTATACAATTCGTCATAAGGAAAATTACAAAGACTGTTGGCACCGCCTAATATTCCGCTCATCAACTCAGTGGTATGACGCAGTAAATTATTGTTATAATCATAAATGGTACTGTAACGTTTGCTCGGCATGGCCAAAACATGACAGCTTATTTTGAGGTTTATGGTTTTGCCTAAGCGATTCACCAAGAGTCTCAAGGCGCGCATTTTTGCTATTTCAAAGAAGTAATTTGTCCCGAGACTGACCATAAATGTCACTCGAAGTTGACCTGTTTTCTTGCCGTTCGACTGGAGGCAATGAATGGCCTCATGAAGGTGGGCGAGTGCATACCCCAATTGTTGCGTGATGGTTGCTCCAGCATTTTGGTACAAATCCATATGCACACCTAAGATTTGTGCTTCTGGCTCAAAATCATTAATCAGGTCACCCAAGATCTGATGATCAGCGGCACAATTGGTATGCCACACACCTGTATGTGCCAAGTGANAAAGAGGGTCTATATTGTGGTGGAGCGTTGCTTTTGCCTTTTNGAAAAAGGCCTCTGACTTCTTNCTGAAAACGGAATCTAAAAATGATGTTCTTAAATAAATTCTGGTCTGCGACAAATCTATTTCGCNAAATACTTTGGCACAATCAAAGGGACTGTTTGCTTGAATGTAGAGTCCTTTTGCGCCTTGCTCTAACGCTGTTTTGACCAGGTGTCGGGCCACTGCAGGATCATCGACAAATACAGCGACAATAGTTTGCCAATTGCGGGGCATATTGGGGATCACATAGCCCTGATGTTTTTGCGATGAGGCGCTGTAGAATGGCTTGACAGCAATGCCTTCAGGGCTCTCCCAAATAAGAGTGTCATTATAATCTTTACCTCCAAGCTCCATTTGGATGTGCTGCTTCCATTGTTTGTCCCCTAAGGCGTCGAAGGTGCTAAAGTCTAGTGGGTCGCTCATTTTTTATCTTGGGCATTAGTGCTGTCCTGATGGTCTATAATATAGATGGTTTCATTCTCTTTTTTCAGATAATACTTTGATCTGGCGTATTTTTCCATCTCTGTGGTGTCTGACATTTGTTCTATAAATGCCTTGTCCTTGGCAATATCTTCTTGATATTGGCTTTTGCGCTGTTCTAAGACGTCGATCTCGTCATTCAGCTCCTTATGAATGCTATAGGAATTCGTGTCGAAAAAAAACATCCATATCACAAAGGCTAGCGTGATCAAGACGTACCGATTGCTGAGGAATTTGAGCCAGGGATTTGCAGATGTTTTTCTGGTCATTTTTTGACTTTATTGAGTTCTTGAGCGATAAAGGCGGTCAACACAGAGACAGAAGCTCCATTATGTCTGTGGGTGGGCACTACAAGATCTGCATGAATCTTAGAGGGTGCGATGAATTGATCATGCATGGGTTTTAAAGTATCTTGATAACGCTGTACGACTTCTTCTAGGTCTCGACCCCGTTCTTCCAAATCTCGCGCCATACGCCGGATCAGTCGCTGATCGTCAGGAGCGTCAACAAATATTTTGAGGTCCATTAGCGCCCTTAATTTTGTTTGTGTGAAAATCAAAATCCCCTCTAATATCAAGACGTCTGG
>JGI26081J50195_1000020_pt1 | contig 63699 bp, 49 predicted proteins | sample SaaInl74LU_5_DNA_FD_50195 | JGI IMG/M metagenome (IMG submission 50195) | reverse complement strand
CGCCATCAGGCCAAAATCAGGATAGCATTCTTCTATACTGACTTTGCCCCCCTGCCAAGGGGGTAATGCCGTATCTTTGCCGCGATCATGTGTGCATCATGCGGGCATTATGCGGCTATTAACGCAACCGCCGCGCCTGCAAATGCTCATTTCACTGGTGAAGACGTTTTTCAAAACGGTAACGGCAATCAAAACGGCGCAGCGCGGCATCGTTTTGAACGCGGTGGTCGCTTAGCGCCGAACAGGGCTTATGGCATCCTATTTTGTTAGGCTTAGAAACACATCTTCAAGGTCGGGTTCGGCGGTGCTGATATCGCTCACCTCAAATCCGGCAAGCCGTACTTTATGCAAAATATCAACCGCATTGCTTGTCGCCGGATCAAAGCTGATCGACAGGCGGCCATCACGCCATTGTGCGCCAAGCGCGGCAAGCGCGTTTGGTAACGGCAGCGGCGGCGGTGTTGTCAGGCTGAGATGAAGCGTTTTCTGGCCAGCCGAGGCCAATAGATCGGCCTTTGTTTTCGCTGCGATAATTTCGCCCTTATTGATGATGGCGATGCGGTCGCACAAGGCTTCGGCCTCTTCAAGATAATGCGTCGTCAGCACCACCGTAACACCGGCGCGGTTCAGGCTTTTGATATTGTCCCATAAACGCTGGCGAAGCGCGACATCAACACCGGCGGTCGGTTCGTCTAAAACCAGAATCGGCGGGCGATGCACCATCGCCTTGCCAACCAACAGCCGTCGGCGCATGCCGCCTGACAGTCGCCGCGAATAGAAATCAGCCTGTTCGGTCAGGCCAACCATCTCCAAAATTTCATCCGTATGGCGTTCGGCCTTTGGCACGCCAAACAGCCCTGCCATCATATCCAGGGTTTCGCGCGGAGTGAAAAAGGCGTCAATATTCAATTCTTGCGGTACAATGCCGATATTGGCGCGTGATTGCCGCGGATTGGCATCAATATCAGTTCCCCATATCGATATGCTGCCGCTAGATTTTACCACCGTTCCAGCCATGATATTGATAAAGGTCGATTTGCCAGCGCCATTCGGCCCCAATAGCCCGAAAATACAACCAATCGGCACTTCGATATCAATTGATTTCAAGGCGTGATGCGCTCGCCCACCAGCATCATAAATCTTATTCACATCACGGGCTTCAATCGCCAGCCCTGACTCTGGGCTATGCGTAAAGGCGGCAGTCGGAATGACGGTATTTTGGGATGTCATAATGACTGCCTTTTTTGTGTGAAAAGCGGGAACGGATCTTTTGCCAAGATATAGGCCGTTGTGGTGAGGGCGGCAAGGGGGGCAAAGAATCTTCGTCGGCCAGCGCCAGTTACAATTGCATCAATCGTCAAGCCGCTATAGGTTAATCCGATGGATCGCGCCGTCTGATTAGGACGCGTCGCAAACAGATTTTGGCCATAATGCCATATTGCCGTAATGCCATATGATGCGAATGAGGATATCATGACCCCAGACCAAGCCCGCACGAAGGCTGATCAATCAGCTTCATCATCATCAAATGTAATTGTCACAAACCAGTCGCGGGTGGCCTGTAACGGTGGCGGTGGTCCGCTTGGGCATCCGCAGGTATGGCTGACGCTTGGCACTAATGGCAAGGTGACTTGCCCTTATTGTTCTTGCGCATTTGTTGCGGCGGCCGAATAGCCATTTTGGCCAACGGCGCATTGGTAATTGAAATGCCATTTTGTGCCGCATATGGCGACCAATATCGAGGCCAGTCTTAGCGCCATTGGCATCGTCGGATTTTGAATTGTGGGGCGATATGAGTGAAAAAGGCAGATTGGTACTGGTTGATGGGTCGGGATATATTTTCCGCGCTTTTCACGCCCTGCCACCAATGACCCGACGCGACGGTACGCCGGTCAATGCTGTGTATGGCTTTACCGCCATGTTGATGAAGCTTGTCGATGATCTGCAGCCAGATCATGTTGCCGTGGTATTTGACGTTGCGCGCAAAACCTTTCGCTCAGATATCTATCCCGAATATAAGGCCAATCGATCAGAACCGCCTGAAGATCTTGTTCCGCAATTTGCGCTGGTGCGTGCGGCAACCCAAGCCTTGAGCCTGCCCCTTCTTGAAGCGCCCGGATTTGAAGCTGATGATCTGATCGCAACCTATGCGCGGCTTGGCGAAGATGCGGGACTTGCGACGCTTATTGTTTCGTCAGACAAGGATTTGATGCAGCTTGTGCGCGGTGATATCACCATGCTTGACCCGATGAAGCAGCGCCGTATTGGTGCTGATGAAGTGTTTGAACGGTTTGGCGTCGCGCCGGAAAAAGTGATTGATGTGCAGGCCTTGGCTGGTGATTCAACCGATAATGTACCGGGGGTGCCGGGCATTGGCATCAAAACGGCGGCTGAATTGATTCAGACCTTTGGTGATCTTGATACTTTGCTGGCAAATGCTGAAACGATCAAACAGCCAAAACGCCGTGAAAATCTGATCAATTTTGCTGAACAAGCGCGGATTTCGCGCCAGCTTGTGACGCTTCGTGATGATGCGCCAATGCCGCTTGAATTGTCGGCATTATCGACTCCGCGGCGCGATATGGATCTATTGACGGCCTTTCTAAAAGAACAGGAATTTAGCCGCTTGCTTGTCCGCATTGGCGCCGATGGTGGGAATGGTAATGGGGCAAAATTGGGCGGTGCGGTCCGGTCAATGGCATCAAGCCCGTCACCATCAAGCCCATCTTTGGCAGACCCATTGCCATCAGATAAAGCCGGTTCTGCGCCATCAACAGACCATGTAGCCGCGCCTGATGCGCTGGCTGTGGCGGCCCAGCCTGTCGAAGCCGACTACCAGCTTATTACCGATGTTGACTCGCTTGCCGCATTTCTGGCTGCGGCAACAGCGCAAGGTTTTCTGGCGGTTGATACTGAAACCAGCGGCCTGAATGCGGCGGCGGCTGATTTGGTTGGTGTGTCGATGGCATTGGCACCTGGCAAGGCTTGCTATGTGCCGCTTCGTCATGGCGCGATGGCAACGGAAACTGGCGACGCGCAGGGCGGGCTGGATTTTTCTGCCGAGGCACCGGTTTCTTATAAACAAATTGGCTTTGATACGGCGATGGCGATGTTGCGGCCAATATTCGAAGATCCAGCCATTTTGAAAATTGGTCATAATCTGAAATATGATTCGCATATTCTGCTATGGCCGCGCAATGGCGGCATAAACCTGTCGCCGGTCGATGATACGATGTGTCTTTCTTATGTTCTGGATGGTGGGCGTGTTGGTGGCCATTCAATGGATCATCTGGCAAAACATTGGCTGGATTATGACACGATTAAATTTTCCGATGTTTGTGGCAAGGGGGTCAAACAGGTTCCCTTTGGCACGCTCGCGCCTGAGGCGGCCTTGGATTACGCCGCCGAAGATGCCGATATCACGCTTCGGCTGTGGCATTTATTCAAGCCGCGCCTTGGGGCTGAGCAGGTAGCGTCAGTTTATGAAAGGCTGGAACGTCCGCTTATCCCGATCCTTGCCAAAATGGAGGCCNGCGGCATCACCGTTGACCGTAGTATTCTGGCACGCATGTCGAATGATTTTGCCAAACGNATGGCCGTATTTCAAACCGAGATCCACCAGCTCGCCGGTGAAGAATTCAATATTGCATCACCAAAACAGCTTGGCGAAATCCTATTTGATAAAATGGGGCTTGAAGGCGGTAAAAAAGCCAAAACGGGCGCTTTTTCTACCTCGGCAGATGTGTTGGAAGATCTGGCTGCATCGGGCGTTGATATTGCGGCGAAGGTTCTTGAATGGCGGCATTTGGCCAAATTGAAATCGACTTATGCTGATGCGCTTGTTGACTCGATTCTCGCCACAACTGGGCGGGTTCATACCTCATTTTCGATGGTTGGTGCCAGCACTGGCCGTCTGTCATCATCTGACCCNAATGTGCAGAATATTCCGATCCGAACCGCCGAAGGAAGACAAATCCGAACCGCCTTTGTCGCGGCAGCGGGTCATAAATTAATTTCGGCTGACTATTCGCAAATCGAATTGCGNCTTGTTGCGCATGTTGCGCAGGAAACGACAATGATCGAGGCGTTTCGCGCCGGCATCGATATTCATGCGCGAACCGCATCCGAGGTATTTGGCGTGCCGCTTGATCAGATGGATAGCGAAACCAGACGCCGTGCAAAGGCCATCAATTTTGGCATTATCTACGGTATCTCGGCCTTTGGGCTGGCGCGTCAGCTTGGCATTTCACGCGGCGAGGCGAGTGACTATATCACGGCTTATTTCAAAAATTTTCCGGGCATCAAGGATTATATGGAACGGATCAAGGTTTCAGCCCGTGAAGATGGGTTTGTCGAAACATTATTCGGGCGGCGTATCCATATTTCCGGCTTTTCCGGTGGCAATCAGGCGATGCGCGGCTTTGCCGAACGCCAAGCGATCAATGCGCCGATTCAAGGCAGTGCCGCCGATATCATCAAACGGGCGATGATCCGCATTCCCGCGGCGCTAAAGGCGGCTGGGCTAAGCGCAACAATGCTGCTTCAAGTGCATGATGAATTGATCTTTGAAGCCCCCGAAGCCGAAGCCGAAGCCACAACGGCGTTGATTACATCGGTTATGGAAAATGCGGCTGATCCTGTTTTAACATTGGCGGTGCCGATTGTTGCCGAGGCTGGCATTGCCGATAGCTGGGCCGACGCCCATTAAGATAATTTAGGCCCGATTATGCCGATTTTCTGCCCTATATTGGCCTTGATTTGCCCGCAGGGTGAAGATCAATCGAGACGATCAGCTGGCCATGGATATGATTGGTCAATGCCGGATCAGACTTTTGGGGAGTGAGAGACCTAGATGGCAGACCGTATTGCACTTGTTGATGATGATCAAAATATCCTGACGTCAGTATCCTTGACGCTTGAATCCGAAGGGTTTGAGGTCGATTGTTATCATGATGGTGAGGCGGCTTTGGTCGGGCTTGCCCGCAGGCCTGCCAATCTTGGTGTCTTTGATATTAAGATGCCGCGCATGGACGGAATGGAGCTTTTGCAAAAGGTGCGAAGCCAGTCGCAAATGCCGGTGATTTTCCTGACCAGCAAGGATGATGAGCTTGACGAGGCGCTTGGGCTTGGCATGGGTGCAGATGATTATATAACCAAACCATTTTCCCAGCGTTTGTTGCTTGCCCGTATCCGTGCGGTTTTGCGGCGGGCCAGTGATGGGGTGATGAAAACATCTGGCCCGAATATCATTCGCCTTGGTGAATTGCTGATGGATCCAGACCGGCATTTATGCAGCTGGCGTGGTCAGGAAGTCAAATTGACCGTAACCGAATTTTTGATTTTGCAGGCGTTGGCGTCGCGCCCGGGCATGGTGAAGAACCGTGATCAGCTCATGGATGCTGCCTATGGCGAGAGTATTTTTCTGGATGACCGCACGATCGACAGCCATATCAAACGGCTGCGCCGCAAATTACGCGCACATGATTCCGACTTTGACCAGATCGAAACGCTTTATGGAATTGGCTATAAATATAAGACATCACCATCATAAGGGTCGCGCCATGCCGATGAAGGCTGCATAATGGCCTGATGATATTTATGATGATGGTGGTTTATAGTCAGGGAGCGGAATTATAGAAACTTCGCGATGGCGTCGATTACTGGGCTGGGTTCGTGGCAAGTGTGGATGGCTTGTGACGCCATTCCGCATGAGCCGCCTTACCGCGCGCATCATGGCGATCATGCTGTTTCCACTGGCGATTTTTCTTGTTGGTCTATTATCGCTTGATCAATATCGAACGACCTTGATCCAGTCAGAATTTGTCGCGCTTGAGCGGCAGGGCTTTACCTTGGCGCGATCGCTTGCGCTTGCCGAGGCTGAACGTGATCGGCGTGTTGCCCGTCGCCAGCTATCGCCAGAAACCATGACGCATCTAATCCCTCTTGTCGGGCTTGGCAGCTCGTTACGGGCGCGGGTGTTTCAGCCAAATGGATCGCTTCTTGCTGATACGGCGCGGCGAAGTGGCTTTCAGCCAAATGTCGATATTCGGCGACATCGTGACAAAAGCTGGCGTCAGAACATCCGCAATAATCTGAATGATATGGTGACAACAGCATCTGGCTGGTTCAGCCCGTTTGACGAATTGCCATCATATGTTGAGCGCCGCCGCCAGCGTGCTAGCCAATATGCTGAAGTCATTGCCGCCTTGTCGGGCGAACCACGCCGTGCCTTGCGTATTGACCGTGATGGCAATCTGATGTTGTCGGTGGCGGTGCCGGTTCAAGATTTGCGTCTTGTTCGTGGGGCCTTGATGGTCTCGATTGGTGGCGGCAAAATTGAACAGGAATTGGCCAATGTGAATATTGTGTTTTTACAGCTATTTGTCGGGGTTTTGCTGGTGACGCTTGGTCTCAGCCTGTATCTGGCGCGATCAATCACAACGCCAATCTCGCGTCTTGCGGCAGCGGCCGATAAATTGCGGCAAAGCGCCGATATGTCCAGCCGCCTTCAACGTTTGCCGCATCGCAATGACGAAATCGGTCAATTGTCGGATTCGTTGATTGATCTGACCGATGAATTGCAAAAAAGAATTCAGGCCACTGCGGCCTTTGCCGCTGATGTGGCGCATGAAATTAAAAACCCGCTTTCATCATTACGAAGCGCCACCGAAACCTTTAGTCGGGCAAAAACTGCAGCGCAAAAAAAGCAGTTGCTGAATATCATCTTGCAGGATGTGCAGCGTCTTGATCGTTTGATTACTGATATTTCTCAAGCAAGCCGTGTCGATACCGAAATTATCGGCCAAGATCGTGATCCGGTTGATTTTGCCGGCTTGATTGATAATTTCATCCAGATGCGATCGCAAACCCACAGCCAATATCAATTGCGATTTGACCATCCGCCAATGCCGGTGATGGTGCGGATGAATCAAAGCCGCATGGTGCAGGTGATTGACAATGTGTTGAGTAACGCCATTTCCTTTAGCCCGAAAGGCGGCATGGTACGGTTTATTCTGACCGCTGACGCGACGCGTAAACGTGCCGTTCTGGACATTCTTGATGACGGGCCGGGTATCCCTGATGCCAAACTGGAAACGGTTTTTGACCGGTTTTATACCGAACGGCCTAGCGGCGAAGGTTTTGGCGAACATTCGGGGCTTGGCCTGTCAATCGCGCGGCAGATTGTTGATGCGCATAACGGCCAATTAACAGCGGAAAACCGGCCTGAGGGTGGTGCGTGTTTCCGGCTTGTTCTGCCACTTGAAAGCTAAAGCTGTTTTTTCTTTTTTGCTGTTGTAGACTATCGGGATGTTAAACCCTATTTCGTCAATAAAGCTTGTTCTTGTGACTGGTGTATCTGGTGCTGGACACTCAACTGCGCTGAAAATTCTAGAAGATTACGGTTTTACCGCCGTTGATAATCTACCTTTGGCGCTTGTTGATCCGCTGATCGCGCTTGAGGTTGAAACCGGCGGCCGGTCAATTGCCATTGGACTTGATGCGCGCACTAGCGGTTTTGGGGCTGATGCGGTGGCACGCCTTGTGAAAAATCTGGCAAAACGCCTTGGCGATGGGTTTAAGATGGTGTTTATCAATGCCGGTCATGTCGATTTGATGCGCCGCTATAATGCAACAAGACGCCAGCACCCGCTTGGCCATGATTATGATCTTGATGCTGCGGTGCGCGCAGATATGGCGCGAATGGCCGATGTCGAAGCTTTGGCCGATATTATTATTGATAGCAGTGGCCTGGCGCCATCTGATTTACGCGGCGCGTTGCTTGGCGCTTTAGGTCTTGATAAGGCACCGCCAATGCCGGTGCATATTGTTTCATTTTCCTACCGGCATGGCCTTCCTGAAACGGCAGATCAGGTCATTGATATGCGCTTTGCCAAAAACCCGCATTGGGATGATGGTTTGCGTGATCGAACCGGCCTTGATTCCAAAGTGGCAGAATTTCTGGCCAAAGATGAAATGGCAATCGAGGTTCTTGATCAGGTGAAATCGATGTTGGCATTGATGCTAAGCCGGATGAACAGTGATGGTCGGGCGCATTTGACGCTGGCCTTTGGCTGTACGGGCGGCAAACATCGTTCGGTATGGGCGGCAACACAGATTGCCAGCTGGATTGAGGCTGAGGGCCATCCAGTGCGCCTTGAACATCGTGAATTGGCAAAGGCATCTGCCTAGTTGCGCATCACTTCAATCACATCTCAAGCGGTGTTTCTTGGCGCTATCATATCTAGCGCTTTAAAAGACCGTGTTAATTTGCTATGACGTGGCGAGATTTTTACCGACATATAGATTGGATTGGATTATGGCGCAGGATTATGTGATTGCCGATATCGGACTTGCCGACTGGGGTCGCAAGGAATTATCGATTGCCGAAACCGAAATGCCTGGCCTGATGGCGCTTCGTGACGAGTTTGGTTCGGACAAGCCGTTGGCTGGCGCGCGTGTTGCTGGCTGTCTTCATATGACGGTACAAACTGCGGTTTTGATTGAAACGCTTGTTGCGCTTGGTGCCGATGTGCGTTGGTCGAGCTGTAATATCTTTTCAACCCAAGACCATGCCGCCGCGGCAATTGCCAAATCAGGCGTTCCGGTCTTTGCCATCAAGGGTGAGACACTGGCCGAATATTGGGAATATGTTGACCGTATTTTTGATTGGCCGAATGAACAGACCGCCAATCTTATTCTTGATGATGGTGGTGACGCCACCATGTATATCCTTCTTGGGGCGCGTGCCGAAGCTGGCGAAGATGTGCTGGCCACGCCAGAAACCGAAGAAGAAGAATATCTAAAAGCGCAATTGCATCGCCGCCTTGCAAGCAGCCCGGGCTGGTTCACCCGCCAGCGTGATGCGCTTAAAGGTGTTTCCGAAGAAACCACCACTGGTGTTCTGCGGCTTTATCAGCTTGCCGAAATGGGCGGATTGCCATTCCCGGCTATCAATGTGAATGACTCGGTCACTAAATCAAAATTCGACAATCTTTATGGCTGTCGCGAATCATTGGTTGATGGTATCCGCCGTGCCACTGATGTGATGTTTGCTGGCAAGGTCGCCGTTGTTGCTGGCTATGGTGATGTTGGCAAAGGCTCGGCAGCTTCGCTTCGGCAAGGTGGTGCACGGGTTATGGTAACCGAGGTCGACCCGATCTGTGCGTTGCAGGCCGCTATGGAAGGCTATGAAGTTGTCACGATGGAACAGGCAGCTTCGAAGGCTGATATCTTTGTGACCGCAACTGGTAACCGCCATGTCATCACCATCGACCATATGCGTGAAATGAAAGACCGTGCGATTGTTTGTAATATTGGCCATTTTGATAATGAGATCGATGTGGCATCGCTGAATAATTACACATGGTCAGAAGTAAAACCGCAGGTTGATGAAATTGAATTTCCGAATGGCAAACGGATGATCCTTCTTGCCAAGGGACGTTTGGTCAATCTTGGATGTGGAACCGGGCACCCGTCTTTTGTCATGTCGGCGTCATTTACCAATCAGGTGTTGGCGCAGATCGAGCTTTGGTCGCGCGGTGATCAATATGAAAACAAGGTCTATACCTTGCCGCGTCATCTTGATGAAAAAGTGGCAGCACTCCATCTTGCCAAGGTTGGCGCAAGCTTGAGCACGCTTCGCCCTGATCAGGCTGATTATATTGGCGTTGAACAGCAAGGGCCGTTCAAGAGCGAACAATATCGCTATTAATCACCAATGCCAGTTCTGCAATTAGAATTACCCGATCTGTCAGCAACCGAAACGCTTGGTGCGTTGCTGGCTGACGGGCTGGCGGCTGGTGATGTGATCTCGTTAAGCGGGCCTCTTGGCGCGGGAAAATCGGCATTGGCGCGGGCGATAATTCAGGCGGCAAATCCGGCTGAAACCGATGTGCCAAGCCCCACCTTTACGCTTGTCCAGACTTATGAGCTTGGCAATGGAACACCGCTTTGGCATCTCGATCTTTACCGGATTGAAAGCCCTGAAGATGCCATGCAGCTTGGGCTGGATGACGCCTTTATCGATGCGGTTTGCTTGATTGAATGGCCNGATCGGTTAAAGAAACTGCTGCCAAAGACCAATCTTTCAATTCATCTTTACATGGCTGATGGCGATGATTCATCTTCCAATATCCGGTTTGCCGATATTACCGCGCCGCCGCATTGGGCCGCCCGAATGACAGCAATTATCGCCAAAACTGGCTAGGTTTGGCGCGGCCAGGCAACGGTTTATCACCAGCCATTTGCGCTAGATTGCCCGCTTGTAGTAAACGGGTCTCGCCTTTCGATGCTGTTGCTTTTATAGTTGGCAAATGACAAGCCCTTCCGTTTACAGCATTGATGCAGGCATGCCGTTTGCCCGTGAATTGGCAATGGGTATGAGACAGCTGGCGGGCAGTCCCGAAAGGCTGGCACGCGGGTTGATTTTATTGCCATCGCGCCGTGCTGCTAGTGCTCTTCAAGCCGCTTTTCTGGACAGTGTTGCTGGTGCGCCGATGCTATTGCCGCGCATGTTGCCCGTTGGCGATTTTGGCAATGATGATGATGGCCGGTTAAGCCCTTTTCTAGGCGATGATGCTGGCAGTGACCTGCCGCCGCCAATCTCAAAGATAAGACGGCAAATCTGCCTTGCCAAATTGCTTCGCCATTTTCCGCTTGGTGGTCAATATCCAACCCAGCCCCAAGCGATGCGCCTTGCCGACTCGCTTGGGCAATTGCTTGACCAGCTTTATAATGCCGATGCCACTGCCGATCAGCTTCGTGATTTATTGCCTGATCAATTTTCGGCGCATTGGCAGGATATTCTGACCCTTCTTGGCATTTTGATTGATCGCTGGCCTGATATTCTGGCCCAAGAAGGGCTGCTTGATGTGGTTGACCGGCGCAACCGGCTGTTACGCCGCCGTGCCAATCAATGGCGCGATCAACCGCCAGATCAATTGATTGTGATTGCCGGATCAACCGGATCAATCGCGGCAACGCGTGAATTGATTGGCGTGGTGGCGAATCTTCCCGATGGTCATATTGTTTTGCCCGGGCTTGATCGCCATGCTGGTGATCAGTGGCAGGCGATTTGCGAGGATAGCGGCCATCCGCAATATCAGCTTGCCCAGCTTTTGGCCTATCTTGAGATCACGCCTGATCAGGTGGAAAACTGGAACGGGTCAACCGATGCGATTCCGCCCGAATTGCCGGCAAGACGCGATCTGATGCGTGAAGTTTTCCGCCCTGCTGCAATCAGCGAAGGCTGGCAAAGGCTTGGCGATGCCGGCCCGATGATCGACCGAACCGCGCTTGCTGGTTTGAAGGTTATAACGGCGCGCGATCGGCGCGAAGAGGCTAATTTGATTGCCCTATCGCTTCGCGAGGCATTGGAAAAACCCGATCAAACCGCGGCAATGGTTACGCCTGATCGTCAGCTTGCCGAATTGGTTATCGCCGATTTGCGCCGATGGGATATTGCCATTGAAGATTCGGCAGGCAAGCGGTTATCGCTTTGCCCACCTGGCCGGTTTTTATCGCTTCTTTGTGATGCGGTGGATGCCAATTTTGCGCCGCTTCGTTTGCTGTCATTGTTGAAACATCCCTATTGTGCAGGCGGGATGAACCCGATTCAATTTCGTCATTTCGTCGACCAAATTGAACTGGTGGCATTGCGTGGCCCGCGCCCGGGTGATGGTTTGTCCGCCGTGGTGGCGGTGCTTGACGACGCTGATCTTCGTCATTTTTTTGAAACGCATGTCATTGCCAATCTAACCCCGCTTATCGACTCTTGGCAGGCGCCCAACCCGACTTTGGCAAGCCTGTCAGACGGGCTTGGTGAAGCTGCCGAACGCCTATGTGCAACCGTGATGGATAGCAGCGGTGACGGGGCAGACCGCGGCGCAGGCGCAATTGAATTATGGAAAGGCCCTGACGGCATGGCGGCAAGCGACCTGTTTCGCAGCCTTGCCGCTGATGGCCGTGATAGCGCGATCGATGCAGGCGACATGCCGCAGATTTTGCGCCAGCTTCTTGAGGATATAAATGTTCACCCCTTTGGTACGCCGCATCCACGGCTTGCCATTCTTGGGGCGGTTGAGGCGCGGATGCATCCGGCCCAAGCGGTTGATGCGCATCGGTTAATTCTTGCAGGCTTTAATGAAGGCAATTGGCCGCCGCGTCCTGATATCGACCCATGGATGAATAGCGCGATGCGGGCGGCGGTTGGATTGCCGCCAAAAAACTGGCGAAGCGGGCTAAGCGCGCATGACGTCTATATGGCCATTTGCAGCAAAGACATCATTGTCACACGCGCCGATAAAGAGGCGGGGACACCAACGACAAAAAGCCGTTGGTTACAGCGCATGGAAGTTGTAATGAATGCGCTTGGCCTGAATGGNGACATTGATGACGGGGCCANCGAAAAAGNGTGGCTTGCGAAATTCGAGCCGAAAACGATTCCCCAACCGGCGGTTCGGCCGTCGCCTTGTCCACCATTGGCAAGCCGCCCCCGCCAGTTCTCGGCAACTGAAATTGATATCTGGATTACCGATCCCTATGCCATTTATGCCAAGAAAATTCTGCGGCTAAAACCGCTTGATGATATTGACCGCAGCGCTGATGCGGCGCTTCGCGGTATTTTGTTTCATGATGCGCTTGCCGATTTCAGCAAGGCAAATGCCACTGGTCAATTGGGGCCAGACGCATTGNAACAATTGCTGGATTTCGGCAAAACACATTTTGCCAGCCAGATTGGTCAACCCTCAATTCGCTATTTCTGGTGGACAAGATTTGAGGCGATGGCCGCATGGTTTATCGAGAATGAACATCGCCGCCGTGACGATTTGCAATCAATTTATGCCGAAATTAATGGGATGATTTTTTTGCAGGCGGATCAGGGGCCGGTAAAGCTAACCGCGCGGGCGGATCGACTGGAATATGATAAAGAAGGGGAATGGACGATTGTCGATTATAAAACGGGCACTNTGCCAAGCGGAAGCTTGATCAAAAAAGGCGTTCGCAACCAATTGGCAGTTGAAGGGCTGATTGCTTTTGATGGCGGGTTTGAGTCACTTCCTGCAGGCGAGATAAGATCATTGGAATATTGGCAGTTAAGTGGCAAAAAATCGGCGCCGGGTGAAATTAAAACACCTTTTGCCGATTTATTTGACATTGATGAAATTAGGGATCGTCTTGAAAGGTTGGCCAATTATTTTGATCGGGCNGACACCCCCTATCCAAGCGAACTTGACCCAANCAATGTTCCGCCATTTAAGCCCTATCAGCATTTAAGCCGAAGCCGTGAATGGCTTTATGGAGACAATGCCGATGAATAAGATGATTGCCCGCGCCAGTGCAGATCAGGCCAAAGCTTCCGATCCGGCGGCTTCGGTCTTTGTCTCGGCAAATGCGGGAACGGGTAAAACCAAATTGCTAACCGATCGCGTGCTACGCTTGCTGTTATCAGGCGCGCCAGCCGATGCTATTCTATGCGTGACCTATACACGCGCCGCGGCGGCTGAAATGCGTAACCGTATTTTCAAACGTCTTGCCGATTGGGCAATTATTCCGGCCAAGGCGCTTGGCGAAGATCTGGAAAATATGGGCATTCATACGCCAAGTCAGGATATGCGCCGTCGGGCAAGAAGCCTATTTGCCGAAATTTTGGATAATGATGATGGGCCGCGTGTCGAGACCGTGCATTCTTTTTGCCAGTCAATTTTGCGGCGGTTTCCGATTGAGGCTGGTGTTGCGCCGCATGTTCAGCTTGCTGATGATGATGAACAGAGCCGCTTAAAGGCCATGGCACGCGCCAATATTTTATATCACCCAAGCCCTGAACTTGCCGCATCGGTGTTGTTGATTGCCGAAGCCGTAAGCGAGGGACGTGCTGATGAAATTGTAAATGATTTTATTAACCGCGCTGTGGGGCTTGATTCACCTGATTGCCTTGCGCAAATCGAATCTCATTTCCGTGATGATCTTGGCGTTGTTTCTGCTGACACTGAACGCGATATGCTGATGGCAAGGCTGGATTTGATTCAGGTGGAAAAGCTGCGGGCAGTATCGGTGGCCTTGCAGACATCTAAATCCAAAATCCAGATTGATCGCGGCGCCAAAATGGCTGTTTGGTTGGCGCAAACTGGCGAAGGCAGAATCGAGAAATTATCATTTCTTGCCGATGCGCTATTTAGCGCTGGGAAGCCACGAAAGCAATTATCAAATGCCGATATTCGCAAAACATCACCACAAATTGATGCGATCCAAAAACAGGCGATTGAGACGATTAAGCCGCTATTGCCTGATCGGGCAGCGCAGATATGTCGTGATCGGACAATGGCGCTTTACCGATTTGGTATGGCCTTCAATCAGGAATATAGCCGCCTGAAAANCCAACGCGGTTTGCTTGATTATAATGACCTGATTACCCGCACCAATAACCTGCTGGCGGCAAGCGAAGCCGCGCAATGGGTGGCATGGAAATTAGATAATGGTATCCAACATCTCTTGATTGATGAGGCACAGGATACCAGTCCGGCGCAATGGAAATTGCTTCGACGGCTTGTTGATGAATTTTTTGATGGCGAGGGGGCAAGTCCACATAGGGCATCTACCGCGACAAGCTTGCCGCGAACAATGTTTGCCGTTGGTGATTTCAAGCAATCGATCTATTCCTTTCAGGGCGCAGACCCGCTGGTCATGAATCAGAATCGAAGTGAGCTGTCGGGCCGCGCCAAAGCCATTCAAGCCGATTTCCGCGATGTGCCTTTATCAGTGTCGTTCCGGTCGGCAAGCCCTATTCTGGATTTGGTCAATAAAACGATTCCCGATCTTGGCGGGATTGATGATTTTACCACGCATGAAATGGCCCGAAGCGGGGCAGGCGGCTTTGTTGAATTATGGCCGGTGGTCAAGGGTAATGATGATTTTGGCGCTGAAATGCTTGCTGCCACCCAATTGGCGCGACGCGTCAAAAGCTGGATTGGCAAACGTCATTTGCCGTCGGGTGATCTTGTCGGGGCTGGTGACATTTTGATTCTTCTTCGCAAACGCGGCCGATTTTTCGAGCTGTTATTATCGGCATTACAAATTGCCAATGTTCAGGTGGCTGGTGCTGACCGGATGCAGCTTGCCGAACAGATTGAGATTCAGGATCTTTTGGCGCTTGGCGATGTGATGCATCTTGCCGATGATGATCTGCAACTGGCCGCCGTTTTGAAGTCGCCTTTATTCGGGATGAGCGAAGACCAGCTTTATGACCTTGCATATAACCGCGGAAAGGCCAGCTTGATGTCACGGCTGATGGCGCATCGCGGCGCCGATGGTGCATTGGGCAAGATGGCCGACCAATTGGCACGGTGGCAAAGCCGCGCTGAATATGAGTCTGTTTTCGGCTTTTTCAGCTTTGTTCTTGTCGATGGTGGCCGCCAGAAATTCCGTGACCGGCTTGGCCGTGCGGTTGATGAATCGCTCGATCATTTCTTGAATCTGGCGCAGAATTTTGCCCTTGGTGGCGGCGTGTCATTGCTCGAATTCCTGACCGCAATCCGCAGCAGCGGCGGCGAGGTCAAACGGGATATGGACGCATCAGGTACGGATGAGGTGCGGATCATGACCATTCATGGCGCAAAGGGGCTTGAAGCGCCAATTGTGATTTTGCCCGATATGCTTGCTAGTCGGGGAAAATCTGAACCGGTTTTACCTGCCGCTGATGGGTCTGTTCACTATTGGTTGCCGCCATCTGATTTGGCGCGACCTGCCTTTGTCGACGAGGCGCGTCAGGCGGCAACGACGCTTCGTACCGAAGAAGACAACCGGCTTTTATATGTCGCTATGACGCGTGCGCGTGATGGTTTGGTGATTGGCGGCTGGGAAAAGCCAAATGGCGTTCGCCGCCTAGATGGAAGTGATTACGCCCTGTTAAGTGCGGCGATCAAAGCAACTAAAACCGCCATTGAAAATGAAGATGGCACGGTTTCAATCACCGCTGAACAAACCGCCAAAATTGATGACAAGCGTGAAAAAGAACCAAAGCTGCCCCCTAAAAAACCGGTTGATGATGCGGCTGATTGGTTATTTCGTCCCGCGCCGATGGATGATAAATCAGGCCGCCCCATTCGGCCATCGCAGCCCGGTCTTGATCATGATCCGCAATCGCTTGCGGCTGGCGTTGCAAAACAAAATGCGCAAAGCCGTCAAATTGGCCTTGCCTATGGCAAGCTTGCGCACCGGCTACTTGAACAGCTTCCCGCCACTGATGCCGCCGTGCGGCGTGATCGGGCCGTGCAGATCGCCGGCCAAAGCCGTGATGTGCCGGACGCGATGGCGGCAAGCCTTATCGACAAGCTGTTGACGCTTATTGATTTGCCTGCATTTGCCCCGCTTTTTAGCAAGGATGCGTTGGTCGAGGTGCCGATTAACGGGCGCTTAAATGGCATTGGTATCGCTGGCCAGATCGACCGGCTATTTATTGATGATAAGCGCATTATTTTGGCTGATTTCAAAACCGGCCAGCCGCGCGAAAATGCGATACCGCGAAGCTATCTTCATCAAATGGCGCTTTATGATGGTCTTCTTCAGAAAATCTATCCTGGGCGGGACATTGAATGCTGGCTTGTCTGGGTTGATACGCTTGATTATCAGCCCATTGGCCGTGACGCCAGAGAACAGGCATTGGCTGATATTTTTGCAGCTCATGACCCTTTGCGCCCGTCATAATAGATAAATATTCCTGACGCCAAGCTTGACGCGGCAGCACCCAATCCATAAATTTAAACCCGCGAAGGCAGCGGCACATACGCCGCAGATTTTTACGATGAAATGGAATCACAATGGCAACGTCAAAAACCACAGATAGCGATTTTTCCGCAGATGTTCTGCAATCAGACAAACCTGTATTGGTTGATTTCTGGGCTGAATGGTGCGGCCCGTGCAAGGCGATTGGCCCTGCGCTTGAAGAAATTGCTGGTGAAAAGAAAGACAGCCTGTCAATCGTCAAGCTGAATATCGACGAAAACCCGCTGACACCGCAGAAATACAATGTTCGCGGTATTCCAACATTGCTGATTTTCAAAAATGGCGAAGTTGTCGCTGAAAAAATGGGCGCGCTGCCAAAATCCCAATTGGAAAGCTGGATTGATCAATCAATCTAAGGCCAATATGAATGAAAATGATGTGGAACGCTGTCCTAATCGGGCAGCGTTTTATTTTGCACAAGAACCTGACCGGCAAGATAAAGCGATCCGCAAATAATAACCGGATAGGCGGGGTCTAGCTGGTCAAATGCGGTTATGATGCTTGTTGCTGGTGCGGCGTCTAACCCTTGCGCCACTGCAGCATCGGTCATTTCGGCAGCGCTCAGGCTGGCTGGCTGGTCAGCGATGGCAAGACAGCGAACCGATCCGGCAAGGGCGGCAAGCGGCGCCAGAAATTCAGCCGGATCGCGCGTATTTAATGCGCCGCAAATGATATTCCATTTTCCACCATCAATTTGACCAAGTGTTTTGGCCAAAGCCCGCGCTCCATGGGCATTATGCGCGCCATCAAGCCAGATTGGGCGATGCGGCCATAATTTTGCCAATAGGCCATCATTCAATGGCTGCACCCGCCCTGGCCATATGGCCGATTTAATGCCGGCGCCAACCGCGTTTGGCGTTTGGGTCTGACCGTGTGATGGCAATATGTTCTTTGCTGCAAGATCAAAAAGACATGCCGCCGCAAGTCCAGCATTTTCAAGCTGATGTGGGCCGCGAAGTCCCGGTGCAGGAAGAAAGAAATCTTCACCCGCGCATGACAGGTGAATGCCGCCATCATCGGTTTCTGCCACGTGAAAATCACGGCCTGCCACCTGCAGTGATGTGCCGATATTTTCGGCATGCGCTAGCAGAACCTGCATGGCTTCGGCCTGTTGATCGGCGCTATAGCAGGGTGTTTTCGCCCGCATGATGCCGGCTTTTTGACTGGCGATCTGGCCCAAGTCAGTGCCAAGAAAATGCTCGTGATCTTGGGCAATCGGGGTGATGATCGTGGCAAGGGGGGCTTTTAGTACATTGGTCGAATCAAGCGCGCCACCAAGGCCGGTTTCCAAAAGCAATAGATCGGCTGGCACCCGCGCGAATGCCAGCATCGCGGCAGCTGTGGTGACTTCGAAAAACGTCACTGCCATTTCGCCATTGGCGGTTTCGACTTCTTCCAATAAATCGGCAAGCCCACCATCGTCAATCAGTGAACCGGCAAGCCGGATGCGCTCATTAAAACGGCATAGATGCGGCGAACTATAGACATGAACCGTGAGGCCAGCTTCTTCGGCCATTGCTCTTAGAAAGGCGATTGTCGAGCCTTTGCCATTGGTGCCAGCGACATGGATTGTTGGTGGTAAATGATGATGTGGATTGCCAAGCTTTTCAAGCAAGGCAAAGCTGCGATCAAGGCCAAGATCGATTAATTTTGGATGAAGTCGTGCCAGCCGGTCAAGCGCCGCTGCGGCGCGGTCTGCTGCGGCCAGTGCTGCCGATGATGATGATGGCATTAGGCGCGCTTTCTGCTGTCTTTCGACCCCATCATGAAATCAAGAAGCCGGCCAATATATTCAGGCTGTTCAGCGCGTGGCACAACAGCATCGACCATGCCATGATCCATCAGATATTCGGCTGTCTGAAAATCTTCAGGCAGTTTTTCACGAACCGTTTCTTCGATCACGCGGCGACCGGCAAAGCCAATGATGGCACCGGGTTCGGCAATCTGAATATCGCCAAGCATGGCAAATGATGCGGTGACACCGCCGGTTGTCGGATGCGCTAATAAAACAAAATAAGGAAGGCCTGCATCACGAACCTGCTCAACCGCGGCGATGGTGCGCGGCAATTGCATGAGTGATAAAACGCCTTCTTGCATCCGTGCGCCACCAGTTGATGGCACGGTGATTAGCGCTCCCCTGCGGGCAACCGCTTCTTTGGCAGCGCGAACGATGCCATTGCCAACCATGCGTCCCATTGATCCGCCCATAAAGCGGAAGTCAAACGCGGCAATAACACAAGGATATCCATTGATAAGTCCTGCCGCGACGGCAATCGCGTCATGCAGGCCGGTTTTGTTACGCGTGTCGCGAAGCCGGTCAGTATATTTCTTGCTGTCGCGAAATTTCAAAGGATCATCGTCGATAGGCGACAGCGTGATCACATCATATTTGCCATCGTCAAATAACATGGCAAACCGGTGTTCGGGTGGAAGCGGGGCATGGTGACCGCATGTGGCGCAGCAGTTAAAAGCCTGTTCATATTCGCGATGAAAAATCATCTGGCTACAGGCGCTGCATTTGATCCACAGATTATCCGGCACATCGTCGGCTTGAACCCATGCCTTGATTTTGGGAAGGACAGAATTTGTAATCCAATTCATCGCAATCTCCCTATGCGCGTATAGCAGCGCTAAGTTCGCCGACAAATGCGGCAACTTTACGGACAATCGCCGCACGGTTTTCAGCGGCATCCGAACTTGTTGGATTTGCCACGCCATCAGCAATGATATCGACCACGGCAGACCCGACAACCGCGCCGTCACTCAAGCTTGCTGATTCGGCGGCCTGCTCGGGGGTGCGGATGCCAAATCCGGTCACAATCGGAAGGTTGGTCTGTTTGCGGATGCGCTGATAGGCATCGGCAATGCTGGTCGCAGCGGCGCTTGCCATGCCGGTAATACCGGTAACTGAGACATAATACACAAACCCGCTGGCTTGCGCCAAAATAGCAGGCAAACGCTGATCGTTGCTTGTTGGGGTGATAAGCCGAACAACATTCAAGCCAGCATGGCGTGCCGGAATACAAAGTTCTGAATCTTCTTCTGGCGGTAAATCAACGATGATCAGCCCATCAACACCCGCCGCCACCGAATCGGCAATGAACCGGTCATTGCCATAGATATAGATCGGATTGTAATAGCCCATCAGGACAAGTGGCATATCAGGGTGGCGTTGGCGGAAATTACGCGCAATTTCAAGCGTTGCGGTCAAGGTCATACCGCCTTTTAACGCCCGAAGTGATGCGGCCTGAATGGCGGGGCCATCGGCCATTGGATCCGAAAAAGGCATGCCAAGCTCGATAAAATCGACACCAGCATCAACCAACCCGTCAAGCAAGGCTTCGGTGGTGGCGGCGTCAGGGTCACCAGCGGTGATAAAGACGCCCAAACTGCCGCGATTTTCGGCTTTGGCCTTTGCAAATGCGGTATCGATGCGACCTGCCATAATTATCTCTTTTCCAATCTAAATGGGCTTTGGCTTACATCCGGCCTAGTTTTTCAAGAACTGGAAGCACCGCGCCCAAATCCTTGTCGCCACGGCCACACATGTTCAAGATGACAATATCATCAGCATTCATGTCGCCAATCACGGTGCTGAGATAGGCCAGCGCATGTGATGGTTCGAGCGCCGGAATAATGCCCTCAAGCCGCGCACAAAGCTGAAAGGCGACAAGCGCTTCTTCATCGGTGGCACTCACATAATTAACGCGGCCAATATCATGGAGCCATGAATGTTCAGGCCCGATACCCGGATAATCCAGACCAGCCGAAATCGAATGGGCATCAGTGATCTGCCCATCATCATTTTGCAAAAGATAGGTGCGGTTGCCGTGCAGGATGCCGGGTGTCCCACCGGTAAGTGACGCTGCATGAAGGCCGCTACCCAGTCCTTTACCAGCCGCTTCGACACCATAGATGGCCACATCAGTATCATCAAGGAACGGATAGAAAAGCCCAATCGCATTTGACCCGCCACCAATACAGGCGACAAGCGCATTTGGAAGGCGGCCTTCAGCTTCGANAATCTGTTCGCGTGCCTCGGTGCCGATAACCGATTGGAAATCACGCACCATTTGCGGATAGGGGTGTGGGCCTGCGGCGGTGCCGATAATGTAAAAATGCGTTTCGGCATTGGTCACCCAATAGCGAAGCGCCTCATTCATCGCGTCTTTTAGCGTGCCGGTACCTGAGGTAACGGGATGGATTTTTGCGCCAAGAAGACGCATCCGGTCGACATTCGGCTTTTGCCGCTCGACATCTTCGGCGCCCATAAAGACTTCGCATTCCATATTGAAAAGCGCACAGGCTGTTGCTGTGGCAACGCCATGCTGACCTGCACCGGTTTCGGCAATGATTTTGGTTTTGCCCATGCGCTTGGCAAGAAGCGCCTGACCCAAAACATTGTTGATCTTGTGCGCGCCAGTATGGTTCAGCTCATCCCGTTTTAGATAAAGCTTGGCGCCACCAAAATGCGCGGTCATGCGTTCGGCAAAATAGAGNGGGCTTGGGCGGCCAATATAATGNTTTTGGTAATAGAGCATTTCACGCTGAAATGACTTATCGGCAGTGGCTTCTTTGTAGGCTTTTTCGACATTCAAAATCAGCGGCATCAGCGTTTCAGCGACAAAGCGGCCACCGTGAATGCCAAAGCGGCCAGCCTCGTCGGGCTGGTTGCGGAATGTGTTAACGTTCGTTTTGCTCATAAAAAGCTCTCATCCTGTAAAGTCGGCGATATCGACGCGGCCCCCACCATTGTTTTAAACCAATTGGGCCGCCCGAATAAAGGCATGAATCTGTTCTGCGTCCTTTTTTCCAGGAGAAGATTCGACACCTGATGACACATCGACTGCCTTTGCCGCGCTGATTTTGATGGCACTTGCTACATTCTGGCGGTCAAGCCCGCCTGCAAGCATCCATGGTAACCGCCCGCGATAATTGGCCAAGATCGTCCAGTCAAACTGGTGTCCGGTGCCGCCTGGCTGAAATCCAGCTTTGACTTTGGCGTCAAACAGCAACCAATCAGCAAGATCATCCCATTTGGCGCATTGGTCAAGATCAGCCGCCGTTTCAATGGCAATCGCCTTGATCACCGGCAAGCCGGTGCGGGCTTTGATATCGGCAACATCCTGATAGGTTTCTTTGCCATGAAGTTGGAGCATATCTGGCCGTGCCGCCTCGATGATCGGCATAAGTTTTTCTCCAACGATATCAACGCTTAGCAGTACGCGTTCAGGCGCATCAGGGCCAGCAAAATCGGCGCAATCCGCCAATGCTGCGAGGCTGGCCAGATCAAGATGCCGCGACGATCCAGGATAATAGACCATGCCTGTCCAGCGCGCACCGGCATCGCGGCAGATGATATAATCATTTGCCGTTGATATGCCGCAGATTTTAACCTGAGATGCCATGGATGATCCTTTTGCTTTTTGAGCCTTATATTAGGAATGACAATCGGAATCCGGTGGTTGCTTAGCGAAGGTGGCGATCGGCGGTCAATTGGTTCGGGGCGCCAAATTCACCCTGCTGGTCGTGGCTATGCTTATATTCATCATCTTTCCGGGTGATTGATTCGGCGGCCAATTTATCGGTTTTCGCCTGCAATTTATTGAAACGTCCTTGAAGACGCCATAGCTTTGCCCGAATCGCCAGCCACTGCCCCCAAATCAATATAGCACTCAGCAATCCGCCAATGACAAAGCTGGACAGAATCAACAGCCATGTTGGCGCGGTTAGCGCGCTGTCAAATGGCCAGAGATAAACTGTGGTTAGGGTTTTGTTCGAAGTGGCAAACAGGATGGTAAACATAACCAACAAAAAGGTGATGCTCAGCCATAAAAGGCGGCCTAATGTTCGCATAATTCGATCCGTCTAGCGGTTTAACCGCTCACGCATGCCCTTGCCCATTTTGAAAAAAGGCACTTTCTTTTCAGACACTTCTACGCTTGAGCCGGTTCTTGGATTGCGTCCAAGGCGGGCTTTGCGCTCGCGTACTGAAAAGGCACCAAACCCACGAAGCTCGACCCTGTCACCACGTTCAAGCGCACCGCCGATTTCATCAAGGATTGTTCCAACCAACCGCTCAATATCACGGTGGTAAAGTGCTGGATTCTTAGCCGCTAATTTCGCGATAAGTTCTGACCGTGTCACAGAGTCCGCTCCCTTAAATCTAACGTGCTTAATAACTGACGTAAGGATGCCTGTTTGCAAATGGCGGGTCAACTTAGAATTGGTTTCTAACGTTAATAAGAATGATAAAATTCATTAACATAGCCAAGCCCAATCATAGAAAAAGCCAGCCGATGGCTGCATCGGCTGGCTTGAAGATAAATAGATTGGCTGATGTGCCTGTCTTATTTTTCGTCAGTTGTTTCTTTCTTGGCAAGAGCCGCACCAAGAATATCACCAAGGCTGGCGCCGCTGTCTGATGAGCCAAATTCGGCCATTGCCTGCTTTTCTTCGGCAGATTCGCGGGCCTTGATTGACAGCGACAATTTGCGGGTTTTCTTGTCAACACTGGTGACGATGGCGTCAACTTTTTCACCAACGGCAAACCGGTCAGCGCGCTGTTCAGCACGGTCACGGCTTAGATCAGTCCGGCGGATAAAGCCAGTCATGTTCTCACCAATGGTCACGTCGATGCCGTTATCAGTAACCGCACTAACGGTACAGGTTACGACTTCACCTTTGCGATAGGCGTCAGCCTGACCAGCAAATGGATCGTCGGTCAGCTGTTTGATACCAAGTGAGATACGCTCTTTATTGACGTCGATATCAAGAACTTTCGCCTTAACCATATCGCCTTTGGTAAAGCCTTCAAGGGCTTCTTCACCAGCGTTTTCCCAGCTGATATCCGACAGGTGAACAAGACCGTCGATATCTTCGTTCAGGCCAACAAACAGACCAAATTCGGTGATGTTCCGGATTTCGCCGTCGATCTCGGTGCCAACTGGATAGGTGGCGCTAAGGTCTTCCCAAGGATTGTTGGTGCACTGCTTGAGGCCGAGTGAAATACGGCGCTTCGACAGATCAACGTCAAGAACCATGACTTCGACTTGCTGGCTGGTTGAAACGATCTTGCCAGGATGAACATTCTTCTTTGTCCAGCTCATCTCAGATACATGGACAAGACCTTCGACACCGGCTTCCAGCTCAACAAATGCGCCATAATCGGTGATGTTGGTAACGCGTCCGTCCATTTTCGCACCGATTGGGAATTTGCCTTCGACATTTTCCCATGGATCCGACAGAAGCTGTTTCATGCCAAGTGAGATACGCTGGGTTTCAGCGTTAAAGCGGATGACTTGAACTTCGACAGTTTCGCCGATTTGCAGGGCTTCTGATGGATGGCTGATGCGCTGCCATGCAATATCGGTGACATGCAACAGGCCGTCAACGCCACCAAGATCGACAAAGGCGCCGTAATCGGTGATGTTCTTGACCACACCTTGAAGAACCTGACCTTCTTGCAGATTAGAGACCAGCTCTGATCTTGCTTCGGCGCGTGACTCTTCCAGAACGGCACGGCGTGAAACAACAATGTTGCCACGACGACGGTCGATTTTCAGAATTTGGAATGGCTGTGGTGTTCCCATCAATGGGCCAAGATCGCGAACAGGGCGAATATCGACCTGACTTCCCGGCAAAAAGGCCGTTGCGCCTGACAGATCGACAGTGAAACCACCTTTGACCTTGCCAAAGATAACGCCGGTAACGCGCTCTTGCTTTTCAAATGATGCTTCGAGAACGCCCCATGCTTCTTCGCGGCGGGCTTTGTCACGGCTTAGTACGGCCTGACCATTACGGTCTTCCATACGCTCGACATAAACCTCAATCTCATCGCCAATTGAAACATCGGCCTGTTGTCCGGGGGCGGCAAGTTCCTTCAGCGGAACGCGGCCTTCAGATTTCAAGCCAACATCAATGATGACCGCATCGCCCTCGATGCCGATAACAAAGCCGCGGACAACACTGCCCTCGACATTGGTGCCTTCGCCAAAGCTTTCAGCTAAAAGATCGGCAAAGTTTTCAGTGGCAGCGTCGGCTGCCGAATTCGTTGTAGATGTCAAAAATATCTCCGTTTTGTCGCTATTTCGATAGGGGGTGCAATACCGCCTGAATCAGGATCGAAATCTTTGTGCCTCAGCCGACATGAGGGCCGCATTGAACGAACGATAACCGAATTATGCTTGCCCTATTTTGGCAATATAGCTTGGTTCCAAGCGGGTTTTTTGGCGACCAGTTTGTTTCGCCGGCAGTCAGTTTATCAAAAATATGAACCGGAAATGTTCGTATGGTTTCCGGTTCGGGCTCATTATTCTGATGGGCAAACACGATCAATATGCGACAGAGCTAGTGCCAGAACCGCCGCCGCATCCATGGTGGATGTGTCGATGGTTATTGCGTTATCTGCGGCCTTTAACGGGGCCACTGATCTAGTCCGGTCACGGTCGTCACGCGCCTTCATATCCGCCAGAACGTCGCGGAACATAACCGATTGTCCTGCCTGAAGCAACTCTTTGGTGCGGCGTTCGGCGCGAATGTCAAGATCGGCATCAACGAAGAATTTCAAATCGGCGTTGGGAAGCACGATCGTGCCAATATCTCGGCCATCAAGAACTGCGCCCTTGCCCGATGGCGGCGTCGCGGCAAAGGCGCGCTGAAGCGACAGTAATTCAGCCCGAACAGGGGCAATTGCCGCCACGATTGACGCAAGAGCCGCCACTTGATCGGTGCGTATTTCGGCAGTCTGCGTTAAGGAAAGATCAAGCGTTGACGCAGCTTTAACCGCTTGTTTTTCATCAATATTACTGCTTTTTGCGCCAGCGTTTAACAGGCTGAGGGCAACCGCGCGATACAGCGCTCCCGTATCCAGATAATCATATCCGAATTCGGCTGCCACCCGTTTGGCAAGCGTGCCTTTGCCGCTGGCTGCCGACCCATCAATGGCAATAATCATGTTGTTGTTCCGTCAATGATGCGGGCGCCTAGCTGGTTCATGCCGCTGGCAAATCCGGGAAAGCTTGTTTCGATGGTGGCGCAGCCCGTCACGGTGATTGGCTGTTCGGCAACAAGGCCAAGCGTTAGAAATGACATGGCGATTCGGTGATCATGCTGCGCCGAAAGGGTTGCCCCGCCTGTAATGATGCTGGCGGAAACGCGCATTGAATCATCATCATAATCAACGGTGACACCGCATGCGGCAAGACCATCAGCCATCACCTTGATGCGGTCGGTTTCCTTGACCCGCAATTCAGCAACGCCAAGCATCTNGGTTGTGCCGCTTGCGGTTGCCGCCGCGACTGACAGGATTGGATATTCATCAATCATCGAGGCGGCACGTTCGGGCGGTACGGTAATGCCTTTCAGCTGGCTATGCCGGATGCGCAAATCGGCAACGGCTTCGCCGCCTTCAATGCGGTCATTGCTTTTAACAATATCGCTGCCCATTTCAATAAGGGTTGTCAAAAGACCGGTTCGAAGCGGGTTCATGCCAATACCAACAAGCGTGATATCGCTTTGCGGTGTGATCAACGCCGCAACGATGGCAAATGCGGCAGATGACGGATCACTTGGCACAATAATATCGGCCGCGTGAAGCGTTGCCTCACCGACAAGCGCAACATGATGCGCTCCATCAGCGTCGATATGCTGCTGAACCGACGCGCCAAAATGTCTAAGCATTGACTCGCTGTGATCGCGCGATGCATGTGGTTCGATGATGGTTGTGGTGCCGCGCGCGTTCAGCCCGGCAAGCAAGATTGCCGATTTGATTTGAGCCGAGGCTACTTTTGAGCGATAGCTTAACGCCATAGGATTTGCCGCCCCTGCAATGGTGACGGGCAGCAAACCGCCATCACGGCAGGTGATATCAGCACCCATTTCGGCAAGCGGATCGGTGATCCGCGCCATTGGCCGCACGCTTAGCGAGGCATCGCCGCAGAATGTCGCTGTGATGTTCTGGCCGGCAACAACCCCCATCAATAGGCGTGCGCCGGTTCCCGAATTGCCAAGATCAAGCGGTGTCACTGGCGATATCATGCCATGCAATCCAACGCCGGTAATATGCCAAACCCCGTCGGCGTCACGGTCAATGCCAGCGCCAAGCGCGACGAGCGCGTCTTTGGTCGACATGACATCGGCGCCTTCAAGCAGGCCGCTCACTTTGGTTGTGCCAATCGCAAGACTGCCGAAAATCAGCGCACGATGCGAAATGGATTTATCACCCGGAATAGGCATTATGCCCAAAAGCGGCCCAGCTTTTTTTGAAACAAGTTGATCATGCGAATGAGATGACATCAAAAAGCCTTTTACGGTTTGCTGACAGGCGGTTTTGCCAGGCTAATTTCGGTGAGGGCCGCTTGTAACATTTTTCTAGGGTGCTAGGCAATCAGCGTCATGTAAATGCCGAATCGTTTTGATCACACACCAGCAAAAAAATAAAAGTTGGAATCGGGCAGAAAATTGTTTTGACAGCTTGCAAAATTTGTTTCACATCCCCTAATGATGAAGAGTCCTTATTTTTGACGGTTAAGTACAGGGGATTTGAAAGAATGGCAAAGGTTGAGCTTGGCTTGAAGCGTTCCTGTCTATCATGTGGGATGCGCTTTTATGATTTTAAACGCAGTCCCATTATTTGTCCGGGCTGCGGCACAGAATTTGATCCAGAAAATCTGATAAAAGGCCGTAAAAGCCGCGCCGCGCCAAAAAGCGTGGCAAAGGCGGGTGTGTCTGATGATGCTGATGATCTGGATGAAACAGAATTTGACGATGAAGACGTTGATGTTGTTGTCAATAAAGATGACGATGACGACGATGATGATATTGATTTCGATGAAGATGATGTTGATGTGGACGATACTGATGGCCCGGGCATCATTCAGGACGATATCACCGACGGCGACGAATTATTGCCCAACCTAGATAATAAGGATGATCAATAATCACCTTGCCTGCTTGATGCTGGCAAATCCTGTTTGTTTGGCGGCGGTGGCATAAAAAACCCGCCGCCGCACAAAAATTTGCTTGCGCAGGGTGTCGCCCCTGCGATACACATCCCTCGCAGTGTTTCGGCACTGCACGAATTGGAACCGAATTGGTGTTTTGGCGATGCCCGCAAGGACATTGCAGGCCAGACACGGTAACAAGGGGCTATAGCTCAGCTGGGAGAGCGCTACAATGGCATTGTAGAGGTCAGCGGTTCGATCCCGCTTAGCTCCACCAATTTCTCAATTTTCCTGATCAAAAACAGCATTCCAGTGCAATAGCGCATCGCCTGCCATGCCATTATGGCCAAGGGCTATGTTTTAGGCTTTTGCGGGAATTGCGGGCAAGCTTGACGCGGCTAGGCGGCAACGTCGCTTGCGTTTCCAAGGCATGCAAGAAGTTCCTCTGCTGTTGCAGCAGCGCGAAGCTGGTCACAAATTGCCGCTTCGCGTAATGATCTTGCCACGCTCGACACGCATTTCAGATGATCGCTATCAGCGCCTTGTGGCCCGATCACAAGGCAAACGATATCGACAGGCTTGCAATCTTGTGCGTCAAAATCAACAGGGCTTGTCAAAACGGCAATGATCCCGATGGTGCGCGACAGGTCGTGATGCACGGCATGGGGAATCGCAATGCCGCCACCAATGGCGGTGCTGCCAAGACGTTCGCGGCGCATCACAATTTCAAAAAGGCTGCGCTGGCACAGGCCAGTCAGTTTAGCGGCGCGATCAGCAAGCTGTTCAATCACTTGCTTTTTACTGCTGCCAGCGACGCCAACCATGATCTGGTCGGCGGCGAGATAATCAATTATGGACATGAAAAGACCCGTAAAATGAATAGAGCCTGTGCACCGCATCGATCCGAAACCGAACCGATAAAGTGCCAAGGCGGCGCAGATATAAGGGGTGCATGAAGGGCTGTCAAGCCGTGAATCATGCGAGCTAGATGCTAAAACGCTCGCCAAGATAGACTTGCCGAACCCCGCTATGTTGAACCACCTCATCCGGCGTGCCTTCCATCAGCACGGTGCCGTCATGAATAATGTAGGCACGGTCAACAATATCAAGTGTTTCACGAACATTGTGGTCGGTAATTAAAACGCCGATACCATGGGTTTTCAAATGCGCAATCAAATCGCGAATTTCGCCAAGGGCAATCGGGTCGATACCGGCCAAAGGTTCATCAAGCAAAAGAAATGTCGGGCGCGCAGCAAGGGCGCGGGCAATTTCCAGACGGCGGCGTTCACCGCCGGACAGGCTGACCGATGGCGTGTTGCGAAGGTGGGTGATGCCAAATTCGGCCATCAGATCATCAAGCGTGGCGTCGCGTTCATCATCGTGGTCTTCAAGNGTTTCAAGAACGGCGCGGATATTTTGTTCAACTGTTAGGCCGCGAAAGATGCTCGATTCCTGTGGCAGATATCCCATGCCAAGACGCGCGCGCTGGAAAATGGGCATGCCAGTGACATCGCGCCCGTCAATAAAGACCTGACCCTCATCGGCGGGCAATAATCCGGCAAGCATGTAAAAGGTTGTCGTTTTGCCAGCACCATTTGGGCCAAGAAGACCAACGGCCTCGCCGCGTTGTAACCCAAGCGAAACATTACGAACGACGCGCCGCTTGTTAAAGCTTTTGCCAACGCCTTTGGCTTGCAGCCCTTGATTGCCTGACACTAAAACTGGCCGCGCCATGCCAAAATCTAATTCTGTATTGTCAGACACCATGATGCCCTTTTTGATGCAATTAAGCCGTGCGGCCCGTCAGAGGTTTCTTTATCGGCCAACTATTCAGGATATGTCAACGAGTTAAGGGCAAAATACCGGTTCGATATGTCGCTTGCGGCAATGCCGCATGCGGTGAAGTCATTTAAGGTGTTAAAATACCGGTCACGCGTTTGCCAGTTGGGCCAGAAATTATCTTGCTGATTTCTTTGTCAAAATCAACTTCGGCACGGGCGCCGCGCATGATATTGTCTTGGTCGATAATTTCGACATTACCATCAAGATTGGCCAATGATGTGCTTGCAACATAATTCAGCTTGTCGGCGGTTGCTATGCTGCCTTGAGCTGTGACGACCTTGGCATTGTCATATGCATCAATGGTTTTCAAGGTGCCGTCTGCGCCGATATAGGCGATCAGCTTGTCACCAAAGACATTGCGGCCATCGCTGTTCTGATAATGGGCTTTGCCAATTGCGGTGACTTTGCGATTGTTGTCATCGGTCGAATCATAGGTAATTGATTTGGTTGCCGTCATTGTGCCTTTGGGGCCGGTGACAGACGCATTTTTACCCGTCAGAACATAGAGGTTGTTGGTCAGATCATAATCCAGCTTGTCGCCTTTGGCGGTATTTTCACCCTCAATATAGGTCACTGATCCGGTTGCGACCACTTGGGTGATGTCGCGCGTTTTCCCTTCAGTCATGTATTTGGCGATGATATGACCGGCAGTGATATTTGCTTGGCCCTGTTCAACATAGGCATTGCCTTTGGCGATATAGGTGCCGTCAGTTTGGTTCCATTCAAGCGAGTCGCTTGCTTCAATCGTGATGGGAAGCGGGGCGGCCTCACTTTTGCCGCTGGCTGTCTGTGCAAAGGCGGGGGCGGCCAGACTGCTGGCGACTATAAAGCTGCCAATGCCAACAGCGACGACGCGCAATGTTTTGACGAAATAGCGATTAGATCGGTGCATGATGTGATCTGCTTTCTGCCCAACCGGCCAATTAGTTTATCAAAAATATCTAGGTTTTGGCCTTATTTGATTTCGGTTCGACCACGGCCTTTGATGACGGGGCAATGGCGTTGCTGTTTTTGATGATCATTTTTGCAGCCCCGCCAAAGACGATCCGTGCGCCGTTGTCATAGACTTGCATGCTATCGGCATTGATGCGCCTGTCAATATCTTGAACCTGAACCGGAACATCGCTACGCATCTCACCAGCTTTGAGATTGGCCTCAAGCGCTTCGGTATCGAGGCGAAGATTGCGATCAGGCTGGGTCACGACAACCGCGCCTGACATGGAAACGATATCGGTCTGTTTGTTAAACACACCTGAATTTGATTGCAGATTAACAAGCGAGCCATTGCGCATCGTCAAAATGGCGGTTGGCTGATCCATATCAACACGGCCTGACCCGTCAGGGGCTTCATTGGCTTTGGCCGCCGTGATTTCATAAGGTTTTCCAGCTGGTGTTAGGCCGCGATAGCGGGCGCCGGTCAATTGAACTTCGCTGCTTTGGGTGCGTTTCACCTCTTTGATCTCCAGCGATACATCCTTGCCATTGGCCAAAAGGCCAAGCCAGCTTGCAACAGCAAGCGTTAGAACAGCGCCAACGCCAACAAGCAAAAGCGACAATGGATAACGCCGCTCACTAGTGGTCTGGGCGGATTTGGCGCGCGGGGTGAAGCGGCTTTTTCTTGGTGGGTTTATGTCGGCCATATGTGATGTCATTCCCTAAATGATCGCCAGCGATGCCATCAGTCCGGATACGCCCCGTTCCTGCCTGAATTTAGCTCGCGGGCTAAAGCCTAGTGATGGAAAATATCCATCTCGGCAAAGCCATCAAGGTCAAGCTTTGCACGGGTTAGCAAAAAGGCAAAACAATGTGCGGCAATATCGCTTCGGCCTTCGCGTTCCAGCATCACATCAAGGCGTTCGCGAAGCCGGTGAAGATATAAAACATCACCAGCCGCATATTCGGCCTGTTCAGGCGTCAAGGTCGCTGCGCCCCAATCAGATGATTGCTGCTGTTTTGAAATATCGATTTGCAATAATTCGCGGCAAAGGTCTTTTAGTCCATGCCGGTCGGTATAGGTGCGGATAAGTTTGGATGCGATTTTGGTACAGTAAACCGGGCCAGCAAGCGGGCCAATGCCGTGGCTAAGGCTGGCAATGTCAAAACGGGCAAAGTGAAAGAGCTTTGTTACTTGCGGATTGACAAGAAGTGACGCCAGATTTGGGCTTGGCATTTGTGGCTTGGCGATTTTGACAAGATGCGCATTCCCATCACCGCTGGATAGCTGCACAAGGCACAGCCGATCACGATGCGGGTTGAGGCCCATTGTTTCGGTATCGATGGCAACCACATCGCCAAGATCAATATCGGCGGGAAGGTCGTCCTGATGGATATGAATTGTCATCGATGCCTCGTTTCTTTTGTTTTCGCAAAGGCTGGGCTGTTTTGCCAAGGGCGCGCTTTGGTGCGTCAAGCTTGTGACGGCCGTGCTGCGGGTCAAATGGCAATGGTGCCCAGGAGAAGACTCGAACTTCCACGACCTAATGGTCACTGGCACCTGAAGCCAGCGCGTCTACCAATTCCGCCACCTGGGCTTGCCATTGACCTTGCGGAAAACCGCTGCCTGTCTGACGGCGTGAGAATAGCCACAAACGGTGGCGTGTCAAACCTTTTCAATGACCTAATGGCGAGAAAATGCGGCTTTCATTGGCGGTGCGAAGTGCCGCTAGAAATCTATTTTATGGCAAATCTGCATTGGTGGGATTGTAAAGCGCGGAGGCATGACCTAATTTGCAGTCAATGAGTGCGTGGCGGCCATCCGGGTTTGGGCCGAGCCGCCAGAAAATTAGATCATCGCGCCGCGCCCATTGGCCGGTCAAGCAAGGATAAATCAATGATCAACACAGTCGCAGTAATTGGTGGATCTGGGTTTGTTGGGCGGGCGACCGTGGAACGGCTGGCGCGTGCCGGNAAACAGGTCATTGTNCTATGTCGCAATAGCGAGCGGGCAAAATATTTAAAACCGATGGGCAATGTTGGGCAGATCACGCTTGTGGCTGGCAATGCGCTTGATGAGGCGGTTCTGGACTCGGTCATTCGGCCGGCGGATGCGGTGGTCAATCTTGTTGGCATTCTTGCCGAAGGGGGTGGGCAGCGTTTTGACGAATTGCAGGCGCAATTGCCAGAGCGTATCGGCGCGCTTGCCACGAAGCATGGTCTTCAATCAGTTGTTCATGTATCGGCCATCGGCGCCGACAGCCAGTCGCCAAGCCATTATGCGAAAAGCAAGGCCGCTGGCGAAGCCGGATTGCGAAAGGCCTATTCACCAGCCGTAATCTTGCGGCCGTCGATTGTGTTTGGCCCGCGCGATGATTTCTTTAACCGCTTTGCCGCTATGGCAATGATTGCGCCGGCATTGCCATTGCCTGGTGGTGGCAAAATGCGGATGCAGCCAGTCTATGTCGAAGATGTTGTCGGCGCTATTATGGCGGGTCTTGGTCTTGGTGCTGGCAAATTGGCCAAATCACCTGAGGGCAAGATTTTCGAACTTGGCGGCCCAGATATCTTTAGCTTCCGGCAGTTGATGGAAATCACCTTGCTGCAAATCCAGCGCCGTCGCCTGTTATTATCAGTGCCATTTTTTGCTTTATCATGCGGTGCCGCCGTTGCGGGATTGCTGCCAAATGCGCCAATCACGCTGGATCAGGTGCGGTTGTTGAAACGTGACAATGTCGTTGACAAGGCGGCGCTGACACTCGCTGATCTGGGTATCACGGCAACTTGTGTTGATGCGGTTTTGCCAACCTATCTTGAGCGCTATCGCCCCGGTGGGCTGTTCCGGTCTTAGCTGATGCTTGGCGCAATCCAGCCCTGCGCTAATGCCAGCAATAGCAAGCCACCAAGGGCCAAACGGTAATAGACAAAAATACCAAAGCCTGCCGTGGCAAACCAACGCATCATCCAGCGGATCGCAAGCCAAGCAAGGCCAGCTGATAAGACCGCAACAATTATCGCATCCGCGCCAAGTGTGGCATCGCCGCTTTTGACAAGATCAAGCGTTTTCAGCAAACCAGCACCGGCAATCGTTGGCAGGGATAGCAATAGTGAAAATCGCGCTGCGGTTACACGGTCATAGCCGAGAAACCGCGCCGCGCTCATCGTGACGCCTGAGCGAGAGGCTCCGGGAATGAGCGCGCAAATTTGTACGATTCCAATGATCAGGGCATGCGGCAAGCCGATTTGACCAAGATCGCGCCGCGTCGCAGGTGCCTTGTCAGAAAACCATAAAATGACTGCAAAGATCAGATTGGCAAAGGCAAGGCTGTAAACCATGTCAAGCCAGTGCCAATTGGCATAATTCACGATATAACCGGCGATAATTACCGGAATGGTTGCCAGAATAAGCATGATGCCAAGACGTGCATTAACAGCATCATTCCGCCCANAGCGAATCAATGCCGCCGCAATGGCAATGATTTCAATACGCAAATAAATGGCAACGGCAACCAAAGTGCCAACATGCGCTGCCACATCAATCACGCGGCCCTGATAAGNAAAATCGGTGACAATCGGGATCAATACNAAATGACCCGATGATGATACTGGCAAAAATTCGGTTAGGCCCTGAATGGCGGCAACAAGAATCAACAGGCTTAGCGGCATTAGAGGGGCTCCTAGAAAAGGCGCTATGTTATAAAAGACGCATTATTGACGACGTCAAATGATCCCAAATGGGCGCATGCCGATGGCGCATTGTCAAACAGGCCAAATGGACGGCAATGATTGCCGCTATCATAGGCGCATTCGGTAATTATTGACCAGCATCAATCCGATTTACCGACATTCGCCTAATTAGTACCGTTTCGGNCGTAATACTACGAAATATGACAGATTTACTNGCGTCACTTGAATCACGCTTGCAATTATCATCAAAAAAAGGTAAATAATATTGACTAATTAGCGAAGTGATCGGCAGAAGCATCAGGATAAGCAATGGATCACGGGCGGTGATGGCGCCGAAATTTCAGGGTGATGGCAGCATAATTTGGAAGTTTAATGACATTTGGTTGCGCTGGGATCTGATGTTGTGGCCTTGATGAATGGGCCAGCTTCACAGTCAATAAGTCACCTGAAAAGAACGGAAAATAATAGCCTCCTTGCCAATTTTGGTTTGGGCGGGGGTTTGAAACGCCAGCATGAGCGGTCATGACGCCAGTGCTGGATTGATAGGGAGTAGCAGATATGTCATCAAAGATGTTGAAGTTTGTATCGACTGACAAGGCCATGCCGGAAAAGCGCAAGGCCGAAAAGCGCGTCGCTGATTTTGATGAAATCTATGATGATTTCGATGCTGTCGAGGCTGAAACGCAATCATCGCGCTGCTCGCAATGCGGGGTGCCGTTCTGTCAGGTGAATTGTCCCCTCCATAACAATATTCCCGATTGGTTAATGCTGACCGCCGAGGGGCGGATGCAAGAAGCCTATGAGCTATCATCGCAGACCAATAATTTCCCCGAGATATGTGGCCGTATTTGCCCGCAAGACCGTCTTTGTGAAGGCAGCTGTGTGATCGAAAAGGGATTTGAATCGGTTACCATTGGTGCGGTTGAAAAACATATCACCGAAACCGCCTTTGCCGAGGGCTGGGTCAAGCCAGCTGCGCCGCGTGTTGAGCGTGCCGAATCGATTGGCGTCATCGGCGCAGGGCCAGCCGGTCTGGCCGCTGCCGAAATGCTTCGTCATCGCGGCTATCAGGTACACATCTACGACCGTTATGACCGTATTGGCGGCTTGTTGATGTATGGCATTCCGGGGTTCAAGCTGGAAAAATCAATTGTTGAGCGTCGCGGCCAATTGCTGATTGATGGGGGGGTTCATTTCCATCTTGGCGTTGATATTGGTGGCGAGACCAGCTTTGCCGACATTCGCGCCAAGCATGATGCCATTCTGGTTGCGACGGGCGTTTATAAGGCGCGCGATATTGCCGCTCCGGGAAGCGGGCTTGATGGCATTGTTCCAGCGCTTGACTATCTAACCGTATCAAACCGCAAAAGCCTTGGTGATGACGTCGAGGCGTTTGAATCGGGTGCGCTCAATGCCGAAGGCAAAGATGTTGTTGTCATTGGTGGCGGCGATACGGCTATGGATTGCGTTCGGACTGCGATTCGCCAAAAGGCCAAATCGGTTAGCTGTCTTTACCGCCGTGATCGGGCCAATATGCCAGGGTCGCAGCGCGAAGTTCAAAATGCCGAAGAAGAAGGTGTTGTCTTCAAATGGCTGTCTGCGCCGCAGGCATTTCTTGGTGATGACAAGGTGCGTGCGGTTCAAGCCCAAAAAATCCACCTTGGCCAGCCGGATGCAACTGGCCGCCAAGTGCCCGAAGTGATTGACGGGTCAGCCCATGAATTGCCTGCCGATATGGTGATCAAGGCGCTTGGTTTTGATCCTGAAGATTTACCATCAATGTTTGGTCAGGACGGGTTGGAAGTCACCCGCTGGGGAACGCTGAAAATTGATTGGCGGACAATGATGACGAATCTGGATGGCGTGTTTGCCGCGGGCGATATTGTACGCGGCGCATCGCTGGTTGTTTGGGGTGTTCGTGACGGTCGTGACGCGGCTGAGGCGATTGATCAATGGATTATGGCCGCCGCTGATGCGCCGCGGGCCGCTGGCGTCGGTCGTTAGACCGCTGCATACAGGGAGTGTGAAATGACAAAGAGTTTTGATGAAGCTGCCTATCTTCAGCGCCGCGCCGCGAATGAAGCCAAATTAACCGAAGCTGGCGTTTATGGCCCGCAAATGGAACATGACGCTTGTGGTGTTGGTTTTGTTGCGGCGCGTGATGGCAAACCAAACCGCGCCGTTGTCGAATCAGCAATCGAGGCGTTGCAAGCGATTTGGCATCGCGGCGCGGTTGATGCTGATGGCATGACTGGCGATGGTGCTGGAATCCATATTGAGATTCCACGCGACTTTTTTATCGAACATATCGCGCGTACCGGCCATGATGATGATGGTGGCAGGCTGGCTGTTGGCATGGTGTTTTTACCGCGTACCGATCTGGCCGCGCAAGAACGATGCCGCTGTATTGTCGAACAGGAAATTCTGGCGGTTGGGCACAGCATCTATGGCTGGCGACAAGTGCCGGTAGATATCAGGGCGCTTGGCACAAAAGCCATTGCGACACGTCCGGAAATTGAACAGATTATGTTTTCGATGCCGGTTGAAATGGATGCCACCGAAGCCGAACGCCAGCTCTATCTGGTTCGTCGTCGGATCGAAAAAGCCGTTATCAAGCATATGATCAATGATTTTTATCTTTGTTCGCTGTCCAGCCGGTCGATCATCTATAAAGGCATGTTCCTTGCCGAGCAGGTGACTGCCTTTTTCCCAGATTTGCTTGATCAGCGCTTTGTGTCGTCTTTTGCGATCTATCATCAGCGCTATTCGACCAACACCATGCCAACTTGGAAATTGGCCCAGCCATTCCGCGTTTTGGCACATAATGGTGAAATCAATACCATTCGGGGCAATCAAAACTGGATGAGCTGCCATGAAGACCGCATGGAATCGGCCTTATTTGGCGACGCGATTGGCGATCTAAAGCCGGTTGTTGCCAATGGCAGTTCGGATTCGGCGGCGCTTGATGCGGTTTTTGAATTGCTGGTTCATGGTGGGCGGCAATTACCAATGGTGAAAACCATGATGATCCCCGAGGCAATTGATGTTGGCAGCGATCACCCGCGTGCCAAGCTTTATGCCTATTGCAATTCGGTTATGGAACCATGGGATGGGCCTGCGGCCATCGCAGCCTTTGCGGGTGATTGGGTTGTCGCCGGTCTTGACCGGAACGGATTGCGTCCGCTTCGTTATGTGGTGACACATGATGGGCTTGTCATTGCTGGTTCGGAAACGGGTATGGTTGTTGTTCCCGATACGAAAATTGCCGAACGTGGGCGGCTTGGGCCGGGCCAGATGATCGGCATCAATCTTGCCGAAGGCCGTCTTTATAAAGACGGTGAGCTGAAAGACGCTTTGACCAAGAAATGCGACTGGAGCAAATGGATTGGCCGCGCCAAGCAGATGGATTCGCTATTGGCGAATTCAACCGGTAAAGCAAGCCAGCCACTAAGCAAGACCGAAACCCGCCGTCGTCAGATGATGGGTGGTTGGACAATGGAAGATATGGAACTGGTTTTGCAGCCAATGGCGCAAACCGGCAAAGAAGCCATCGGATCAATGGGTGATGATACGCCGCTGGCAGTCTTGTCAAACCGTTATCGCGGCTTGCATCATTTCTTCCGGCAGAATTTTTCGCAAGTGACCAACCCGCCAATCGACTCGCTTCGTGAACGTCATGTTATGACCTTGCGGACACGGCTCGGCAATCTTGGTAATATTTTAGATGAAGCGCCCGAGCAATGTGATCATCTGGTCCTGAATTCACCCGTCTTGACGGTGCCGGAATGGGATGCGCTGTGCCGCTATGTTGGCAAAAAGGCCGCCGAGATTGATTGTAGTTTCGAAAATGACGGATCTGACACTGCCTTTACCGATGCGCTGGAGCGGATTCAGGCCGAGGCCGAAGAAGCTGTCCGGTCAGGTTGCGAGCATGTGATGCTGACCGACCGTAATGTGTCGGAAAGCCGTATTCCGATGCCAATGATTTTGGCAACAGGCGCGGTTCATTCGCATCTTGTCAGACAGCAATTGCGGACATTTACATCGGTCAATGTGGCCAGTGGCGAATGTTTGGACGTTCATCATTTTGCCGTTTTGATCGGGGTTGGTGCAACCACGGTGAATGCCTATGTCGCCGAAGCGGCGATTGCCGAACGGCATGAGCGCGGTTTGCTTGTAGGCATGGAACTTCGCGATGCAGTTGGTAATTTCGTCAAGGCGGTCGAAGAAGGCTTGCTGAAAATCATGTCGAAAATGGGCATTTCAGTGATTGCCTCTTATCGTGGTGGTTATAATTTTGAGGCGCTTGGCCTGTCACGTTCATTGGTTGCTGATTATTTCCCGCCAATGTCGTCGCGTATTTCGGGTCTTGGCCTGAAAGGCATCGCGACGCGGGTCATTGAAATGCATAACAAGGCCTTTGCCAATGATGATGTGCATTTGCCGGTTGGTGGATTTTTCCGCTATCGCAAATCTGGCGAACGTCATGCCTTTGACGGGCAATTGATCCATGCAATGCAGCATGCTTGTGATACGGGATCTTTTGAAAGCTGGAAAAAATATTCTTCGTTGGTCACTGATCAGGGGCCGATTAATCTTCGTGATTTGATGGCGTTTAAAGCGGCTGGTGAAGCGGTTGAAATCGACCGTGTTGAATCAATCACCAATATCCGCAAACGGCTGGTCTCGCCGGGTATTTCGCTTGGCGCGCTAAGCCCCGAGGCGCATGAAACCCTGTCGATTGCGATGAACCGCATTGGTGCCAAATCGGATTCGGGCGAGGGCGGTGAAGATCCGGCGCGTTTCAAACTTCGCGAAAATGGTGATAACCCGTCAAGCGCGATCAAGCAAATTGCGTCGGGCCGGTTTGGTGTTACCGCCGAATATTTGAATAATTGTGAAGAAATCGAGATCAAGGTTGCGCAAGGCGCCAAGCCTGGCGAAGGCGGGCAATTGCCCGGAATTAAGGTTGATAGCCTGATCGCAAGATTGCGCCATTCAACCCCGGGTGTGACATTGATTTCACCGCCACCTCATCACGATATCTATTCAATCGAGGATTTGGCGCAGCTGATCTATGATCTAAAACAGATCAATCCGGAAGCAAAGGTCTGCGTCAAGCTGGTGGCCTCGACCGGTATTGGCACAATTGCCGCTGGTGTTGCCAAGGCCAAGGCGGATTCGATTTTGGTGTCTGGCCATGGTGGCGGCACCGGCGCCAGCCCGCAATCATCAATCAAATATGCGGGTTTGCCTTGGGAAATGGGCCTGTCTGAAGTGCATCAGGTTCTGTCGATGAATGATCTTCGTAACAAGGTTGTGCTTCGTACTGATGGTGGACTGAAAACAGGGCGTGATGTTGTTATGGCAGCGATGCTTGGTGCCGATGAATATGGCATTGGCACCTCATCATTGATCGCAATGGGCTGTATCATGGTTCGGCAATGCCATTCCAATACCTGTCCTGTCGGTGTTTGCACCCAGCGTGATGATTTACGGGCGAAATTTGAAGGCACACCGGAAAAGGTGGTTCAGCTATTTACCCACCTTGCCGAAGAGGTTCGCGAAATTCTGGCGAGCCTTGGCTTTACCACATTGCAGCAAGTGATTGGACGCACTGATCTGCTAACGCAGGTAAGCCGCGGTGATGCCGCGCTGGATGATCTAGACCTTAATCCGATTCTGGTTCGCGCCGATAGCGAGGATGAATTGGTCAGCAGCCGTGGTGGCGCTCGTACCGAAGTGCCGGATACGCTTGATGCACAAATGGTTGTTGATGCCAAGCTTGCGCTTGAAAATGGATCCAAGATGCAATTGTCTTACAATGTCGAAAACACCCAGCGCGCCATCGGCACAAGGCTGTCATCGCATATTGTGCGGCGGTTTGGCATGACCGGTCTTCGTGAAGGGCATATTCTTGTCAGGCTTCGCGGTTCGGCAGGCCAGTCTTTGGGCGCCTTTGCAACACAAGGTCTTCGCCTTGATGTGATTGGTGATGCCAATGACTATGTTGGCAAAGGCTTGTCAGGCGGAATGATTGTCGTTCGGCCATCAGCGGCAGTTGGGTTTGTTGCCAGTGCCAATACCATCATCGGTAATACGGTTCTTTACGGCGCAACATCGGGCAAGCTATTTGCGGCTGGTCAGGCTGGCGAGCGGCTTTGTGTCCGCAATTCCGGTGCAACGGCAGTTGTTGAAGGAAGCGGGTCGAATGCATGTGAATATATGACCGGTGGCAATGTTGTGATCCTTGGCGAGGTTGGTGACAATTTCGGTGCTGGCATGACGGGCGGCATGGCCTTTATCTATGACGAGGCTGGCAATTTTGAATCGCGGGTTAATCGGGAAAGCTTGCAGCTTTTCCGGATTGCGCACCCGCATTGGGAAAACAAGCTTCGTGATCTTGTTGCCGAACATGCACGCGAGACCGAAAGCGCCCTTGCCGCACGCATCTTGAATCATTGGGATCAGGCTTTGCAAAATTTCTGGCAGGTCGTTCCAACCGAAATTATTCCGGTTTTGGATGTGCCGCTTAAGCTTGAAGAAGATCTGTCTGAAACTGCATAATCATTGATTGCAATGGCTATGCAAAAGCCGATTGTGTCTGTTGCTACTTTTCTGTAAAGCATAATGATGTTCAAGATTACGCAGCAAACACAGGCAGATAGTCCAGTCATTGAAGCATTGATGACCGAGGCGTTTGGGCCAAATCGGTATGACCGGTCGGTTTGGGCTTTGCGCCCGGGCGCGCCGGCGGCCGCACTATGTCTTGTTGGCTATGAAGATGATCAAGCTGTTGGTTCGTTGCGGTTCTGGGAAGTGATGCTTGGCGATGAAACCATTTTGCTTCTTGGCCCGCTTGCGGTGCAACCGCATGTTCGCGGCAAAGGCTTTGGCCGACAATTGGTTCAAGAGGGGATGCGGCTTGCACGGCTGGGGCAATGGCGTCTGGTTCTGGTATCGGGCGAGCCTGACTATTATCCGAAATTTGGATTTGTGCCTGCAGTTGGCTACAATCTCGACTGGCCGGGCTTTGTCGAGCCGGAACGGCTGCAATTTTGTGAGCTGGTGCCTGGCGCATTGGCAAGCTTGCTGCCAAGTGGGCTTGTTGTTCGGGGCATTACGCCGCCGGAATAATATGCTATGTGGATGAAGGCCGTTATTGGTCGCAATTGATGGTTAGGGGTTTTCGGGTTCATGCGGGTTTTGCATCACTATCAATTATCAGCATCGTCACGTTTTATCCGGCTTGTGCTTGCCGAACGTGGCCTGATGGTTTTGCCAAAGCTGGAAATTCCGTGGCAGCGTAGTGAAGATTTCCTAACGCTTAATCCGGCTGGTGATGTGCCGGTTCTGGTCACCGAAGACGGGCTTGCCATTAGCGGCGCGATGGTGATCGCTGAATTTATCGAAGAAACCGAAGACTCCAGCCAGCATAATTTGCTTTGGGGTGAAGCGCCAGCGCGTGCCGAAATCCGCCGTCTAGTGCATTGGTTTGAATATAAATTCAGCCGCGAAGTGGGCTCGCCGCTATTGTCCGAGCGTGTTATCAAACGGTTTTCGGGTGAAGGCACGACATCATCGGTGGTGATGCGGGCGGCGATGAGCAATCTGCAAATCCATCTCGATTATATTGACTGGCTGGCCGAACAGGGAAATTGGCTAACCGGCAAACAGATATCGCTTGCCGATCTGGCAGCTGCTGCACATCTGTCGGTTCTCGATTTCTTTGGTGATATCGATTGGAGCCGCCACCCCGAAGCCAAAAGCTGGTACGCCAAAATGAAGTCACGTCCATCATTTCGTGATCTTCTTGGTGATCAGGTGGTTGGCCTGACCCCGCCAGATCATTATTGCGATCTCGATTTTTAAGGTTTATCGCGGTTATTTCGGGTCAAGCTGATCAAGCAGTGTCACCAGAACCGTTTCGAGAAGCTGTAATTGTGATGGCTCGGAAAACCGGTGCGTTGCGGTTTTGTCAAAATGCAGAACAACATCATCAGATTGCAAACAATCGGCAAGCCTTGTTGCCGTTTGCCATGGCACTTCGGTATCATTCATGCCCTGCAGAAGGCGAACCGGCGCGGTGATCGCCAAAGGCGCGCGAAGCCGCAAATGCTGGCGGCCATCTTCGATCAGATGATAGGGATAGATTACCGGATCATCGGCATAGGGATTTTCCATCGCGATCTGGCCATCATTTTTCATCTTGTCGCGCTGATCATCGTCAAGCGGCTGCCAGATCAAATCTTCGGTAAAATCGGGCGCAGCAGCAATGCCGATCAGCCCGGCAATCCGGTCAGGCCGCGCCAGCGCGACATTAAGCATGATCCAGCCCCCAAGTGAAGATCCAACAAGGATTTGAGGGCCAGTGGTTAGATCGTCAAGAACCGCAATCGCGTCACGCGTCCAGTCGGAAATATTGGTTTCCAGAAAGGCGCCATCCGACTGGCCATGACCGCTATAGTCAAACCGCAAAAAAGCCCGGCCCTGCTGTTTTGCCCAGCTCTCAAGGAACAATGCTTTGCTTCCATCCATGTCCGAGCCATGACCGCATAAAAAGACAATGCCCGGTGTTTTGCCAGCAACTCTGTTATAGGCGATCCTGCCTGACTGGTTTATGGTGTACCACGCGAGAGATTGCATGTTTCCTACTTTCATGATCTGGCATTCGCCGGTTTTCGCCTTATTAAATCTTGACCAAACTAGCAAATGATAGCCATTTATAAAGCCAATGATATTAGCACCGAAATCGAAATTGTTAAAACAGCGCCACGGCGACGCGCCAACGATCGTGCAAATTCTGCCAGCGATGGTTCGTGGCGGTGTCGAACGCGGCACGGTTGAAATGGCCGATGCAATCCAAAAACATGGGGGCCGCGCCGTTGTTATCTCGCATGGTGGGCCAATGGTGCGGCATCTTGATCGTCTTGGGGCAACGCATCACCAGCTTGATGTTCATACCAAAAACCCGTTTCGCTGGCCGCAAGTCAGGCGCCAGTTAAAAGCCATTCTAAGCCGTGAAAATGCTGATCTTGTGCATATTCGATCGCGTGTGCCAGCATGGATTGCGCTGCCGGCTGCAGCGGCGCTTGGCATTGCGACGGTTAGCACGGTTCATGGGCGTTTTGTCGCCATGTCCGCATTTAAACGGATTTATAACCGCAAATTGCTGAAAACGGATCATGTGATTGCGATTTCGAATTATGTGAAAGATTTGATCACCAGCCAATATGTTGGGGTCGAAGACCGGCTTACGGTGGTGCATCGCGGTGTCGATATTGATTTGTTCAACCCTGGTAATGTGAATCAAACGCGGATTGTTAATTTTGTCGAAGGTTTGGCCATCCCTGAAGATGTGCCTGTGATCATGCTTCCTGCCCGTGCCACCATGTGGAAAGGTCATCGGATTTTATTGCAGGCTTTGGCCAAGATCAAAGACCGGCCGTTCATCTGTTTGATGATTGGTGCCGGAGATGGCAAGCCTGCCTTTGTGTCAGAATTGGTCAGGCTTGGACAGCAATTGGGGCTTGAGGGNCGGTTTCGGCTGACCCCGCTTNTTGATGATATGCCGGCGGCCTTGATGGTCGCTGATGTGGTTGCAATGCCGTCAATCACGCCAGAGCCGTTCGGCCGTGTTGCGCTTGAAGCGCAAGCGATGGGCCGCCCTGTTGTGGCTTTTGATCATGGCGGGGCGACCGAATCGATTAGGCATGGTGAAACGGGCTGGCTGGCAATACCGGGGGATGCTGATAGTCTTGCGGCGGCATTGCAGGCCGCGCTTGATCTCGGCCCGCGCAAACGTAAAATGCTTGCGGCCACGGCAAGGCAGCATATCGAGGCCAATTTCTCAACCGAAACCATGTGTCGGCAAACGATCAAAATCTATCGGCGGGTGTTGGATCGGGCTGCGGCGAACCGGAACGCAAAATCATAAATTGCTGATGTGGGAATGTTGATTTTGGCAGCAGTGATGCTGGTCACGCCATGCGCCTGTCTTGCTGGCCGGAAGGCGGCATTCAATTTGGCCATAGATTTGCATGCTGAACCACCAGTGTACTTGAGTTTCGGCAAGGGTACAGCTATGGTCTGCCAAGTTTGTGGCGATGCGGCCAACTGACCGCTGGCCCCATTGATAATAAGAGGTTTTTAACAATAATGCCAAATATCACGCTTCCAGATGGATCGCAGCGATCATATGACCAGCCGGTAACACCAGCAACGATCGCTGCCGATATCGGGCCAGGTCTTGCCAAGGCTGCGTTGCTTGCCGTTGTTGATGACGCTGAATGGGATTTGACGCGCCCAATCGAAAATGATGCAAGGCTGTCATTGGTCACCGCCAAAGACGAGCAGGCCTTGGCTTTATTGCGCCATGATTGCGCGCATGTCATGGCCGAAGCGGTTTTGGAGTTATATCCTGAAACGCAGGTCACGATCGGGCCGGCAATCGAGAATGGTTTCTATTATGATTTCCACCGTGAAACGGCCTTCAGCGAAGATGATCTTGCCGCCATTGAAAAGCGGATGCATGACATTGTTGACCGTGACGAGCCCATCATTCGCAATGTCTGGACGCGCGATGAAGCGGTTGCGTTCTATAAAAAGAATAATGAGCCTTTCAAGATAGAGCTGGTCGAGGCGATTCCTGCCGATCAGACCGTCACTTTCTACCAGCAGGGTGATTTTATTGATCTTTGCCGTGGCCCGCATTTACCATCAACCGGCAAGCTGGGTCATGCTTTCAAATTGATGAAAGTTGCCGGTGCTTATTGGCGTGGGGATTCGACCCGTCCAATGCTGCAACGGATTTATGGCACGGCATGGGTCACTGAAAAAGATTTGGCGGCCTATCTTCATATGCTGGAAGAAGCCGAAAAACGCGATCATCGCAAATTAGGGCGCCAGCTTGGTCTNTTTCATTTGCAAGAAGAAGCGGCCGGTTCNGTTTTCTGGCATGCCAAGGGATGGGTGCTTTATCGTGAAATTGAAGCCTATGTTCGCCGTCGTCTTGATGCGGCTGGCTATAGCGAGGTGAAAACCCCGCAGCTTGTTGATCGAAGCCTGTGGGAAGCATCGGGCCATTGGGAAAAATTTGGTGAGAATATGTTCACCGCGCAATCCGAAGATGAACGCACTTTGGCGCTCAAGCCGATGAATTGCCCCTGCCATGTGCAGATTTTCCGTCAAGGCATTAAATCCTATCGTGACCTGCCATTGCGTATGGCCGAATTTGGATCATGCCATCGCAATGAACCATCTGGCGCTTTGCATGGCATCATGCGGGTGCGTGCCTTTACGCAGGATGATGCGCATATCTTTTGTACCGAAGACCAGATTACCGCTGAATCGGTGAAATTCTGTTCGCTGTTGCAATCAATCTATGCTGATTTCGGCTTTAGTGACGTTCGGGTGAAATTTTCTGACCGGCCGGATGTGCGCGCTGGTGATGATGCCACATGGGATCGCGCCGAAGCGGCCCTGACCGATGCGACAAAGGCGGCAAAGCTGGATACGATTTTAAATCCGGGTGAGGGCGCTTTTTACGGGCCAAAGCTTGAATTTGTGCTTCGTGATGCGATTGGTCGTGATTGGCAATGCGGTACTTTGCAGGTCGATTTTGTTCTGCCTGACCGTCTAGATGCCGAATATGTTGGCGAAGATGGTAATCGGCATCGTCCGGTGATGTTGCATCGTGCGATTTTGGGGTCAATGGAACGCTGGATTGGCATTTTGATTGAACAATATGCTGGTCGCATGCCCGCATGGTTGGCGCCGGTGCAGATTGTGGTGGCGTCGATTACCGATCAGGCCAATGATTATGCCCGCGAGGTTGCCGATGCCGCCGCCGCCCTTGGCTTGCGTGTGGAAACCGATCTTCGCAATGAAAAGATCAGCTATAAGGTGCGTGAACATAGCGTGATGAAGGTGCCATTCATTTTGGCGGTTGGCGGGCGTGAAGCCGAAGCCGGAACAATTGCCCTGCGCCGCCTTGGATCGAATGAGCAGCAGGTTATTGATATGGCCGAAGCTCTGGCGACTTTGAAAAGCGAGAGTCTTGCCCCCGATATGGTCGCAAAGTCCGAGGCTGGCGCTGAAAAAACGCATATATGATGGTTGCCCATTGGATAAATCGAAAAAACTGGTATTAATCCGCTGTTTTTGGTAATAAATAACCTGATCAAGCCGTGTCGATGTTGGTTTGATCACATTTGAATGTTTTTGACCGCTATAGGAGAGTTAAATAGCACGTCCACATAGTAATACGCCGCCCGTTTTGGACGGCCCGCGCGTGAATGGCGCCATCCGTGCGCCAAAAGTACGCTGCATTGATCCAGAAGGTGCCCAGCTTGGGGTTCTAGATACATCAGAAGCAATACGTCAGGCCGAAGAATTTGGCCTTGATCTGGTTGAGGTACAGCCCAATGTTGACCCGCCTGTTTGCAAGATTCTTGATTATGGCAAATATAAATATGAAGCGCAGAAACGCGCCAATGAAGCGCGTAAAAAGCAAAAGATTATCGAGGTCAAAGAAATCAAGCTTCGCCCGAATATTGACGAGCATGATTATCAGGTCAAAATGCGCAGTGTGCAGAAATTCCTGAGTGGCGGCGATAAGGTGAAGGTAACGCTTCGTTTCCGTGGCCGCGAAATGGCGCATCAGGATCTTGGTGCAATCGTTTTGACACGGGTGCGCAATGAAACCGATGAATTTGCCAAGGTCGAGGCGATGCCAAAAATGGAAGGTCGCCAGATGATCATGGTTTTGGCGCCAAAATAGGGCTGAAGCCAGAATTTTTGGCTGTTGAGAATTTGACGATCATTAGGATCAGGGCTTGATTCCACAAGTCTTTGCCTATATAACCCGCTCACTTAGCGTTCGATATCGCGTCCGGGCCTGAAAAATCAGGGCATGCCCGGCCGGTTTATCGCTTTTCCGCCTGAATCTTCGGGTTTAACGCGGAAAAGCTTCCTTTTACGAAGAAAGAGGTCAAAATGCCCAAGATGAAGACCAAAAGCGGTGCGAAAAAGAGATTTCGCTTGACCGCAAATGGCAAGGTTCGCGGCTCTGCTGCCTTCCTAAGCCATAACCTACGTCGCCGTTCCCAGAAAATGAAACGTCAAGCTCGTGGCACCATGATCTTGTGCGATGCGGATGCGCGCATCGTTAAACGTTTCCTTCCATACGCTTAACGGAGGCTGGTAAATGGCACGCGTTAAAAGAGGTACCACGACTCACGCCCGGCACGCCAAGGTAATCAAGGCGGCAAAAGGCTATTACGGACGTCGTAAAAACACATTCAGAACCGCTACCCAAGCCGTCGATAAGGCACGTCAGTATGCCTATCGTGACCGGCGTGTGCGTAAGCGGGAGTTTCGCGCTTTATGGATCCAGCGGATCAATGCTGCTGCACGCCTATATGGTGTAACCTATTCACAGATGATGGGCGGCCTTATCAAAGCGGGAATCGAAGTCGATCGCAAAATGCTTGCTGATCTGGCGGTGAATGAGCCACGCGCATTTGAGGCCCTGGTAGAGCGGTCAAAAGCGGCAAGCTAGGGATCATCCCAAAATTCGAGACGACAGACGAGCCGTTGTGTTGACCGGTGCCAGAAAAAATGATTGGTTTTGACCATGATTGATCTGGCCACTGCGATCACGGCGGNTCGTTTTTTTAAGCCGACTTCTTTTTGAATCATATGACGACCGATGGTGAAACATAATGCAAAGCCTTGATGCCGTATCTTCAGAAATTATTGACGCCATTGGTGCCGTAGATAGCCTTGACGCGCTTGAGGCAATCCGCATTGACTCGCTTGGCAAAAAAGGCCGTATTTCGTTGATGATGCGCGATCTTGGTGGCATGGATGCCGAAGCGCGTAAACAGGCAGGTCAGGCGCTGAACAAGGTCAAGGACGAAATCGCCGCGGCAATTGACGCCAAACAGACGATGCTGGCATCAGCGGCGCTCAATGCAAGATTATCTGCCGAACGGTTGGATGTAACCTTGCCAAGCAGGCCCGAAACCGATGCACGGCTTCACCCATTGTCACGCACCATTGAAGAGGTGATCGCCATTTTTGCCGAAATGGGGTTTCAGGTTGCCGAAGGCCCGGATATCGAATCTGACTATTATAATTTTACCGCGCTGAATATTCCGCCCGAACATCCCGCACGTCAGGAACATGATACCTTTTATCTGCCAGCCGATGCTAATGGCAAACGCAAGGTTCTTCGTACGCATACATCGCCGGTGCAGATTCGGACAATGGAGGCCAAAGAGCCGCCAATCCGCATCATTGTTCCCGGGCGTACCTATCGTTCTGACCATGACGCCACACATTCACCGATGTTTCATCAATGTGAAGGGCTGGTCATTGGAGACGGCATTCATATGGGGCATCTTAAAGGGTGCCTGATTGATTTCTGTCGTGCCTTTTTTGGCGTTGATGATTTGCCGGTGCGGTTCCGGCCAAGCTATTTTCCGTTTACCGAGCCATCAGCCGAGGTCGACATTGGCTGTACCCGCGATAATGGTGCGCTGAAAATTGGCGCTGGTGATGATTGGCTGGAAATCCTCGGGTCGGGCATGGTCAATCCACGCGTTCTCGAAAATTGCGGTTATGATCCCGAAAAATATCAAGGATTTGCCTTTGGTATGGGCATCGAGCGAATTGCGATGCTGAAATATGGCATCCCTGATCTTCGTACATTTTACGATAGCGATTTGCGCTGGATGCGCCATTACGGCTTTTTGCCATTTGATGCGCCGTCAATTCATGCCGGTCTTGCTGGGGGGGCTGTTTGATGAAATTCACCCGCGACTGGCTTTTTAGCCATCTTGAAACCGATCGGCCGCTGGCTGATATCTTGGACATTCTGCCCATGCTTGGGCTTGAGGTTGAATCAGTTGTCGATCGTGCGGCTGCCTTGGCACCATTTGTGATTGCCGAAGTGATTTCGGCAGAACAGCATCCCAATGCTGATAAATTGCGCGTCTGTATGGTCAATATTGGTACTGGCGATCCTGTTCAGGTGGTATGTGGCGCGCCAAATGCACGCGCTGGCATGAAAGGTGTTTTTGCGCCGGTTGGTGCCTATGTTCCGGGGATTGATCTGACGCTGAAAACCGGTGAGATTCGCGGCGAGCTGTCAAATGGCATGCTATGTTCAGAACGCGAAATGCAGCTATCTGATGAACATGACGGCATTATTGATCTGGCGGCAGATGCGCCTATTGGCGCGTCATTTGCAGCCTATGCGGGGCTTGATGACCCGATTATCGAAATTGCAATTACGCCCAATCGGGCCGATTGTCTTGGCGTTCGCGGTGTTGCNCGTGATCTGGCCGCGGCGGGTTATGGCCATTTAAAACCGATTGATACAAGCCCGCTTGAGGGCAGTTTTGACAGCCCTATATCGTGGGATCTGAATCTGGCGCCGGATGAGGCCCATCTATGCCCGTTGGTATCAGGCCGCGCCTTTACCGGATTGAAAAATGGCAGCAGCCCGGCATGGATGGCAAACCGCCTAACAGCCATTGGCCAACGACCAATCAGCGCCTTGGTTGATATCACCAATTATGTGATGGTCGATCTTGGCCGCCCGCTTCATGCCTATGACATTGATAAAATCGACGGTGGTAAATTGATCATTGGTCGGGCAAAAGCCGGCCAAACCATGACGGCACTTAATGAAAAAACCTATGATCTTGACGAAGATATGCTGGTGATTGGCGATGCGAATGGCCCCGATGATCTTGCCGGTATCATGGGTGGTGAGCGGTCTGGCGTGAGTGATGCCACCGATAAGATGTTTCTGGAAATTGCGATTTTTGATCAGATTGCCGTTGCCACGACGGGCCGCAAGCTAAATATCCATTCGGATGCCCGCTTTCGCTTTGAGCGCGGCCTTGATGTGACCTCTCCTGAATGGGCGTCGGGCTATGTGGCGCGATTGGTGATGGATATTTGCGGAGGACAGGCAAGCCATATGGTGGTCGCTGGTGACGGTGCCAAATGGAAGCGTGAGGTTTTTCTTGCAAACGATAAGGTTGAACGGCTGACCGGCATGATCGTGCCAAAGGGACGCCAGGCCGAGATTCTGGAAAGTCTTGGCTTTACCATTCGCGAGGATGTGGCTGGCTGGCAGGTTAGCCCACCACCGTGGCGTGGTGATATTGACGGCGCTGCCGATCTTGTTGAAGAGATCAGTCGCGTCTATGGATTTGATCATTTGCCGATGGTGCATTTGCCGCGTGAGCATGTTGTTGCCCAACCAGCAGTAAATGTGGCACAGGCGCGTCCATTGCGGCTGCGTCGGGCTATGGCCGAACGTGGCTTGACCGAAGCGGTAACATTCTCGTTCCTTGCCGAAAAAGAAGCGGTGATGTTTGGGGGCGGTGATGCCAGTCTGCGCCTGGTCAATCCAATTAGCGCTGACCTATCAATCATGCGCCCATCAGCCTTGCCAAATCTTTTGTCAGCTGCCGCCCGCAATCAAGATCGTGGTGAAGCTGATATTGCGATGTTTGAGGTTGGGCCGGTCTTTCTTGGTGATGAACCTGATCAGCAACGTACCGCTGCGGCGGCAATCCGGCATGGCGCAATGGCGCCACGCGAATGGCATGGTAGCCGTCGCCCCGTTGATGTGTTTGATGCCAAGGCTGATGCCGAAGCCGCGCTTGCGGTTCTTGGGGTGCGGCGTGGCAGTTTGCAAATCGAATCGGGAGGGCCTGATTATTTTCATCCGGGGCGTTGTGGCAGGTTGCTACAGGGCCGTACATTGCTGGCGCAATTTGGTGAATTACACCCGCAGGTGGCCGCGCATTTCGGACTGCGAAATGCGCTTGTTGGCTTTGAGCTGTTTTTGGAAGATGTACCATTGGCAAAATCGCGGGGGCCTGCACGTTCCTATTTGAAAACGTCACCATTCCAGCCGGTCAGTCGTGATTTTGCATTTATTCTTAATGATGATGTGCCGGCAAGTCAGCTTCTTCGCGCGGTAAAATCGGCAGCTGGGCCATTGGTAACTGATATTCAGCTATTTGATGTTTATCAGGGCAAAAATATTGGTGATGGTCAAAAGTCGCTTGCCGTTACTATCACTCTGACGCCGCAAAAAGCGACATTGAGTGAAGCTGAAATCGAAGCGATTAGTGATGCGGTTATCGCTGCTGCTGGCAAAAATTGTGGTGCTGTTCTTCGCGGTTAGCGCGACCGCATTGCCGAAACGAAATCGCTTTATCACGCCAATCTATCCAGTTGGGTCGGGCATTCGGATCACCAAACTACACCAAGATGGCTAATTTGGTAAAAATGATTACATGATCTTGGCGAAACCGTATTGATTTTGCCTCTGCCTTGTTGCGAATCAAAGCAAATGGGCCGATTCTTCTAAAAAATTGCGACTCTGATAGTCCTGCGAAAAGCATTTTAAAGCGAAAACTTATCTTGTTCGATTGAGCATTAATAAAATTTTATTATTTTTCTCANCAAGCCTTGTTTAGTTTCTGCCATNTGATTGCCGTTATCGTTACTGCCTACCCATTTGATCAAATAATCGAGCAGATTATTTTGTTAATACAAATTTAACCAAACCCTACCTAACGTCAAATTGTGAACTCGTAAAGCTGACCTGCCTAGAGAGGCTGGCAAAGGGATGTTTTTTAAGTCCCGTAAAGTTTTAGGTTTTTGTTTCGTGCCGGTTGTTTCCGGATTTGCCAATCTCGTTTTGAGGTTATGTTTTAGGAGGGTTATCAATGGTAGCTATGGGTTCTGTAGCAAAAACCACTCATAAAGCGGNTTATGGCGTCCTTGTAGGAACTTATGGTAAGCTCTCTTTTAGCGTTCACAATTTTGACGAAAGGTGGCTGGGCGTCACCACCCGTGNCAAGGCAGCGTCGCTACATGACCCGTTTTTTAGGCCCATTTGGCAACAACGGTGGCAGATCAAAGGNATATCTGTTCGGCCGCAGTCACCANTATCGCCGTTGGTTTCGGTTTTGCTGCTAATTGGCTTGGTTGGTTGTTCCAGAGATCGCGGCGAATTAGCCTTGAAGAAAACCCCAACTTTAATTGACGAGGACGCTTGCGAAAATCGCGAGCCAAAGGCGCTGGCAGTCGTTGAAATAGCAGAAACGATGGGGCGGGTGCCTATTCACCCATCACATGGCGAAAACGATTGTCCCGAAAATCTGCGTGTTGGCGAACAGGATACAGATGATATCCTATTGGTAGGCGCATCTCGGCCAGCTTTGGTGTTTATCACGCCCAGCCTCTCACCGATGCCGATTATGCCGCCACCATCATCACTGCCTGAACAGGTGCCGATGCGGCAAAAGCCGTCACCGCCTTTACCGCCTGATGCGCCAGCCACGCCGCGGCCGCAGATAGTCGAACGCGCGACACCGCCCAAAGACCCCGTNCCAACCAAAAATGAGCCTGCGCCAACCATCCAAACCGCAATACAAATAGTAGCTAATCCCGAAATGCCGTCAGGTGATCCGAAGGTGGCCGATGAAAAAGAAAGGCTGCCTCAAGATCAAAAACTAGGAGATGAGGGCCCCCTTGACGGCGTTGTCACGGGCAAGCCTGCGGAACCTAATGTAAAAACGCCGCCGGTCATTCCAAAACCCGATAAACGCAAAATAGCTTATGAAAAAGAGGTGAATGACATCGGTTTTGTAGAGCCAGAAAAGCCAGTCGATGAAAATCTGCAATCAGAGATTGATGCAAATGATAATCTAAAGGCAGATGATCTAGACACGCCTGCTGAAGATGAGCAAAAACCAGAGGCAAAACGGTTTGGCGCGGCTGCTGTTGAGGATGTCATTGCTGATGATGACGGGGCTGAAAATGATGACGGGGCTGAAAATGACGACGGGGCTAAAAATGATGACGGGGCTAAAAATGATGTGCGTTCTCCGTCTGCATTAACCGCCCAAAACCAAAACCCAATCGTTGGGCCTAGTGATCATAGCGGCGCAACGACGCCGCAGGTTATCCTCGGCACGGCTCATCTTGATCCGCCATCAATCGCATCGTCGCATGGTGATGTTGTGTATTTAGGTACTGGTGGATGGGCAAAGAATCCCCAGATTGCAACGCTTGGCCAAGGGGTTGATCACATTATCTATTCGGTCGGTGTTGGCAAGATTCGAAATGGCTGGCAGCCTTCTGACGGTGCTCAAAAAATCCTGAATTTTGATATTGGCACCGATAAATTATGGTTTAAACAAGGAGGTGCTTATGACGGCTGGATCCATGATATTAAGGGGCTTTTATCGCGCATCCTTCAAGGCACCATTTCCTATGTGACCGCAGATAGCGGCACCGATGGTAATCCTGATGACGATATCATCACTTCGGTCGTGGTGGCCGGCCCGAAACATAAGCCCGTGAATGGGGTGATTCACCAGATTGAGCTGCATTTTCACCAGCCAGATGACCAGCGTGCNGCATTTGATATTTATAGCCAAAAACTAAAAGGAGACCATCAGGGTTCGATGGCAACATTCATTGAAATCATGGGTGATAGTTTTGGCATGCTCAATGATTGGAATGATCTCGGCTATGATGCAGGCACGCTGCCATCTGAGAACCTGCCCGTAATCCTATAGTTAAAATCAAGATTTTAAGACATTATCTCAAGCTCAGGTGACGGAAATAACCCGCTAACATCTGCCCCCGAGGCAAGCTTGTTCAATATGTCTTCTTCATAGGCCATNCGGGCCAGCGATGCCTCAAGCACAGCGTCGGCGCGTTCCAGCGGCACAACCGTCACGCCATCATCATCGCCAAGAATGATGTCTCCTGGCATAACCACAACACCGCCACAGCTAATCCGGTCATCAATTGAGCCGCCCCAGCCTTTATGCGGGCCAGCTGGAGACAGGGCGCTAAGATAAACTGGCAATCCCATTTCGCGCATTTCAGCAGCGTCACGCGCCGCGCCATCAAGAACAACCCCATTGATGTTTTGCAATTTGGCGCGGGTGTTCAAAATACCGCCCCAGACAGCGCGATCATCATAATTGGCAGCGTCAATCACCAGCACTTCATTTGGGCGCAGTCGACTGATCACCTCATGAAGGGCCGCATTATCACCCGCAAGAACGCTTACGGTGCGTGCCTGTCCGGCCATTGTCATGCCCGGTGACAGCGGTGAGATACGCCCTGCCATCACATTTTGACGGTTCATAACATCACCAGCAATGGCAGGTGGAATTGTCGCCCATTGGGCTAATTTATCGGCAGAAAGCGGTGTGAAGTCATTGGTAAAAATTTGAACAGGCATTTATCTACTCCGTGGCAAAGCCATTTCCAGGGCGGGTATATTCAGGGCGGGGTGGGCTGAAAACATCAAGGATAACGGCGCCATCAGGCCCGCCGATAACGCCATGTTCAATGCCGCCAGGGCTACACCAGAAATCACCTTTTTGAACATGAATTTCTTCGCCATCTTGGATGCGGATCGCACTTCCCTCAAGCATAACGCCCCATTGTTCTTGCGGATGGCTATGGATCGCGCCAATGGCATTTGGGGCAATGCGAACAATTGATAACATTGCCTGATCACCCGGGAAAATGCGGGTTGTGATGCCGTCAACAAGGGTGCGGGCAATGCCCTGTTCCATCGCGTCAATATTGAAAAAATTTGTATCTTTTTGACTCATTATAACCTCAAGGAAAAGGGGGGGGGTAAATCGTCCCGGTGAACAGGCTGTTTTAGGCTTGGATAGGGTTTCAGAACTGCCGCCGCAACGGCACTGAAATATTCTGGGGCTGGCAGAATGGCGAAATCAAGTAGATTCGACCAAAATCATCGCCCTTGCCCAGAATTTGCCATCGGCGATGGTGCCAAACATAAGCTCACGACCCACTAACCGCGAACATCATGGCTATCGGGCGAATAGGAGGCGGATCATGATCGCCATCATCAACATAAATAAAAGCGTTGACAGTGGCAATTTGACATATGTAATAATATAACATATCACCTTGATGGGGAGCCTACCAAAAAATGATCTGATAAACCGGTTGTGGGGCTGATGAGAGACTGGCCTTTCACATGCCGACGATTGGTCATCCATTAGTCTTTTTGGGTGATGACTTGTTGAATTCATGAAAAGAAAAGAGTGGCGAAATGGCGATTATACGAAAATGGGTCAAGGGCGTAACGGCAATCGGGCTATTTTGTGCCGCAGTGATCATGCCAGTTAAAATGGTGATGGCCGATCAAAAGCCACTATCAATTGTGGCGTCGATCAAGCCTGTTCATGCGCTGGTTGCCGGGGTGATGGGCAAGCTTGGTACGCCGCATTTGCTGCTCGAGGCACCATCATCAGCGCATCATTTCACCCTAAAACCATCGCAAGCCCGCGCCTTGCAAGATGCCGATATTGTGTTTTGGATTGGCCCTGAAATGGAGCAACCCTTGACAAAGGCGCTTGGTGCGCTTGCCCCCGATGCGCGATCAGTGGCGCTGGTTGAAAGCGCCGGTCTTGTTCTTTTTGATTTTGATGATGGCGGGTTGCAGCCAGACCATCATGATCATGAAACCAAAGGCGCGCATGATGGCCATACCATTGATCCGCATGATGGCCATGCCATTAATCCGCATGTCTGGCTTGATCCCGTCAATGCGCAAATCATGCTTGGCGTGATTGCTGATCATCTTGGCAAGGCCGATCCGGTCAACGCCGAAACCTATGCCGCCAATGCCGATGTGATGCGCCAGACTCTTGGTCAGTTGCAAACCGATATTGCCCGCCAATTAGCGCCATTTGTGACATCTGAATTTCTGGTGCTTCATGACGCCCATATTTATTTTGAACGGCGTTTCGGCTTGCGTGCGCATGGTGTCGTTACAACCGAACCTGATGTGATGCCAACGGCAGCGCGAATCAAAAAATTGCGGCATGATCTGGAATCACATCACATTGATTGTATTTTTGGCGAACCGTTTTTGGGGCAAAAGGCTGTGGCTTTGATTGCCGAAGGCAGTGATATCCGCATCGGCCAGCTTGATCCGCTTGCCAGCCAGCTGCCAGCGGGCGCACCGCTTTATGCCGATCTTTTAAAAAGCTATGTTGCGGCCTTTAAAGCCTGTCTTGCGCCGTCAAAATCTTGAGCCAGCTAGCGTTTGTCAGCAATGATCATATCGGCAGCTTTTTCGGCAATCATGATGGTTGGGGCGTTGGTATTGCCAGATACTAATGTCGGCATGATTGACGCATCAACCACCCGCAGCCCATCAATGCCATAAACACAAAGCCGTTTATTAACAACATCGCCTGATTTTGCATCTGGCCCCATACGGCAGGTCGATACCGGATGGTAAAGCGTCACGCCGGTTTCACGCGCATAGGCAAGAAGCGCATCATCGCTATCCAGATCTTTCCCCGGCCGCATTTCAGATTCGACAAGCGTTGCCATGTAATCGCTTTGCATGATTTCACGGGCGATTTTCATACCCGCAACATGAACGCGGCAATCTTCTTCGCAGCTAAGATAATTTTGCTGGATTTCAGGTGCCATCATCGGGTCGGGTGATTTGATATGAACCGAACCGCGGCTTTCGGGACGAAGCTGGCAGGGGCCAAAGGTCATGCCGGGGAATTTATCAAATACGCGTTTGGCAGGATTGGCAAAGCTGGCATGCGCAATGTGATATTGAATATCTGGCCCAACCAGCCCGTCGCGTGAGCGGACAAACCCGCTAAGCACACCAGCGGGAAGGCTAAGAAGGCCCCGCCGCGTCAATCCGTAACGCAGTATCTCGGCGGCAAGCCCAAGGCCATGGGCGCGATTATTCAAGGAAATATTGCGCCGTAACCGCCATGATAAGCGCGAGATATAATGATCGGTCAGATGACTGCCAACGCCGGATAATTCATGCCGAACCTCAATTGCGTGACGGCGAAGATGGTCAGGCGCGCCAATGCCCGATAGTTCAAGGATCTGCGGCGATTGAATGGCGCCGGCCGATAAAATCACCTCGCGCCCAGCTTTTAGGTGATGCGGCTTGCCATGGCGGTTGTAATGAACCCCGTCAGCGCGTTTGCCGGTAAGGCTGATTTTGGTAACATGCGCATGGGTGATGATGCGTAGATTGGGCCGGTTTCTGGCTGGCTGCAGATAGGCTTTTTTGGCGGAAAAGCGGAGACCGTTTTTTTGCGTAACCTGATAATAGCCAAAACCATCCTGACTGGCGCCATTATAGTCGCTGTTGCGCGGATATCCCAGCGTTTCAGCAGCATCAATCACCATATCCAATGCTTCGTAACGCGAACGAACCGGGGCCACATTCAATGGCCCACCAACGCCGCGAAGGGCCCTGTCAAAGCCTTTGTCACCATTGGTAAGCTGCTCACAATTTTCGGCTTTGCGGAAATAGGGCAAAACATCGTCATAGGACCAGCCAAGATTGCCGCGCTGCGCCCAGCCATCATAATCGGCAGCTTGGCCACGAACATATAGCATCGCATTGATTGCCGATGATCCACCAAGAACCTTGCCGCGCGGAATGGCGATGCGTCGATTGCCGCTGCTATCTTCGGGTTCGGTTTCAAACATCCAATTCATTGCCGGATTGACCATTGTTTTAATATAGCCAGCCGGAATATGGATCAGCGGGTTAAGATCTTCGCCGCCCGCCTCAAGAAGAACAACATGGCAATTAGGATCAGCACTCAAGCGCGCTGCCAGCACACAACCCGCTGACCCGCCGCCAATGATGATATAATCGGGATGACTTTGACCAGATGACATGATTTAGGCCCTTTAAATAAGACTTGTTATGCCTCGTATCATAAGCGTGAAACCGGCGCAGGCCAGCGCAAAATGTACGATATGACGAAAGGTTGCTTCGCTTATGCGGCGCCGCGCCAAATGACCGGCCTGTTGTCCGGCCACCGCGGGTATCAACATCACTGCCGATAGTANAAGATTGTCGCCAACCGGGAACCCAGCATGTGAAATGCCAAGCCATAAGGCCACATAGCCAAGCGATAAAAACACCCCAAGAAGCATGGCAAGATCATCTTTTTTGACCCGCATCATCATGAATAGTTGAAGGCTTGGAAAAGAATATATCGTTGTCAGACTGCCAAGAATGCCTGACGCAATACCGGCCGGAATGATCAGGCGGTTCATGGATTTTGGCGCTAGCGACCGGTTTTCGAATTGGCGAAGCGGAAAGCTGGATAAAATGGCGTGAAGCGCGATCATCAGCCCAATCAAGATACCAAGAAGACGGCTATCAATCGCCACCATCAATGGCGCGCCAACAAGCATGATGATGGTTGATGTGGTGACCAATGGCCAGAATCGTTTCAAAATGGGCCATTGATTCCGATTCAGCCAAATCTGGTGGATATTTGCAATGGTGATCGGCAGGGCAAGAATTGCCACAATTTCGGGAAGCGGCAGCACAAACAGCATGATTGGCGTGGCAATCAGCGGCAGGCCAAACCCCAATGCTCCTTTGACAAAACAGCCAAGAAGTACAGCCATCAAAACCGCCAGACCATCNGCTGATAAAAAACTATCGATGATCATCGCCGCTTACTTTTTTAAAACCGCCCTTATCAAACCGCCCAAAACAGCGGGGGCATGCTTGGCGTTGCAGTGGGAACAGGCCTAACCCGATGGTAAAGATCATGGCATGACTTTCTTGGTATCGTTGCAAAATAGATAGATTTTAAATCGACGGGTGATTAGGGCAGCTCTATAGATGATCAAGGCGGGTTTTGGTCGCATTTTGCGATTTATATGCACGGTTTACGAAACCAAAACTTAGCATGAAAAGGATTGTCGGTTTAGAAAAATATGCGTAGCGTTACATCCCTAAAATGGGACAGGGCAAAAACGGGTTGTCACTATTTTTGCATGGTGGGTGATGGCTTGGGTTGCGCCGTTTCATGGAGAGNATGCGCAGGTCATGCGCAAATCGTGAAAGTTGTCTATGATCATAGATCGTTATTTCCGGGTTAAATCGTGATGAGCATAGACGTGATCATGCTGATCATCGCCGGTGCGTTTGCTGGTGGTTTTGCCAATGGCCTTGCTGGATTTGGCACGGGCTTGTTTGCGCTTGGCTGGTGGTTGGCGGCAATGCCGCCGCTCGATGCGGTGATAACGGTTGTGATTATGTCGCTTATTGGCGGCGCGCAGGGACTTTATGCGGTTCGCAACGCCATTAATTTTGGCGATCAAATGCGGTTTTTGGTGCCAGCTGCGATCGGCATCATGTTTGGTTATCTGTTTTTGGATGCTGTCAATGTCACAATGCTAAAGCTGCTGGTGGCCAGTTTGCTGATCCTGTTTGGCGGCTTTTTCACCTTTCGGAAAACGCTGCCAAAATTGACAAAACGTTATCTTGCTGCTGATGTTTTTGTCGGGTTTGTTGGCGGGTTATTTGGCATGATGGCGGGGATGTCAGGTGCAATTTTGACGATGGGTTGTTCGCTTTATGATTGGAGCAAGGCGCAGCGCCGCGCCCTAGTCCAGCCATTTAATATGATTGTTCTTGGTGTTGTTTTGGCNTTGATGATGTGGCGCGGGGTTATTGATTCGCGCATATGGCTTATTGTTGCGATCGCCTTTCCCTTTTCGGTGATTGGTACGCAAACGGGTATTATTGTTTTTCGCCGNTTGAATGATCGACAGTTTCAACGATTATTGATATGGTTAATTCTTGCGTCAGGCCTTGTGCTTTTGGGGCGCGAACTCTTTGCCAATATGTCTTCTGGATAGGGAATTATTGGCATTTTTATCAAATGTCATAGGCATGATCNTNCCGCAAATCTGATAAAATATATAAAGGANTGGTTATGAGCGAAGTGCCAATGGGAAGCCGTGATGATGTTTTAGCTGGTGGTGGTACTGGCGGCACAACAAGTTCGCCAATGGCATTTCCGATTCCGGCTGAAGAGCTTGGCACTGTCTCGATTGTTCCAAATGGTTCATTTGAGGCCGGAAGCTATCAAACATTTGTTCTGACCTATATAGCTGGCAAATTTGGGATTGATGATTCCGGATCAATGCGGGTCTGTTTTCGGTTTGCCAGTGATCAAACCCGCCCGCAATTTGAAGATCCCAAGGGGCCAAACTACACCACGATCGAGGCATCAAATAACGCGGTTCTGACCTATCACTATGACCCAAAGGGCAATGTGCGGCCGTGGGACAGAACGCTTTATATCAAGGTTGTTCGCGGCTTTCTGCGCGAAGGTGACAAGATCACCATCACCTTTGGCGACCGGTCAGGCGGATCACCTGGAATGCGGTTGCAAACATTCTGTGAAGATAGTTACGAATTTCATACCTTGATCGACCCGATTGCAACCTATTGCTATCAGCCGATGCCGCTGCAGCCGGTGATCAAGATCATTCCTGGCAAGCCTGACCGCTATTTGGCGGTGGCGCCGACAATCCGCGCGATTGATGAACGCTTTTCGATCAAATTCAAAGGCGAGGATAAATGGGGTAATCCATCCGATCAATGCGACATTCAGCTCTATCCGCGGGCCAGTCATCCGGTTACCGGCTTGCCAGATGTGATCAGCCTGAAACCGGGTGAATTTTTTGGTGTGATTGATGGGTTGTCGGTTGCCAAAGCTGCGGATTTGCACATTGATTTTCTGGACGATGCTGGCACGGTGATGTGCCGAACAAACCCGATCAGAATCGAGCCTGCGCCAATATCTCGCCATTTCTGGGGTGATCTTCACGGCCAGTCAGAAGAAACCATTGGCACTGGCAGTGCCGAGGCGTATTTTGCCTTTGCCCGCGATTACGCGTTTGTTGATGCGACTGGCCATCAAGGCAATGATTTTCAGATCACTGGTGATTTCTGGTCACAGCTTGACCAGCTTTGCCAGAAATTTAATGAAGATGGAAAATTTGTTGCCATTCCAGGTTATGAATGGTCAGGCAATACGGGGCTTGGCGGTGATCGGAACATCTATTTTCCGAATGAAGGACGAACCATCCGGCGATCATCGCATGCGCTAGTAAGCGACCATTCGGATATCGACACTGATTGCAATTCGGCCGAAGAATTATTCGCTGCTTTTGCCGAACATGGCGAGGATGATGTGGTTGTCTTTGCGCATTGCGGCGGACGCTATGCCGATATCGAGCTGGCGCATGATGGCCGTTTTGAAAAGGCCATGGAAATCCATTCAAGCTGGGGCAGTTTCGAATGGCTGGTGCAAGATGCTTTTCGGCTTGGCTATCGCGTTGGGATTGTTGCCAATTCGGATGGGCATAAAGGGCGACCGGGCGCCAGCTATCCGGGCGCGGCGCTGTTTGGCGCTGTTGGCGGACTGACTTGTTTTTTGATTGATAAGCTGAGTCGTGAAACGATTTTAGAGGCAATCCGCAAACGTCACCATTATGCCACGACTGGTGGTGAAAATGGCCGCCCGCTGATCACGCTTGATGCAGATTTTCCGCAAGGCGGCACAAAGTTTCATGATGATCCGCGGCATGGCCGCGACAAAGGCATGGCGGCCAATCAGGCGATCATGGGCGATATCGTTCATCTGCCATCAGGTGATGTGTCAATCAAGGTTGATATCCGCGCCAGTGTGGCCATTGAACGGGTTGATATTTTCAATGGGTTAAACTTGATTGAAACGATCCGCCCCTATGCAAAAGAAGATCTTGGCAGCCGTATTCGCGTGGTTTGGGAAGGTGCTGAATATCGGGGTCGGTTCCGGCAGGTGATTTGGGACGGTTCAGCCTTCCTGTCTGAAAATGAAATCATATCGGCAAACCCAATCAATTTTTTCAATAAGGATAAAACGCTGAACCAGCCTTCACCTGTTGAATTGAACTGGCGTGCTTTGACCACAGGCAATATTGGTGGATTCGACATGATTCTTGCTGACCCCTATAGCGGTACATTGAAAATCGAAACACCATTGATCAAGGCTGGTGTGCCTTTGGAAGATATCGGATTCGAGGATGAAATTTTTGATAATAGTGGGGTTTTGCCGCGCTATCTAAAGCTGTTCCGCCTGCCGACAATCAACCCGCATCAATCGATGCAGTTTGAACGCAGCATTTCATTAGAGCCGCAAGGCGATAATCCTATCTTTATTCGGGTTACGCTGGAAGATGGCACATTATGCTGGACCAGCCCGATCTATCTTTACCGCTAGCCTGCCCTATCACAAATGCATGCACATCGCGCCCTTGGATTAAGCTCCATAGGTGCATTTGCGCAAATATTCGGTCACTTCGGTTCGGGTGCCGAATTGGGTAAGTGTGCTGGAATGGATCGGCTGGCGCATATTCAGCGAAATTGTATGGCCCATCTTTTTGCAGATTTCGCGGAACATCAAGGAATAGCCAAGCGTTACGCTGATCCGACGCGCCATTTGATATAGCAGCGAATTGCGCCCATCAAAATAAAACGGGATGGTCGTTGTGTCGGGAACCTGTGCCAGTTTTGCGGCAAAGGTTTTCCATTCGGTATCAATGGCATCGCCAACAACATTTGGCGCCAGCGAAATTGCACCAGCCGGAAAAACAATTACCGCGCCACCATCCTTCAAATATTTTGCCGCATCGGCTCTTGTCTTTAGATTGCTGGCCAGTGCGGCTTCGGTTTCATCAAAATCAACAGGCAGAATTTTATCCATAACGGCTGGCGCCTGACGAAGGACGCGATGGGTGATGATTTTGTAATCTTGACGAACCTCGGCCATTAAGGCGCAAAGCACCAAACCGTCAATCACGCCATAAGGATGGTTGGCAATGGCAAGTACCCGCCCAGTGGCTGGAATTGAGGCCGCAATACCATCAACATAGCTTCGTGTTAGATCGATTGAAATATCAAGCCGCCCAAGCGCGTCTGACCAGAAGTTTTGCGGCGGCAGGTCGTCATTCACATAGTCAAAATAGATTTTACGGATGCGTGGCTGTCCGGTGATTTTTTCGATCGATCTGATGAAATGGTTTGAAACCATACCCAGTTCCCCGTTCGCAAAGGAAAAAATAGGGTGCAAATCTGTGGATTGAGACGCGTTGGGTCGCATGCGTGGCGGGTTCCCTCAAAACCTGACGAATGTGGCCTAAAAGATAGCAGTTTTAAGGTGCGATGACAGCAGCAATTTCGTGTTTTATCGGTAAAAATCGAAATTTACGAAAAATATGTTCCGGTAGCACGCAGGCATTGTCTGAAATGTCAAAGCGCATCAGTTTCGGTTATGACCGTTCGAGGATCAAAGTTTTTTGACATGAAATGAATTGAAATGACGCGATGCGCTAGTTTTTTTACTGACTCGCTTTTGCTCAGATAAAATNGNTTTTTTACCCGTGTGAACGACAGGTTTTTTTATGAACTCTTGTTTGAAGGTNTTTTTTATTGCTGACGGGGTGTCTCCGACAGGCAGGTTGATCGTTGAAAAGCTTAGCCGATTGGTCACCGCGTATACTTTGGTATCCACCCGAGCCAAGATGCTGTAGCTATGGGTACATCAGTGGCCACGGCCATGCC
>JGI26081J50195_1000009_pt1 | contig 73311 bp, 63 predicted proteins | sample SaaInl74LU_5_DNA_FD_50195 | JGI IMG/M metagenome (IMG submission 50195) | reverse complement strand
AATGCCATCGAGTGACTACTGGTTCAGAGTAGAATACCTCGAAGAAGATGTGCCTAAAGCATTTACAGGACACTTTACATTAAAAAGATAGAAACAAATTAATAGCAGAAAAAGGGCGCCTCATGAGGCGCCCTTTTTATTTGGTTTGACAAACTTAGCCCCTACAGCAAAGACTTAATTCGAGCGTCAGTTCAGGCCTGTAGTCGTCATGAATGTTGTCATATTGACGTTTGGTGAAAGGCTTCGGTCGCAGTGCCTTCAGATCAACGATAACCAATTTCACAAACTCAGCGATAGCGAACACATCAGCAAGTTATTCACTTCTTGTCGCTGAATTTGATTTTGTGGAACAAAAAGTGTCTGGTTCGCATTGCGCTGGGTACTGATATAGCTCATGTCTAGAGCCAATGAACGGTANGTGTATCCGATACCTATTGATTTTCCTGAGNATGGTCCTGTGTTTTTGTCATTGACAAGTGGAGACTCCTCGTGCCAAAATCCCCCGCGTAATCGCCAGACATTCCAGCGGTATTCACCACCAATTTTGACAAATTGTGCATTTCTAAATTCTCTTTTGATGTCCTCATTGACCTCGGTATAATAGTCATAAGTCTTGGGGCCTAGAGCGGCTTTGGAATAATTCTTTTGACCGTATTCTAAACTGATTAATCCAGATTTGTCGAAGATATAGGCCAGTCCTGTTGCGATCTTACCAGGAGTTTTCATTTGGTAGGTGTCATAGATATTGACCACATCTGGATTGAGAGTCGTGACAACATTTTCGCCATTGACCCGGCGAGTTGTCTGGAGGTATTGTGTCGATTCCTCTGCAATATTCCACCAAGTTGGCGTGTCGTAGGTGGCACTTATTCTCCAGTGCTTCCGCCAAGCAAATATGCCGCCCAACTGAATTGAGAGCCCTTCACCGATCACACCGAGATTATTTTCAAAATAGAGCGATCGGCTTGAGTTGTTCAGGGCCAATTCTCTCACTTGTGATTGGCTTCTGAATTTCAAGTCATGGCTATTGAAGTTGATCCCTAAAAACAGGTTCTGTCCGTATTGTGCGCTGAAATTGAGGCTGTATTTTCTCATGTCGCCATGATTGTATGCTGCAACTTCATGCTGCACGTTGCTCGCCTCAAGAGTAGGGACATAACTCGTGTTGGTTGCGTCATCACTCACAGGGTCGATCAGGTAGCCTTGATAACCCAAAAAGGCATTTTGCGCCCTGGTGCCTTGCGTTTCTCCCAGGTAACTGTAAGCAGAACTTATAGTTTCACCCGGGTACAATTGAAGGTCGCTCAGTGGTATGCCTTGGGCCTGCTCTTGAAAAAATAGTCCCAGAGTATTTGAGGATTGACCTGAAGANAAAAAGTCTTCAGTCATATTATTTTGTCTATTGACATTGAAACCTAAGCTGAACTTGCGCCATGGGCTCGAAGTCACTGTGTTTTCTGTCACTATTACGCCACCGGCATGGATCAATCCAAAATGATGATCTTGGTTATTGATTTTGGTGCCAAAATAAGACTGGGTATTGTTCTGTGTATTGAGGCCAAAACCAAAGGAACTTGTGCTGCTGAGCAGCACAGCACTGGCAGCCGGATTAAGGCCTAAAGATGAAACATCACCGCCTAGAGCATTAAAGGCTCCGCCCAAGGCTTGTACCCGAGCGGAGCCACTAATGTCAAGGAGGCTATAGCGCAAAACATCTTGACTATTTTGTCCTAAAAGGGCGGTTGAACTAATGGATAGACAAAGAAAACAAATGAGTCTAAAAGCCATACAAATCGGTTTTAAACACCACCACGTCCACCGCGTCCACCGCGCCCCGAGGAGCTACTTCTCACCCCTGACGAGGGACGAGAAAAAGTTTGTGGCCGCGTGTTTTGTCTGCGGTTATTGGTGCTATTATTGGCGGGACGTGTTTGATTTGTTTGTGTCGCATTATTGGCACGTCGCTTATTGATCTTAACATTCTGTGGCGGCCTCGGTGTTACGCTGCTATTATTGTTGGCACGATTTGACGGGTTGAATCGTCTGGACACCGATACAGGACGTTCGTTTTGACTTTGGACATTACTTCTGTTATATCTTGAGCCAACTGGCCTTCCGGCTGTTGTGGCCGATGATCTATTAGATCGTCCAGGGGTTAGGTATCGAGTTGGTCGACTGCCAGGTCTTTGCTGACGTCTTAACAAATCTTGATTCGAGCGCCCGCGGTTACCCACATGTGCATAATTGTACCCATTTTGGTACCAGTTGTTTCCGTAATAATTATGGTATGGCCAGAATCCAGGCCCATAGAAATAAGGATTGTAAAAGCCAGCATTCCATTGCCAATAGGGGTTCCAACCCCATGGACTGTTAAATCCCCAAAATGGTCGGTTCCAATAATTAAATCCCCAAGGTCGGTACCATCCACCATAGTAAAAAGGATCATTCCAACCTGTATTGTAAACGTTTATGGTAATATCTGTACTATTATTACCCCATCCTGCATAGGGTTCCTCTTGCGGCTCTTCTATCACCACATAACCTTCTTCATCAATTGATTCGTTAGAATTATAGGCTGAAATGTCTGTGAAAATGAGATTTTCTTCCGGCAATTCTTCCATTTGCGACGCTTTCGCACTGAAATATTGTTGGTAATAGTTGTTTTTGCTATTATTTTCCTCTGCCACAACAACGGCGTTAGTCTGTGCATAGACCCCGTCTTGTTCTGGAACATTTTTATAAGATTGGCATCCAGTCAATAGGAGTGCTGCAAAACCATAAGCGTAAAATGCCATGGCATTCTGAGTAAAGTATTTGAAGGTTTGCATATCAGTGTGTTTATAATTGTTGGACATCATAAAAATAAGTAGTTTTGCGTGGACAAACCAACTTTTTCATCATAAAGGCAATTACTGTGCCAACACCAAAAAAAATGGCAAAAAATTTAACTTCTCGCTCTGAAGACTATTCAAAATGGTATAACGAATTGGTGTACAAAGCCGATTTAGCTGAGAACTCTGGCGTGCGCGGATGTATGGTCATTAAGCCTTATGGTTATGCTATTTGGGAGATGATGCAGCAAGAGCTCGACAGAATGTTTAAGGAAACAGGGCATCAAAATGCCTACTTCCCGCTATTTATCCCAAAAAGTTATTTCAGTAAAGAAGCGAGCCATGTCGATGGTTTTGCAAAAGAATGTGCGGTGGTAACTCATTACCGTTTAAAGGTGGACGATAATGGTGAAATAGTGGTAGATCAAGAGGCCAAGCTAGAGGAGGAGTTGATCGTCAGACCAACGTCAGAAACAATCATTTGGGACACTTATCGCAAATGGATCCAGTCCTACAGGGATTTGCCTCTTTTGATCAATCAATGGGCTAATGTGGTCCGCTGGGAAATGAGAACGCGCTTGTTCTTGCGTACTGCGGAATTCTTGTGGCAGGAAGGGCATACGGCTCATGCAACCCAGCAAGAAGCCATTGAAGAGGCCGAACAAATGATGAATGTTTATGCCGATTTTGCAGAATCATTTATGGCTGTTCCTGTGATCAAAGGGCTCAAATCAGAAAACGAAAGGTTTGCGGGCGCTCTAGAAACTTATTGTATCGAAGCCATGATGCAAGATGGAAAGGCGCTTCAGGCGGGAACATCTCATTTTTTGGGACAGAATTTTGCCAAGGCTTTTGACGTGAAATTTGCAGATAAGGAAGGCAAGCTAGATCATGTATGGGCGACTTCATGGGGTGTTTCGACAAGACTCATGGGGGCGTTGATCATGACCCATAGTGATGACAATGGTCTAGTACTTCCGCCAAATTTGGCACCAGACCAAGTTGTGATCGTGCCGATCTATCGCAACGACGAGCAATACGATCAAACCGTAAGTAAAGGCAAAGCACTCATGACCGCGCTGAGAAAAAAGGGCATCAGAGTCAAATTAGACCAGCGCGACACACACAAGCCTGGTTGGAAATTTAACGAGTACGAGCTCAAGGGGGTACCGGTGCGTATTGCTATAGGTCCCAAGGATATAGAAAATGGGACTTATGAGGTGGCACGCAGAGATACGCTTTCAAAAGAAATTATTGCTGAGGATCACGTTGTGACTCACATAGAGGCATTGTTGGTAGAAATTCAAGAGGCCTTATTTGACGCTGCCAAGCGCATGCGTGAAGATTTGACGAGCACGGCCTCTGATTATGACGAATTTAAAGCGCTGATCAAATCTAAAGGTGGTTTCGTTTGGGCGCATTGGGATGGAACTTCAGAAACGGAAGAGCGAATTAAAAATGAGACAAAAGCAACAATTCGCTGTATTCCTTTTGAGGGGGCCAAGGAGGCTGGAAAGTGCATGGTCACTGGCAAAGATTCACCTGGAATGGTGATCTTTGCAAAAGCCTATTAAAAAAAATCGAAAAATAAAATACAATACTTGCCTCATTTAAAAAATGTTGTATTTTTGCATCCGAATTTTAGCACAACGGCCCGTTCGTCTATCGGTTAGGACGCCAGGTTTTCATCCTGGTAAGGGGAGTTCGATTCTCCCACGGGCTACAATTAATTAGAAAAAATATTATGGCAAATCATAAATCAGCTTTAAAGCGCATCAGAAGTAATGAGGTCAAGCGCGTTTCTAATCGTTACAAGCACAAGACGGCTCGTAACGCAATGAAAAAACTGCGCGAATTGACAGACAAAAAAGAAGCTGAAAAGTTGCTGCCTGAGGTGTCATCAATGCTTGACAAATTAGCAAAGAGAAACATCATTCACTCCAATAAAGCGGCGAACTTGAAGTCGAGCCTAACAAAACACGTGGCGGCACTATAAGGCCAGTGACGAATGAATTCAAAAACTCTTCTCAGTCGGGAAGAGTTTTTTTTTGTTCATCAGTCAGGTAAGAAGCTGCCGATATCTCCCTCATATTGAGCGATGTCTCTTACAATCGTTGACGATATATGGGTCAACTCTGGATCGCTGGCGAAAAATACAGTCTCTATTCCAGACAGTGCGCGATTGGTTTGTGCAATGGGTTGCTCATAGCTAAAATCTTTGCTACTGCGCAGGCCTCTGATGATATGGGTTGCATTTCGTTCTTTGCAATAGTTCATGGTCAATCCAGTATAAGTCTCAACCGTAATCCTGGACTGGTCATTAAATAATTTATTAATAAATTGAAGTCTTTTATCTAAAGGCCACATGGGGGTTTTGTCTGAATTCGTGCCAATGGCGATGATGACGCTATCAAATACCTCTAATCCACGCATGACAATAGAGTGATGTCCTTTGGTGAATGGATCGAATGTTCCGGGAAAAATGGCTCTTTTCATGACTTAGGTGGGTTATGTCTTTTCAGGGCCTCGGCGATGAGTTGATCGAAAAAATCACTCAAGGTCATGCCTGCATATCGGACTTGTTTTGGTACGAGACTTTCTTTCGAGAGTCCAGGATTTGAATTGGTTTCTATAAAATAGGGTTGGCCCTCTTCTAAAATAAAGTCAGTGCGGCATACTCCAGTCATTTTCAGGGCCTCAAAAATACGCTTTGCTTCAAATTGAACAGACGCTGTTTCTTCTTCAGTGATCCTCGCGGGCGTAATTTCACTTGACTTACCGTGATATTTGGCTTCAAAATCAAAAAAATGATTTTCCGANACAATTTCTGTTGGGCTNAATACTTGGATTTGATCGTTGTAAAGATAAGTGCCTACCGATACTTCTGTGCCCACAAGAGCACGTTCCATTAGAATTTCCGAATCCTCTAAAAACGCTTTTTGTAAAGCAGCAGAAAATTCTTTTTCGCTTGCCACACGGCTGATGCCGTAACTTGAGCCAGAACGGTTTGGCTTGACAAAAAAAGGCAGGCCTAAAGTGTTCTTGATGTGATCGAAACTTATTTTATCGCCTTCATTGAAATAGAGAGATGGCGCACATTTAATTCCAAAACTTTTCAGAACTGATAGGCAATCACGTTTATTAAAGGTCAATGCGGCAGCATAAAAGTGGGTGCTTGTCTGGGGGAGATCGATTAGATCACAAAGCGCTGCCAGATAGCCGTTTTCTCCAGGAGCGCCATGGATGGTGTTAAAAATAACATCAGGACGAATGGTCTCTTGTCCATTTGAAAAACTAAAATCACCGAGATTCACTTCGTGCATTTGCCCCTGCGGATCGCCATAGTTCCATGAGTCTTTCGCCACATAAATGGGGTAAATTTCATAGCGCTGTGGATCAAGAGAAGCGCAAACTACTTCGCCGCTCTTGATGGAAATGTCATATTCACTAGAATACCCTCCCATAGCTACTGCAATTTTGATTTTCGCCATATTCATTTGCTCTTTCAAAAAGACAAAATTATTACTTCCAGCATTAAACTTACTAAATTTAGGTTTAGTATTTTTGTAAATTGTCAATAACGTCCTATGCGCTTTGTTCGGTTTGTATTTTCACGCACCTTCCTGAAACAGCTTTTGCTGATTGGGTTGTTCTTGACCTTCATTATTGTTGGTTTGCTGATTTGGTTGAACAACAACACCAATCATGGTCAAGAGATTACAGTTCCTGACTTAAGCCGCCTGACTTTGGATGAGGCAGAAAGTGAATTAGCGCGCCATCAGTTGACTTTGGCTATTTTGGACACAACCAATTTCAACCCAAGCTTTCCTTACGCGACGGTAATAGAGCAGATTCCAGCTGCTGGGGCTAGGGTCAAACAAGACCGCAAGATTTATTTGTCGATTAATCGGTCGGGGTATAAATCAATGACCGTTCCTTTTGTCTTAGGGAAAACCTTGCGCCAAGCCAAGCCTGCGCTTAGAGCGGGAGGTTTTTCTGTTGGTGAAATAACTTATAAAAAATACATCGCCAAGGATGAAGTCCTTGAAATGTCTTTCAGAGGACGTGCTTTAATCCAAGGCTCGAAGTTGCCTAAAACGTCAGTCATTGACTTGGTGTTGGGCGATGGGACAGGTGGTTTGAAGGTAGAAGCACTTGACCCTGACTCGGCTTATCGAGACCATGACAAACGCATTAAGAGGTCAAATGACAATGAGTGAAAACTTAGAATTACCAAGTGAAGGTCAGGATGACCTTTATGAGCATTTTAGATTTGTAGCAGATAAGGGCCAACAACCTTTGCGCGTTGACAAGTATTTGATGAATAAAATCGAAAATGCGACACGCAACAAAATTCAAAAGGCAGCCAAAGACGGTAATATCTATGCCAATGGTGCTGCTGTCAAGTCAAATTATAAAGTAAAGGGTGGTGATGTCGTCACGGTGTTATTCGAACATCCGCCGTATGAATTTTTGTTGACCCCAGAAGATTTACCTCTGGATATTGTCTACGAAGATGACCAAGTCGTGGTGGTCAATAAAGAGGCTGGAATGGTCGTGCACCCTGGGCATGGCAATTATAGTGGCACCTTAATCAATGCTCTGACGCATCACTTTGACAACTTGCCAAATAACTCCAGCCAACGCCCTGGATTGGTTCATCGCATAGACAAAGACACTAGTGGGCTTTTGGTCATTGCCAAGACAGAAGAAGCGATGACACATCTCTCTAAGCAATTCTTCAACAAAACGACAGAGCGAAAATATGTAGCTTTGGTTTGGGGTCAGTTGTCTCAACCCAGAGGTACCATTGACGGCCACATTGGTCGGCACCCTAAAAATAGACTGCAAAACACTGTTTTTCTTGATGAGGACGCTGATCAGAAAGGAAAGCCGGCCGTCACCCATTATGAGATCTTGGAGCGCTTGGGGTACGTGACTTTGGTGTCCTGTCAATTAGAAACAGGAAGAACTCACCAGATCAGGGTCCATATGAAACACATTGGCCATACATTATTTAACGATGCACGATATGGTGGTGATGCCATACTTAAGGGGACTCATTTCACTAAATACAAGCAATTTGTAGATAATTGTTTTAAACTTTTACCAAGACAGGCCTTGCATGCCCAGACTTTGGGTTTTGTGCACCCCACAAGAGAGGTCTTTATGTCTTTCGAGGCTCCATTGCCAGAAGACATGCTGGACTGTATCGAAAAGTGGCGTGCTTATGCCCAACATGCAGCGCCATAATTGCAGCCTATAGAAGGATTGTTCTTTTAGATTATTCACCGATGAAGGTGCGTAAAATTTTGGTATTTTTAGAGCATGAAAATAATCATCTCACCTGCAAAATCTTTAGACTTCGAAAGTCCACATCCCGAAGTCAATGCCACTGCGCCAAAATTTTTGAATCAAGCTGCTCGAGTCAATGCTGAGCTGCGACAAAAATCACCACAAGAGTTGGGGTCTTTGATGGGTATATCAGCGCCCCTGGCGGACCTCAATTATCAGCGCAATCAGAATTGGGCTGTGGTGCATCATAAGGCCAATTCAAGACCGGCTATTTTTGCCTTTACCGGTGAGGTGTATCGGGGTTTTTCCGTAGGTACACTAGACCAGAAATTCTTCGGGTTGATGCAAGATTCATTACGTATTTTGTCGGGACAATACGGACTCCTGCGGCCTTTTGATCGGCTGCAACCCTACCGTTTGGAAATGGGGACAAAAATTTCTATCGACGGCGAAAAAAACCTTTATTCATTTTGGACGGATGCCATAACCGAGGAACTCAGGTCGCAATTATCTAAAAATGAGCTATTGCTGAATTTGGCCAGTAATGAATACGCCAAGACCGTCCGCCTTAAAGAACTCGGTCATCAAGTGGTCACACCAGTATTCAAAGAACTTAAGAACGGCCAATATAAGGTGGTCAGTGTTTATACAAAACACGCCCGCGGCCTCATGGCAAGGTACATTATCGAAAAAAACGTTAACGATTTGGAAGGTGTAAAAGGCTTCACTTTAGCTAACTATCGCCATAATGAGTCTCTGTCGAGTGAAACTGAACTTATTTTTACTCGTTAAAAGCATTCAAATTATCGACAAGCGGACTATTTTCTGGGTTGCTGATTTTTTTTGATGTTTATTTTCAAAATAAGGTGTTAATTTTTTTTCTTTTTTTTATCTTTAGCTGCTAATAACTAATCTTATTTTGACTTATGAAAAAAATTATTTTATTCTTATTGACTGTGTTTCTCATGGGATCCTATGGTAGTATGAGCGCTCAATGTAGTGAAGCGTCTGCAACTTATGGTCAATATCCATCGGCAACACAAATGGCACCGACCACAGTTGGAGTGCAGCAGCAATACACAGGATGTAGTTATCCAGGTGAATACATGCGCATGTCTGGTCTTCAAGCGGGTGGTGAGTACACCTTTAGTTTGTGCGGGAATTCAATTGACACACAATTGACGATCCGAAACTGGAATACTGGCGCGGTGGTTGCCTACAATGATGACTTTTGTGGTCTTCAAAGTCAGGTGACGTTCATAGCCGATGGCGGTGATTTGCGGGTCCAGTTCAATCGTTATAACTGCGTTACACAGGCGGCATGTATGTCAACATTCATGACCTTAGTTGCTGAGCCCGCTATTGTGGGTGACCCACCAATTATTCAGTGTCCTGCGGATATCGTTGTGACTAATGACGCTGGCCAGTGTGGTGCGACAGTTAACTTTGCGGACGCGGTTGCGATCGATCCTGATGGTGATTTAGATGTTGTTCTACAGACTAGTGGCTTGCCATCTGGTTCAGAATTCCCAGTGGGTGTGAATACTGTTGCATTTACTGCTTATGATTTAGGCGGTAATTCTTCAGAATGTACTTTCACTATTACAGTAGAGGACAACGAAGATCCAGTTATTGAATGTCTTTCAGAATATACTGTAGAACTTGGAACTGCCGGAGCAGTCACTATCGATCCAGAAGACCTTCTTGCTAGTTTCAGTGACAACTGTGACATTGTAAGCTATTCATTTGATGGTGCTTTATTTGCAGAGGCGCGTTCACTTCCAACGACTTTTGCCGGTGGTAATGGTGGAGCAGCAGGAGGTAACGTCTTCTTTAATTTAACGGCAATCAATGACATTTCGATGACAGGTCTTTTGACCCACCTTCAAGGTGGTGGCGGTCAGGCTTTCGACGTCAATATTTACACCATTGTGGGCGGAACGTATCAAGGCAATGAGACAGACCCATCCGCTTGGACATTATTAGCGACTGCTAGTGGTGTCGCTGAACCTGATGGAACCCCTTCAGAGGCGTTCTTATCTTCAGGTGTGGCTTTGACAGCTGGCACAACTTATGCGATGGCCTTGGTTTTAGACGGTGCTAATGCACACCGTTATACAACAGGTAATGGATCAAACGGAGATTTCGCTAACGACGACTTAAGTCTGGCATTAGGAGCAGGTCAAAACACACCATTTTCGAGTAATCCGTTTTCTCCACGTCTCTGGAATGGAGCGGTTAACTATGACTTCATTCTTCCTGCAGTGCCACAAGATGATTTTGTAGACTGTTCGGATATCGGAGATATTCCGATGTCAATTACAGCGTTTGATGCGGCAGGTAATAGTGTTTCTTGTAACATCCTTGTTACAGTTGTCGACACTACTGCTCCCGTAATCGTGTGTGATGGAGAACCAACCTCTGGTGATTTCTTAGAAGAGTTCGAAGGGTCAACTGTTCCTTCAGGGTGGACTACAGAAATACTTGTGGGTAATGCAGATTGGGCGTTTGGAAGTGGCGATATGCCAGTTGGTCCGGATTTCCCCACTAATGCAGCAATTTTTGATGATGATGCAGCTGGTGGAGGCCAAGTGAATGTCGTAAGATTGATTTCTCCAGTATATAATATTTCAGGAGCGACTACAGCAACATTGTCTTTCGACTACGCGCATCAAGATTTTGTTGGTTCCGGTATCTTGACAGCTGAGGTTTTTGATGGCACTACTTGGGTAGAAGTACTTCGTCAAGAAGACGATTTAGCAGGTATTGAAACTGCTAATATTGATATGGTAGCATTTGCTAATGCTAACTTCCAAGTTCGTTTCAATTATGACGATGAAGGAAGCTGGGCATGGGGATCAGGTGTAGACAATGTAAGAGTTGTTTATGATGCACCAGGTGCTGTGGTTCAAGTGGTCTTAGACCCGAATACAGGTTTGGCTAATTATGATGCTAGCGCATTACTTGCTGGTGTTGTCGAAGGATGTGACTACACAGTAACTGTAGACGCCCCTGGAGTTGGTTCGAACGATTTGACGACCCTTTTCGCTGGTGGTAATGGTGGAGCAGCAGGTGGAGCAGTTTACTTTGATGTAACTGCTATTGCCGATGTTTCATTGACGTCTTTAGACCTTCATACTGGTGAGACAGGAGCATTTACTGTAGATGTATATGCCATTCCTGGTGGCACGCACATCGGAAACGAGAATAATGCAGGTGCATGGACCCTAATCGCTACAGGTAGTGGTGAAGGTCANGGTGCGGGCACTCCTTCTCTAGCAACCCTAGATGCACCAGTCGATTTAACCGCTGGAACGTCTTATGGGATGGCTTTAGTTTTAGATGCCNATCATGCTCATGATTACACTAATGGGGATGGAACCAACGAAACTTATGCAAACGCTGAGCTTTCATTCACTGGAGGTGCTGGTACTAACGTACCTTTCGAGGGTAATATTTTTAGTCCTAGAGTCTTTAACGGACGCTTCTACTATGAGTACTCAGCACTCATTCCATCTGAAAACTTCGACTTCGATTGTTCTTACCTAGGTCTTAATGACATTTTGGTCACAGTAACTGATTCAAGTGGTAATGTATCGACTTGTATCAGTCAAGTAGAGGTGAGTGATGTTACAGACCCAATCTTGGTTTGTCAAGATGCTACTGTAAGCTTGGACGAAAATGGAATGGCAGAAGTACTTCCTGAGTATTTCATTGATGCTGCGGCTTCTTTTGATGCCTGTGGAATCACCATTACTGCTGTAGATGTTACTGATGTAACCTGTGCTGATGTTGGTTCTTCTATTACAGTGACTGTATTTGTTAGTGATGACAGTGGCAATATTGCTTCATGTCAAGCCGTAATGACTGTTGTTGACGATATGGGACCAGTTCTTGAGAACTGTCCAGAAGACATGACTGTCGATCCAGGAACTATAGACTTGTTCTACGAAGTTCCAGATTACACTGCTGATGTCACTGCTACAGACAACTGTAGTGATCCTGTAGGAGCGGTTACTCAAGATCCAGTTGCTGGTACATTATTGCCTGATGGTGTTTACACTGTGACGTTATCTGCTACAGACGACGAAGGTAATGTAGGTACTTGTAGCTTTGAATTGACCGTTGAGAGCCAGTTAGGTGTTGCGAGCAACCAATTAGATAATGGTGTTGCGATCTATCCTAACCCAGCGCGCAATGTGATGAACATTGGCAACAGTACAAACATTCAATTAGAGCGTGCTGCGATCTACGACATCAACGGTCGTTTGATTCAGACTATCGATTTGAGTGATATGAGTACTGAAGCTAGTGTGAACGTAGCGCACTTAGCCTCTGGCGTGTACATGGTACAACTGCAGGCTGAGAATGGTCAAGCGATCAAGCGTTTAGTTAAAGAATAAGTAAGATTAGATAAGTTGAAAAGGCCTGCTTCTTTGAAGCAGGCCTTTTTTTATGCCCATAATTCACGGATGGAATGGGATATCGGAATATTATTGGTGCTGGTAGTTTAGAGGAGGTGTTGTCAGTCATTGAGCCATTGGCGCAACATTAATCTACCGTGCTGTGACAGGAGACTTTCTGGATGAAATTGAATTCCTGTGACTGGATGGTGTTGGTGTCTCAGGGCCATGATAGTGCCATCTATACCCATAGCGGTAATCTTCAAGTCATGTGAAATACTGAGCGGGTCTACGACCCANGAGTGGTAGCGTCCCACCACAATTTCTTGAGGCATATTGNGAAACATTGGTTCTTGATGGTCTACAACACGCATAGCAATACCAACACCGTGGGTGACTTGTGGTAGCCTTTTGAGTGCTGCGCCGAAGGCTAATGCAATGGCTTGATGGCCAAGGCAAACCCCTAGGAGGGGTATATTCATGTGACTATGCTCTATGACCTTAATGAGTGCGCCAGCATCTTGGGGCAAGCCAGGACCAGGTGAAAGAATTATTTTGTCGAATTTGTTGAGCGCTGACAATTCGATCTGATCATTTCTGATCACGGTGACCCGACAATCCTCACCCTCCACATAGTGGACCAAGTTGTAGGTAAAGCTATCGTAATTGTCTACAATGAGTATGTGCTTCATGAGGCTCTTGATTGGCTTGCGTATAATACAAAATTAGTCATCTTCTTTAAGTTGTTCTTGATTTGAACCGATAATTCTTGTATGGTATTTTCTTCGGTTCAGGTCATAAAAAAAGCCCTGATAACAGGGCTTTAGAGCAATAAATATGGCTATTGTTAAAGAACCAATTTGGCTCTAATTTCGAAGTCATCACTGATGGCTTTATCGCCTAAATTGTCGAAAAAACTACCAGAGCCATAACGAATACCAAATAGAGTCCGATTGATCGTCAGAGTGGCTGTAGCGTATTGATTTTTAACACCGAGGGTGAAATTAATTGGCTGAGCAACACCTTTAATTGTGATGATGCCTGTGACAGCGTAATTATTCCCGTTGCGCTCCGCGCTGATGATTTCTAAATTTGCGGTAGGGTGATTGGCCACACCAAAGAAGTCATCAGACTTGAGGTGGCCTTCTAAGCTCGCTTTAGAATCGCCCTCTAAATCTGTAACAATGATTGAAGTCATGTCGATAGTGATAGAGCCGCCAACTAATTCTTCGCCATTCATTTGAAGAAATCCTTCTTTGAGATTGATGATCCCAGAATGTTTGCCCGTTACCTTGCTTCCAGTCCAACTGATCGAACTGTCGGTAATGGTTTTGTTTTGGGTTTGGCCGATGGCGTTAGAAAATGTCANGACAATAGATAATAGCGTAAGTGTTAAGATTTTTTTCATTTTTTTGAGTTTTGAGTTAAATATTTTATTTGGTTCTTAATTTATCTAAGAGCATATTGAGCTGCTCCATTTCTTTCAAAGTGAGATCCTTGAGTAATTGTGTGTTGGTTTGTTCCACTAGTGGATCGACCTCTGTGAGTTTGTCTAATCCATTTTGGGTAATGAAGATCTCTATTTTGCGTCTATTTTCGCGACAGATGCGCCGTGTGACCCAATCTTTAGCGACGAGTTTGTCGATCAGTCGCGATGTGTTACTGTTCTTGTCAATCATCCTTTCTTGAATTGTGCTCAGTTGAGCGGGACGGCCTTTTTGCCCTCTTAATATGCGCAAGACGTTAAATTGAGGCGCCGTTAAGTCATAGGATTTGAACATGAGTGCACTGCATTCCTCTATATGACGTGAGGTGTATAGGACATTGATCACGGCTTTTGCGTGNGGCGAGAGTGGAACAGTGTTTTTAATGCTTGATTCAATATCCATTGTTGTGCAAACAATTATTGTAGGTACAAATGTATACAAAAACATTAAGAAAATACCTTTGTGTTGATTTTCTTTTCATTGATATAATGTTGATCGTATTGTTGTGCACCACAGGTTTTTATTACTTTTGATTAAAAGTAGATTTATGACAGATTTATCACAAGACAATTGGGCAAAGTTAGTTGCTGAGGATGCCAATGGTGTTGTCATTGATGTGCGCACTGATATCGAGGTCGAGGAAGGTAAGATTCCCCATGCACTTCAGTGCAATATCCAAAACAGCGTCCAATTTATGGAGCAAATTAAAGGACTTGACCCAGATAAGAATTATTATGTGTATTGTCGGTCTGGTGGCAGAAGTGCACAGGCATGTATGATCATGAATGCCACAGGAATACCAAACACCTTTAACTTGCTTGGTGGTATTATGGAATGGACGGGTGACGTGATTGAAGGTTGATCAACGCAGTATCGGCATCCGTCAACAGTCCTTACTGTCGTTGTTTGTTTTTTCATAAAAGGCAGTGCTTTCTCCGGTACCAATAGCGATGCCAATGCTGAGCTACAAGCCAATGTTATCCAAGATAGCGCCCAATACCGTGCCAAAGAGTACCCCTAATGAAACTCCGGTAATCATATTTTTATTTTCCTTCATAATGCGTTTAGTTGGACGTTTTAGATAAAAATTATTCCCAAAAATAAAAGTATATTCTTGGGAATTGTCCTGTGGAGCCGGGGAGAGTCGAACTCCCGTCCAAACGTGCCGTTGCAAGGCTTTCTACATGTTTATTTTCCTTTGAGATTTTCGACCTATTGCTGGTAGGAAACCACCTGCGTTAAGCTTAGCAATAATGGAGTTTCATAACAGCATCACTGCACTGCTGTTACTAGGTTTACTTTTACGAAGCCACTGAATCGATTGCCGCAAACCAAGGCTCTCGAGTGACTTCCTGCTTGCCCGCCTTGCGGGCCGAGGCACATCCTACTATGATTCGGATTATGCAGCTAGGGCGTAGTTATTCTCGCCGTTTAAAAAAGTGTGAAACATGATATTTACGAGCTATATCCCAGCGCTCGACATGCTTACCAAACAATGAAACCCGCTGTCAAAACCAGTCGGCCCCTTTTTGTTTTCCATACTGCAAAGACACCAAATGTGTCTTATTAGTGTGGCAAAGATACGCGAAAAACCTATCTTTGAACTCTAAATTTAAGACCAAAACTTGAGCTTATGTCACTAACTTTTGCCCTGATAAGGGAACGCAAAAATCCACCAGATAAGCGCGTAGTCATGACACCCCAGCAATGTGTGTTGTTCAAGAAACAGTTTCCGCAAGCTCAATTGCTGGTAGAATCATCACCTATTAGAATATTTGACGATCAGTCTTATCGTGCGTTAGGCATCGAAGTGACCGATGATGTCAGTTCTGCCGATATCATGATTGGGGTCAAAGAAGTGCCTAAGCAGGCCTTGATCCCGGGGAAGTCTTACCTTTTTTTCAGTCATACCATCAAGAAGCAACCGTACAATCGAGAATTATTGCGCGCTATTTTGGACCTTAAGATCAGTCTCTTCGATCATGAGACTTTTGTGAGTGCATCAGGAAGCCGGTTGATTGGTTTCGGTCGTTATGCTGGTTTGGTTGGGGCCTACAATGGATTTCGTCTTTTTGGGCTTCGCCAAGGTCTTTTTGATTTGCCTAAGGTCCATACACTATACGATCTTGAAGAGGTCAAAGAGGCGTTAGACCAAATTTCGTTGCCCCAGCACTTTAAAGTGGTGCTCACAGGAAAAGGCAAGGTCGCTTTGGGGGCACAAGAAATACTGCAGCACCTTGGCCTAGAAAAACTTGACCCTTCGGATTTTTTAAATGGTCAATCATCAGCACCGTCTTATGCCATGATCGATATTTTGGATTATAACCGAAAAATGGATGGTTCTTTGGGGTCAAAGTCAGAATTCTATCAAAACCCGGAACACTATCTGAGTGATTTTGCGCGGTTTACTAAGGTGGCAGATCTCTTCGTTGCAGGTCATTTTTATGGTAACGGCGCACCAATTATTTTGACGCGCGAAGATTTGGCGGCTCCAGATTGCCGGATCGATGTTGTGGCAGATGTATCTTGCGATATTGATGGCCCAGTAGCCTGTACCTTGCGCCCTTCCACAATAGAAGATCCCTTTTATGGATACGATGCGCATCAGCACAGAGAAGTCTCATTTGACCAATCAAATAGTATAGGGGTCATGGCGGTCGACAACTTGCCTTGCGAGCTACCACGAGACGCTAGTCATGGTTTTGGTCAGCAATTTTTGGCGTCCATCGCACCTTCTTTCTTTGATGGCGATCAAGACAAAAACTTGGAGCGTGCTATGATGACCAATCACCACGGAGCACTGACCCAAAGGTTTTCATATCTCAAAGATTTTGCTGCAGGAAAGGATTAAAACTTGTTGACCGTNTGGCGTATCGCCACTAATTCGGTAAGTAGTTTTTTCAACAAAGCGATGTCGAGCATATTGGCGCCATCACTCTTGGCATTCGCTGGATCAAAATGTGTTTCTATAAACAATCCATCTGCACCAGTGGCTATGCCAGCCCGTGCTATCGTTCCAATCATTTCTGGACGACCTCCAGTCACGCCAGCGGTCTGATTGGGTTGTTGTAGTGAATGGGTCACATCCAAAACAGTAGGGGCAAATTGTTTCATGGTTGGGATGCCTCTAAAATCTACGATCATGTCTTGGTACCCAAACATTGTCCCTCGATCGGTGATCATGACTTGATCATTGCCAGATTCTTGGACCTTGGTTACGGCATGTTTCATGCTTTCTGGGCTCATAAACTGTCCCTTTTTGAGATTCACAACCTTACCGGTCTCTGCGGCTGCAACGACTAAGTCTGTTTGACGGACCAAAAATGCGGGAATCTGTAAGACGTCCACATAAGCAGCAGCTAAGGTGGCATCGTGCACCTCATGAATGTCTGTGACTGTTGGGATGTGAAAAGTCTCTGAAACCTTTCGCAAGATCTTTAGCGCTTTTTCGTCGCCAATCCCCGTAAAACTATCCAGGCGACTGCGGTTAGCTTTCTTAAAACTGCCTTTAAAGATGTATGGAATACGCAAGGCATCAGTCATCTCAAGCACCGTCTCGGCAATCTGCAGTGCCATACTTTCGCCTTCAATAGCACAGGGTCCTGCCAGTAAGAAAAAATTATCGGCGTCTGTATGTTTTAATTGCGGGATTTGAGTCAGGTCCATAAGGCTATTTTAATGGCTCAAAGATACATTTTTTCCTCATCGCTTTGAGGCATGAATTTGGCGCGCCATCTGAAATTAAATATTATTTTAATAAAACCATTATTTTCAGTGAAATAGCTTTACTTTTGCGCGGCCTAAAACGGGGTATTATGAACATCAAGAACATCGCCATTATTGCACACGTAGACCATGGAAAAACAACATTGGTCGACAAAATTTTACACCACTGTAGTTTGTTTCGTGACAACGAAAAGACCGGAGAGCTCATATTAGACAACAATGATCTAGAGCGGGAACGTGGCATTACCATTACCTCAAAAAATGTCTCGGTCGTCTACAAAGACACCAAGATCAATATCATTGATACTCCTGGTCACGCAGATTTTGGTGGAGAAGTAGAGCGCGTGCTCAATATGGCAGATGGTGTGCTTCTATTGGTAGATGCTTTTGAAGGACCGATGCCTCAAACTCGCTTTGTATTGCAAAAGGCCATTGCTTTAGGCAAGAAGCCTTGTGTTGTAGTGAATAAGGTGGACAAAGAAAACTGTACGCCAGAGGAAGTGCATGAAGCGGTTTTTGACTTGATGTTCGAATTGGGTGCGGAAGAATGGCAACTTGATTTTCCGACGGTGTACGGATCTGCAAAGCACAATTGGATGAGCGAAGATTGGCAAAAACCAACGGAGTCAATTGAACCTCTTTTAGATATGGTATTGGCACACATTCCAGAGCCCAAAACAGAAGAAGGGACTTTACAGATGCTCATTACTTCTCTAGACTACTCCTCGTTTACAGGGCGGATTGCTATCGGTCGATTGCAGCGTGGGGTGTTGCGTGAAAACATGCAGGTCTCTTTAGTCAAGCGTGATGGAAANATTGTCAAGAGTCGGATCAAGGAATTACACACCTTCGAAGGTTTGGGNCGTAAAAAAATTGCTGAAGTTGCAGCGGGCGATATTTGTGCTATCGTTGGTCTAGAAGGATTTGAAATTGGTGATACTGTTGCGGATATTGAGCATCCTGAGGCTTTGCAAACTATTGCCATTGATGAACCGACTATGAGCATGCTATTCACCATCAATGATTCGCCATTTTTTGGTAAGGACGGAAAATTTGTCACCTCGAGACACATCAAAGAGCGCTTAGAGCGTGAGTTAGAAAAGAATTTGGCCCTGCGCGTTCAAGAAACCGATAGTGCAGATAAATTCATGGTCTTTGGTCGTGGTGTTTTGCACCTTTCTGTACTCATAGAAACGATGCGTCGGGAAGGGTATGAATTACAAATTGGCCAACCACAAGTCATCATCAAGGAGGTTGATGGTGTCAAATGTGAACCGATGGAAGAATTGACCATTGATCTTCCTGAAGAGGTCAGCGGACGTGCCATCGATATGGTCACCATCCGAAAGGGTGAAATGCAGAGTATGGAAGGTAAAGGAGAACGCATGATCTGTAAATTCTTGATCCCTTCTCGTGGGATCATAGGATTGCGTAATCAGTTGTTGACTGCTACTGCTGGCGAAGCCATTATGACCCATAGATTCTTGGAGTACCAACCACTCAAAGGGGGTATTCCAGAGCGTCAAAACGGCAGTATGGTCTCTATGGAAAACGGTTCGGCAATCCCTTACTCTATTGACAAATTGCAAGATCGCGGTCGTTTCTTTGTAGATCCGGGAGAAGACATCTACGAAGGCCAAGTGATCGGAGAGAATTCTCGTCAAGACGATATGGCGGTGAATGTAACCAAAACAAAAAAGTTGAGCAACGTACGTTCCTCAGGCGCCGATGATAAGGCGCGGATTGTGCCTGCAATCAAGTTCTCATTGGAAGAAGCATTGGAATACATCCAGAAAGATGAGTATGTTGAGGTGACCCCGAAACATTTGCGCCTGCGCAAGATTTACCTTAAAGAGGTTGACCGCAAAAGGATCAAACTTTAAGGCAAACAGACCGCCTAAGTGTTCGTTTTTTAGTTAATTTGTGCTAGAGACCAAAGTAATGTCTTAATGCGTTATATTTCTATGATGTTTTTATATTTCGATCCAGGATTAGGGGCGATGCTTGTACAAGCTATAGTCGCCGCTGCTGCAGGGATTTTGCTCTTTTCTAAAAATGTGATGTATCAGGTAAAATCGTTTTTTGGACTCACCAAAACCAAAGACGATTCGTACGATTCTATTGATCTAGAGGACGACGATACCCAAAAACATGACAACACAAAAAACTAAGCATCAAGCGTCTTTTAGAGACCCCTCGGGTTATATGTTTTATGATGGTAACGTGCTAAAACGTGCCATTAATCCTATCTATTTTCCGCAATACGAAGCTTTAACTGAATCGGGTTTTTTTCAGACACTTTTCGATAGAGGCCTTTTGATTGCGCACACCGAAACCGCACGAAGTGCTGAACGTATTGAGATCACTCCACAGGTCATACCATTTATTAGTCATCCTTACGAATGGAGTTTTGACCAACTCAAACATGCTGCATTATTGACCTTGCAGCTGCAAAAACACGCGCTGACCAAAGGATTTATCCTCAAAGATGCTTCTGCCTACAACATTACTTTTCATCAAGGTCGTCCGGTTTTTATCGATACGCTTTCATTTGATTTTTATAAAGAAAATACACCCTGGAGGGCTTATAAACAGTTTGTGATGCATTTTTTATCCCCCTTGGTTTTAGCCCATTACCATGGTGGTGAAATGCTCAAACTATCGCAGAACCACATTGATGGTATTCCAGTAGCCTTGACCGCCTCGTTGCTGCCGTTCAAGTCAAGATGGAGTTCTACCTTATATACCAACATACATTTATTGGCAAAATTAGAAGCCAAGCATAATGACGAATATCGTGAATCTGGACGTGTCATCACGCTGAGCAGGAAGGCGCAGCTCAATATGATAGAAGCTTTGTTTGAGTACATTAAGGGCCTCAAGATGCATCAAGAAACGGAGTGGGGCGATTATTACGACAAGACCAATTACACTGCTGAATCGTTTAATTTCAAAAAACAACAATTATCTGAGTGGGTTCAGCGCACTAAGGCCAAAACGCTAGTAGATCTGGGCGGTAACGATGGGACATTTGCACGGTGTATTTTGCCTGAAATGGATTTGGCTATTGTTGCGGACATCGATCCCAATGCAGTGGCACAGAATTATAGGCAGGTGAGGAGCAATAACGAAAAAAACATGCTGCCCTTGAGGCTCGATGTATTGCAACCTAGTCCTGGAATTGGCCTCAACAATCAAGAACGTGGTGCGATGATTGAGCGGCTTTCGGATTTTGGCCCAGACATTACCCTTGCCTTGGCCTTGATCCACCACGTGACTTTATCGGGCAACGTGCCTTTTGTTTCTTCGGCGGCTTTTTTCGCTCGATTTTCGGAGTATTTGGTGATTGAGTTCCCTAAACGGAACGACAGCTGGGTGCATTCTTTGTTAGTGCGCAAACGTGAATTCATCAATCACTTTGATCATTATCATCAAGAGGCCTTTGAAAATGATTTTTCAACACTTTTTACGATCGAAGATCAAATTGAGATTCCTCAGAGTGCCAGAATACTCTATCTGATGAAAAGAAAAAACAACTAATCTGATGGGGTTGAGCGGTTGGTCAATAAAGTCAAAATTATCATATCCACTATTGGTTGGGCTTCTTGCAGGACTTTATCCTGTATTGTTTTATGCCAGCAATAATTATGGACTTATCAATTCTTGGGGACATTTTTGGTTTTTTGTTCTGGGATTTTTGATGCTGCCTATGGCATTAGCAGTTTTAGGGTGTTATGGTTTTTCATGGCAAAGGATAAAAGTTCTTCAGCATTATTATCTGCCCTTTCTGGGAATGGGCTTGTTTCTTTTTTTCATCAAGGTGACTTTACTTGAGGCGCCACATCGCAAAATCACTTTGGCCATTGTCGTGGTGAGTGGATTGTACAGTTATTTTTTTGGTCAACACCATAAAAAAATTATGGTGATACAATTTTTGATGGTATTGATGGGTGGGGTCACATTTTCGGCTCAAGTGTATCACAGCCTTAATCTTTCGCATCAATGGAAAGTACCTGTCGATGACATCACGACTTTGGCGCTCAAAAATCGACCAAATATTTATGTATTACAGCCCGATGGTTTGGTAAATTTCAGCGAGCTATCAAGGGGTTATTATCAAATGAACGGTGAAAATTTTAGAGCAGCGCTCACGGCACAAGGGTTTGTGCATTATGACGATTTCAGAACCAATTATGCCTCAACCTTGTCGTCTAATAGTTCTTTATTAATGATGAAACACCATTACTATAATAATGGTAAAAGTTTTAGCGAGGCGATTGACGCAAGAGAAAGCATTATTACAAACAATCAGGTGCTCAACGTGCTCGATCATAATGGATATACAAGTCACTTTATCTCTGAAGCCCCATATTTACTCGCCAATCATCCCGAACTCGGTTTTGATACAGCAAATTTTTCTTACGAAGCCATCGGGTATTTGAGTCAGGGTTTTAACTTAAGAGCAGAAGTTAATCAGGAGCTCAGCGCATTGATCGATCCAAACAATAAGGCCCCACAGTTTTATTTTGTGCAATATTTTAATCCAGGACATATCCATAGTGAGCCAGCATCCTCTCTGGGTGCACTTCAAGAGGCTGAGCTTTGGTACGAAAGCATGCAGCGCGGTCAAATCAAGACCAATGATTTGGTGGAGACAATACTAGCGCGTGATCCCGAGGCATTGATCATGATCATAGGAGATCATGGAGGTTTTGTTGGCATGAATTACACTAATGAGATTTATCAGAAAACGCAGGACAGGGATTTAATTTATTCTATCTTTAGTAGTCAGTTGTCGGTACGCTGGCCAGAGCAGATCAAACCAGATGTTGCGATACCATTTACAACATCGGTCAATGTATTTCGTTTGTTATTTGCGCACTTAGGCCAAGCCCCTCAATATGCGCAGAATTTGGCGCCAGACACCAGCTATGTTATTCTAAAAGATGACATGCATGACGGCGTTTACCAATACCTCAACGACCAAGGACTGGTCGTGTGCGAAAAACATGAATAATGATTGATGTAAGACTCTATAGCGGTGCAGATAAAGACTTGTGGAATAGTTTTGTGGCCAAGGCCAAAAACGCCACTTTCTTATTTGATCGCGGCTTTATGGACTATCATTCAGACCGCTTTGAGGACCATTCCCTCATGATTTTTAAAGACCAGAAGCTCATTGCTGTATTGCCAGCGCACAAATCTGGTCAAGACTTAGTGTCGCATAATGGCCTCACTTATGGGGGGGTTGTCTGGAGCAGAAAAATAAAATTCTTGGATGCTTTTGAGGCCTTTAAGGCCGTATTATCATATGCAGACTGCAACGATTTTGCCGCTTTGGAGATCAAAGAAATCCCACGAATATACCACCAATTGCCGAGCGACGAGTCCGATTATTTCATGAATTTGTGCGGGGCTCAATGCATCAAAAAAGAAGTTTTGCTCGTGATTGATTACCGCGATCGTTTGTCATTTGAAAAAAACAGACGTGAAGGGATGAACAAGGCCCTTCGTCATGATTTGGAAGTCCGTGTTGATGGCAATTTCAAAGAGTTTTGGGACACCATTCTGATGCCGCAGCTTCATGAAAAACACCAAGCGACACCGGTACATACTTTGGCGGAAATAGAATTATTGGCCCAAAGATTCCCCGATAACATCAAACAAGTTTCTGTTTACCATAACAACAAGTTGGTGGCCGGGACTACTGTGTTTTTGACACCGACAACGGTGCACCCTCAATATGTCATGGGTAATGAGCAGAAGAATACTTTAGGAAGTTTAGATTTGGCTTATGATTACATCATGGAGCATTTTGAGGAAGACCGGCGATTTTTCAACTTCAATTCCTCTAGTGAAGAACAAGGAAAATTACTCAATAGGGGCTTACTCTTTTGGAAAGAAACCTGCGGTGCCCGATGCATCACCGCCACTCAGTATCGCGTCAGCAGTGCGGCGCATAAAACTTTAAATCTTCAATTTACGTGATTCCGTTTTTGGACCTTAAGAAAATTAATGAGCGCTTTGATCAAGGTTTCAAGGCAGATTTTGCTGCATTCTTAGAACGTGGTCAATTAATTTTGGGAGATGCCGTACGTGATTTCGAAAGGGCGTTTGCAGATTATTGTGGGGTCAAGTATTGTATCGGGGTTGGGAATGGTTTAGAAGCTTTACACTTGATTCTGCAGGCTTATAAAACACTAGGTCAGTTGAAAGATGGCGATCAAATTGTGGTATCCTCCAATACTTATATTGCGACAATATTGGCCATTAAGCAGGCAGGTCTCTCTCCACTGCTCATCGAATCAAATATTGATTCATATAATTTTGATTTGGATCAATTATCTCAAGTTAAGGGCCAAAACATTCGCGGAATCATGCCGGTCCACCTTTATGGACAATTGGCCCCAATGGATGCGATCAATCGGTTAGCCAAGAAAATGAATTGGCTGGTGATCGAAGATGCAGCACAAGGCCATGGGGCAACTAACCTGGCGGGGTTGAAGGCGGGTAATTTAGGTGATGCAGCCGGCTTTAGTTTCTACCCAACAAAGAATCTTGGTGCTCTGGGCGATGCTGGAGCAGTCACGACCAACGACACCGATTTGGCGCAAGCGGTCCGGTCCTTGCGCAACTATGGTACAACTTCCAAATACATTAATGAATGGCCTGGGTTTAACTCGCGTTTAGACGAAATACAGGCCTCCTTCTTATTGCAAAAACTGACCTTATTAGATCAAGATAACGCGCGCAGAAGGGCCATTGCACAGCGTTATCTAAAAGAAATTAAGTCGGACAAAATTTTCTTGCAAGAGCAGCGGTGTACGACAGACCATGTCTACCATTTGTTTGTTGTCCGGGTTGCTAATCGCCCTGAATTTGAGGCGTATTTGACAGAAAATGAAATAGGGTACTTGATTCATTATCCTGTCGCACCTCATCGGCAAAATGCACTAAGTGATTTAGGTGATTTGTCCTTTCCAGTAACGGAGCGCATTCACGATCAGGTCATCAGTATTCCTTTGAGTCCCGTAATGACAGATGATCAAGTGGGTCTTGTCATTGAAATTTTAAACAGATACTAGGTGAGGATCCCAGGGTTTATAAGAAATAATGTCTTGCTCAAGATGACGTCGCTCAACGCTCCGGTCATCTTGGTGCGTCAATTTATTTCTTTGTTTATCAGACGAATGATCGCCGAAAATTTTGGCGAATCAGGTATATTCCTGCAAGGCCAATTGCGCAGTTTGATTCAGTTACTGACGTCATTCACCTCCTTGGGTATTTTTAACGGTGTGGTCAAGTACATCTCTGAATACCGAGATGATCAGGAGAAATTAAAGGATTTATTTTCGACGACTTTTGTGTTTACGGTGATCGGCAGTATCGTCAGCGCCGTTGTATTATTGGTTTGGCATCAGGACCTGAGTCATTACTTGTTTGGCACCTATCAATACGCTTATTTGATTCAGTTAATTGCTGTTTTAGTCCCATTTATTAGTCTTCAGCGGGTTTTTAATGGCGTTGTCAATGGGCTATCGCAATACAAAAAATTTGCTAAGATTGATTTAGTCAGCTATTTGGTCAGTTCGGCCTGGGTCATCATATGTCTGATGCAAAACAACTTTGACGGTGTCCTCATCGGTATCGCAGCCACACCATTGATCCAGCTTTTGATTCTGTTATGGGTATTTATAGATGTTTTGCGGCAATACTTGAAGATCAAGAATCTGGTTTTTAGGGCGCCGATGGCCAAGTTGTTCGTGGCCTTTTCAATGATGTCATTTTTTTCGACCGTAGTGCTCAGTACTGTTGAAATTGAAATCAGAAACCTCATCTTGCGGCGAATTTCAGAAAGTGATGCAGGAATTTGGTCGGCTATGCTCGATCTGTCTAAGAATTACATGGCCTTTTCGACCATACTGTTTACCATGTATGTGATTCCGAAATTTGCGGTGGTTCATGGTCGTCTTCAATTTCTCAAAGAAATGGGAATCGTCTACCGAACAATATTGCCCATTTTCGGGCTGGGGATGATTGGCGTCTATTTTTGTCGTGGCTTCATCATAGACCTCATTTTTCCTGGATTTGATGCCATGTCTTCACTCTTTAAGTGGCAATTGGTTGGTGATTTCATCCGGCTTATTGGAATGGTCATGTCCTACTATTTTATAGCCCGTAAATTGGTGTATTATTTTGTCATTACCGAAATTTTGTCGGTCGGTTTATTTTATGTCTTTGCCCATTATTTTATTGGGCAGTACGGGGTTGAAGGTGTTGTGATCGGCCACATGATCCGGTACGTGGTTTATGTGGTGGTTGTGTTTTTAATGGTCTGGTATTACGTTAGCCGACAAGCCAAAGAAAAAGTCCGAAGTGATGAGTGACCGCCAGGGCTATAAGACTATACTCAAAGCCACATCACTTTTTGGAGGGGTGCAGGTGTTCAACATCATTATTTCACTCGTGCGGTCTAAATTTATTGCACTGTTCATCGGGCCAACAGGAATGGGTATTTCCAGTTTGCTTGTCGCCACCATTAATTTGGTGGGTGCCTTGACCAACTTGGGCTTGGACAGAAGTGGTGTCAAGGAAATTGCCGCCAATGGTGCGCCGGAGTGTCAAGATGATCAAGTGGAAACCCTATCGGTATTGCACACTCTTTTTTGGCTCACCTCAATTTTTGGCATGATTTTACTCCTCATTTCGGCGCAGTGGATCAGTCTTTGGGTCTTTGAAGACACGGCCTATACTAATGCGGTCCGTGGAGTGGCGATCGCTTTGTTCTTTAGGCAAATGACTCAAGGAAAACTCACACAACTTCAAGGATTACGGAGACTCGGTGGTCTGGCTAAGGCTAACCTTTGGGGTAACTTTATGGCCTTGCTGCTCACGGTTCCATTATATTATTTCTATCAGTTTGATGCTATTGTACCGGCCATCATCATAGGTTCGTTATTGAGCTTTATTGTCACTACTTATATAGCAAAGAGAGAATCACTCCATGTGAGGCTCATGGGTATTAATGATGCATGGCAAAAGGGCCAGCCCATGATCCAACTGGGCGTGATGCTGAGCCTGAGTTCGATCATCACCTTAGTAGTAGGTTATTTGATCCAACTTTTCATCAGCAGCATTGGAGGCCTAGGTCAGGTTGGATTATACAATGCTGGTTTTGTGATCCTCAACACCTATGTTGGTCTTGTATTCACCGCCATGGGTACCGATTATTTTCCGCGACTGACTGAGGTCGTCGATCAGTTGGAGAAGGCCCGATCTGCGGTGGCAGCACAAGCTTTTGTCGCATTAGTCTTGATACTGCCGATCATCGTGATTTTTTTGTCATTGGCCCCGTGGATCATAGAGGTGCTTTATACCAAAGAATTTTTGGCGATCGTTCCAATGGTGACTTGGGGCATACTCGGGATGTTGTTTAAAGCAGTTTCTTTTTCTTTAGGCTATGTGTTGATCGCCAAAGGCGACTCTAATTTGTTCCTCAAAACAACCGTCGGATTCAATGCTATTCTGTTTACTTTGAATATTTTGGGCTATCGTTTTGGGGGGTTAGAAGGCTTGGGCATGAGTTTTTTGGTCTATTATATCATACATTTGAGCGGCATAAGCCTTATTGTCAAAAAGCGCTATCAGTTGCAGTTGCCGGGTCGCTTTTTTGGCCTATTGGGCTTGGGTATTTTGTGTTGTCTGGCGGCCTTTGGCGTCAGCTTTATGGCCCCAGGGATTGGTCAAATCAGCCTTAGAGTTCTTGTAATTGCGATAACTTGTCTATTTTCGTTGTACCATTTGGACCAAAAACTAGGATTAAAAGAATTGTTCAGCAACCAATTGAAGCGCCGCAATGGAGACCATTAAAAAGCCATACCGATACATGCGAAAGCGGATGCGATTGTACCTCAAGGTCAATTGGATCAAGTCTTTATATTTCAACTTCAAGATGTTGCCTTTTGCCCAAGCGCGTCATTTGCCAATTTTGTTTTACGGTCCCGTTTCGTTTGGAAAATTGACTGGTACGATTGAGTTGCCTGAGCTTTGCAAAATGGGATTGGTTGGATTTGGTCAGCCCTATGAGCTGGTGACCAAAACACGTCGGGCAGCAGAATTACACTTGGAGGGCTGCATCACTTTTCGGGGTTATGCACAGATCGGTATCGATTATTTTGTCCATGTGGGGCAAAATGCCTCATTGGAGATGGGCAATATGTCCAGTATCGCCTCCAATGGGAAGGTGATTTGTCATCATTATATTAGTCTTGGCGATTATGCACGCGTGGGCTCTGAGGCTCAGCTGATCGATACTAATTTTCACCAAATGATCCACACCAAAACCAGAGAGCGTTATCCAATGCATGGACCAATTCGTTTGGGGTCGTATAATTATATCAGCAATCGCGTGACCGTATTGCAAGGAACCAAAACAGGAGACCATTGCACCGTTGCTTCTAATACCCTGTGCACAAAAGATTATTCTGACTGGGGGCAAAATATCTTGATCGGCGGGGTGCCAGCGCAGAAACTTAAGACTGATATAGCGCGCGATTGGGCGAGCGAACAAGAATTAATGGAGCGCTACTTGATCTTGTATTAAGTGATGGATTTTTGCCAGGTATCGAGATACTGTTGGGCAATTGATTGATAATGATGGTGCTGTTCTACAAATTGACGCGCGTTTTGCCTGATGGTCATGCGCAATGCTGGATCATCGATAAGAATGCTTAATTTTTCTGCGAGAGCGGCGGCATCGGGGAGGGCATTAATGGCCACGGTGTCAGGGGCTAATTGATAGTAATCACACCATTCTTGCTCCGCACCAGTAAAGACAATTTTTCCTTGGGCCATGGCCTCAAGGGCGTTGTACCCTTGGTCAAAACCCAAAACCTGATCCAGTATGATGTCTGCCTGCTCATAGGCTTTGATATAAGCGTCATAGGGGACATCACGCGTGGTGATCACCTGCACTCTAGTGGTGTACTTCGCCTTTATCGTCTCTAGTGCTTGTTCGAAGTAATCGCTCCCTTTTTTGAAATAATTTTTTGTATTGATGCCATGGAATATCGTGACCACCTTCTCAGTATCTGCGTTAGGATCTCTTTCATCCCGAGAGACAGGTTTGAACTGAAGAAGGTCGGTGTTGATGGGATTTGGAATCAGTCCCAGGTATTTTTCATGCCCCAACATCGGAATGTGGTAATCTAAATCGGTGGCAATGGTACCATTGGATAAAGCCATTACTTTTTGGTGCAAATTGATGAATTCAGGCTTGGTGTATTTTAGAATCGGCGCATAATCCTCTGGAGTGCCTTTATGATCGAACATAGGCGTCAAAATGGAATACCGGAATTTTTGCTCAAGAGCATAACGGACACTGATCACATCGGTGCCACAGGAGAGCACGAATAGAGCGCGATTGTGTTTTTTTAAATGCTGGACTATAGATGATTCATCTTCAGGTGCAATGCCTAGCGGACTTTCATTGATGAGTTGCACAATATCGAAGTCTCTAAATTCATGAGCGCGGCCAAAATATTGGCGCTTGACTTGCCAGGAAGCCAAATCAAAGCCACAAATGCGGAAGACTGTGTTTTTGACATACTTCATGAGCCCTATTTGATATGGCCGCACAAATTTAACGTCAACGGGATAGTTTTTGAAATAATCCCCAAAGCCGATGATCTTGACCTGATGGCCTAGCGCTAATAGACCTTCTTTCAAAGAATTGTGCAGTCTGCTGTACTCGCCTACTAAAAGTATCTTCATATCTTTGCCTGTGACCACTAAGGTAGCCTATTTGAACGAAGTTAAAAACATCCACATTTGCTTAGTCGCCATTTCTTTGTCAAAGGGTGGTGCGGAGCGTGCCGTGGCAGCTCAGTCACAGATGTGGCATGATATGGGTGCTCGAGTGACCATAGTCCTCTTGAACCATGACTTTACTTATGCTTATGCAGGCCAAATATGGTCTCCTCTAAAAACAGGAGTGGGGTATGGCATGATGCCCCGTTGGTCAAAATTCAAGCAACTCAGAGTTTTCTTGTCACAAGAACGTCCCGATGTCGTGATTGACCACAGGCCAAAGAATAATATCCTCAAGGAATTGATTTATAAAAAATGGCTTTATCGAGGCCTAAGTTTGATATATGTCACTCATAGTGCCCATGTGCCCATGTATCTGACTCAATTCCCAAAGGTTTTTGCTCAACTATGCCAGTCGAATCGGGCCAATATCGGAGTTTCTGAGTGGATCAAAAATGAAATTCTGGACAACCATGGCCTGAAAAACACCCACTATATTCCCAATAGCATAGCGCCGGCTTGGTCGGGATATGTGCCCCAAGAAGCACCGTCAGATGAGCGGCCATATGTCTTGTGGTATGGTCGGCTAGATGATCAGGTCAAGGACCTGTCGTTACTCATTGAGGCGTTTAGTTTGTCTGAAGCCGGGAAAAGTTCATTTGATTTGCGCATCATGGGTCAGGGACCCGACAAAGAATCGCTCCAAGAAAAGTCATTGTCATTGGGGTGCTCGGACCGCATCATTTTCATGGAGTTCCAACCTGACCCAAGGCCCATAGTGGCAGGAGCTCAGGCGGTACTTCTGACAAGTTTTTTTGAAGGGTTTCCTATGGTGCTGATCGAAGCCTTAAGTTTGTCGACCCCTGTTGTCGCTATTGACATTAATTCCGGGCCGAGTGAAATTATCCAGGACCAACATAATGGATTGCTGGTGGGTCAGCGAAATAGTCGTATTTTCGCTCAGGCGATTGACCGAATGTGTCTCGATCGAGAGTTTCATCAGCTTTGCTGCGATCATGCTCGAGCGTCCGTTCAGCATTTTGCCATGGAACATGTTGCAAAACATTGGAAAGCCCTATTAGATCATGACTAAGACCACCATACAAAATTGCCAACGCATCGATCTGCCAAAGATCGAAGACAGACGCGGCAACCTCTCTGTTATAGAGGGTGATGTATTGCCGTATGCCATCAAGCGGGTGTACTATCTTTACGATGTGCCGTCTAATGCGGCTCGCGGTGGGCACGCACATATTGATCAAGTTGAATGTTTGATCGCACTCAGCGGCAGCTTTTCGGTTGCATTAGATGACGGCACATCAACCACGACACTGTTGCTCAATAAGCCCAATCAAGGACTCATCATACCACGAGGTATTTGGCGTTCACTAGATGATTTTTCTGCCGGATCAGTTTGTTTGGTTTTATCTTCAGGAGAATTTGATGAAGCGGATTACCTCCGAAACTATGACAATTTTTTAGCGTTCAAACGCGGTTAGGCGCCAACCGCAATGCAGCAGTAAGACTTGAATATGTCTCATTAAATTTAAAGCCCAAACGGGACTGTGCATTAATAGTCTTTGCTTTTTGGTCAGTGAATGAACATCAATTGCGTCGAAATAGGAGGCAGCGATTTTTGACTCGCCAGCCAATTGATACTTCAGGCCAATAGCATAGCGATTGACATCTAAATAATATTTCAGGTCAGGGCGTTGGGTCGCGGCATCATTAAATTGATCAAGATCAATAAATCTTCTCTTGAGCGTCGGCGCATGGGAAACTCTATTGCTGCCTTGAAGTCTGTGTCGCGCAGATACACGGTTGCAGAAGTAAAGTGGTGATGCTAATGCGGCCCTGATCCAAAGTTCAGTATCCTCACCAGCACCTAGGGTGATTTCGGGATTGAATCCACCTAATTCACTAAAAAACTCTTTGTCAAAACACAAGGCTGAAGTCCACGCAGGACAGTCTTTCTTCGCCATGACAAAAAAATTATCTAATGGGCCAGACCAATCTTGGGCAAGATTACTCAGCGGTGTATCCATCGGTCGCGTCTGTCCAGAGCCAAAATCTTTTTCGTAGGCCGTGCCAAACCATTGGCCTTGACTATAGACGGTGGTGATTTGATGAAGATCTGCGAGGTGATGGGGATGCCAGTAGTCATCGGCATCTAAAAAAGCGACATAGCGTCCTTTAGCTTGCCGGACTCCAAAATTACGGGTCGGCCCAACGCCCTGATTTTCCTGACGAAATAGACGGAGTCTTGGGTCGAGATGATGACTGATCAAGTCCATGCCGTGATCTGTAGAGCCATCATCAACCACGATGACTTCAAATTCTGTATGTGTTTGCGCCCATACACTCTCTAAGGTCTCGACAATATCTCGGGCCTTATTGTAAAGCGGTACGATGACAGAAAACTTTGGATTCATGAGTGATACTTGAGGGCAATATAGTGATGTAATTTGTAAATATCCAACAAGAAGAGCCGGGGTCGGTCCCCGCAGAGTTGTTTTTTGATTGGGTTGATCATGGGTTTGGTGATCTGAAAAAACAATGAGGCCAGTCGCCATCTCTTTAGTTTCTGGGCTGCCTGCTGTAATGTTGTAAATTCAGACGATATAGTGCCTTCTTGCTCTTGTATGACTAATGTCTTGATGGCGTTTTTAATTTTTTGCAAATACGCATGATGCTCTTCGAGACCCAAATGATAAACCGGATTATCTAAGTGCACTACGCGCACTTGATGCTGATGAAGTTGAAAAGAAAAAATATTGTCTAGCCCGTATTGGTGGTCCAGTACGCAGTTGAATTTGAGGAATAAATCTTTTTTGATATAAAGATTTGAAGAAAGAACATAATACGGGTTTTTCTGGCGCTCTGAGGCAGGTTTGGCTTCTCTAAATTTGCCATAGTACCACCGCAGATATTGAGCAGGCTCTGGTGGTGCAGCTTGATAGCGTATGCCTCCAGAAATGAGGTCAAATGAGGCTGGATCCTGGGTCCAATACCTTTGAAGAAATCCCGGTGTGACGGGCAGCATATCTGCATCTAGGAATAATAGGTTAGGGTATTGCGCAGCTTTTGCCAAAAGTTGACGGGTATGAGTTCTTCCGAGGTTTTGCGCATTTCTGTGTACGGATATTTCAGGGTGCTGTTTCCAGTGTTCTGGCAGTGTAAATTTAAAGGTGGAGGCATCGTCCCATAGCAATAACTCGTGCTTGGCCTGAAGATTTTGTGCGTCTTCAAGTAGCGCCTCAATAAGTGGCGCTATATCGTCGTTGTGAAAAGGAATAAGAATAGAGAGCATATCCTAAGTCTTGGGCTAATTTACAATTTTACTGAGGTACTGCCGTCACTTTTTATTACATTCGGGCATGCACTTCTTAAAGCCCCTTAAATGGTTGGTCCTTTTGGTCTATGTTTTGTCTGGTCCATGCGCTTGGGCTCAAGAATCACCTCGGTATCTGCCTAATGATTTCCTGGTTTTAAAAAATAAGGCAGGGGATACAGTGGCGCCCATTGATTTGGCGTATTTGGAATTTTTGGGCGTGCCCGAAGCATGGCATGAGACTACAGGTCATCGTCAAGTGATCATTGGACTTTCTGATGGCGCGATCGACACCACATTACTCGACTTTAGCGGCAAAACTAAAATCCTTCAAAAGGCGCCATTGGCCTCAGGACATGGCTTAAGTGTGGGGTCCATTGCCGCGGCACAGGGCGACAATAATTTTGGCATTCCCGGTGTGTGTTACGATTGCAGTTTATTGACTACGGTTTTTGGCAACCCTAATATGGAAATGTTGCTGGAACTCGGCCTTAATGGTGCCAAGGTCATCAATGCCAGCTGGGTCACGAGTCAAAAAACGGCAAGAGCACAGGAAGTGATCGACACGCTCATGGCAATGGGAACAATAGTGGTCGCAGGTGCAGGAAATCAAAGTTGGAAGAAAAATAAGGGGCAAAAGTATTATTACCCTGCTTCACTTGATAAGGTGATTTCAGTGTCTTCAGTGATGTTTCTCCACCAGAACCCCCTGGAGGGTCTAGACTATGAGGCAGACGGGCGACCCTTTGTAGAAAATGTCATGGGTTTTGTTGGGCGCACGGCGGGGTTTGATGGTTATGACACCAGTCGCCCGCTCAGAATTTATCCCGAATCTGTGGCGACACTCAACACGGAAGTTGATTTGTTGGCACCTACTGTTGGGCTTTTTCGGTATAATAAGTGGATTTTGGAAGATGAAGTGGTTATGGGAACCTACCAAGGCACCTCGTCTGCAACACCCTTGGTCTCTGGGACTATTGGTCTGATGAATGCCTTATGCCCATGTTTGCCGGCTCAAGAGATTGAGTCAATACTAAAAATTACAGCATTGAATATCGACCATATTGAGGCCAATAAACCCTATTATGGTCACTATGGAGCTGGCATTCTTCAAACGGGAAAAGCGGTGTCTTTAGTCAAAAACCTTTACGATATCCATGCGGAAGTCAGCTTATCGGAGCAGCAATTTGATCGGTGGGATTTCCTTTTGACCTCCTATGCCCAATCAGTCCGATTGAGCCACCTTCGTTTTTCAGGGTCAAGTGCGTTGGATCTGACGTCAAGAACGGCTATCGTTTTAGGGCCTGGGACACATTTCCAGCCAGAGGTCCAAAGTAAGGGTATTCATTTAAAGATAGATGAGGGCCAATGGCCACCTTGCGCTTTGCGCACTAAAAATCATGATGCTGATCGATAACCTTAGAGGGTCTTCTGAACCACTTCAAATATTTTTTGACCTTCGCAATTCAGCGTTTTTGAGGGGTATTTTAATAATAGGGCATAGTCGTGTGTCGCCATAAGAATGGTCCGACCACTTTGATGGATCTCCTGAAGCACCTCCATGACCTCGATGCTCGTTTGTGGATCTAAATTTCCGGTAGGTTCATCGGCAATAATCAGTTCCGGATCATTTAACAACGCGCGCGCAATTGCAATGCGCTGCTGTTCACCACCAGAAAGTTGATGTGGATATTTATGACCTTGATCACCCATTCCCACCTTGGTCAGTACTGTATTGATTTGCTGCGTCATTTTTATTTTATCCTGCCAGCCGGTTGCTTTTAGGACAAAAAGGAGATTGTCGGTAACACTGCGCTCATTGAGCAATTTAAAATCTTGGAAGACCACGCCAAGTTTGCGCCGTAAATAGGGGATTTCACGTTCTTTGAGTGTTTTGAGATCAAAACCCACAATATGGCCATCGCCTTGATTCAGCGGAATGTCTCCATATAGAGTTTTCATGAGACTGCTTTTGCCACTGCCAGTTTTTCCGATCAAATAAACAAATTCACCACGGTTGATGGAAAGAGTGACGTCCTTCAATATCAGCTGATCACGCTGATAAATGGCAGCGTTTTTGAAGGCTAAGACAGTTTCAGACATGCTTTATAGACTTATAATATCGATGATGTAAAGGTACAAATAATGTGCATGATTTATCGGTCTAGTGGTCATTTTTACAATTCTGCTCGAGGTTGGTCATGCGCTGATCCTGCTCTAAAATATATAGGGTAAGTTCTTCAATTTTTTCTAAGAGAATCATATTTAGATCACCAATGGCGAGGCCTTTATTTTCTATTTCTTGAGCAGAGGGCACACCGGGCAGGTGGTGATGTGCTGATAGAAATTGCCTCAATTCTTCTAGAGATCTTCTGTAGTATTGATGAGGATTATTGGGTTCAAAAAATGTATCAAATACATAATCCGGTACTAAGGCGCCCTTCAAGTCTATTTTTACTTCCTGAGCATGTATGGTGCCTTTGACTGTGAGCAGTTCGTCCGGTTCCAGCGTCCCGATACCAATTTTGCCATCATTTTGACTTAGGGCAGATAGTGCTTGATTTGAGGTGTTACAAGATATCAGAAATAATGTCGTTAATATTAACAAGAGGTTCTTCATAACATAATGTGTTTAACTAAGGTTATGGTCTAAAATTAATTTAATTTTCGATGCATTAGAAGATCTTTAAGATACAGTTTTCTGAAATGATTCGTTATACATATTATGGTAAATAAAATCAAGACCCCCAGCCGGTTAAATCACGCTGCTCTGGTGTTCTTAATGGCCCTTGTTTTTTGTGGCATCAGTATTCATGCCCAACAGTCTGAGGTGCTTTTTGCATTTGAACAGACGCGCACTAAGGTGACTACTCTTTTGGCTAATGAGCAATACGACGCAGCTTATCATGCATGGGAAGATTTGCCTGACGCCCAACTTGATCCTTTACAGCGTATCGAAAAATATTTTGGTACGGCATTTTGTGGGCTCAAGGCCGGGCATTCGGATGCGGTATACAACATGCAGTATTTTGCGCAGAAATATCCATTGAGTGCTCATGCTGATCAAGCCTCTTTTTTGATCGCACTTTATTATTTCGAAAAAAATCAGTTTGGCAACGCCCGAGAGTGGCTCACTAAGGTGTCTCAAGATAATTTGAGTCCTATTGAATTACCTCATTACCATTTTATGATGGGTTATAGTTCTTTTGTGCTTGGGAAGTTTGCTGCGGCAAAGCCCCACTTTTTAGCCGCCCGAAAGGATCAGAGATTTAACCAAGCAGCCCATTATTATTTGGGTTTTATGAATTATTCAGAAGGACAATTTATAATAGCTCAAGAGTCGTTTGATCAGCTAGAGGTCAATTCAAAGTATCACAAGCAAATGTTGTTGCTTCGTGCGGATATGAGTTTTAAAATGGGTGACTATCAAAAAGCTATTGATTGGGCCCAAGCGTCATTTTCAGTGGCAAGTGCGCAAGAGAAAAACACTCTTCATCGATTAACAGGTGCCGCCTTATTTGCTTTGGAACGGTATTCCGAGGCGCTCCCTCATCTTGAAAGTTATAACGGACCAAGAGGCCAGAAGGATCCAGATGATCTCTATCAATTGGGGTATTGCTATTACAGAGCAGAAGCCTTTGATAAAGCCATCAGTTCATTTAATCAGCTTGTTGATCAAAACAATTTNTTAGGGCAAAATGCCTATTATCATTTGGGNGCAAGTTACTTAGCTGTTGGTGAAAAACCCAGTGCGCTCAACGCTTTTAAAAAAGCCAGTACTTTGGGTTTTTCCGAGGTCATCATGCAGGAATCTGCCTTTAATTATGCGCAATTGGTATATGAAGTCGGGACCAATTACTCAAGTGTTCCTCAAGTTTTACAAGATTTTTTGACGCNCTATCCAGATCATGCTCAGGCCAACGCAATTGTGGACCTCCTCGTTGCTGCTTTAATGAAGGAAAAAAATTACCAATCTGTCCTAGACATGTTAGAGNGCCAAGAGGGTCTGGATCAGAAGTTGGCCTATCAGCGGGCCGCTTTTTATAGAGGACTTCAGGCATATCATCAAAATGACAAGAAATTAGCTCGAGACCTGTTTCAGCGGTCATTGTCAGGCCCATATGGGAGAACAATATATCTGAGAGCACTGTATTGGCAAGGTGTACTTGAGGCGGATACAGGGCAGACAAGTCAAGCCATAGAAACGTTTAAAGCAGTCTTGCGCCAACCCTATTTTGCCGATTCCCCAGAATATGGGCAAGTATTCTATGAATTAGGATATGCCTATTTTAAGGAGGCAGATTATGCCAGCGCTGCATCAGCTTTTGAGCAGTTTTTAAAGCAAGATGCCGCACTAAATTTCAAGAGCGATGCGCGATTGCGTCTCGGCGATTGTCATTACATTGTTCGGCGTTATGACGAGGCGCTCAAAAATTATGAAATGATCTCATCAGGAGCCTCTGGAGACCGTGATTATGCCGCATTTCAATCGGCAATTTGCCTGGGATTGATGGGTGATACCAATGCGAAAATCAATCGTTTAAAGCTATTTCAGAAAGATTTTCCTGAATCATTATATGCGGACGATGCACTTTATGCTTTGGGGACGACATATTTGTTGAAAGAAAAGATCGACTTGGCCACAACGACTTTTGAGCAACTGATCACTACAATGCCGCAAAGTCTTTTGGTGCCCAAGTGTTGGCTTAAATTAGGTTTGATAAAAGACAATGCAGGGCTCAGTGTTGCGGCTATAGAGATTTTTAAAAAAATTGCGAAGGATTTTCCGGCCTCTTCAGAGGCGATACAAGCGGTTGAAGCGGCCAAAAATAGTTATGTTGCAATTGGAGATGTGGCAGCTTACGCCCAATGGGTTAATGGACTGACTTTTGTCACACTTGAAAATGCAGCGCTTGACGCGGCAACTTTTCAGGCGGCGTTGCAACCATACACGTCGGGAGATTTAATTTTGGCTGAGTCCCGTTTGAGGCAATATCTAGCGGACTATCCTCAGGGGTTGTCTCAAATTGAAGCCCGATTTTATTTGGCACAAATTTTATGGGACCAAAATAAAATCGAACAAGCTTTGGTCCACTACGAAGGCATCAGGGCACTTGGGCTGAGTGATTATTCGGAACCGTCTTTGGTAAGACTTTCAGAATATTATTTGTCTCAAAAGCGCCACCAAAAGGCACAAACCTACCTCGAGGAGTTATTGGCTATTGTGGTTTATCCAAAAAACAAATTGTTTGCCATACGTGGGGCAATGCAATCTTGTTATGCTTTAGAGCAATATGATGAGGCCTTGCTCAGAGTAGAACAAATATTAGTTTTGGAGAAGGTGGACCAAGATTTAGTGTTAGAGGCCCTATTGCTCAAAGCCAGAAGCTTGGTTGCTTTGGGACAGCGGCCTCAAGCAAGAGTGGCTTACAAGGTTTTGGCGCCATTGGCGACTCAAGAATTGGCGGCTGAAGTTCTTTATCATGAGGCGTATTTCAATCACTTGGACCAAGATTTTGAGGCGTCCAATGTCCTTATTCAAGAATTGGCTCAGGAGCATCCAAGTTATCCTTATTACGGGGCCAAAGGCTTAGTCTTGATGGCGCTGAATTTTGAAGGCCTCAATGATCTTTTTCAAGCAAATTTTATTTTAGAAAATGTCCTGGACAATTTCCAAGAATTCCCAGACATCATGCGCGAGGCTGAAACAGAAAAACAGCGTTTAAAAGAATTGCAAAGTGTTGCGGCGGAAAATGCTTCAATGGATAATGAATCGGATGAACAACAACCTCAATAAGATGCACCGGAATCCCTCACACATCAAATCCATCACTCATTTGACGCGCTGCAATGTGTCTTGGGTCAAAAGAAGGTTTTTGCTTTTAGGCGCCTTCATCATGCCATGGCTCGCTCAGGGACAAGTCGTTCAAGACTCCACGGACTTATCCACAGAAGTGATCCAAGTCATCAAGTCTTATGCACCAGAGATAGCGGATGCATTCAAAATCAAGCAGATGCCCGATTTTGAAGAAAATGTCATTGCCCCAGAGGCGTCATTGAATTACACAGTGTTGTCGGTGCCGGCAACGACAGACTTTGTCATGACCAGGCCCCAGCCAATGCGCTATAAGTCAGCTTCGGATAAAAAGCCTTATGACAATTATGTCCGGATTTGGGGAGGAACAAAAGAGAGTCTCGGTTTAGATCTGAACACCAAACTGAGTCATTCAAAAAAGCAACTTTGGTCTATTGGTCTGCAACACGAGCAAATTAATGGCCCTTTGCCGGGAATCAGTTGGGGCAACGACTGGTCATTTTCCAAGTTTAATTCTGATTTGCGCTTGATCAATAGAGAACGTGAACTGAGCTTTTCCTTTGATTTGTCGCAGCGCAACAATGTATTTTACGGTATTTCTTCAGGTGCTCTATTTGATGAAGGGCTCTTTGATCTTGACTGGAGTCAGTCATTGACACAGACAGCATTCAAGGCCACTCTTGGGGCAAATGGTGGCTGGTTTGATGGCGGTTCTATGGATTTATCATATTTGAGGGATCGATTTGATACCTCTGAATTTTCATTCAATGCCAAGCCTCAGGCCCACTTTCTGATTGGTTCAAGGCAGTTCCTGATCAAGGCCAACCTTGGATTACTCAACACCATCTATACGCCAAAAGAGGGCGCAGCAACTGAATACCGATTCATGAATCATGATTTAGAAGGCACCTACTCATTGGCATTTGATGCGCTCCTTATAGATTTTGGAGCAAAGGTTTGGTGGCATACTGCAACCTCCGCTCAGACAGAAGTCCGGGTCTTTCCAAATATCCACTTGACTTATCCATTGATCAAGAATGTGATGCAACTTGAGGGGATATTTGGTGGTGCTTACGCCCAACAATCTTATCGGGATTTTCAATATACCAACAATTGGCTGGCGCCAAATGCACTGCTCAAACCAACAATTTCACAACAATTTTTGGACGTTACCTTGAGTGGAGCCTGGTCCAAGCAAGTTCATTATCAATTAGGAGCACGTTGGGATCAAATCGAAGACCTTCCGCTGATGGTCCGCTCTGAATATGCTATTGGTGTAAACCAGGCGCCTTACGATTATGGAAATTCATTTGATGTGATTTATGATCAGGCTGCCGTATTCAAGCTTCATTATGGTCTTTCCGCTGATGTCAATGACCAATGGCAAATAGGAGCACGCGGCTCTTGGGCTCAATATGCGATGGACAGAGAATCAACACCATGGAATTTACCTGAATTGTCCATGGCTTTTGATGCCCATTTCCGTTACAGTGCAAAATGGAGTCTGTCCGCTCAGCTTTTGGCCTATGGATCGCGCGAAGATCGTTTTGTAGATTTGGGTCAAGTGCGCACACAGGAGGTCTCTGGCTTTATTGATTTGGGCGCTACTTTGCGGCACCAAATAACCAAAAAATGGATGGCCAGTATCATGATCAATAATGCGCTGAATCAAGATTATCAGCTTTGGACCCAATATCCCGTGCAAGGATTTAGAATTAATTTAGGGATTCAATATAATTTTGACTTGCCTTGAGCAACCTTCTCGAATTGTTTGTATCTTATCAATGACTTAAATAAGTAATTCGTTAAGTTTAGGGTTTAATAAATGTAGCACCTCACTTTAGTGGGGTGCTTTTTTTATCTTTAACCTATGAAATCAAAACAAATATTTATTGCGACGTTGTCTTTAGTCATGGCACTTCAAGGTTGTAAGCCTGAGCATCAAGTAGACTTATTGGTCTATAATGCAAAGGTTTTGACCATAGATTCGGCGATGCCTCAAGCTCAGGCGATGGCCATCAACAATGGTCAAATTGTCGGCATTGGCTCATCTGAGGTGTTGACACAAAATTTCAGCGCACAAAATTCTATAGATCTGAAAGGACAGATCGTGCTTCCTGGTCTTATTGATGCCCACACCCATTTCTACGCTTTGGGCTTAGGCATGCAGCAAGTCGATTTGGTGGGGACAACCTCCAAGGAAGAGGTCATCGAGCGGTTGAGAACTTTTGCGCCCTACAAGGATGCCAATTACATTGTTGCTCGGGGTTGGGATCAGAATGATTGGTCAGACCCTTCTTACCCAACCAAGGAGGATTTAGACGTCTATTTTCCTGATACCCCTGTGGCATTGTCTCGTGTGGATGGCCATGCCCTTTGGGTCAACTCTGCTGCGCTAAAATTGGCGAATATTACGGCGGACTTAGTGATGGAAGGAGGGCTAGTAATTCTAGAGAATGGTGCGCCGACAGGAATTTTGATCGATACACCTTGCGAAAAGATATTCGAGACTATTCCTGCACCAACAAAAAACGAGCAAATTCAGGCTCTACTTCAAGCTCAAGAGGTTTGTTTTTCTTTTGGACTCACAACAGTTAATGAAGCCGGTTTAGACCGGAGCATTATAGAATTGATAGACAGCTTACAGCAAGCTGATCTGATGAGCATTAAGGTTTATGCTATGGCCGAAAACACGCCAAAAAATATTGACTATTTCCTCAAAAAGGGCCCTTATAAAACACCACGATTGAGTGTGCGCTCTATTAAGGTCTATGGAGATGGTGCGCTTGGGTCAAGAGGTGCTGCGCTGCGGCGACCTTATTGGGATCAGCCGCATCACTATGGTGCCATGATCACAGATGAATCAGCGTTAATGAATTTGGCCCAACGCGCTCTTAAGGCTGGATTTCAGATGAATACGCATGCCATTGGTGATTCGGCTAATGTCACAGTATTGCGTGTTTACAAAGAAGTATTGGCCCAAAAAGAGGATATGCGCTGGAAAATAGAACATGCGCAGGTGATTCCAGAAGACTATTTTGACGATTTCTCGAATAACATCATTCCATCAGTGCAGCCCACACACGCCACAAGTGATATGTATTGGGCACAAGACCGATTGGGGCCAGATAGAATTCAAGGCGCCTATGCCTATCAAACCCTGCTTGAGCGTGCTGGATTGATTGCATTGGGCACAGATTTCCCTGTAGAGAAGGTCAATCCTATGCTGACTTTTTATGCGGCTGTTGCCCGGAAGGATTTGAATGAGTTCCCAGAAAATGGGTTCATGCCCGACCAAATGCTGTCGCGATTGGACGCCATCAAAGGAATGACCATATGGGCGGCTTACTCTAACTTTGAGGAAGCCGAAAAAGGAAGCTTATCAGTCGGAAAATCAGCAGATTTTGTGGTTTTGGATAGAAACCCATTGAGCTGTCCAGAGAATGAAATTCCTCAAATAAAAGTTTTACAAACTTACGTTCAAGGTCAAAAAGTATTTGGCTTATAGGCCGCCTTTAGCTTGCAGATCTGCACGACATCGGTCGTCGAGGGCAGGCACGCCTTGTAGTTGTTTGAACCTCTCTAACAAGGGCGATCGCACATTTGTGGCATCATAATACATCAGGCATTCTTCGTCGACGCAATGCTTATTGCTATTGGGGTCTTCATGTACTTGATGGATGTCATCGTTTTGGATGTTGACCAATCCCAAAAGGTGACCCCATTCGTGATTGAGGGTGGTTTGCTCGAGAATGGGACGAACCGCCAAATTTGACTGAGTAATGAATTCAATAGTCTTTTGGTAGACAACAATAGAGGTGTTGCGGTATGCAGTGCCAAGCGTTACAGAGGTTTCTGTATCATTTGATGAATTGCCATTTGAGAAGAAAATATAGACCGCAATATTATTTTCTGTGGTGTAAATGCTTCGGTGTGTTGCTTCGATTGTTCGGATTTCATCTAGTGAAAACGGTCCGCCGGGTTGATTGGGTATGACCCGCTCGACAAAATTGACACCTCCTGGTTTGTTGACTCGAGAACGAACAAATTCTTTGAATCCCTCAATGCTTTCTTGCATGGGGCTGAATGAGGTGGTGTACACCAGCTCTATGGTCATTTGGTCATAGGCCGCAGCAGAGAGTAAATCTGTTGATGAGGTGCCTAAGGCTTTTTTATTTTCAGATTGGGGGTCATTAGGCGTGCCCGAATCATCCGAATTTTGGCAACTTCCCAAGATAAAAAGCCCGAGAAGCAATAGAATAAGCGAGCGCTTAGCGTTTTTCATTAAGGGTATTTTCGTATTTTTAGCAAACTTAACCTTAATAACGATATTAGAAAAATGCGGACATTCTTTTTAACCATATTTTTAGTGAGCACCATGAGTATCGGGGCCCAAGTTGATGATTTTCACCAAGAGATCATGGACATGATGACCATCAAGGGAGATGCTATCAGTGGATCGGTAGCTTTTTACGATGTCTTTCCGAAGCTGAAAAGAAATTTTAAGTCTAAAGCTATTGCTCCGGAAGTATGGCAGCAAATGAAAGGTGATGAAAAACAACAGGTAAATCTTTATTTGGATCAGGCCGCTTATGCTTATCGAGAATATTTTGATCAAGCCGGCATTCAGAAATTGACAGAATTTTATTTGAGTGAAACAGGTCAGGCTTACGCTTTTGGTGAGCAAATGACTTCAGATCAAAAAAGCAATTTGACGAAATTTTTGGCCACAGAAACAGGACAAAATTGGATGAGTCACAAAACAGAAATTGAAGAAAATATCGCTGAGGCGCGCAAAGATTGGACGGCGCAGGTCTTCAAGGATAAGATGAAAATGTTAATCAAGCAGGGGCATCTCAACTAGTGTTAAAATCGCTAGATAATCAAAGTGTTCCCCTTCTTGAACCACTTTAAAATCAAATCCATTTTTCTGGGCGATAGACTCAAAGAGTGGGGCATGGATGAAGAGCCAGGGAAAATAATCACCTTCGATTGACTTATACATCATTTTGAATTCTAACTCTCCATAATAGCGGTCCGCAGGAACCCAAATACTCCCTTGTGGTCCTTGGTCGTACATGTATTGTAAATCACTTGAATCTATAACAATTTGTCCCCCTGGATTGAGCAGTGTTTTGAGATGTGTCATATACTCAGGCAGTTTTTCGATGGTCTCAAATATGCCTGTGCCATTCATGAGCATCAAAATGGTATCGAAGGTTTGGCCTTTAAATGCGAGTAAATCTGTACAAACGGCATGGTCAACACCTCTGAGTTTTGCGACCTCAATGGCGCCCGGTGAGCGATCGATGGCCGTTACTGTAAGGCCTTGTTTTTGTAGGATAAGTGAGTGACTGCCGCTACCGCAACCAATATCCAAAACACATCCGTTGCAGAGCGATAATGCAGTGGTTTCTATGATGGGCATATCTTCGATGGATCTGAAGAGGTAGGCCACTGGCAAAACATCGCGATCACTGATGTTGGTTTGCGTGTAAAGATCTTCAGGTTCCTTATGATGGTAGTAGTCCTTTAAGGCTTGTCCGATCAGGTCTTTCATGTTGCCAAAGTTTGATTAGATTTGTAGTCTAAGCACAAGCATGCGACAGATACTTGAAAAGTTACCTAAACTGGCCAAAGATAAGGAGAAAGAAAACAAAAAGTTTTTCAGTATCCTCAAACGTCGGCCACCTAAAAATTTAGACCAAATGATGGTGCGGATTCATGAAGATGAATTCAGCCATACTGATTGTCTGCAGTGTGGAAACTGTTGCACAACGACGGGCCCGTTGTTTACAGACAAAGACATCACGCGTATTGCAAAAGCTTTGAGATTAAAGCCACAACAATTCATCAGCACCTATTTGAGAGTCGATCAGGATGGTGATCATGTGTTGCAGACCGTGCCGTGTTCTTTTTTGGGTGCAGACATGCATTGTTCGATATATGACATACGCCCCAAGGCATGTCGGGAATTTCCACATACAGACCGCAAAAAATTCCAACAAATCAGTCATTTGACCATCAAAAATGTGGCCATTTGTCCTGCCGCTTTCGGCATTGTAGAGACCCTCAAGTCTGAGCTAAAACACCCTCAGGGATAAAGTAGATATTGGGCTCTGGTTTTTTTGAATTGCTCAATGTCTTGAGCCCAAGAAGCTTTGATCTGTGCACTTGACCAGCCGTCTTGAATTTGCTGTTGCAAAGTTGTTTGTCCTGCCAATTTTCTGAAAAAGTCATTAAAAAATTCTGCCTTTTTGGGGTGGTTTTTGTAAGCGTCAATGAGCCAATCCAAGTTGATGGCACTNGGCAATCTGACCTGTCGTAAATCCAATCCTTGGCACAAAATATTATNGAATTTTGGATATTGCGCCCCTGGGCCTGATTGAGGTGTAAACGTTTCTGAATAAATTGTTTCAGGCAAAAGGGGGCTGCCAAAAGTTTCGAATGGGTGATCAGTGCCTCTGCCTGCGCTGATCGTGGTCCCCTCAAAAAAGCACAAACTGGGGTAGAGCGCTATGGCTTGACTCGTCTTGAGATTGGGCGATGGATTGATCGGCAGGCTGTAGCTGGATTGGTGGGTATAATGCCGCAAAGGGATGACCGTAAGGGTACAAGTGATCTGGTGATCAAGCCAGCCCTCCCCATTAATCATTTTGGCATACTCCCCGATCGTCATGCCATAAACCACAGGGACTGGATGTAAGCCCACNAAACTGCGCTCTGCGGGCTCTAAAACAGGTCCGTCGNTATAATGGCCATTGGGGTTGGGACGGTCCAAAACAATCAATGGAATACCTTGTTCTGCACAAGCCTCCATGACGTAATGCAGGGTGGATAGGTAGGTGTAAAATCGTGCCCCAACATCTTGTATGTCAAAGAGCATCACGTCCAAATCCTGAAGGTCCTCAGGTCGCGGTTTTTTAGTGGTGCCATAAAGTGATTTTACGGGCAACTGTGTCAATGGATCGAGGCCATCCTTGAGNAGCGCTCCTGCATCTGCCTGTCCTCTAAATCCGTGCTCTGGGGCAAACACGCGAACCACATCAATATCTTCTGCGCGCAGGACATCAATAAGTGAAATGTTTTTTGTGTCAGAAGAGGCATCCTGTCCTTGACCAATGGAGTAGTGCTCTAAAACGCTGGTTTGGTTGGCCACAACGCCAACACGTTTATCGGTCAATAAACCGAGGTAAATGGACAGCTGCTCTGCTCCGCTAATGATCTTTTGTTGTGGTATTTCCGGATCTTTGGATGGGTTGAATTTAAGGGCTTGATCCGTCTGGCCTTTACATGAAAAAGCGCACAGGATGATTATTAAAACCCCATTATTTAGTGTACTTTTGGTAAAATTAAGCCACTGTTTCATCTGTGAATTTTGAACTATTTACGGCACGGCGCATCATTGCTTCTCGCGAGAATAAAGGTAGTGTTTCAGCACCAATAATTAAAATTGCCATAATGGCCATTGCCGCTGGTATGGTGATCATGATTCTATCGGCATCCGCAGGATTTGGTTTGCAAAAAAAGATCAGAGAAAAGGTAGCGGCGTTTAATGGAGAAATCAGTATTGTTCATTTTGACAACCAATCACCACTCGAAGACCAAACACCGATAGACCTTCCTCAAGATTTTTACCCTGAATTCTCACAAGTAAGTGGGGTCGAACATATTCAGGCAACAGCACACAAGGCCGGGGTCATCTTGACCCAAGAAGAATTTGAAGGCATCATTCTCAAGGGGGTAGGGCCAGATTACCGNTGGGACGCTATGTTGCCCTATATCACTNCGGGACATTATCCTGAAACTGTCGGGCGTCTAGACAACCAGTTGATGGTGTCTCGCACTGTTGCAGATCGGTTACAATTGTCGCTCGGGGACACCATCAATACTTTTTTTCTGAAGGAACTCGGCGGGCAGAGCATTGGCAGCCGGGGTTTTGAAGTGGTTGGCTTTTATGAAAGTGGCTTTGAAGATTTTGACCGACAATACGTCTTTTCGGACATTCGTCATGTGCAACGTTTGAATCGTTGGACAGATCAGCAAGTTGGTCGTTTCGAGTTATTTACTGACCAGGCCGACCAGGTCGCCTTGATTGCCGATCAAGTATACCAATTGACACCGGCATCACTGAACACATTGTCCATGACAGAAACATACTATGCCATCTTCGAATGGCTTTCACTTTTCGATTTCAATATTTATTTGATCATCGGGATCATGATTCTGATCGCCAGCATCAATATGATCACGGCTTTGTTGGTCCTTATTTTAGAAAGAACTCATATGATTGGTCTGTTCAAGTCTCTGGGCAGTACCAATTGGAGTATCCGTAAAATGTTTTTATATCAAGCGGGGTACATCATTGGTTTGGGCTTGTTTTGGGGAAACTTGATCGGGGTGTCACTGATTGGCCTGCAATCTTATTTTAAAATCATCACGCTAGACCCTGCGACTTATTACGTGCGATATGCCCCAGTATTTTTGCCTTGGGATTTTTTGGTTTGGCTCAATATTGGGACTTTCGTATTGTGTCTCTTTTTGTTGTTGTTGCCGAGCTATTTAGTCACCAGAATTAGCCCAGTGGAAGCCATGCGCTTTGATGGCTAATGCCTGCTGCATTCTGCATTTGGTTTTGTACTTTTGTGGTTCACATTGCACTCCATGAACTACGCAAAAAATATATTAGAAACAATTGGCAACACGCCTTTAGTGAAGCTTAACGCCCTAACAAAAGACTTGCCTTGTTTGGTNTTGGCCAAATACGAAACGTTCAATCCGGGCAATTCGGTCAAAGACCGAATGGCGCTTAAAATGGTTGAAGATGCCGAGGCAGATGGCCGATTAAAGCCAGGGGGTACTATCGTTGAAGGCACCAGTGGAAATACTGGTATGGGCTTGGCATTAGCCGCCATCGTCAAAGGATACAAAATGATTTGTGTGACCACAGATAAACAAAGTAAAGAGAAGGTAGATATTCTNCGTGCAGTGGGCAGCGAGGTCCACGTTTGCCCTACCGACGTCGCTCCAGATGATCCAAGATCTTATTACGCGACAGCCAAGAGATTAGGTGATGAAACCCCCAATGCGTGGTATGTGAATCAATATGATAACCCAAGTAATGCGCGTGCGCATTATGAGAGTACGGGACCAGAAATATGGGAGCAAACAGAGGGCAAGATCACCCATTTTATAGTCGGAGTTGGCACTGGCGGTACCATTAGTGGTGTCGGCAAGTATCTCAAGGAAAAGAACCCTGAGGTCAAAATCTGGGGCATCGATACCTATGGGAGTGTTTTTAAGAAATACCACGAAACTGGGATTTTTGATCAAAATGAAATTTATCCGTACGTCACTGAAGGCATCGGTGAAGATATCCTTCCGGAAAATGTTGACTTTTCAATCATTGATGGCTTCACTAAGGTCACAGACAAAGACGCTGCGGTTTATACCCAAAAGCTGGCCAAAGAAGAGGGCATGTTTGTCGGTAATTCTGCCGGTGCGGCCATTAAAGGACTTTTGCAGTTAAAAGATCATTTCGGACCAGATGATGTTGTCGTTGTCTTATTTCACGACCACGGCAGCCGTTATGTGGGCAAAATGTTCAACAATCAGTGGATGAAATCCATGGGGTATATTGATTAAGTTTTTGTTCTATGTTTACAACGCTGAGACATTATTTGGAAAAACACGGTTTTTACGTGAGTTCGCGTTTGGCTGATCGTTTTGGAATGCGGGCAAAAACTGTTCGTTTGTCTTTTATCTATGTCACCTTCGCGACCTTAGGTATTGGCTTTGCGTTCTACTTGGTGCTCGCCTTTTGGATGAAAATAAAGGACATTATTTATACCAAAAGAAGTTCAGTTTTTGACCTATGATGCGCGTTAGAAATCCAAAGATAGCCTCTGCCGTTTTAGGCCTTCTTCTGATCTTCACAGGAGGTGTGTTGGTCTTTAAGTGGCTCTATGATTATACTTGGGTCGACGCCCTCTACATGACGGTCATTACCATCACCACCGTCGGTTTTGGAGAAATACACCCCATGACACCTTCCGAAAAATTATTCACCTCGGTGTTGATTCTTTCGAGTATTTTTATTGTGGGGTACGCCATAAAGGTCATATCGGAATATTTATTGAGTCAAAGTAATATTGGTAATTTAAGACAAAGAAAGGTGCAAGAAAAAATTGATAAACTATCGGGCCATGTCATCGTTTGCGGTTTTGGCCGAAATGGCATGCAGGCCACCCAGAAGTTAGAGGCCTATGATAAGCGTTTTGTTGTCGTAGAACAAAGTGAAGAAGTCGCCGAACGTTTGATCGACAACAACAACCTTTTTGTTTTGGGCAACGCCAATGAGGATGAAACATTAATCAAGGCAGGTATCGAACGTGCCTCTACCGTCATTTGTGCCTTGCCAAGTGATGCAGATAACCTTTTTGCTGTGCTCTCTGCTCGGCAACTTAATAAAGATTTGAAAATCATCAGTCGTGCGACAGAGGAGACCTCATACAAGAAGCTCAAACTCGCAGGTGCCGACAACGTTATTTTGCCGGATAAAATAGGTGGAGACCATATGGCGTCTTTGGTGGTCGTTCCTGATTTAGTAGAATTTCTGGACAATCTGACCGTTTCAGGAGAACAGGACAGTATTTATGTGGAGCAAGTGCCTTTTGAAAAAGTGTGTCCTAGTGGTAAGGAGCAGGCTATTCGAGATATCGATCTGAGAAAACAGACGGGATGTTCCATCATTGGTTATAAGTCTCCGCAGGGAGATTATGTGGTCAATCCTGAGGCTGATTTGGTTTTGGAAAAGGGCTCTAAACTCATTTTGATTGGCCGTCCAAATCAAATTGAAAGTCTGAAGCAACGTTATCACGTTTGAGTTGGAATAAAGCCGGTTAAAAATTTGCTGCCCCCTTTTTTTTTAGCATCTTGCTGTTTCTTAAAAATCGATTAAACAGACCGACATGAAATTCAATTTATTTTTCCTTTTAAGTTTTATCTTTCCTTCTCTAGCTATGGCACAAGAAGCTGAAATGGGTATTGATCAGAAAATTGATATGGCTTTTCAGCCTGTCTCTGACTTTTTCAGTGAATTGATCTTTTTCCAAATAGCAGGAACGCCATTTGTACTTGTATTGTTGGTCGCGAGTGCCGCTTTTTTTACTTTGTATTTCGGCTTTCCAAACATTCGTTACTTCGGTAAAGCAATCAATACGGTTCGAGGCAAATACGATGCAATCGAACATGAACTGGATGAAGAAGGAAAAGTAAAAGAAGCTTCTGACGAATCGGACGAAGGCGAGGTCACACACTTTCAGGCCTTAGCCACTGCTGTTTCTGGAACAGTTGGTAATGGTAATATCGCTGGGGTCGCTCTGGCCATTGCCTTAGGAGGACCCGGGGCAACATTTTGGATGATCATTTGTGGCCTGTTAGGAATGTCCACAAAATTTGTAGAATGTACTCTTGGCGTGCACTATCGCGACGTTGGAGAAGACGGAACCGTTTATGGCGGGCCGATGTATTATTTGACCAAAGGACTCAAAGAACGCGGTTGGGGCGCTCTTGGTAAAGTTTCTGCTGTTTTGTTTGCGATATTTTGTATCGGTGGATCTTTTGGTGGTGGAAATGCGGCGCAAAGCAACCAAGCGACCATTGTGATCAAAGAACTTTTAGGTTTGGACAGTTCTGGTGCTGGATTTTGGGTTGGTGTCGTGATTGCCATTGTTGTTGGTATTGTGATTATTGGCGGCATCAAAAGAATTGCCTCAGTGACCGAAAAAGTTGTGCCGTTGATGGCAGTGCTTTATATCGCCTGCTGTCTTTACATCATTTTATCGAATTTCGCTCTTATTGATGACGCTATTGGACTGATCATCACGGAGGCCTTTAATCCCAAAGCCATTGGGGTAGGTGGTGTCATTGGTGTTCTGCTCATTGGGTTCAAGCGCGCAGCATTCTCTAACGAGGCGGGAGCGGGGTCTGCATCTATTGCCCATTCAGCGGTAAAAACCAAATACTCTGCCAGTGAAGGTTTAGTCGCCTTATTGGAGCCATTTATAGACACGGTTGTAATTTGTACCATGACGGCATTGGTCATCATAATTTTCAACTTTGGTGGTTATTTTGAGTATGGTGGCGATGGGTCTGGCTCGGTCCTGATTGAAGGAGTGTCCTATGAAGGTGCAGGCATCACCTCTATGGCGTTTGCCAATTATATCCCTTACTCACATGTCTTCTTGACAATAGCGGTGGTTCTGTTTGCAATATCCACGATGATCTCATGGTCGTACTATGGGTTACAGTCTTGGAAGTTTTTATTTGGCCGTGGCAAAACTGCGGACATCACCTATAAAGTTCTTTTCTGTGTCTTTATCGTAATCGGTGCGGCGGCAAGTATGAATTCAATTTGGGCGTTTTCAGATGCCATGATTTTTGCCATGGTATTCCCCAATATGATTGGTTTGTACTTCCTATTCCCAGTTGTGAAAAAGCAACTCAGACGATATCTGGATGCGATAAAATAATGCACCATATTTAGCGTTATCTCTAAACTCCCTCTAATATGTAAAAATATTTATGGAGCGCAATCAAATAAACCGACTTGTGTACTCATCAGGAGAGCAAGGCGGTTTTTTGTTATGGGCAATTTTGTTGGTTTTCATACTCGTTTGGCGTGCATACAGGCCAAAGACAGCAGTGCCGAAGCTCCAAATGAATCACGCACAAGTCGAGGCTTGGCGTTGTGCCCTTGAAGCATCGGCCGATAGTCTAAAACTTGTAAAAACCACGATACGCCCATTTAATCCAAATTTCATAAATGGCGCGAGGGCTATGAAGCTTGGGCTGTCGTCTACTCAACACAATAGGCTCCAGCAATACAGACAAAGCGGCAAATGGATCAATAGCCAAAAGGATTTTCAGTCGGTGACTGGAGTAAGTCCTGCATGGATGCGCCAATATGGCGCTCTGTTTGTTTTTCCAGATTTTATTCGCAAGCGCCAAATTACAGGGCCCGACGTCCGTGCTATTCTGACCCGAAATGATCTCAACCAGGCTAGTGATACCTCTTTGCGGCGAATTAATGGTATTGGCGCTGTATTGAGTCAGCGAATTATTGATTGGCGAGAAAGGCATGGAGATTATCGCAGGTGGGAAGAACTCCGATTGATTTATGGCCTCAACGAAGGTTTGATCGACGAATTAAAGAAAAGATTTTATCTGGACACCTCTACAGCCATTACTCAGCAAAATATTAACCGCTTGAGTGTGTCAGATCTTGCTGTAATTCCTGGCGTTTCTTTTGATGTTGCTCGATCAATATGGGAATTTGTTCGCCTGCGACAGGGACTGGATTCAATTGCTGAATTGAGCAAAATTGACAAAGTAACACCCCAAATATTTGGGGTAATTCAGTTATATTTGTTTGCTGCGAAAAATTAGCGACACAAGATCACGACCTATTTTTGGTCAAAAACTTCACTTATGAACCATCTTTATTTCACTGAAGAACATCATAGTTTTCGTTCTTCTTTTCGTTCTTTTCTTCAAAAAGAAGTCGTGCCACACATAGAAAAATGGGAGGCTACAGGAACGATAGACCGGCATATTTGGCAAAAATTTGGTGAAATGGGCTATTTGGGCTTGACTTACGACGAGCAAGATGGTGGCCTTGGATTAGACATCTTTTACACAGTGATTTTCTTGGAGGAATTACAGCACATCAACAGTGCAGGATTTGCGGCAGCACTATGGGCTCATGTTTATTTGGCCATGACCCATCTTAATGCCGAAGGGACGCCGGAACAAAGGGCGGCCTATTTGGCGCCAAGTATTGCGGGCGAAAAAATAGGCGCATTATGCATCACTGAGCCTTTTGGCGGTAGTGATGTTGGTGGAATGCGCACCACCGCAGTTGATCAAGGAGATCATTATGTGCTTAATGGCTCCAAGACTTTTATCACGAACGGGGTCTATAGTGATTACCTTATAGTCGCGGCAAAAACCTCTCCAGAACAAGGCAATAAGGGGATCAGTCTTTTTATCGTAGACCGTGCCTCCGAAGGTTTGTCTGCAACAAAGTTGGATAAATTGGGATGGAGGGCTAGTGATACGGCAGAGCTCGCTTTTGATCAAGTACGTGTGCCAAAGGAAAATTTATTAGGGGAACACAATCAGGGTTTTGGGTATATCATGCAGCATTTTGCCTCGGAGCGTCTGATCATGGGAGTGAATGCGCACGCAAGAAGTGAGTGGGCTTTGGCCTATACGATCCAATACATGAAAGACCGCACTGCATTTGGTCGTTCAATAGCCGAATTTCAGGCACTGCGGCACCGAATTGCAGAATTGACTGCTGAGGTCACCATGTGTAAGACCTTCAATTATATGGTAGCGCAGCAATTGGGGCAAGGGCAGTATGTTGTAAAAGAGGCCACAATGTCAAAGCTCATGTCCACGAAGATTGCTGATAAGGTTGCCTACGAATGCCTCCAATTCTTGGGGGGCTATGGTTATATGGAAGAATATCCTTTGGCCAGGCACTTTAGGGACAGTAGACTCGGTCCAATTGGAGGCGGGACTTCTGAAATTTTGAAGGAAATAATTGCCAAAATAGTGATTGACGGAAAATCTTATCAGCCCGCAACCTAAAAAATAAAAAAGCATATTAATTTCAATAGAAAATTATATATTTGCCGTCCTAAAGAGAGGAGGTGATGACCATATGTTAATTATACCAGTTAAAGACGGAGAAAATATCGATAGAGCCCTAAAACGTTTCAAGCGCAAGTTTGACAAAACAGGGACGATGCGTCAGTTGCGTGCGAGACAGCAGTTTACGAAGCCTTCAATAGTGAACCGCAAGCAAGTGCAAAAAGCGCAATACATCCAGAGACTTAGAGATCAAGAAGAAATTTAATCTCTCGATGCCAAGATCAAAAAACCATTCATCAGTCATGAATGGTTTTTTTTTGTCCCGAACCCAAGGGTGGTGTTGGTGGATCTTTTGTATCTTGAATCCTACAAGCACAACAGCAGGATGATCACTTCTTTTGAAGCTTATGAAAACTATATTACTCTTGAAAAGAAATATTCAAGTCATACTGCTTTGGCCTACCTCAGTGATCTGAAGGATTTCAAGGTTTTCCTGGAAGAGACTTATGTTCTTGAGGACATGGCGCATGTGACCTTTCCCATGACCAGAGGCTGGATTGTAATGCTGGTGGAACAGGGGCTGAGCAATCGTTCGGTGAACCGCAAAATGTCTGCCTTGAAATCGTATTTTAAATTTTTACTCAAAACCAATCAAATTGAGCGGAGTCCGATGGACAAGCACAAGTCATTAAAGATGTCTCATTCTGTTCAAGTGCCATTTTCTGTGGATGAAATCACCCAGGTGCTTGCGGCGATGGATGAATTGGCAGATTTTGAAGGATTTCGTGATCGCTTGATGATCGAGTTGCTTTACGCCTCGGGAATGCGCCGTAAGGAATTAATCGACTTACGGGTAGAGGCCATCAATTGGGACCGACAAACCATTAAGGTTTTTGGAAAGCGTCAAAAAGAACGCCTGATTCCACTCATTCCTTCAGTGTTACAAACCCTCAAAAAGTATTTGGTCAAGCGCAGCGCACTACCAAACATTGCTCAGGTTCCTTATTTGTTTGTGTCAAAAAAGGGTGTTAAAGTCTATGAAACTCTTGTTTATCGCGCCATAAATGGGTATTTTAGAAAGGTTTCCAAAAAAGCAAAATGCAGTCCACACATTTTGAGACACTCGTTTGCGACGCATTTGCTAGATCAAGGAGCTGATTTAAACGCGGTCAAAGAACTTTTAGGTCATTCAAGTCTGGCGTCAACTCAGGTTTACACACACAACAGTATCGCCAGGCTAAAACAGGCTCACGCAAAAGCTCATCCGCGTCAAACAAAACCGTAATTTTAAATTCGATCATATGAAAATCAACATTCAAGCACCCCATCTCAATGTGAATCAAAGCTTAGTCAATTTCATCAATAAGAAACTTGATAAGCTCAATTTGGTCTATGACAAAATCATCAGTTCGGAAGTGTTTTTAAAGGTCAATAACACCAGTGAAAAAGAAAACAAAATTGTAGAAGTTTTATTGCATATTCCTGGGGGTCAATTGGTCATCAAAAAAGAGGCTGCAACCTTTGAGGCAGCAATAGATGACGGCGCACATTCTCTGCGCCGCAGACTGAAGAGAAGGAAGGAGAAACAGCGCACTCGCGCCTAGTTCATTTTTTTTTAAAAATATTTTTTTCATTCAAATATTTATCTACATTTGCAGTCCGTTAGAAATAGCGGACTTTTTTATGCTTTATCTAGGGCAAAAAAAGAGTAAAATTGCCGATGTAGCTCAGCTGGCTAGAGCAGCTGATTTGTAATCAGCAGGTCGTGGGTTCGAGTCCCTCCATCGGCTCTAAAACGTTCTTTATTTTATTCACTTCGGTGAATGTTTTTCGGGGAGATACTCAAGCGGCCAACGAGGACAGACTGTAAATCTGTTGGTTTTACCTTCGCAGGTTCGAATCCTGCTCTCCCCACAATATATAAAGTCAGTTTTTTGTGGTCATTAAGCCCAAAAAATTGATTTTAATTGAAGTTTTTTTACTCAATCCACTTGATTTAGTGTCTGGGTTTAAAGATTGAGATAGGAGGAACGAGGTTGTTATTTCAAATATTCGCATTGAATTTTTGGTAAAAGACTCATTCTTAACTATCTTTGCACGCATTTTTCCGGCACCAGAGGCCCGTGCGCATTTGACAAATTGATATAGTGCCCAATGATTTTGGGACAATTGCGGGAGTAGCTCAGTTGGTAGAGCGTCAGCCTTCCAAGCTGAATGTCGCCGGTTCGAACCCGGTCTCCCGCTCGAAACGTTTTTTGGTTGAAAAACCAGTCGTTGAAACGAAAACGGGCCCAGTGAGAAGCTGAATTACAGGCTTCCTATCATATGGATAAGCCGGTGTAGCTCAGGGGTAGAGCGTTTCCTTGGTAAGGAAGAGGTCATGGGTTCAATTCCCATCATTGGCTCAAAAAAGTATTTTATTTGAACACTAATATATAACTAAGATTAAAATTAATACACAATGGCAAAAGAAACTTTCGACCGTTCAAAACCACACTTAAACGTGGGTACTATCGGTCACGTAGACCACGGTAAAACAACCTTAACTGCTGCAATTACGAAAGTAATGGCCGATAAAGGATATTCTGAAGCAAGATCTTTTGATCAGATCGACAATGCTCCAGAAGAAAAAGAACGTGGTATCACAATCAACTCTTCACACGTTGAATACCAAACGCAAAACCGTCACTACGCACACGTTGACTGTCCAGGTCACGCGGATTACGTTAAGAACATGGTTACTGGTGCTGCCCAAATGGACGGTGCGATTCTTGTTGTTGCGGCTACAGACGGACCAATGCCACAAACTCGTGAGCACATCCTTTTAGGTCGTCAGGTAGGTATTCCTCGTATTGTTGTATTCATGAATAAAGTGGATATGGTAGATGATGAAGAATTGTTAGAGTTAGTAGAAATGGAAATCCGTGACTTGTTGAGCTTTTACGAGTACGATGGAGACAACGGACCAGTTGTTCAAGGTTCTGCACTAGGTGCATTGAACGGAGAAGAAAAATGGGTCAATTCAGTTGTCGAATTGATGGAAGCTGTTGATACTTGGATCGAAGAGCCTCTTCGTGAAGTTGACAAGCCTTTCTTAATGCCAATCGAAGATGTATTTTCAATTACTGGTCGTGGAACTGTAGCTACTGGTCGTATTGAGACAGGAGTTGCCAACACAGGTGATCCAGTACAAATCATCGGTATGGGTGATGAGAAATTAGCCTCGACCATTACTGGTGTTGAAATGTTCCGTAAGATTCTTGATAGAGGAGAAGCTGGGGATAACGTAGGTATCTTGCTAAGAGGTATTGAAAAAACTGATATCCGTAGAGGTATGGTGATCGTTAAGCCAGGGTCTGTAACACCACACGCTAAATTCAAAGCTGAGGTTTACGTCTTGAAAAAAGAAGAAGGTGGACGTCACACGCCATTCCACAACAACTACCGTCCACAGTTTTACGTGCGTACAACTGACGTTACTGGAAACATCAACTTGCCAAGCGGCGTTGAGATGGTAATGCCAGGTGATAACTTGACGATTACTGTTGATTTGATCCAGCCAATCGCGATGAGCGTCGGTTTACGTTTTGCTATCCGTGAAGGTGGTAGAACTGTAGGTGCAGGTCAAGTGACTGAAATTTTAGACTAATTACAGTTTAGATAATAAGGGTAAAGGTGTCTTGCATTGCAAGATGCCTTGACCTTTGTTACGGGTTTAGCTCAGTTGGTAGAGCACTGGTCTCCAAAACCAGGTGTCGGGAGTTCGAGCCTCTCAACCCGTGCTCGAGACCAGCATTAATTAGCTGTTGAACAACATTAATATAACAGACCATGATCAACTATATCAAAGAATCCTTTAACGAGTTAAAAAATCATGTGACTTGGACCCCTTGGGCTGAGGCGCAGAGATTGACAGTAGTTGTTGCTGTGTTTTCTGTAGTTTTGGCATTGACTGTTTGGGGTGTAGATACGGTTTTCAGTAGTGTTGTAGGTCAATATTTTCAATGGATTAAAGCTTAACGAAACGCATCATGACGGAAACTAAGAGTTTAAAGAAGTGGTACGTAGTTCGTTCGGTAAGTGGACAAGAGAATAAGATCAAAGCTTATATCGAGTCTGAAATCAATCGTTTGAACCTTGAAGACTTTATCGAACAGGTATTGGTCCCCACCGAAAAGGTGATGCAAATCCGCAACGGCAAGAAAGTCAACAAAGAGCGTGTATACTTCCCAGGGTACATTATGGTCCAGGCAACATTGGCCGGTGAAATTCCTCATATCATAAGAGGAATTAATGGTGTGATTGGGTTCTTAGGGGAAACCAAAGGAGGAGAGCCTGTGCCGCTTCGCCAAAGTGAAGTGAACCGTATGCTCGGTAAGGTTGATGAGTTGGCCGTTCAAGATGACAATGTCAATATTCCGTTCATTATTGGAGAAACCGTCAAAGTAATCGATGGTCCGTTTAATGGATTTAATGGTGCTGTCGAAAAAATAAATGAAGAAAAACGCAAGCTTGAGGTAATGGTGAAAATTTTCGGAAGAAAAACACCTTTAGAACTGAGCTATATGCAAGTAGAGAAAGTTTAATTGTTACGCTATAATAGGTTTTTTCTGAGGCTTCCACTAAATGAAAAACCGCTTTTAAATTTTAAACAATGGCAAAAGAAGTAGGTAAAATTGTAAAGTTGCAAGTCCGTGGAGGAGCGGCTAACCCGTCTCCGCCAGTAGGACCCGCTTTAGGTGCTGCAGGTGTTAACATAATGGAGTTCTGCAAGCAGTTCAACGCGCGGACGCAAGACAAACAAGGAAAAGTATTGCCTGTGGCGATCACGGTTTATAAAGACAAGTCTTTTGACTTTGTCATCAAAACCACACCAGCAGCAGTGCAGATCCTTGAAGCGGCCAAAGTGAAGAAAGGCTCTGGAGAACCTCATGTGAAAAAGGTCGCAACCATTACTTGGGATCAAGTCAAAGCAATCGCTGAAGACAAGATGTCAGATTTGAATGCATTTACCATCGAGTCTGCTATGAAAATGGTGGCTGGAACTGCACGATCAATGGGAGTGAAAATTAGAGGTGCTGCACCTTTTTAATCAAGAAAAAGAATCTATAAAATGGCAAGATTAACAAAAAAGCAAAAGGAAGCTGCGTCACATTTAGAGGCCAATAAGGTCTATAATCTGACTGAAGCCTCTTCTGTAGTTAAGCAAATCTCTAACGTGAATTTTGACGCGTCTGTGGATATTGCTGTACGTCTTAATGTCGATCCACGTAAAGCCAATCAGATGGTTCGTGGGGTAGTGACACTACCACACGGTACGGGTAAGGATGTTAAGGTTTTGGCTTTGGTTACTCCAGATAAGGAAGCTGAAGCAAAAGAAGCGGGTGCAGATTATGTTGGTTTGGACGAATACCTTGATAAAATCAAGGGCGGATGGACTGACGTAGACGTGATTGTTACTATGCCGAGTGTGATGGGTAAATTAGGCCCTCTAGGACGTATTTTAGGTCCAAGAGGATTGATGCCGAACCCAAAGACCGGTACAGTAACCATGGACGTAGCAAAAGCTGTTTCCGATGTCAAGTCTGGTAAAATTGACTTCAAGGTTGATAAAACCGGAATTGTACACGCAGCGATTGGAAAGGCTTCATTTGAAGCAGACAAGATTGCAGGAAACGCAAAAGAACTATTAACAACCCTAGTGAAACTGAAGCCTCAGGCTGCGAAAGGTGTCTATATCAAGAGTATTCATTTGTCCAGCACAATGAGTCCAAGTATAGAAATCGACTCGAAAAGGTTTGCTGATTAGTAACATTGTAAGATATGACTAGAGAAGAAAAATCATTAGTAATTGAACAGTTGACTGCCCAGCTTACCGATAGCGCTACGATATACTTAGCGGATATTTCGGGTTTGAATGCTTCAGCTACAACTAATTTAAGACGCGCTTGCTTTAAAGCAGGCATCAAGCTCAATGTGGTTAAGAACACATTGTTAGCTAAGGCAATGGAGAGTACTGATAAGGATTTTGGTGATTTGGCCGAAACTCTAAAAGGAAATACTTCATTGATGATTGCTGAGGTGAACAACGCTCCAGCACGTGTAATCAAGGAATTCAGAAAGAAATCTGACCGTCCGATTTTAAAAGGCGCCTATGTAGAGGAGTCCGTATATATCGGCGACAACCAATTGGACGCTTTGGTCGACATCAAGTCGAAAGAGGAGTTGATTGGCGAAATCGTTGGATTGCTTCAATCTCCTGCTAAAAATGTGATCTCTGCACTTAAGAGTGGCGGTGGTACCATAGCTGGAATTGTTAAGACCTTATCTGAACGATAGAGATTACAATAAGTATTGCACTAATTAAATTATATAAATAAAAATTACACTTAAAACGATAGAAAATGGCAGATTTAAAAGATTTCGCAGAACAATTGGTTAACCTAACAGTAAAAGAAGTTAATGAGTTAGCTACGATTTTAAAAGATGAGTATGGTATCGAGCCTGCTGCTGCTGCTGTGGCAGTTGCTGCTGGTCCTGCAGCTGGTGGAGACGCCGCTGAGGAGCAATCAGAATTCGATGTTATTTTAAAGGCCGCTGGTGCTTCTAAATTGGCAGTTGTAAAACTAGTTAAGGAATTAACTGGAGCTGGTCTTAAGGAGGCTAAGGACTTAGTAGATAATGCACCATCACCAATTAAAGAAGGTGTCTCAAAAGATGAGGCAGAAGCTCTTAAATCTCAATTAGAGGAAGCTGGAGCTGAGGTTGAACTTAAGTAAGTTTTTACCTCTCAAACCTTAAGGTTTAGGTCTTTACTCATGTGAGTTCAGACCTAAACCATTTTGCGTATATAAAGGTTTTTAGATTTTTGAACGACGCAAAACCATTTTTTTAATTAAAATTCTATCCATAGATGTCAGCAACGCAAACTGAAAGATTGAATTTTTCCTCTGTACAAAATAAGCCGGATTACCCGGACTTTTTGGACATCCAGATCAAATCCTTCCAGGATTTTTTCCAATTGGAAACCAAATCAGAAGAAAGAGGCAATGAAGGTCTTTATAACACCTTCATGGAAAACTTCCCAATTACGGACACCCGTAATCAATTCGTACTTGAATTTTTAGATTATTTTGTCGATCCACCACGTTATAGCATTCAAGAATGTATTGAGCGTGGTTTGACTTATAGTGTGCCATTAAAAGCGCGTCTAAAACTTTATTGTACAGACGATGAGCACGAAGATTTCGAGACCATCGTACAAGATGTTTATTTAGGGACTATTCCTTATATGACGCCCAGTGGTACTTTTGTCATCAATGGTGCAGAGCGCGTTGTTGTTTCTCAATTACACCGTTCTCCGGGAGTGTTTTTTGGACAGTCCTTCCACGCCAATGGTACAAAGTTGTATTCGGCACGTGTGATTCCGTTTAAGGGCTCATGGATTGAATTTGCAACGGACATCAATAGCGTCATGTACGCTTATATCGATCGTAAGAAGAAGTTGCCAGTGACGACTCTATTCCGTGCTATCGGATTTGAGCGTGATAAGGACATTTTAGAGATTTTCGATCTTGCTGAAGAGGTGAAAGCAACTAAAACTGGTCTGAAGAAATATTTGGGGCGTAAGCTTGCGGCTCGTGTGCTAAAGACTTGGCACGAAGATTTCGTTGATGAAGATACCGGTGAGGTCGTTTCTATTGAAAGAAATGAAATTATTTTCGACCGGGACACCGTTCTAGAAAAGGAACATTTAGAAGAAATCCTTGAATCGGGCAGCAAAACAATATTGCTCCACAAAGAGGACAATCTCCAGGCAGATTATGCCATCATACACAATACACTCCAAAAGGATCCAACGAATTCCGAGAAGGAGGCAGTAGAGCATATTTATCGTCAGTTGCGCAACGCCGAGCCGCCAGATGAAGAAACCGCTCGCGGCATCATTCATAAATTATTCTTCAGTGACCAGCGTTACAACTTAGGTGAGGTGGGTCGCTACAGAATGAATAAGAAGTTAGGCCTTGATATCGCAATGGACAAGCAAGTCTTGACAAAGGATGATATCATCACCATCGTTAAATTCTTGATCCAATTGATCAACTCTAAGGCAGAGATTGATGATATTGATCACTTAAGTAACCGTCGTGTGCGTACCGTTGGTGAGCAATTGTCTCAGCAATTTGGTGTTGGTTTGGCCCGTATGGCCCGTACGATTCGCGAAAGAATGAATGTACGAGACAATGAGGTGTTTACACCGATTGATTTGATCAATGCCAAGACACTGTCTTCTGTGATCAACTCTTTCTTTGGGACCAATCAATTGTCTCAGTTCATGGACCAGACTAATCCACTAGCAGAAATCACCCACAAGCGCCGTCTATCGGCACTTGGACCAGGTGGTCTTTCTAGAGAGCGTGCTGGTTTTGAAGTACGTGACGTACATTACACACACTATGGTCGATTATGTCCTATTGAAACACCTGAAGGACCAAATATTGGTTTGATTTCTTCACTTTCGGTATACGCCAAAGTGAACAATCTAGGATTCATTGAAACGCCCTATCGTAAGGTGGATCAAGGTAAAGTGGATTTAAAGTCAACACCGATTTATTTGTCTGCAGAGGAGGAAGAAGAAAAATTAATCGCTCAAGCGAATATTCCGCTCAAAAAAGATGGTTCAATAGATTCGGACCGTGTTATTGCGCGAATGGAAGGGGACTTCCCTGTTGTAGATCCCAAGCAAGTGAATTATACCGACGTTGCGCCAAACCAGATTTCGTCAATTTCGGCCTCATTGATTCCATTTTTGGAGCATGATGATGCGAACCGTGCATTGATGGGCTCGAACATGATGCGTCAGGCTGTGCCATTGTTGCGCGCCGAGTCGCCGATTGTTGGAACAGGTTTAGAGAGACAAGTCGCTTCAGATTCTCGTGTATTAATTAATGCAGAGGGTAATGGAGTGATTGAATATGTTGATGCACAACGCATCACCATCAAGTACGACCGAACAGAAGAAGAGCGCATGGTCAGTTTCGATACTGATGAGAAGACTTATGATCTGATCAAGTTCAGAAAGACCAACCAAAGTACCTCGATTAATCTCAAGCCAATCGTTCGTAAAGGAGACCGTGTCTTGAAGGGACAGGTTCTTTGCCAAGGTTATGCGACCGAAAAAGGTGAATTGGCCTTAGGACGAAATATGAAGGTGGCGTTTATGCCTTGGAAGGGTTATAACTTTGAGGATGCTATCGTGATTTCTGAAAAAGTAGTCCGCGATGACGTATTTACCTCTATTCATATCGATGAATATGCGTTGGATGTGNGNGACACGAAATTAGGAAATGAAGAACTGACTAATGACATACCGAACGTTTCTGAAGAAGCCACAAAGGATTTGGACGAGAACGGAATGATCCGAATTGGTTCGGAGGTCAAGCCAGGTGACATTCTTATCGGTAAGATCACCCCTAAGGGAGAAAGTGATCCAACACCAGAAGAAAAACTCTTGCGCGCGATATTTGGTGATAAAGCCGGGGACGTCAAAGATGCCTCACTTAAAGCCTCACCTTCTTTGAACGGTGTAGTGATTGAGAAAAAATTATTCTCAAGAGCGGTCAAAGACAAGCGCAAACGCGCTCAAGACAAGGAAGATATTGCAGAGCTTGAAGTGAAGTATGAAGCTAAATTCCAAGAGCTTAAAGACATTTTAGTCGAAAAACTTTTTGCCATTGTTGGTGGTAAAACGGCTCAAGGTGTTGCTAATGACCTTGGAGAGATTGTTTTTCCAAAGGGAAAGAAGTATACTTTAAAAATGTTGAGCGCGGTCGATGACTATACCCACCTTGTGGGCGGTACATGGGCCACTGACGATCATTCCAATGCTTTGGTTCGTGATTTGATGCACAACTACAAAATCAAAGAAAACGATCTTCAAGGAAACCTACGTCGTGAGAAGTTCACCATTTCGGTGGGAGACGAATTACCGGCGGGTATTTTACAATTGGCCAAGGTTTACATTGCCAAAAAACGTAAACTAAAGGTTGGTGATAAAATGGCGGGGCGACACGGTAACAAAGGTATTGTTGCTCGAATTGTCCGAGAAGAAGATATGCCGTTCTTAGAAGATGGAACGCCGGTGGATATAGTTTTGAATCCATTAGGGGTACCTTCTCGTATGAATATTGGTCAAATTTATGAAACAGTTCTGGGTTGGGCTGGATTAAAATTGGGTGAGAAGTATGCCACACCAATTTTTGATGGAGCGACCTTAGACCAGATCAATGAATTGACCGACAAAGCGGGAATTCCAAGATTCGGGCATACTTATCTTTATGATGGTGGTACCGGCAAACGTTTTGATCAACCGGCAACTGTTGGGGTGATCTACATGTTGAAACTGGGACACATGGTAGATGATAAGATGCACTCTAGATCGATTGGTCCGTACTCGCTGATTACCCAGCAACCATTGGGTGGTAAAGCACAATTCGGTGGACAGCGTTTTGGAGAAATGGAAGTTTGGGCATTACAAGCCTATGGAGCATCCAGCACGCTTAGAGAAATTTTGACTGTTAAATCTGATGATGTGGTGGGTCGTGCGAAGACCTATGAGGCCATTGTCAAAGGCGAAACAATGCCTGAACCAGGTCTGCCTGAGTCGTTCAATGTATTGATGCATGAACTCAAGGGATTAGGACTGGATATCAGATTAGAAGAATAGGTGAGATCCCCGCCATGGCGGGGGTAAGCCGTGTACAGAGAGTTTGTTAGGAACTCATTTAAAAATAAAAGAATATTTTTAGCAATATGTCAAGAGATAAAGAAAACACAGTACCGAGATTTAATAAAATTTCTATTGGTTTGGCGTCACCAGAGTCTATTCTGGCCGAATCACGTGGTGAAGTTCTTAAGCCAGAAACGATTAACTATCGGACGCACAAGCCTGAGCGCGATGGATTGTTTTGTGAGCGAATTTTTGGTCCTGTAAAGGATTACGAATGTGCTTGTGGTAAGTATAAAAGAATACGATACAAAGGCATTGTTTGTGATCGATGTGGTGTAGAGGTTACTGAGAAAAAAGTCCGTCGTGATCGCGTGGGCCATATCAACTTAGTTGTTCCTGTTGCGCACATTTGGTACTTCAGATCGTTGCCTAACAAAATAGGTTACCTATTGGGCTTACCGTCCAAGAAACTCGACATGATCATCTATTATGAGCGTTACGTTGTGATCCAGCCTGGAATTGCGACTAATGAAGAAGGTGAGCCAGTTCAAAAAATGGATTTCTTGACTGAGGAAGAATATCTCAATATTTTGGATGCCCTACCTCAAGAGAATTTATACTTGGACGATTCAGATCCCAATAAATTCATCGCGAAAATGGGTGCTGAGTGTCTTGAAGAATTATTGAATAGAATCGACTTGGATCAATTGTCTTTTGACTTGCGTCACAAGGCCAATAATGAGACCTCAAAACAACGTAAAACAGAAGCACTGAAGCGTCTTCAGGTTGTAGAGTCTTTCCGTGATGCTGCACTCAACAGAGAAAACCGACCAGAGTGGATGATCATGAAAGTTGTCCCTGTGATTCCACCAGAATTGCGCCCGTTGGTGCCTTTAGATGGTGGTCGATTTGCCACATCTGACTTGAATGATTTATACCGTCGTGTGATCATTCGTAACAACCGTTTGAAGCGTTTGATGGAAATCAAAGCACCAGAAGTTATTTTGCGTAATGAAAAACGAATGCTACAAGAATCTGTAGATTCATTATTTGACAATACGCGCAAAGCTTCTGCAGTAAAAACAGACAGCAATCGTCCGCTAAAATCACTTTCTGATTCGTTAAAAGGAAAGCAAGGTCGTTTCCGTCAAAACTTATTAGGAAAACGTGTTGATTATTCTGCTCGTTCTGTCATTGTTGTTGGGCCAGAATTAAAGTTGTTTGAGTGTGGTTTGCCAAAAAATATGGCAGCTGAGTTATATAAGCCTTTTGTGATCCGCAAGCTGATCGAGCGAGGCATTGTCAAGACTGTAAAATCTGCTAAGAAAATTATTGACAAGAAGGAGCCAGTCGTTTGGGATATTTTAGAAAATGTGCTCAAAGGACATCCTGTATTATTGAACCGTGCCCCTACCTTGCACAGACTTGGTATTCAGGCATTTCAGCCAAAATTAATTGAAGGAAAAGCCATTCAATTACATCCATTGGTTTGTACCGCTTTTAACGCGGATTTTGATGGTGACCAAATGGCAGTACACTTGCCTCTAGGTCCTGAAGCCATTCTCGAATCTCAGCTGTTAATGTTGGCGTCGCATAATATTTTGAATCCTGCAAATGGTGCACCAGTAGCAGTTCCTTCTCAGGATATGGTACTTGGTTTATATTATATGACCAAATTGCGTAAATCAACACCAGAATTAAAAGTAGCTGGTGAAGGTTTGACTTTTTATTCTCCAGAGGAGGTGTTCATCGCTTATAACGAAGGACGCGCAGACTTGAATGCCGAGATTAAAGTACGCACATTAGATCTTGATGACTCCGGTGAATTGACCCAACAGATCCTCACCACGACAGTGGGCCGTGTGATCTTTAATCAGGCAGTTCCTAAGGCCGCAGGCTACATCAACGAGGTCTTGACCAAGAAGTCGCTCCGCGATATTATAGGGGGCATCTTGACGGTAACCTCGGTGCCTGAGACTGCTGCGTTTTTGGATGAAATCAAAACCCTAGGATATAAGTTTGCGTTTGAAGGAGGATTGTCTTTCAGTTTGGGAGATATCATTATTCCTGCAGAAAAGCAAAGCATGATTGATGCTGCCAACGGACAAGTGGACAATATCATCATGAATTACAACATGGGATTGATCACCAACAATGAGCGATACAATCAAGTTATTGACATATGGACGGCAACAAATGCCGAATTGACAGAGTTGTCGATGAAGCGCATTCGCGAAGACCAACAAGGTTTCAACTCTGTGTATATGATGCTTGATTCTGGTGCTCGTGGTTCTAAGGAACAAATCCGTCAGTTGACAGGAATGCGTGGTCTGATGGCCAAGCCAAAGAAGTCCAATTCTGGTGGAGGTGAAATTATTGAAAACCCGATTCTTTCTAACTTTAAAGAAGGACTTTCGATTTTAGAATACTTTATTTCGACTCACGGAGCCCGAAAGGGACTCGCGGATACGGCTTTGAAAACGGCTGATGCGGGTTACTTGACGCGACGTTTAGTAGACGTGTCTCAAGACGTCATCATTAATTCTGAAGACTGTGGCACGTTGCGTGGTATTGACGTACGTCCTTTGAAAAAGAATGAAGAAGTAGTAGAATCGTTGGCCGAAAGAATCAAAGGTAGAACATCTCTTAATGATGTTTATAACCCACTGACGTCAGAGTTATTTGTCGCTGCTGGTGGTCATATCACTGATGCGATCGCCAATAAAATTGAAGCGTCTCCAGTTGAATCTGTTGAGGTGCGTTCTGCTTTGACGTGTGAAGCTAAGAAAGGTATTTGTGCCCAGTGCTACGGTCGAAACCTCGCCACCAACAAAATGGTGCAGCGCGGAGAGGCTGTTGGTGTTGTAGCGGCTCAATCTATTGGTGAGCCAGGGACACAGTTGACCCTGAGAACCTTCCACGTTGGCGGTATTGCCGGTAACATTTCTGAAGAAAACAAGTTGACAGTAAAATTCGATGGTCGTGTTGATATCGAAGATTTAAAAACTGTTAAAGGTGAAGATAGCGAAGGAAATGCTATTGATATTGTCATCTCTAGAACCTCTGAAGCCAAATTAGTCGACGAAAAGTCAGGGATCACATTGAGTGTGAATAACATTCCTTATGGTTCTACACTGATGGTCAAGAATGGTCAGAAGGTAAAGAAAGGGGCTGTTGTTTGTCAATGGGATCCATACAACGGTGTCATCATCTCTGAGTTTGCAGGAAAAATGAAGTTTGAGAATATCGAACAGGGGGTAACCTTCCAAGTAGAAATTGATGAGCAAACAGGATTTCAAGAAAAAGTTATTTCTGAGTCACGTGACAAAAAGAAGATCCCAACCCTCCATATCTTGGATGGGAAAGGGAATGTAATCCGTTCTTATAACTTACCTGTTGGCGCGCACTTAATGGTCGATGATGCAGAAAAGATTAAAGTCGGTAAGATTCTGGTCAAGATTCCGAGAAAATCTGCTAAGTCTGGTGATATTACTGGTGGTTTACCTCGTGTAACAGAATTATTTGAAGCGCGTAATCCATCAAACCCAGCAGTAGTTAGTGAGATTGATGGTGTGGTGTCTTTTGGTAAAATTAAGCGTGGTAATCGCGAAATTATAGTTGAATCTAAAATTGGCGAACTCAAGCGTTACTTGGTCAAATTATCCAATCAAATTTTGGTTCAGGAAAACGACTATGTCCGCGCAGGAATGCCCCTTTCGGATGGTTCAATTACACCCGCAGACATCCTCAAGATTAAAGGCCCATCTGCAGTACAGCAGTATTTAGTGAACGAAGTCCAAGAGGTATATCGTCTTCAAGGTGTGAAGATCAACGACAAACATTTTGAAGTCGTGGTCCGTCAAATGATGCGTAAAGTACGTCTAGTTGATCCAGGGGATACAATGTTCTTAGAGGATCAATTGGCCCATACTTATGACTTTATTGAAGAAAATGATAAGATCTACGGCATGAAAGTCGTGACAAGTGCCGGTGATTCACAGGCATTGAAAGAAGGTCAGATCATATCTTCGCGTCAATTGCGCGATGAGAACTCATTGTTGCGCCGCGAAGATAAAGTACTGGTGGAGGCTCGTGATGCAGTTGCGGCTACGGCGACACCAATTCTTCAAGGAATTACAAGGGCATCCTTACAAACCAAGTCTTTCATTTCAGCAGCATCTTTCCAAGAAACAACCAAAGTTCTTAATGAGGCAGCGGTGAGTGGTAAAGTAGATGGACTTGAAGGTCTTAAAGAAAACGTGATCGTAGGGCATAGAATACCTGCAGGTACTGGTATGCGCCGCTATGATACGCTTATCGTGGGTTCCAAAGAAGAGCTCGAAGCGCTCTCAGAGCCGCAAGAGGAAGTTAATTATAACTAAATTCAATAGAACTTGCGCTCCATATCGGGGCGCAAGTTTTTTCATAACATCTCAATCATGTCAGAAGAAAAAAAACCTAAAGCCGGTCAAATCAACATAGAATTAGATGAATCCATCGCACAAGGGATCTATAGTAATTTGGCGATCATTAATCATAGCCAATCGGAATTCGTTCTGGACTTTATTTCTGTGATGCCTGGTGTTCCAAAAAGTAAAGTCAAATCAAGAATCGTCCTGACTCCGCAACATGCTAAGAGATTTCTCAAAGCCGTTCAGGATAACATACAACGATTTGAAGCCTCCAATGGCGAAATAAAGGATTACCACCAATCGCCGATGCCCATTAATTTTGGCCCAACAGGTGAGGCTTAAATTTATGGTTGAGGTGCTGCCTCAAATTCACTAACAGAGTGAAACAAAATACTAGGAAATTTCTGTTGAGTCATTTGTAAAGTGAACGAGGAGTCTGCAAAAAATACATCTCGCCCTGATTTATCTTTGGCTAAGAATTTTGCCTTAACCCGGCGAAACTCCTGATATTCTGCATTTTTTGGGTCTTTTGGTTCAATCCAACACGCTTTATAAACATTGAGACTTTCGTATGAGCATCGAGCGCTGTATTCGTGCTCCAGGCGGTATTGTATGACCTCAAATTGTAGTGCACCCACCGTACCGATAACTTTTCGGCCATTCAGGTCAAGGGTGAAGAGCTGGGCAACACCTTCGTCCATGAGCTGATCCACGCCTTTTTCGAGTTGTTTACTCTTCATGGGGTCGGCATTATTGATATATTTAAAATGTTCCGGTGAAAAGCTTGGAATGCCTTTATATTCCATTAGTTCCCCTTCAGTTAGGGTATCACCAATCTTAAAACTACCCGTATCGTGAAGTCCGACAATATCTCCTGGATAGCTGATATCGACGATTTCTTTTTTCTCTGCAAAAAAGGCATTAGGACTAGAGAACTTCATTTTCTTTTTTGAGCGGACATGCCAGTAGGCCTTGTTGCGTTCAAAGGTACCCGAAACAATTTTGACAAAGGCCAAGCGGTCGCGATGTTTGGGATCCATATTGGCATGGATCTTAAATACAAAACCTGAAAACTCTTTTTCCTGAGGCTTAACTATTCTTGTCGAACTTTCTTTTGGTTTGGGTTCTGGGGCAATTGAAATAAAGGCATCAAGTAGCTCACGCACCCCAAAATTATTCAGTGCTGATCCAAAAAAAACCGGATGCAGGGCGCTTTCCAAATAGGCTTCGCGCTCAAAATCGGGGTATACTTCTTGAACGAGCTGTAACTCTTCGCGCAATGTGGCTGCAGATTTTTGTCCGACAATATGATCTAAATCTTCAGAGGATAAGTCTTCAATTTCAATAGTTTCCTCAATATTTTTTCGGCTGTCTCCACTAAACAGGTTGATGTTGCGTTCCCAAAGATTATAGATGCCTTTGAAATCGTAGCCCATACCAATTGGGAAGGACAGCGGTGTGACTCGAAGCAATAGTTTTTGTTCTATTTCATCCAAAAGATCAAATGCGTCCTTTCCTTCTCGATCGAGTTTGTTGATGAATACAATGATGGGTATTTGTCTCATGCGACAAACTTCAACTAACTTTTCTGTTTGTTCTTCAACCCCTTTTGCGACATCAATGACCACAATGACACTGTCTACTGCGGTAAGTGTGCGGTAAGTATCTTCTGCAAAATCCTTGTGCCCTGGAGTATCTAGTATGTTTATTTTTAATTCCTTGTATTCAAAAGCCAATACAGAAGTGGCTACAGAAATCCCTCTCTGCCGCTCAATTTCCATAAAATCACTTGTCGCTCCCTTTTTAATTTTGTTGCTTTTTACAGCACCAGCCTCCTGTATGGCTCCGCCAAAAAGAAGGAGCTTTTCGGTCAGTGTGGTTTTACCGGCATCGGGATGTGAGATGATGCCGAAGGTCTTTCTACGATGAATTTCACGTACTAATGACATGTTCAATTTTTAGCAAAGATACCACTTGCGTGGCCAGTCCCAAAAATTAATTATGTGTCGGTACTGTTTATTTTCATTCTTACAATATGACATCTATAGGTGTCATGTTATCAATTAATTACGATTTTTCGGATGTCATAATACTTACAAAAGCAAATAAGACAATCTCAATATGTGCTGATGGTCGGAAATTATTGGTCGGATATCGAAAATATTCAACTTAAATTATTGATTTGCGCAAAATGAGGTTTCTTTACATTGTTATTTAATAGTATCGTGGAGCATTTTAAATTATTGCCTGCAAAATCTTTTAAAGAACAAACTCAAAATGACCGGACTAAGCCCCAATAGATAAGGTCGTGAATATTGCATTCCTGCGACCTGTTTCACCATTTTCTGTGGCTTTAATGTGCGGTTAGTTTTTGATCAATCAAAAATTTGACAAATGGTATTGAATAAATTTTTTCTCGCTGTGATGACGGTTTTTGCCCTTAACGCGCAACAGCTTATTGCCCAAGATTGTAACCCTGAAGTAAGCGTGCTCCACAACCGCAATAGGCGTTCCATAACCAATACAAATGGAACCAATTTTACTTTGGTTGTCTCCAATAATACTATTTTGGAACAAACTTATACCTTAAGTGCAGTGCCCAACTCTGCCGACTGTTATGATGGTCGTGGGGGTGCTACCTCACAAAGAAACGCTAATAATATTTCGCTTTTATTTTCCGTCGAAGGTTTGCGTCTGAGTCAAGTCGTTGTTGCGCCTCGGAGCGAATTGACCGTTATGGTCTCGGTAGAAGCATCAAATCGACTAACCATAAATGATTGGACCTGTTTTCTGATCAAGGCCACTGGTGTGACTTGCCGTGCTGTTGATGATGGACAATTGATCATGGTCTATTCAGGATCTGATGATGAAGGATAATGGATTCGGTTTCGTTGATGTACTGCATGACTGACAAAATAAAGAACTGGTTTTGTGATTGAAAAGCGAAGTCAGAGATTAAAATAACAATACAACCAATGAAGAAACTTTACATTTTTGACATCTTAAGAAATCACCAAAGCTTAAGGACGTTGATGCTCATGGCTATGGTCATGTGCAGTAGTTTTTTGTCTGCCCAAGGCATAGAGTTGACCAAATCTATAAGTTCAAGCACTTTAAATTGCTTAGAGTACGATGTTTCCTTGACGGTTCAAGGAGAATCTGTGACGGGAACTGATGTGCCTGTCGAAGTGATCTTGGTGATTGATCGCTCTGGAAGTATGGCGTATAATATTCCTGGTGATAGTAATGAATCTATTGATTATGCCAAGGATGCCGCTATAGAATTAGTGAACTATGTTTTCGAACCTGCCAATAATATCTTAGGATTAAACAAGGTTGGAATAGTTTCTTATGGCAACAGTGGTCGCGTTGATTATGCGCTGAGTCCTGTTTCAGAGCAACAAGATATCATTGATGAGATAAATAGTTTGGTAGCCTATGGCTATACCAATATTGCTGATGCGATGAATATGGCTAGGGAACATCTTTCGAATTATGGTAATTTCGATTGTGCGACTTCTAGAAATATTATTTTGCTCTCCGATGGTGTGCCAACGCGCTCACTAAACTCAGGAAGATGTTCCATTAGTGCACCTGCACCGCCTTATCCGCAAAATAGTAATGTCTGCATGGAGCAAGCAATTGAGCAGGGTTTAGCAGCACAGTTGATCACTCAAAATGGCGAAAACTTTACACAAAGTATTTTTTCTATTGGTCTCTTTGGTGCGATTGATGGAGATGACGAAGCTGCAGCAAATTATGTTTTGAATAATATTCAAAATTCAGGGCTCTTTACCACCGAATCTGCTGTAGATCTTTCCGATATCTATGAAGATATATATGGAGAGTTTTTATTTTGGGCTGCCCGAAATGGGGTGGTCACTGATGTGCTCGATGGATCATTTGAGCTTGTTCCAGGCAGTATCACAAACGGGAATGCATCTTATGATTCTGCCAGTAATACAATGACTTGGCAGGCTGGAAACTTGACATCAACGCCTCGAACCCTTAACTATTCAATAAGGCCAACTAGCGGGAGTGTTTGTGGTGATCAAAATACAGGTGCCACACTTTTGACTTATACTGATTCAGCTTGCTCGACTCAGACCGCATCATTTGATCCTGTTCAAGTTTGTGTGCCTTGTCCCGAGCTTTCAAACCCTGATTTGAATCAAGAAAATTGTGCTTGGGCTGTTAATTACGCGGCAACTTTTGATGCAGTGGGCTGTAGTGCTGAGGCTGTGTCTTTTGACTGGGATTTTTATTTGAATAATGTACTTGTTGGGAGTATCAGTGATACAGATTTAAGTGGTTTAGAAGGTTCTTTCATTTACACAGGTAGTGCTTCATTTTCGGGTGATTTCAAGGCAGTATTGTCTTACAATGGAACTTATAGCAATAGCTGTGCTTTTCCTGAGGTGGTGACCGAATCTACGATAACTGTGGTGCCTACACTTTACCCAAATGCACCGGAATTGATTGCGGACATCAATGAGTGTGTGTCAGACCCCATTCAAATATTGGATGCAAATGATGCAATCGTTATCGAAAGCGGGACAACAATAAGTTGGTATGATGCATCTTCGGGTGGTAATGCTGTTGTAGATCCGACTTTGAATGCTCTTGGTAGTGTGACTTATTATGCTCAAGCTGACGCTGCGTTGGGTTGTTCTTCACTTTCAAGGACCGCTGTAGTTCTGACTCTAGTTGATGCCCCAGTTGCTGTTATTACCAACACCACCGGCGAGACCGTATTAACGTGTTCAGTTACCGAGATTAGTTTAACGGCTAGTGGCGGGGAGTCTTATGAGTG
>JGI26081J50195_1000008_pt1 | contig 77210 bp, 58 predicted proteins | sample SaaInl74LU_5_DNA_FD_50195 | JGI IMG/M metagenome (IMG submission 50195) | reverse complement strand
AACGATCCGAGTCATTGGTTTGCTGCGAGTTGGGGCAAAGGGGTGTTAGAATTTCGCAATGATGAACTTATTCAAACCTGGAATCATACGAATTCAAGCCTGAAAACGGCCTCAGGCTCTGGGCCAAACGACGTGCGAACGGGGGGGCTCTGCTGGGGACAGGATGGGGCACTCTGGGTCAGCAACGCCCTTTCAACCCTCCCCTTGCATCGATTTGACCCACAAACAGACCAATGGACGGGGTTTCCCGCGGGAAGCTTTAATGGGGAATCGGTCAAAAATCTGCTTCAAGACGAAGAGGGAATTTTTTGGATGCAGTCCCGAACTGAAGGGTGGATGGCCATCGAAGTGCAAGGGAGCAATACTGCCACGCGTCGACTTACACGGGGGCCTGGGAGTGGGAATCTTCCAACGGCCACGGTGCCTGCAGCGCTTTTCGACCTAGATGGTGAGTTATGGTTAGGCACGGCGGACGGCTTGATGGTCTGCTTTTCACCGTACAATGCCTTCAACGGAAAGAGTATTGATGCGCAATATTTACTTGTGGCAGAAAATGGCATCAACCAGCGGGTACTGAATGGACAGAATATTTTGTCCATGGCGCTCGATGGTGCGAATCGAAAGTGGATTGGAACCGCCGATGCGGGCGCGTTCCTCCTCTCTCCTGACGGCCTGGAGACGATTTATCACTTCACGGCAGAAAACAGCCCACTATTGAGTAACCGAGTGCAGTCATTGTACGTGGACCCTTCCTCTGGGGAGGTTTTTATTGGGAGCAATCGAGGGTTGCTCTCGTTTCGCGCCACAGCCACTCAAACGGCACCCAACTTGAATGGAATCGAAGTGTTCCCAAACCCAGTCAAACCGGACTATGCGGGCCCCATCTCCGTCCGTGGATTGGTCCCTGAATCCTACGTCAAAGTCACAGACCAAAATGGTCGGTTGCTTTATGAAGGCTATGCCACTGGAGGACAATTCACCTGGGACGGCTATAGCTTGGAAGGGATATTGGCTCCATCAGGGATCTACCTCTTTTGGATTACAGACCCCTTGGGGGCGCAAACCGCGGTAGTTCAAGGCGTGATCATTCGCCCATGAGCACCCATGCCGTGGACGCCCTTATGTTGGGAAAAATCGCCTATGGCGACAAAGCCTACATCCTAAAACTTTGGACCCGTCCCTTTGGTATCCAGTCCTATATGGTGCATAGTATTCGCAGTGCTCGCACGGGGTTGCGGCCGGCTCTTTTGCTGCCCATGACCAGCTTAGAGGCAATGGTAAGTCACCGCGACAAAGGGCAATTAGAGAAAATAGCGGAAGTCCGCGCCGCACCCGTATGGAACCGAATTCAATCCGACCCGGTGGGCCAGACCTTGTGTCTTTTTGCGGCTGAAGTCTTGCTCAAAACCCTGAAAACAGGAGACAGCACCCAAGATTTTTATGATGATGTTCTGGACATGCTGACGCGTTGGGATCAAGCCGAAGCTTCTTGGGCCATGGCTGCGGTGGAATTGCTTGCGCTCGTAGCACACCACTTGGGCTTTGCCCTAGACCCCGAAAACTATGTGCAAGGCTGGGCATTTGATCTGCGCGAAGGGCAGTGCGCTCCGACGCCCATACTTCATTCGGAAGCCCTTTCCCCAGAGGCCACAGGGGCTTTGATGGATTGGTTTGCCAACTCAGAAAAGATTCCGACCAAAGTCTTGCGTCAAGAATTGATGGATGGCTTGTTGCAGGGGCTGCGTTGGCATCACGCCGGGATGGGGGAAATTCACAGCCTAGACATCTTGCGAGGGCTGGGACGCTAAGGGACGTACTTAACGCAAACGAAGCGAGCGGAGCGAGCTTTCCAGCTCCATCATCACCTTCCTCTTTTTCATACTTGGCGCATAGACCAAATAACACATATTGACAATCCGGTCGTGGGGTTCATCGATGTAGGAATAAGTGACAAAGGGACCGCCCCCAAAGCCCCCTTCCGTGCGAAATTGACCCCGAGAGAGGTACACAAAACCGCCCCCGATTTCTTCATAGGATTGTACCACGGGAATACGGGGTTCGATGGCGAGATGGCTCCCGTCTTGGCTGCCTTCGAAGTAGCGTACGAGCAAATCGTTTTGGGCTTCCAAAATGGACTGACTGGGGTCTGATTCGCCATCCCAGGCCTGCTCCCAAGCCAAGAGATATTGAATGCTTTTTCTCGTGTCCTCCCGAAGAATGGCGAGGCCAGGCTTGGATAGCGTGGTTTTAAACCCTTTTGAAAAAACAAATTTTTGGATGCCCAGATTGGCCAAAGAGGCAGGAATCGTGGCACTTTGACTGGATTGGATTCGCCGGGCGAGCACCTGGGCGTCATGGGCGTCAAAACGCTGGATGACTTCGGGGAGACTCGCTTGCACGCGACGCTTGAGTGCCTCTCGGTTGGGGGCAATGATAGCAACTACAAGTTGTGGTTCCGCCCAGAGATTTTCCAAAACCAAAGTGGCACTCGAATCTGGGATGATGGCTAAGGTGAGAATACTTTTTGAGCGCTTCGTCAGCCGGGAAACGGCATTTTGGTCAATTCGCGAAAGGTCGAAGTGGGCTTCCGCCATAGGCAAACCATCCATAGGTTTGGCCAACTGGTCCAAGAGGAGAATTCCCAAGTCGTCTTCCCACAACGCGCGGTCACAAAAAATGGTCAACTCATTATGTGTGCCGTTGCTGCTGGGAAGGCTGTGTTTTCGCGCGGCGCTAAGGGCTTCGGCCGATGCGGGGTCCTCCTGGCAAGAAGCATATCCGAGGGCCATAAGAGCGGCCAAAACCAGGCCGAATCTCATCCGCGCACTTTTAGTTTTTGCCCAATCCGAATGGTAGTGCCCCGAAGGCCGTTCCAGCGTTGCAGATCAGAAACGCGCACCCCGTACTTTTTAGCAATGGCCCCGAGGGTATCTCCGGACCGGACCGTATGAATACGAGCGCTAGAGCCAGATCCAGAGGCCACTTGAGTTGGTGGAGGAAGCGGGGCTTTTTTCAGGCGGAATGCGGTAGTGGCATAGAGCGTGTCCGAAAAGGCGATATACGCCGGGATGGCATTTTTAGGAATGACAAAACTGTATGTTTTTCCTTCCTTGGGCCCGGGGACATGCTGCAGTTTATACTGAGGATTGAGTAGCGTGATCAAGGTGCTGTCGATGGAGAGCACTTGAGCAACATCATACAAACCGACCGCGGCGGTCGCATGGATGGTATCCACATCAAAAAAGGTCGTCGGGGGCATTTCGGCCTTGACGCCATGGAGGCCTGCGTAGTTCATCGCATACACGGCACCAATAAAGGCAGGCACATAATTTCGGGTTTCTCTTGGCAGGTAGGGGCGAATTTCCCAGTACGTCGTCTTTCCGCCAGAATAACGGATCGCCTTGGAAACATTGCCAGGCCCTGCATTGTAGGCGGCTAAGGCAAGCTCCCACGAGCCGAACATATCGTACATCTTTTTCAGATAGCGGCAGGCCGCATCGGTGGACTTGTATGGATCCATGCGCTCATCGACATAGGAGCTGATTTCTAAGCCTTGCAGTTTCCCCGTGGCATACATGAATTGCCAAAGTCCCTTGGCCCCTACAGGGCTGGTCGCAGAAGGGTTCATGGCGCTTTCGATGATGGGCAAGTACTTGAGCTCCATGGGCATGTTGTAGCGGTCCAAGGCGGATTCAAAAATCGGGAAGTAATAGGTAGACCGCCCGATCACTCGACTCAAAAATTCCTTGCGCCGTCCCAAATAGAATTGAATCGAATTCTTCACATCAGGCGTGAAACGAAGGTCCATGGGTGACCGCTGATCCAGGGTCGCCAGTCGCTGAGCCACAACGGCATCGCTTACGCCCAAAATGTCCGAAGTCGCACTGTCATTCCCTTTGATGGCATGATGAACAAATGTTTGCTCTGCCCGGCTATTGAGCCAGCGCGCATACAGCGAATCTGCTTTGTTTGCCAAGGGGAATTTGGGGACCAAACTATCCCCACTATGCCCAAAAAGGGACAGGGTGAAGGTCAGGGCCAAAAAAAGGAAGAAACGTGGCATTACAGGCGGTCTAAAATATGAGCGGCCTGAAACAATTTGGGTTCGTCAAATGGCCCGGCCATAATTTGTATACCAAAAGGCAGGCCATTTGAATGTGGTCCAGCAGGGATACTGACCGCAGGGATGCCTGCAATCGGTGCTTGGACGGTAAAAATGTCTTCTAAATAGAGAACCGTCGGATCCGTGTATTCTTGACCCAATGGGAAGGCCGTGTGCGGGGTAGTCGGTCCAATCAAGGCATCTACTTGTTGTAAAGCCTCAAGGGTCGCGTCGCGCACTACGCGGCGGGCTTTTTGGGCTTTGCCATAGAAGGCATCAAAATAACCGGCACTGAGAACAAATGTCCCTAGCAAGATGCGCCGCTGAACCTCTTCTCCAAATCCTTCGGAGCGCGACTTCTTGTACAAAGATTCCAGGTCGCTAGCGTTTTCGCTGCGATGGCCAACATGCACACCATCATAGCGGGCNAGGTTAGAACTCGCCTCAGCGGTGGTCAAGATGTAGTAAATCGGAACGAGGGCGTCCAAATAAGGGAAGTCCATGGCTTCGACTCGATGGCCGGCCGCTTCTAATTTTTGAACTTGAGCAAAGAAGTAATCGCGAATTTCTGGGTCCAAGGCAGGGTTGTCCAAAACCTCCTTGTAATAGGCAAAAGAGAAAGGGCGGTCTGCCTGAGCAAGCGCCATCGAAGGAACCGCGCGGTCAGAGCACGTGGTGTCGTATGCATCGGCCCCTGAAATAACTTCTGTGATTTTGGCTAAATCATCTAAACATTTGGCAAATGGCCCGACCTGATCAAATGACGAGGCATAGGCAATCACGCCATGACGAGAAACGCGGCCGTAGGTGGGCTTTACGCCATAAGTGCCCGTAAATGCTGCAGGCTGACGGATAGAACCTCCGGTATCCGAGCCTAAAGCAGCATGGCAAATGCCTGCAGCGACGGCTGATGCAGAGCCTCCCGAAGAGCCTCCCGGGGTCAATGACGGGTCTAATGGGTTTTTGACTGGGCCATAGGCCGAAGTCTCATTGGACGACCCCATGGCAAATTCATCGCATCCCGTCCGGCCTAGAATGATGGCATCGGCGTCGATTAATTTCTGAACTACCGTCGCGGTAAACTGAGATTCAAAGTCACGAAGCATGTTCGAGCTGGCACTGACCCCATGGCCTTTGAAGCACAGATTGTCCTTGAGTGCCATGATGACCCCAGCGAGGGGACCAGCCGTTTGACTTTGTATTTTTTGATCCACAGCAAGCGCTTGCGCACGCGCTGTTTCTGGGAAAAGTTCAATAAAAATATTGAGATCCGATTTTTCTTCGGCGCGCACTAAAGAGGCCTCTACCAATTTGGCACAGGTGGTCTCCCCGGCATAAAGAGCCGAGTGCAGGGATTCAATGGAAGGGTAGGTCACTCTTTGTCCTTAGACTCTTGGTCTTCGTCTTCCTTCATGGCCTTCTTAAACTCCTTGACGCCACCGCCCAAGCCCTTCATGAGCTCAGGAATTTTGCGGCCTCCAAAAAGCAAGAGAACCAATGCCACGATCAAAACGATCTGCCAAGGGCCAACCATGCCCAAAAAAATGCTTAATGCCATGTTCTTGCGATTAGTGGGAGTAAAAGTACAAAGCCCCGACTCGCTATTTGAGTTTTTCGGCCAACTCGCGCACCACTTTTTTCGCCGACTTGCCTTCGTACAAGATTTTATAGACCGCAGAAGCAATGGGCATGCGGACTTCTTTGGTTTTCTTCACGTCGCGAATCAACTTGGCCGCATAGTAGCCCTCAGCGACCATGCTCATTTCCAACATCGCGCTTCGCACGGTGTATCCTTTTCCGATGAGATTTCCGAGGGTGCGATTTCGGGAAAAAGGAGAATACATGGTGACGAAAAGGTCTCCGGAGTAGGCCGTTTTCGAAATATCCCGCTTCATCGGCTCGACCGCCTTGATAAAGCGCTTCATCTCCACCAGGGCATTGCTTACCAAGACCGCCTGAAAATTATCTCCATAGCCTAAACCATGGCAGATGCCGGCGGCGATGGCATATATGTTTTTGAGTACCGAAGCGTACTCCGTGCCGTAGATGTCATCGGTACAGTTCGTTTGGATGGCAGGACCGCTTACTTTTTTAGCCATGACGCGAGCTAACTGCTCATTTTGCGAGGCAATCGTCAAATAGGAAAGGCGCTCGAGAGCTACTTCTTCCGCATGACAGGGTCCTAAGATGGCGCCAAACTGATCATAGGTCAGGCCAAATTGGTCGTGTAAAAATTCTCCTACAATCTGATGGGTTTGAGGGACAATGCCTTTGACGGCAGAGAAGACATTTTTACTTGGAAGGATATCCCGGATGGGCTCAATGGCTTCTGCTAAAAAGGCTGATGGGATAGCTATAACCAGGATGTCAGCTTCTTGAGCGACTGCGCGGATGTCGCTATCCATGTCTAGCTTTTCCACATCCAATTCTACCTCGGAAAGGTATTTGGGATTGTGGTGATGAATTTGCACATGTAAGATCGCTTCGTCATTGCGAACCCACCAGCCTACGCGGTCATTATTTTGGGATAAAATCTTGACTAAGGCCGTAGCCCAAGAGCCAGATCCCAGTACCGCAATCGAAGGATTTTTCCCCATTATTGGACGCGTTCGCTTCGTTTCGCTATGTCAACAAAGGACATGCGTGGATATTTTTCTGCGCGGTGAATAATCTCGAGGGCCGCCTCGGTCACCTTCACGAGTCCATCCATATCAATTTTGTCTAAGTCGTCCGTTGGTCCGTGATAGTCCTCATGCAAACCCGTATGAAGCATGATGGCAGGGACACCGGCTCGGACAAAACTTGCGTGGTCTGAACGCGGAAAAAGGGCGGGGATGTTTTCAATTCCAAATTGATCACAAGGCATATCGCGAAGAATGCTGGCCCACTCGTCTGCGGAGCTCGTGGCGTAAATCATGAGACTGTCTGCGCGATTCAAACGGCCCACCATATCAATGTTGAGCATGTAAGCAAAGTCATGAACAGGCACAGGGCTGTTCTCTACGAAGAACTTGGATCCTAAAAGGCCATCCTCTTCCGCTGAAAAAGCGATGAACAAAATATTGCGCCCTTGCACCTCGGGGTGTTGAGAGGCCTGGCGAGCGAGTTCAAGCAAAACCGCCGTTCCACTGGCATTGTCATCGGCACCATTGTGCACTTGACCCGCGGCGTCTGGATCGCGAGACCCCCATTTTCCGAGCCCAACATGGTCATAATGGGCCCCAATAACCATGGTTGTAGGTTGGCCGAAATCCATAAAGCCTGCCACATTGTAGGCTTCGGCACCGCGCTCCTGAATGGTGATTTTGAACCCTAAGTCCGGCCGATTTCGACGCAACTTGCGCACCCACTTTTTGCCACTCACCAATGCGATGGGAAGCCCAAGGTCGCGCTGACGTCGAATCATCATTTGTGTGATGCCTTTCTTGTTTTTGCGGTCGAGCAGGATGATGCCTTTGGCGCCTGCTTCTTTGGCATGTTGAATGCGGGTGGCCAAATCGGTTTTTTCGCCGGCATACTTCTTTTTATCCCGAGGGCTTAGTTCCCAGTCCATGGTCACAATGTGCCCCAAGAGCTCCTGATTCGTGTAGTTTTTTGAGCGAATGCCGGCTTTGATATAGACGGAACTCCCCTCGAGTGCATTGGTTTGGCTGTAGGGGAGGACCACAAAAGCGGGGGCTGCGTCTTGGCCTGTGTTTACGAAGAGGCTGTCCTTTCCAATCCGAATCCAGTTGCCCCATCGGGGGAGTTCCGCGGGGCGCGGAGCATTGAACTGTTGGGTATACCCCCCGGGGAAGAACGGACGGAGTCCAGATTCTTGAAAATTGCGAATGATATATGCCACGGCTTCCGAAGCCCCTTGAGTTCCTGGGAGACGGCCTTCGAGATCATCGGAGGCGAGGTATTCCATATCCCTTTTTAGGTGCTCGCGCGTTTCGGCAGAAAGGGTTCCACATTTAAACGTTTGGCCCGCGAGTTGGACCGAAAAGAGTAGAGTAAAGGCGAGAATTAAGCGTTTCATACGCGGGTAGAAGTTGGTTAGCGGTGGCTCCCCCAGTTAAGTGGCTGTCGAGAACTCCAATAGAGGAGCACAACGCCGACGGAGACGCATGCGTCGGCCAAGTTAAAGATGGGCCGGAAAAAGATAAAGTATTCTCCCCCCCAGAATGGAATCCACTCAGGCAATATGCCTTCGAATAGGGGGAAGTAGAACATGTCTACCACATTGCCCAAGAGCATGGGCGCATAGCCGCTGCCCCATTGAGCCACCCCGGTGTACATCATCCAATCGCCATATTCGGCCTGAAAAACTAAGCCGCGGTCAAACAGTAGCCCATAAAAAAGGCTGTCCAGTACATTGCCAAATGCTCCAGCGAGCACCACGCCAAAAGAAATTAATACGAAGGTTTTCGCCCCTCCTTTGGCCAGCCGATGCATGTACCATAGAATCCCTCCGATTGCCAAAATTCGGAAGCTAGAAAGGGCATATTTGCCCGCTTTCCCCCCCCATTCCATGCCAAATGCCATCCCTGGATTTTCGACAAAATGGAGCTGAAACCAAGAAGTGATTGACACGCTTTCCCCGAGGGCAAAAGAAGTCTTTACCCACAGCTTCAACCACTGGTCTAAAAGGACTAAAATGGCGGCAATAACAAAAGGCCAGGTAAGGGAGGATTTCACCGCTGCTTCAACTTGGCTTCCATGCTCATCGTGGCGTGTGGAACCAATTTGAGGCGCTCTTTTTCAATGCGATTACCGGTGACGCGGCACATGCCGTAGGTTTTGTTTTCGATGCGAACAATGGCCGCACGCAAGTCGCGAAGGAACTTCTCCTGACGGGCTGCCAATTGGGCATTTGCTTCTTTGCTCATGGTCTCTGAACCTTCTTCAAAACTTTTGAAAATAGGGGACGTGTCTTCCGTGCCGTTATCCATGTTATTGGTAAACTGCTCACGGAGGATACGGAGATCCTCTTCGGCTTTTTCAATTTTGCCTTGAATCAAAATGCGGAACTCCTCGAGCTCGGCATCGCTGTAGCGTTCGGTCTTGTTTTCCATGATTCTTACGAGTAAAGAGGGCCGAATATACGCATTAGGAATATTAACAGCCGGTTATCAACCGTTAAATATCAGGTCTTTTGAAGCCAAAATTCCACCGGATGGCCTTCCAAGTCGCTTTCCATGCGGTGTGCACCCGCTGGAGCAGGGCTAAAGTTCACAGTATCAGCAAGAACTTCAGAACAAACATAGGCCTCATGGGCGGCAATGGCCGCGACGGCTTCGGAACTGCCACCAGCCCAAAGTTGGATGCGATCCGTGATGTCTAAACCACTCTCCTTGCGCAAGCCTTGGATGCGATTAACGGCTTCACGCGCTAAGCCTTCTTGAATCAGTTCAGCGCTCAGGCTGAGATCCACCGCGAGCGTAGTGCCACGTTCAGAGGCAACGGCCATTCCTGGAATGTCGTCGGTCTGCACTTCAACATCCTCTAGGGTGATGATAAAATCACCACTTGCCAAAGAGAGGGTCCAGGCGCCTTGACTTTCCAATGAACCCAAGGCCTCGGGCTGAAGCGCAGCGATGGCAGCAGCTACCTCCTTCATTTGGGGTCCCGCTTTTGGACCGAGGGATTTGAAATTTGCTTTAGCGCGCTTGACAAAGACCCCGGAGGCTTCATCTACCAACTCAATATGCTTGGCATTTACTTCGGCGAGGACGAGGCCTTCGATGGCGCGAACGTCTTCAGCTTGAGCGCCGTGCAGGATGGGGACTAAGACTCGGGCGATGGGCTGACGAACACGGATTTTTTCTTTTTTCCTAACACTGAGCACGAGGGAGCTAAGGCGCTGGGCCAAGGCCATCCGACGTTCTAAATCTGGATCAATCGCACTTGGATTCGACGTCGGGAAGTCCGAGGTATGCACAGAGAAGGCCGAGGGATGAAGATCGCGGTAGAGCTGTTCCGCATAAAAAGGAGCGACGGGCGCCATGAGCCGTGCGATCGTATCCAAGCATTCGTGTAACGTTTGATAGGCCGCCAGCTTGTCATCGCCCATTTCGCCTTTCCAGAATCTGCGGCGACACAGGCGCACGTACCAATTGGAAAGTTCGTCTTGGACAAAGTCACTTATTGGACGGAATGCGCGCGTGGGTTCAAAATCATCCAACGACGTTGTGACTTCCGTGATCAGGCTGTGGAGTTTAGATAAAATCCAACGATCAATTTCGGGTCGTTCAGACAAGGGAATGCGCACCTCTTTGGCATCAAAGCCATCTACGTTCGCATACAGGGAGAAGAAGCCGTAGGTGTTGTGCAAAGTTCCAAAGAACTTCCGTTGAACTTCCTGAACCCCGGCAAAGTCAAATTTCAAGTTGTCCCATGGCTGTGCGTTCGTCAACATGTACCACCGCAAGGCATCTGAACCATACTCCTCCATGGCTTTGAATGGATCCACGGCATTGCCCAATCGCTTGGACATTTTTTGGCCATTCTTGTCGAGAACCAAGCCATTGGAGATGACCGCTTTGTACGCAACATGATCAAAAACCAACCCAGCAATTGCATGCAGCGTGAAGAACCAACCCCGCGTTTGATCTACTCCTTCCGCGATAAAATCCGCGGGAAAGGCCTTGTTTTGGTCAATCGCCTCTTTGTTTTCAAAAGGATAATGGACCTGAGCATATGGCATGGCTCCAGAATCGAACCAAACATCAATTAGATCCAACTCGCGGTGCATGGCGACCCCTTTGGAGGAGCTTAGCACCCATCCGTCTACATGAGGACGGTGCAAATCTACCTGGGCATAGTTGGCTTCAGAAAAATCACCGGGCACAAAGTGGGCCAAGGGGTTGGAGGCCATGTGGCCATCAGCAACGGAACGGTCTAATTCTTTTTTCAGCGTTTCAATGGAATCAATGATGATCTCTTCACTGCCATCTTCTGTGCGCCAAATAGGAAGGGGGATTCCCCAATAGCGACTGCGGCTCAGATTCCAATCGTTTAAATTTTCTAGCCAATTTCCAAATCGACCGGTGCCTGTACTAGCCGGCTTCCACTGGATTTCGTGGTTGAGGGCCTGAAGACGCTCTTTAACCGCGGTTGTTCGGATAAACCAGCTATCCATGGGATAGTACAGTACAGGTTTGTCTGTACGCCAGCAATGCGGGTAACTGTGCGAATATTTCTGGACCTTGAAGGCCTTGCCCTGTTGCTTAAGCTGAATGCCGATTTGCTCATCAACACTGAGTTCTGGGCGCTCCTCTTCGGGGTAATATTCAATTTTAACATATTGGCCGGCCAAGTCTCCCATCTGGGATACAAATCGACCCTGAAGGTCAACCAAGGGCACGGGATTTCCATGTTCATCCAAAACCAAAAGGGGTGGAACTCCGGCAGCGGCGGCTACTCGAGCATCATCTGCGCCAAAGGTGGGGGCGGTATGTACGATGCCCGTTCCATCCTCCGTGGTCACGAAGTCTCCTGGAATGACTCGGAATGCTTGATCTGCATGTTCAAACGGCTGCGCGTAGGGCAAGAGTTGTGCATAGCGCAATCCAACAAGTTCGGTACCCAAGAAGGTTTTTTGCAGCGACCAAGGCAGCACCTTGCCTTCAGGAGGGCCGTCAACACCGGCATCTTCCTCACGGAAGTACTTCGATATCAAGGCCTCCGCCAAGATGACCAACTGCTTTTCCTTGGTGTAGGGATTGAATGTGTCGACGAGAGCGTACGAAATTTTCGGGCCTACGGTCAAGGCCGTATTGGAAGGCAAAGTCCATGGGGTAGTCGTCCAAGCCATGAAATGGACGGGCGCTGGGCCAAAAAGAGCTTCGGACTGCGCACTTGCTTGGACAGCAAATAAAGCGGTCGCCGAAACATCCATCACATCGCGATAGCACCCAGGTTGATTGAGCTCATGGGAGCTGAGACCTGTGCCCGCTTTTGGAGAGTAAGGCTGAATGGTATAGCCCTTATAAAGCAACCCTTTCTGATGAATCTGAGCCAAGAGCCACCAGACCGTTTCCATGTATTTGGAGGTATAGGTAACATAGGGTTGGTCCATATCCACCCAATAGCCCATTTGCTTGGTGAGATTGTTCCAAATGTCCGTGTAGCGCATGACCGCCTCTCGACAGGCGGCATTGTACTCCTCGACGGTGATACTCTTTCCGATATCCTCTTTGGTAATCCCTAATTCCTTTTCGACTCCTAGTTCTACGGGAAGTCCATGGGTATCCCAGCCGGCACGACGGTCTACTTTGAATCCCTGTTGTGTTTTGTATCGGCAAAAAAGATCCTTCAATGCCCGGGCCATGACGTGGTGAATCCCTGGCAAGCCATTCGCGGATGGGGGGCCTTCATAGAATACGAATTCAGGACCATCTTGTCGGATAGACTTCGCAAAGACGTCCTGAGCCTCCCAATAGGAAAGCACTTCTTTTTGAATTTGTGGGAGATGGAGCGAACCGCGCTCCGGGTAAGTCTGGCTCATAGGGCCGCAATACACTTCAGTTCAACAGCAATCGGTGTGGGAAGGGAAAGGACTTCCACCGTGGTTCGGCAAGGCTTTGGGTCCACGCCTTCAAAATAGTCAGCATACAATCGATTGAATAGCGCAAAATCGCGTTTCATATCGGTTAAGTATACCGTGATATCTACCAGTTGATCCCAATGAGCACCTGCTTCATTTAGGATGGTTTTTACATTGGCCATGACCGAATGCACCTGCATCTCAAAGTCGTAATCGATGACCGCGCCGGAAGCGTCAAGGATCAATCCAGGAACCGAAGCGCTACTTGTATCGCTTTTTGGTTTGCGTGGGCCAACGCCAGAGAGGAATAAGAGGTTCCCCACCTTACGCGTCATGGGATAGGCGCCAACGGGCTGCGGGGCGTTCGAAGAGAGGGCAGATGAAGAGTCGCTCATAGCGGGACAAAAGTACCCTATTTGGCCTACATAGCCTGCTTTTGAGCAGGAATTCGCCGTAGAACGCGATAGCAAAAGAAGAGGAGCAAAGGGAGAAATCGGAACGAAACCTTTAGAAATAGAAAACGCCGCATTTTCAGCGGCGTCTCACAACCCTTGATGAATCCGTTCGTTTTCGAAAGATTCATTGCAAACATAGCAATAATTTCGACTTAGTGTACACTTTACCATAAGATTTTTTTGCACCTTTGTATTCAGCAAATGGCAAGGTGCTTCCTCCAATCTGGAGGCGAGAATCAGATTTCTGAGCCTTTTCTAGATTCTCGATGGGCACCCTTGCTTGCAGGCCCTGAGCCTCATTCCAAATCACACGTACCCGGAAAATTCCGGTTTTTTGCCGAGGAAGGCCAAATACGTTTTTGGTACGGGGTAGAGGGGCTGTCAAGCGCCCCAATGATGCGCTTGGAGGTCCAAATTCCCCCCAGATAATACCACACCAATCCGTTGGTTATGGAACACCTCTGGATGCTTGAGGACTGCGGCAAAAGGAGGAGAACAATTCGTCTCTACAATGATTTTAAGCCGTTCGGCCAAAAGGAGTTGGCCGTGGAGTATTTCAGGATCCGTTACGGTGTGGATGGCGGTCACGTGCGCTTTGATCACCGGGAAATTGATGGCCCCCAGCTCCGTGCGCATACCGTCGGCGACAGTTTGGGGATTTTCGTTGTGCTCAATCTGGCCCGAAGCCAAACTGCGGAATGCATCATCAGCCCCGGTCGGCTCCCCCGCAAAGACGCGCACAGCCGATCCGTGTAAACGATTCCAAACGTGTACAGCGAAGGCGGTACCCGCCAGTAATCCGCCACCGCCGACGGGGACCCCCACCCAATCCAAGGAATGGCCTTGCTTGGCACAATCCTCGAGTAGCTCCCAGGCGGCCGAGCCTTGGCCCACAATCACGGGCGCTTGATTCGATGGGTGGATTTCGATCGCACCCGTTTCGCGTTGAATGGCTTGCACCGCCTCAATACGTGCGGCCAGAGTCGGGGTACATTCTACGATGCGCGCACCGGTCAAAGCCACCGCGCGCTTCTTAAACTCCGGCGCATTGGACGGCATGACTACCGTGCAAGGGATCTCCTTTTCGGCGCAGGCCCAGCCGAGGGCTTGGCCGTGATTCCCGCTGGAATGGGTAACAACCCCTGCATCGGGGTAGCCCCCTTGTCCTAGTTCCAGCAGGGCATTTTGGACCCCGCGCATTTTGAAGGCTCCAGATCGCTGAAAATTCTCGCATTTAAAGAAGAGCGAAGCTCCTGCAAGCTGGTCCAAGCTGGAGGAAGTTAGCACGGGAGTCCGGTGCAATTTCGTAGCAAGAAGTTGATAGCGCTCGATGAGCACCGAAGGAGTCAAGAAGGGAGAGAAATAGGGATCCACGAGGCAAAGGTAGAGCGACAGCATCTGTCCTGTGAAGAGTCCTAGATTCTGCCCGTACCTTTACGCTATGTCGGGCATGAAATCGCTCATGGGGGATACCGCCCTCTACGGTCTTAGCAGCATTCTTGCGCGGGTGCTGAATTTTGCTTTGACGCCGCTATTGACCGTGGTTTTGAGCAAGTCAGAATATGGGGTCAACTCCTTGCTTTATGTGAGCATTGCCTTCCTGATGGTCATTTTAACTTATGGTTTTGAAACGGCCTACTTCCGTGTCAGCCAAAAGAAAGGAGCAGATGAATCGACGGTGTACTCAACTGCCATGTGGAGTTTGCTGACCAGTTCGGTCCTTTTCTTGGCCGCGATGGCCTTTTTATACGTGCCGGCAGCAGATCTCCTGCGCATGGAAGACAGGCCTCAACTCGTTCTGATGATGGCTTGGATTGTGGCGATGGATGTAGTGGCCGCGGTGCCCTTTGCACGACTGAGAGCACAGCGTCGAGCCAAACGCTTTGTGGCGATTAAAATCACTCAAATTGCAGTGAATTTCTTGCTTTGCTATGCCTTTTTTCTCTTCATCCCAAAAGCAGGAATTTGGCTTCCTGACCTTCAAGTAGGCTGGGTTTTGATTGCGAATTTGGCCGCTAGTGCCGCCATGATTCTCATGTTGTTGCCTGAGTTTTTTGCGATTCAACGCCGGTTTGATCTTCAAATCTGGAAGACCATGTTGGCGTTTGGCTTTCCCCTTCTTCTCGCTGGACTCCCTGGGGTGGCAAACGAAATGGCGGATCGCTTTTTCATTGAGTACCTCATGCCGTCCATGGAAGCCAAAGAAGCGGTGGGCACGTATTCAGCCATTTATAAGTTGTCCATTTTTATCATCTTATTTAACCAGGCATTTCGATTTGCAGCAGAGCCGTTTTTCTTCAAGGAGTCTGCACAAACGCGTGAGCAACTGGCGCAAGTTCTCCGACTATTTACAGGAATCTTGGCCATAGGCATGGTCTGGGTTTTGGCGGGGTTGGGAGGCATCAAGTACTTTATCGATGCCAAGTATTGGGATAGCTTGCCGCTTCTGTATTTTTTACTATTGGCCAACGTATTTCTGTCTATGAATACGCAGATTTCCATGTGGTACAAATTATCCGACCAAACCCGCATGGGATTGTACATCACTTTGACGGGCTTTGTGATTACCGTGATCGGCAATCTGTATTGGATACCTCGGGTGGGAATTTTGGGTGCGGCATGGACTACGCTATCAAGTTATGTGGCCATGGCCTTATTGAGCATTTTCCTTGGACAATACCACTTCCCCGTGCCCTATAATTTTGGGCGCTTAGCCCTCTATGTGCTCAGCGCTGCCCTGTTGGGCTGGGTGGCTGCCTTCTTCAGTATGACGACCGTTTGGCCATCCATCCTATGCGCGGCACTGATGTTGGGGATCGTATGTTTTGCGGAACGCGCGCTCCTTTTTAAACGATTCAAACGCCTAGAGCCATGAAGATTTCGGTGATCAATCGATCCAACAATCCCTTGCCCGAATTTGCCACGACCGACAGTGCAGGAATGGATTTGAGGGCGCATTTAGAGACGGGAATCACGCTAGCGCCAGGCGAGCGGCGACTCATCCCAACCGGACTACACCTGGCCTTGCCTCCGGGACTAGAAGCGCAGGTGCGCCCGCGTTCCGGCCTAGCCTACAAACATGGGGTGACGGTGCTGAACAGTCCGGGGACCATTGATGCGGACTATCGCGGGGACGTTGGCGTCATCCTCATCAATCATGGCCATGAGCCATTTGATGTAACGCCCGGGGATCGTATCGCCCAATTGGTTGTCGCACGATATGAGCGTTTTGACTGGCAGACCGTGGAACATCTTGACGACACGCAGCGAGGCGATGGGGGCTTTGGTCACAGCGGTAAAAAGTGAGCAAAAGCCTTGTGGCTTTGCCCAAAAAGTGGTTCTGAACGCCTTCCTGCCCTTTGTACCTTTGGAGCACCAACCCATAGTTCTCTGAGCACATGAACATTATCATTCCCATGGCGGGCCGCGGCTCGCGCCTTCGTCCCCACACCTTGACCACGGCCAAGCCTCTTTTGCCGGTTGCGGGCAAACCCATTGTGCAGCGCTTGGTGGAAGACATCGCCAAGATTGTAGGAAGCGACCTCAACCGCATTGCCTACGTAGTGGGCGACTTTGGAAGTGAGGTGGAAACCATGCTCGTCGATGTAGCCAGCGGCTTGGGCGCAAAAGGCAGCATACACTACCAAGAAAAGCCCTTGGGTACGGCGCACGCTGTGTTGTGTGCGGAAGACGCCCTCGATGGCCCTTGCGTGGTCGCCTTTGCGGATACCCTGTTTCGCGCCAAATTCCAATTGGACGCTTCCGCTGACGCGGTGATTTGGGTCAACCAAGTGGAGGACCCCCGCCCCTTTGGCGTAGTGAAATTGAGCGAAGACGGCGGCATCACCGATTTTGTGGAGAAGCCCCAAGAATTCATCAGCGATTTGGCCATTATCGGCATTTACTACTTCAAGGACGGCGCGCGCCTGAAAAAGGAGCTTCAGTACCTCATCGACAACGACATCAAAGGCGGAGGCGAGTACCAACTCACGCACGCCCTGGAGAACATGAAAAACGACGGGCTGCGCATGGTGCCCGGCCAGGTGGATGCCTGGATGGACTGTGGCAACAAGGACGTGACGGTAGAGACGAATGGCCGCATTTTGGACTTCGTAAAAAACGAAGAAACGCTCGTAGCTCCGGATGCCGTTTTGGAGAACGCCACCATCCATGAGCCCTGCTTTATTGGCTCTGGCGCGAAAATTGTCAATGCAACCATAGGCCCCTATGTGAGCGTCGGCGCAAATTCCACCGTGGAGAACAGCACCTTGCGCGATTGTATCATTGGCGCCAACACTTCGATTATGAACATCACCCTTCACAACTCTATGATTGGCCAGCATGCCCACATTGACGGCAGCTTCCAGTCTTTGAGCTTGGGCGACTACAGCCGACTGGAGGGATAAGATGGGGCGGAGGTGGATTTTTGGGCTGTTGCTGGCCCTATGCTTCAGCACCTCTGTTCAGGCGCAAGGGGTCCCATCGGGGACGGAGGCACGTTTCGTTTCACAAGATTTGAAGGCCCTCAGCCTCTACTTTGAGGGCATGGCCATCTTGGAAGAGGGCCAAAAAGGCAAGCCCTTCAAGCTTTTTGAGAAGGCCAAGACGCGCATTGAGAAGCGGTTGAATTCAGGCCAACTCAACAGCGGGGACCTGGCCGTTCTGTTCAACATTGCGCGCATCACGGGTAACAGCGAAGAAATGCTTCGATTGGGCCGGTTCCGTCTCTTTATTGGGGGCGAATTTGTGGACGAAGAGCTCATTTCCGTCTGTGCCCAAACAGCCTACAGCCAAGGGGATTTAGAAAGCGCCATCGTTTTCTTGAAGGCCGGCGACCGCTTCTTACCACCCAGCATGGAGCGATCTGTGGCGGTGTCCAACCTCTACGCCAACATGGGCGAGGCGGATTCTGCCTTAGCCAACATGGCGCGCCTGTTTAAGTACCCGGAGTATGAAATTGACGCGGGGATTCGCTATAGCATGTTGCTGAACGACTTTGGCCTCGATAACGAGGCATATATTGCTTTGGAACTTTTGATGGAGCGCTTCCCCGACGCGTTGGGACTGCAGTTGGCACGTGCCAAATTTCTGCAGGGTCGCGAACGACAAGAGGAAGCCAATGCAGCCTTTGAAGCGATCTACCGCAATCCAGACTTCTCTGAGGAGGCCATCGCTCAAGACTTTGGGACCATTCTGGATGAGCTACAGGGGGCAGAATTGCCCTTGGACCACAGCGCGTGGCAGGCCCTCCTCCGCCTTTCCGCACTTGCCTGCGAGGTCCGCCCAGAGTCGGCGCTGTTGGCCCGGGTTCGGGGGGATGTGTTGGTCTTTCACGGAGATAAGCGTGAAGCGATCGCGGTCTATGAGCACAGCCTCACCCTAGAGAACGGTCCGCTTTGGGAGGTGTATGAAAACATCTCGGTCACCCGCCATGAGCTGGGAGACTTGGAGGGCTATTTGGCCACCGCATTAGCAGCTAACGAGGCCTTCCCTGATCATGAACGTGCACCCCTGCTCTTCGGCACCGCCTTAGACATGAACGGCCAGCCCGACCAGGCCATCATCATTTTTCAAATAGGCCTCAAGCGCAGCCAGTCCCAGCACCAAGGCAACAGCCCCCTGGCGCCGGAGTACTACTTCCGCTTAGGCACCGCCTTTTTCCATGCGGGGGACTTGGAGAATATGTCCACCTCCCTGGACCGCCTCCTGCTTTTCTTCCCTGACCACACCCAGGCCAAAAACAACTATGCCTACTATCTAGCCAATTTTGGGGTGCGCTTGGACGAGGCCTTGACCATGGTGGATGCAGCCTTGAAGGATCAACCCGAAAACGCCAACTACTGGGACACCAAAGCAGTAGTGCTCATGAACCAAGGCAAGTGGGGCAAGGCCTCCGGAGCCATGGCGGAATGCCTCCAATTCGGGGGCGCCCAGAACGCGGCTTCCTGCCTGCATGCGGCGGAAATATTTTACCATTTGGATCGAAAAGAAGACATGGAAACCTACCTCACCAAGGCCATTGAAAACGGAGCTTCAGAAGAAGAAGTTGCCATCATTCGCAGGCAGCTGCTCCAGTCTGACCTCCAAGAATCTGCACGATGAACCGTCCTTCCCTGCTCATCCTCCTTTCCGCCAGCACCCTGTTGGCCAGTTGTGGTGCATGGCGAAAGACCCCAACGGAAACTGCTTTGCAAACACCTCCTCCCCGCTCCAACGAATCCATCGTCCTCGAAGCCCTCAAGGCGCAGTACGAAGCCCCAGCGATAGACTCGCTCTACTACCGCGCCAAAGGGTCCGCTCAAGTGGACTACCCTGGCGCTAGCCAGAAGGCCCGACTGGAGGTGCGCATCAGTGCCGAACCTAGCCTGCCCCTGGTGTGGTTGGACATAGCAGACCCCTTCGTGGGCTTGAAGTTGGCCCGAGTTCAGGTCACAGCCGACAGTGCGCAAGGCTATGCCCACATCGTGAATAAGGTGCTGAATGAGCCCATTTCGCGCCTTGCCGATGCCGGACTGCCTGTGAGCACCTGGGACCTCATTCATTTGCTCACCGGGCAGCCGATTTCCTTGCCAACCTCCGTGGTGGGGATGTCCTTGACGGCCTCTTCGGATGGTCAGCAGGCCTTGTGGACGGTGCGTTATCCCATCCAGCGGGGCGAACATCAGGGCGAACTGACCCTTGTTCTCACTCAGCAGGCCCCACACCGCTTGATTTCTCAAGAGCTCATAGTAGATGCGATCCAAGCCCAGGCGCGCGTGGACTATGGCGTTTCAGGAAGTTGGACCGCCCAGTTTAAGGGCGCAGGTTCCGAGGGGCGCTTGCAGTTTGAGCCGAGTCAAGCGGGTTGGCAAGACGCTTCGTTGAGTTTCCCCTTTACCCTACCTTCGGGCTATGCGCGTGTGGAACTTTAAATCAGCTTTTTGGACCGTTTCCCTGGTGGTCACTAGTCTGACCATGCAGGCACAGCAACCAAGCCAAAAGGAAAAGTTAGAGGAACGCAAAGTCCAATTACAGGACGAAATCGAAGTCGCCAATAGTATCTTAAAAAAGACTCAAAAGGACAAGGCGCTCACCCTAAGTCAAGTGCGGGCACTGGACAAAAAAGTTCGAGCCCGCCAGGAGTTGATTCGGACAGTTCAAACTCAAATTCAAAACTCTGACCGTGAAATCCGCCGTCTAAAAAATGATATGGCGCGCCTAGATGGGGAGATCAAAACCCTGAAAGAAAAGTATGCCGGCATGCTTCGAGAGGCCCAAAAACGCGGCACACCGAGCTCGGCCTTGAGCTTCGTTTTTGCATCTGAAGATCTCCAGCAAGCGCTGAAACGGTTGTATTTCTTGCGCCAATATTCGGGGTTCCGTCAAACCCAAGTAGAAGAAATCAAGTCTCTTCAAGCCGAGAAAGCCAAAGCCATTCTTGCCCTGGAGGCAGAACAAGGGCGGAAGCGTCAATTACTTGGTCAAGAACTGGCTCAGAAGCAAGAGCTTGTTTCAGAAAAGAGTCAGCAAGAAGCGGCGGTGGCCAAACTCAAACTGAAAGAGAGCCAAATCACCACGGAGATTAAGAAGAAGCGATCTGAACTTCAAAAGCTCGAAAAGCAAATTCAGAAAATCATCCAAGATGAGTTAAAGCGTCAAAGGGAAGCTGCGCGGAAACAGGCGGAGGCGCAAAATCCTGGGAGCACGACGAACAGTTCAAGTTCATCGACCTCTTTTGCCCTGACGCCCGAAGGTGCCGCCTTGGCAAAGGATTTCGCCGCGAACAAAGGCAAGCTTCCCTGGCCCGTAGAACGGGGCATCATCACGCAAAACTTTGGTGAAAATCCAGTGCCTGGGACTTCCGGTGTCACCATTAAAAATCCAGGTGTGGATATTGGTACCCCAAGCAAATCATCTGTTCGCACCGTGTTCAATGGCGAAGTCTCGACCGTCGTGCGCATCCCAGGAGCGAATCGAGTGGTATTGATCCGTCATGGTAATTATTTCACCGTGTATTCGAACCTCGAAGAGGTTTTTGTCAAAACGGGGGATAAAGTCAACACCAAGGACGTCATTGGGCGGGTGGCCGCTGATCCTGAAACGGGAGAATCTACCCTGCACTTTGAGCTGTGGATGGATACGAATAATCAAGATCCAAAGCCCTGGCTGGGGCGCTAAAAAGCAGCCCAGCCCACTGGGGTTAATAAAGGGTCAAGCAAGCTGTTAGATCTACCGCCAACGGCAATGGAGGCATTGCTTTAGACGCTCAGATGTCCGGAATCAGTCCTCCAAAATGGTCCACCCTTGGTTGAGCAAAGGTTCGGCCACTTTGTATTTCACCTGCTTCTTTTCTCCCGTCACAATATTGGCCACAGTGACGAGATCATTGCGACCAAATTTCTTTTGATTGACTACAGGCGTCGTGTTCCGAGCGGGGGCGGGACTGCCGGGCATGGGCGCTCGGCCAACGCCACGGCTTGGAGCGGGCGTCGCCTCGGCTCCGGGGCCACTCGTTTGAAGTTGCTCTTTTCTCGGGCTTGCAGCCGGCGCACGTCGAACAGACTGAGCCTGAGTGGCGGGGTCGGCCACAGGAAGGCCAGCACGGAATAAGAATGAAATAACACTTTGGTTCATCTCCCCAAGCATTTCACGGAAGAGATTGAAGCTCTCGTGCTTGTAGATCAACAAAGGATCTTTCTGCTCATAGACGGCACCTTGAACGTTTTGACGGAGGTCATCCATATTGCGGAGGTGCTCCTTCCAATTTTCGTCAATCATCGCAAGGACAATGCCTTTTTCCACGTCGCGCATGAGGCTCTCGCCCTGGCTGTCAACGGATTTTTGAAGATGGGTGGAAACTTGAAGGGCACGCGCTCCATCCGTGAAGGGCACGAGAATGCGTTCTACGTTGGCTCCTTGCTCATTCAATACGTTTTGGAGTACCGGGAGGGCTTGCTGGGCCACGCGCTGCGCTTTGAGAACATAGTTCTCCATGGAAGCGCTGTAGGTCTTTTGCGTGAGTTCAGGGGCTTTCAATCGCTCAAATTCCTCTTGACTTACTGGGGGCGTAATGCCAAAGGTTTCGAATATGTCTAATTCATAAGCTTGGTAAGCATTGCTTGGCTTGGTGTTTTGGACCAACGAAGCGGCCAAATCGTACGCACTATTGGCAATATCCACTTGGAGGCGCTCTCCCGAAAGTGCGTTGCGACGTCGACGGTAAATGCCCTCACGTTGTGAGTTCATGACATCATCATATTCAAGCAAACGCTTACGCATGCCAAAATTGTTCTCTTCAACCTTTTTCTGGGCGCGTTCTATGGACTTGGAAACCATGGAATGCTGAATCACCTCGCCGTCTTCATGGCCCATACGGTCCATCAAGCTGGCAATGCGTTCCGAGCCAAATAGGCGCATCAAATTGTCCTCTAGACTGACAAAGAACTGAGAGGATCCGGGATCCCCTTGTCGTCCTGCTCGACCGCGCAACTGGCGGTCCACGCGACGAGAATCATGGCGTTCTGTTCCAACAATAGCCAAGCCGCCAGCGGCCTTTGCTTCATCTGAAAGTTTGATATCTGTTCCGCGGCCTGCCATGTTCGTAGCAATGGTCACGGTGCCTGGGCGTCCGGCCTCCGCGACGATGTCGGCCTCTTTCTGGTGCAGCTTAGCGTTCAAAACCTGGTGTGGGATTTTACGCATATTGAGTGCCTTGCTCAGCAATTCGGAGATTTCGACGGAGGTTGTTCCGACCAAAACAGGTCGGCCGGCATCACGCAAGGTGACAATCTCATCAATGACGGCATTGTACTTCTCCCGCTTGGTCTTGTAAACCAAGTCGTCGCGGTCATCACGGGCGATGGGTCGGTTGGTTGGGATGACGGTAACGTCCAATTTGTAGATTTCCCAGAATTCGCCCGCTTCGGTTTCGGCTGTTCCAGTCATCCCGGAGAGCTTATTGTACATGCGGAAGTAATTCTGAAGCGTGACCGTAGCATAGGTTTGCGTGGCTGCCTCGATGGTGACGTTTTCCTTGGCTTCAATCGCTTGGTGGAGGCCGTCGGAATAGCGTCGACCATCCATGATTCGACCAGTTTGCTCGTCCACGATTTTCACCTTGCTATCCATGAGAACGTACTCCACGTCTTTTTCGAACATAGTGTAGGCCTTGAGAAGCTGGTTCATCGTGTGGATGCGCTCACTTTTCTGGCGGTAATCACGCAGAAGGCTGTCTTTTTCTTGGGCTTTGGCTGCGGTATCTAAATCGGACTTTTCAATGCGATCTAACTCGGTCGACATATCGGGCAGGACGAAAAAGTCCTCGCTCGTTTTATTGCTCAAAAGTTCAATACCTAAGTCGGTCAGGTTGACTTGGTTTTGCTTTTCCTCGATAGAGAAGTACAAGGCTTCATCCACGATTTTCATTTCCTTACCCTGGTTCTGCAGGTAAACCCCTTCGGTTTTTTGCAACAGGGCCTTGTTTCCTTCTTCACTCAAGAACTTGATCAGGGCCTTATTCTTGGGAAGGGCGCGGTGAGCGCGGAGCATTTGGAAGCCGGCATCCTTGCTATTGCCTTCGGAGAGTAAGCGCTTGGCTTGCATCAAGGCATCTTGGGCAACGGATTTCTGCTGATTATAAAGCTCGACGACAAAAGGCTTGAGCTCATTGAATTCGTGGCGATCGCCGTTGGGTGTTGGGCCCGAAATGATCAGAGGGGTTCGTGCATCGTCAATCAAAACGGAATCTACCTCATCCACAATGGCAAAGTGATGTCCACGCTGAACGAGTTCAGACATATCCCTCGCCATGTTATCACGGAGGTAGTCAAAGCCAAATTCATTATTGGTACCAAAGGTGATGTCGGCCAAATAGGCTTGGCGTCGGCCTTCACTGTTGGGTCGGTGTTTGTCGATACAATCCACCGTCAAGCCATGGAATTGGTACAATGGCCCCATCCATTCAGCATCTCGTTTCGAGAGGTAATCATTGACGGTGACCACGTGCACGCCGCGTCCGGATAAAGCGTTCAAGTATACCGGCAAGGTGGCCACGAGGGTTTTTCCCTCTCCGGTCGCCATTTCAGCGATTCGGCCTTTGTGCAGCACGGTCCCACCAAATAACTGGACATCGTAATGAACCATGTTCCACGAAACGGGGCTTCCTGCGGCATCCCAATGGTTGTTCCACGTAGCTTGTTGGCCATGAATATCCACGGCACCCATTTTGCCGACGAGCGCGCGATCAATTTCCGTCGCGGTAACGTTCAAGGGGCCTTGCGCCCATTGGCGCGCCGTTTCGCGAATAAGGGCAAATGCTTCTGGGAGGATCTCATCCAGCACCGACTCCTCTGCCACAATGGCTGATTTTGTCAGTTCATCGATGCGGAGATAGTGTTGTTCTTTTGCTTCAAAGTCCAATTCGGACTCAGCTAAAGCCTTGAGTTCGGCAATTTCCTGCGCCTGAGAGGCGGAGGCTGCTTGGATTTTTACTTTGAATTCTGCGGTCTTAGCGCGCAGCTGATCGGGGTTCATGCCACTGAGCGCCTGCTCTGCCGCGTGAATCTTGTCGATATAGGGTTGAATTTCCTTGAGGTCGTTTTGCGACTTATCGCCAAGGATTTTCTGAAGAAGCTTCTGAATCATGGTAGCGGCAAAAGTACAATCCTTGTGCCACCTATGCGTTTAGAAACGGTTGGCAGAATCAGTACTCTTCTTCGTTCCAAAGAAAGTCATCATCCGAAGGGTAGTCAGGCCAAATTTCTTCGATGGATTCGTAGATCTCGGCCTCTTCTTCCTCAACGGCTTGAAGGTTCTCCACAACTTCCAAAGGAGCGCCTGTACGGATTGCGTAATCGATCAATTCGTCTTTGGTAGCGGGCCAAGGAGCGTCGCTTAAGTAGGAGGCTAATTCAAGTGTCCAATACATAGGAGAAGGCAATAGTAATTTTGCGCAAATATATTCGTTTTAGAACGCTACGCAAGTACTATTTAATACTCTGGTTTCCAAGGCGTTTCTTTAACGCCTAATTCTACGCACAACCAGCGTGAAAGGGCAAAGAAGTAATCGCTCAATCGATTGAGCAATGGAAGCACGTGTTCCGGGACAGGCACGGCAGAACCCTCCAAGGCTTTTTGAAGTTCGGTACATTGCCTTTCTGCCCGACGGCAAACCGTCCGGGCGATATGCGCTTGGCTCACCGCCGGATGGCCTCCCGGCAAGACAAAATTTCGCAAAGGCGGTAGGGAAGCGTCCATGCGGTCAATGGCTCCTTCAAGACGCTGAACCCATTCGGCGCGCACAGGAGGGAGCTTACTAAGCATTTCCACGGAGTCATTGGCAAGATGTGACCCAGCAGAGAATAACCACGACTGAATCGATTTAAGCTCTTCATAAAGGCTCTCCGGCCCTAGGTCTACCAGCATTCCCACATGGGCATTCAGCTCATCCAATGAGCCATAGGCGTGTAAGCGCAAATCAGCTTTGGATACGCGCTGACCGCTAAATAATCCTGTGGTTCCGGCATCACCGGTTTTCGTATAAATCTTCACTTCGATAAAGGTAACGGAATGTCGACCTTTCTGTTCGCATTAAACCTCTTCGCCATAGCGCCGTCCAATAGCCATGATCCGACAACTTTCACTTCTATTGCCCGCTGCGCTCATTTGGACGAGCTGCCAGCCTGAATTCCCCGTTGACCCTGTCGCCGAGTACCTAAACCTTCCTGAGACGCCATACGACTATACGCCTAGCGAGCTCCCGGCCCACTTTGCCCAACCCAATGTGTTGGCGTCGGATAACACGCCCATGACCAACCCCGTCACGGACGATGGAGCGACACTGGGGCGCGTCCTTTTCTACGATAAAAACCTTTCCGCCAACCGCAGCATTTCCTGCGCTAATTGCCACCAACAGACGATGGGCTTTGGGGACAACAAGACCTTCAGCGAAGGCTTCGAGGGCGGCCTCACNGGGCGCCACTCCATGGGCTTGAGCAATGCCCGATTCTACCCCAACGGCGCCTTCTTTTGGGACGAGCGTGCAAGTACGCTAGAAGACCAAGTGCTGATGCCCATTCAGGACCCTGTGGAAATGGGCATGCGTATCGATACACTTTTGGCCCGTGTCGAGAACTTGGCCTACTACGCACCACTTTTCGAAAAGGCGTTCGGAACAGAAGACATATCTGAACTACGCGTTCGTCAAGCGCTGGCGCAGTTTGTCCGAAGTATCATGAGTTACCAGGCTCCCTATGACCAAGGTCGCGTCCAAGTGAATGCGCCAACGGATCCTTTTCCCAATTTCACCGCGCAAGAAAACCAAGGCAAGGCCCTCTTCTTTGGCCTGCCCCCGGGTCCTGGTGGCCCTCCCGTTCCTGGAGCATGTATTACCTGCCACGGTACGGAAGCCTTTACGGCACCCGGTTCGCGCAACAACGGGCTTGACCTCGTCACCACCGATGCTGGCGTGGGGGGTGTAAACAATAATCCTGCCCAGGTGGGCCTTTTCAAGGTGCCATCACTGCGAAATTTAACCGGCCGAGGCCCTTACATGCACGATGGCCGGTTCGCCACGTTGGCCCAAGTAATAGATCACTACAGCACAGGGGTTCAGGACCATCCCAATTTGAGTCCGCAACTTCGCGGACCGAACGGCGACCCGGTGAGTCCCAATTTCAACCCTGCGCAAAAGGCCGCGTTGGTTGCTTTCCTCCAAACATTGGACGACCCGAGCCTGGCGAATGATGTGAAATTCGGGAATCCTTTTAAATAGTGAGGGAGCGAGCGCGAAGCGCTCGTTCCGTTTGTTGGTTCGTTGGCTAGTTGGTTTGTCTGGGAATACGATGCTCAGTCCCTTAAACGCTTAATCTCTTTTACCCTTAAACGGTGGTGAGGACCTTCGCCGCGCGCCGGGACTTTCAAGAAGTTGGCACCAACAAACGAGCAAATGAACAAACAGCGCGTAGCGCCTTCAACCCTTTCACCCTTCAACCCTTTGACCCTCAGTACGCCCGATCACTGCTTCCCTCCATGTAGTTCACGAAGGCGCGGTTGGCGACGCGTATTCCACCAGGGGTAGGATAGTTGCCGGTGAAGTACCAGTCGCCAAGGTTTTCGGGGCAAGAAGCATGAAGGTCTTCGATGGTCTGGTAGATGACCTTCACCTCGGCTTTGACGCCGGCAGGGGTAAGCATTTGGGCAATTCGGTCCGAAATTTCCTCCGCCGTAAAGGGGGCATAGACGGCCTTCGCGGCATTAATCTGCTCCTCCATGGGTTTCTCGAGTTCGGCTTTTGCGGCAGCCAAAGCATCTGTTAAAACATGCCACAAGCCTCGCTCTTCTAGGAGCGAAACAGCGGCTCGGAAAGCGGCAAAGTCGCCCATCTTCGCCATGTCGATGCCATAGCAATCGGGGTAGCGAATCTGAGGGGCGGATGAAACGATGATGATGCGCTTCGGCCCCAGGCGGTCGAGCATCTTTAAAATACTTTGCTTGAGCGTGGTTCCGCGGACGATGCTGTCGTCTACGGCAACGACCGTGTCTTTGGGTTCGACCACGTGGTAGGTGCTGTCATAGACGTGGGATACCATGTCTTCTCGACCGGCATCTTCCGTGATGAAGGTGCGGAGCTTAACGTCCTTCCAGGCAATCTTTTCTAGGCGAGGGCGGCGCGTGAGGATGTGTTTCAAGTCCTCTGCTTTGTAGTCGCTTCCCAGCGCAGCCACTTGCTGAATTTTTTGCTCGTTCAGGGCATCTTCAACCCCTTTAAGCAAACCATAAAATGAAATTTCTGCGGTATTTGGGATGAAGCTGAAAACGGTATCGTCAAAATTTCTATCCGCGGCATCAAGCACGCGATTGGCCAATCGGCGTCCTAGTTCTAGGCGCTCATGGTAGATGGCTCCGTCATTTCCGCGTGAGAAATAGATACGCTCAAAGGAGCAGGCCAAGCGCTCTTTGGGCTCAAGAACTTTCTCAATGGAGACATCTCCATTGCGGCGAATCCAAATCATATGCCCAGGCGGGACTTCATGTACATCTTCATAGGCCACGCCGAAAGCCGTCTGAATGACCGGACGTTCAGAAGCTACGACCGCCACCTCGTCATCCACATAATAGTAGGCTGGGCGAATGCCGTTGGGATCGCGAAGCAAGAAGGCATCTCCTTGTCCCACCATACCGCCCATGGCATATCCGCCATCCCATGGGGCTGCCGCCTTGCGAAGGACACGAGGCAGCTGGAGGTTATTCATTTGGTACACGCTGCGCTCTGGCTTGCTATGGCCATAGACTTCTTTAGCTTCTTTATGCAGGCGCTCGTTTTCTTTGTCCAAGAAATGCCCAATTTTTTCCATCACGGTGACGGTGTCGGCCCGCTCTTTGGGATGCTGGCCCAAAGAAACCAGCTCATCCACCAGCTCCTTCACATTGGTCATGTTAAAATTCCCAGCAACGATCAAATTGCGACTCATCCAGTTGCTCTGGCGCAGAAAAGGGTGGCAAGCTTCAATCGAGTTTCCGCCATAGGTGCCGTATCGGAGGTGACCTAAGTACACCTCACAGGCAAAGGCCAAATTTTCCTTAACCCATTGGACATCCTTCAGGCGCTCAGGCTTTCCATCCACCATCGTGTTGATGCGCGTCTGGATGCGATGAAAAATGTCCTGCATGGGCTTGGATTCGACAGAACGATAGCGGCTGATGTAGCGCTGACCGGGAGCCATGTCTAGTTTGACACCAGCCAAACCTGCGCCATCTTGGCCGCGGTTGTGCTGTTTTTCCATCATGAGAACCATTTTGTTCAGGCCATACAAGGCCGTCCCGTGCTTTTCCAGGTAGTGTCCTAGGGGTTTGCGGAGCCTTAGTAAGGCAATTCCGCACTCGTGGTGGATGGCGTCGCTCATCAGTGGGATTTCAAAGGACAAAGGTAGCGCTTCCCTATCTTCGCTCAAGACCCTCGAATCACCGCCTCATGCATCTACAGCCACTCGTCGTCGATATCCATACGCACATCCTTCCCGAGCATATTCCTCCCTTTGCTCAGCGCTTTGGATATGGGGGGTTTATCCATTTGGACCATCACTGCCCTGGGTGTGCCCGCATGATGAAAGATGATCAGTTTTTTCGTGAGATTCAATCAAATTGTTGGGATCCAGAAGTGCGCATGGGGGAATGCGCCATCCATGGGGTGCACATGCAAGTGCTCTCGACCGTTCCTGTCATGTTTAGCTATTGGGCCCCTGCCAAAGATGGACTCGAGGTGGCCCGGTTCTTAAATGACCACATTGCCGAAGTGGTGGAACGATACCCCGGGCGTTTTGAAGGCTTAGGAACTTTGCCATTGCAGTCTCCTGAGCTTTCCATTATGGAACTTGAACGATGTAAGTCGATTGGTCTGAAAGGAGTTCAAATCGGGAGCCACATCAACGATTGGAATCTTGATGCCCCGGAGTTATTTCCCGTTTTTGAAGCTTGTGAACGTTTAGGGATGGCGGTTTTTGTCCACCCATGGGATATGATGGGGACCCCCACCATGCCAAAATATTGGCTTCCATGGTTAGTGGGTATGCCAGCTGAATCTTCTCGGGCTTTGTGCTCCTTGATTTTTGGAGGCGTTTTGGAACGGTTGCCTGCGCTTCGAGTGGCTATCGCTCATGGAGGCGGAAGTTTTCCGGCGACCTTGGGAAGAATTCAGCATGGATTTGATGTGCGGCCAGACCTCTGTGCGGTGGATAATCCCATTGCTCCGAGTACATATGTTGGCAAATTTTGGCTCGATAGCCTGGTGCATGACCCAATGGCCTTGAATTTCATTACGGACATGATGGGGGAGGACAAAATTGCCCTGGGCACCGACTATCCTTTCCCGCTAGGGGAGTTAGCGCCAGGGAAGCTCATTCAATCGATGGATTGGCCGGAGGCCAAAAAAGCTAAAGTCTTGGGGACTAATGCACTGGATTGGCTGAACGGGCCTAAATAGCCCGAAGCTTAAAGTACGTACAGACGTTTGGCTAAGTCCTCGCGGATGAGGCTCACCTTCCCATTGTGGCGAATCACCACGGAACCTTCGGGGGCACCGGGGCCAAGAATCGTCAATTCCGAGTCCAAAGCCAATTCAATGGCATCCAATTGCCCAATGATTTCGGGGGAGTCGTCTGTGACAGAAACCAAACGACATAGCTGACCTGTTCTAGACTGCGAAAGAGGAAATCCTTCATAATCGGCCATGAGCAAGTCGACGGAAGGGATGGGATCCCCATGGGGGTCTACCTTGGGGAAGCCTAGAAATTCGTCCAGTTTATCTACCAGCTTTTCACTGCGCACGTGCTCGAGTTGTTCGGCAATCTCATGAACCTCATTCCAGCTAAATCCCAAGGATTTATATAGAAATACCTCCCAAATTCGGTGCTTTCGCAACAGGGAAATCGCAATGCGTTCGCCCAGGTTCGTCAAGCTAATGTGCCCGTATTTTTTGTAGTTCACGAGGCCCTTTGACTTGAGCTTTTTTAGCATGGAAGTCACGCTGGGGGGCGCAACATGCAACTTGGCGGCAAGGTGATTCGTGCCTACTTCGTCTCCGGTCATTTTTAGACGTAGGAGCATTTTGAGGTAATCCTCTTCGTTTCTAGTGGCGCGGTTCATTTTGAAAATCGGGGATCACTGTCCATAATGGATTGGCAGCTAGAACAAGTTCGTAAATCCACATCCCCATAGAATTGGTGGAAGTGTGGCAGAAAATCCGTTTCGATGTTATTCAGTTCGAAATAGGCCGAATGTAAAGGGGTGTTACACGCATCGCAAAACCAAAGTAAGCCATCCGTAAAACCTTTTCCCGCTCGTTTGCGCTCAATGACTAAACCAACACTTCCGGCCTCACGAATAGGTGAATGAGGCGTTTTAGCCGGACATAAAAACATGTCCCCAGCCTCGAGCACATAGTCCACGATTTGACCGTCTTGTTGGGTGCGTACGGTGATACGGCCTTCAAGCTGATAAAAGAACTCCTCGGTTTCATTGTAATGGTAGTCTTTTCGGGCATTTGGGCCCGCCACGACCATCACGATATAATCGTCCGATTCGGGAGTAAGATTCTTGTTTCCCACGGGGGGGACAAGCTCGTGTCGGTGGTCTTCCAACCAGCGTTGGAAATTGAAGGGTATGGGCATAGAAACAAAGTTAGGGTGAGCCAACTCTCATTATTCTCGATGCGTAAAAACTTTTAGCCATCGCGATGAAAGCATGAGTAATCGGTACTATGTGTTGCATAGTACCAAATATAAACTATATCTTTGCAGTCATGAATACTGAAAATGCACGCGCTCAAATGCGCAAAGGAGTCCTAGAACTCTGTGTGCTTCGGGTCGTTCGGCGGGGCGAGGCCTACACCTCCGATTTGTCCGAAGCCCTGAAGCAAGCAGACCTGCTCGTTGTCGAGGGGACCCTTTATCCACTTCTTACGCGCCTTAAAAATGCGGGCTGGTTGGAATACAGATGGGAAGAATCCAAGTCAGGGCCGCCCAGGAAGTACTACAAGCTCACTGAAAATGGCGAGCGCCTCTTGGAAGCGCTGGACCAAGAGTGGAATCAATTTGTCAACGCCGTTAACTCCCTTACCTAGATCATGAAAAAAACGATAGATATCAATTTGGCTGGAATGTTATTCCACCTGGATGAAGAAGCCTACCAACGAATATTGGCTTATTTGGAGGCGCTGAAGAAGCAATTCAATTCCATCCAAGGCTGTGAAGAGATCATTGGCGACATAGAGGCACGCTTGGCGGAACTATTCCACGAAAGACTTCATGGTGGAAAGCAGGTCATTGGACTTGCAGAGGTAGAGGAAGCCATTCGGACCTTGGGACAGCCGGAGGACTTTGGAGATGGCGAGCCCCAACCATCAACCAATGAGGCTACACCCTCTGGGGAATTTACCGAAAAGCGTGTGCGCCGACTCTACCGCGATGTGGAAAATGGTTTTGTGGGGGGCGTTTGTGGAGGCTTGGCCGCCTACTTCCGCGTGGACCCTGTCATCTTCCGGGTACTCTTCTTGATCCTGCTCGTGAGTGGTATGGGTTTTATTGCCTACATCATCCTTTGGGCCGCTATTCCTGGAGCGCGCACCACAGCGGAAAAACTCGCTATGCGTGGCGAGGACATTACCCTGGACAACATCAAAAAATCTGTAGAAGAGGAGGCGCAGCGTATGAAGGCGCGATTTCAAGCCGGGGCAGAGGAAATAACTCCAGCGGTTAAACGCGCGGCTTCCGGTGTTGGAGGGGCCACGCGGAATCTCATTGAAGCCATCGGAGGCTTGGTGGCCATTGTTTTCCGCGTCATCGGCTTTTTTCTGCTCCTTGGTATTGCGGCTGCGGGGATTGCGCTCATCGTGGTGGCCACCAACGGCTTCAGCTTTGAGTCCGACTGGACCCAGGGTACGCCCCTTTTCGCGATGGCGATGACGGTGCTGCCGAGCAGCATGAACATGAGTGTTCTTTGGTTAGCGACGATTGCTGCGATACTCGGAATCATTGTCGAAATCACTGCGTTAGTCTTGCGCTACACCTTTAGAGTGGACATCCCACGTGCTTCCTGGCGATGGATTCACGGAACGGCTATTTTGAGCTCTTTGGTAGGGGTCATCATTTGGGTGGTCATGGGCATACAAATGGGTTTGGAATTTCGCGAAGAAGCCCGCCATATTGAAGCCATACCCCTAGCGGAGGGTCAGACTGAATGGGTCTTGACGGTTGCCTCCAACGAATTAGATATCCCCAATAATCACCTTTCCTTGGGCGAGTTTTTGGACGGGCTTGAGCTCTATTACGATGGCATCGCCCTCGATGTGAAGCAAAGTATGCGCCAGACTCCCAGCCTCGAATGTGTGGTGGAGTCCCATGGCGCCAACCGCCGCGAAGCGCGAATGAAGGCCGATCGGGTGCATTACGACGTGATTCTTCAAGGGGACAGCATTGTGCTAGGCGACCTCATTTCCTTCCCGCTGGACGATCGCTTCCGAGGCCAAAATGCGCGGTTCACGCTCTATTTGCCGGTGGGCCATACCGTGTATTTGGATGAAAGCTGTTCAGACTATTTGGACCGGGTCGACAACATAGACAACATGTATGACCCTCAAATGGCAGGAAAATTGTGGATGATGACGGAAGAAGGTCTTTCCTTATACGCCGAATCTAGACTCTAAACCATGCGCACCCTCCTTTGGACGGCTCTGACTTTCAGCAGCTTTACCGCCTGGGCCCAGGCCCCCTTTATCACGTACCACGCGGATCTGATGCGTGTACTTGGCAGTGACCAAGTACAAGTCTCGGCGGAAATCCACTGGGAGGCTTTGCCCGGGGACATAGAGGATGCGCCCATCGTTTGGCAGTTTCCCAAAACCATTCCAGGGACCTACGCCACCGAGGATTACGGCAAGTACATCAAGGGCTTGGAAGCTTACAAATCGGACGGGACTCCGATTAAAGTGCGCAAAAAGGGGGAGAACAGCTTCAAGCTGAGTGCGCTACCGGACCGCATCACGTACCGTGTGAATGACACCTACGATGCGCGCGTTCGGAAGAACCACATTTTTGAGCCCGCGGGCACCAACATCGCCGAACGCGAGAACTTTCTGCTGAACAATGCCGGCTTTTTTGGCTACTTCCCCGGCTACGAGCAGGAGCCCGTGGATGTGCAGCTGCATTATCCCGGAAACATGGTGGGCGTGAGTGCTCTTCCCAGCCAGGTGGATCAAGGTCCTGCTATGTACTTGGGCGACAACCGCATTCAATCCTTTCAAGCTCGGGACTACCACCATTTGATGGACTGTCCCATTATGGTTACGGAGCCCGACACCACCAGTTTCCACGTGGCCAACTGCAAGGTGACCCTCAGCGTGTACAGCGAAAGTGGTCGCCCCTTGAGTGCTGCCATTTACGACGAGGTCAAGGTTTCCATGGAGGCCATTGCGACCTTTTTAGGCGGGGAACTTCCTGTGGACAATTACGCCTTCCTCTTCTACATTAAGGATTACACAGAGTTTCAGAGCTTAATGGAAGGGGAAATCAAAATTGGCAAGGCCTTCAAACTCCTGCGCCAAATTATCGGCCAAGGTTTTGGCGCCTTGGAGCACGGCAACTCTTCCACGTATTTCTTGCCCGACTTTGGCAACGATTTAGTGTTGGACCAAATTAAAGACGTCTGCATCCACGAATTCCTGCACATCCTCACCCCGCTAGGCTTGCATTCGGAGTGCATTGGCCACTTCAACTATGCGGATCCTGTGATGTCTCAGCACCTCTGGCTCTATGAGGGCGTGACCGAATACTTCGCCGGACTCTCCCAGGTCCAGGGCGGCGTGATGACCCAAGAGGCTTACCTCAAATCGGTGTTGGAGGGGAAAATTCGGTCGGCCAGCCGCTACCCAGCTGAGAAAATGGCCTTCACCGAAATGAGCACCAACGTCCTGGAAAAACCCTGGAAAAAGCAGTATGGCCAGGTCTACCAACGAGGGGCGGTGATGGCGGCCCTTTTGGACCTGGAAATCATGCGTTTGACCGATGGCGAAAAGACCTTGCTCGACGTGGTTCGTGCTTTGAATGCCCGCTATGGCGCCACGCAGTCCTTTGACGAAGCCACCTTTTTTGAGGTCTTCGTGGCGGAGGTGCATCCCGACTTGATGGGCTTTTTTGACCGCTACGTTCGGGGCCGGGAAGCGCTGCCCTTGAAGCAAAACCTGGCCTATGCCGGTTTTGACTACGTGAACGGCGAGGTGCGTTCCCTACCGCAGAGCCCGATCCAGCATGAAAACCTCAAACTCTCCTTCCTGCCTTTGGGCGCGGTGAAAACCGTGAAAAAGGTGAAGGGACCGCTTCCTTTCGTCGTGGAAAAAGGCGACTTCGTTCGCTTCGACGCGGAGCAATTGAGCGGCCTCGAAGGCCCGCTTCCGGAGGGGGAAAAGGTGGAAGTTCAGGTCGAACACCAAGGCGATTGGACCTCTACCTGGGTGCTCCCGGAACGCGCAGAGGTGAAGCTGTCCCACAAGATCTTTGCTTTGCCGGAACCTACGGAAAGCCAGCAAGCGCTCCGTTCCCGCTGGCTCGAAGGAAGCGCTGCGAATTTCTGAGCAACACCCGCTTCTCCTTCCTACCTTTACGGCATGGCACGCATTCTCACCGGCATTCAGAGTTCAGGGCGACAGCATTTAGGCAATGTACTCGGCGCGATAAAGCCCGCCATTGCCCTGGCAAACGACCCACGCAATGACGCATTTTTATTTATTGCGGATTTGCACTCCTTAACATCCGTGAAGGACCCCGTTGCGCGCAAAGAGAATCTTCTCGCTACCGCGGCTGCCTGGTTAGCCTGTGGCCTGGACCCCAATAAAGTGGTCTTCTACGCGCAGAGCCATCTGCCCGAATGCACCGAGCTCACCTGGTATCTGAATTGCTTCACGCCGTTTCCGATGCTGGCCAATGCGCATAGCTTCAAGGATAAATCGGACCGCCTTTCGGATGTAAATGCTGGACTATTCGATTATCCGGTCTTGATGGCCTCCGACATCCTCCTTTACGACGCCAATTTGGTCCCCGTAGGGAAGGATCAACGTCAGCACTTGGAGATGACTCGGGATATAGCGGAAACGTTTAATCGCCAAACCAGCACCGAGTCGTTTGTCATCCCAGAGGCTCGCATCGACGAGGCAGTTATGACCATTCCGGGTACGGACGGACAAAAAATGTCCAAATCCTATGGCAATGTGATTGATATCTTCTTGCCTGAAAAGGCCCTCAAAAAGCAGATTATGTCCATTGTGACGGACTCGACCCCCCTAGAGGAAGCCAAAGACCCTAGTTCCTGCAATGTCGTCCAACTCTATCGCCTCGTGGCGAACCCAGCTCAAGTGGCTGAAATGGAAGCGAATTATCGAGCTGGTGGCTATGGCTACGGCCATGCCAAAACGGCGCTTTTGAACGTTTTGCTCGAGGTCTTTGCGGAGGAACGCGCCCGCTTTGATGCGTACATGGAGAATCCACAAGCGGTATACGATGCACTTGAAGTAGGCGCCGCAAAAGCCCGCCCCGTGGCACAAGCTACGATTTCACGCGTACGAGCGGCCCTAGGATTCTAAACCTACCGCCTTCAAACAAAGATTATTTTGGATTTCGACGGAAACGCGTCGCTAAATCCTCACTCCGACCGTGCCCAATGAACTGGTCGGGGTAGCTCCTGCGTAGGCATTGCACTCCGGGAATGGCATTTTCGGCCAGCCAGGTGCTCAGAGCGGCGCCCACCCCGCCGAGCGCTTGACCGTCCTCCCAGACCATCCAGCGGTAGTGATTTTTAGCAAAGTAGGCGAGCATATCAGGGTTGATGGGCTTGGCCATGCGCAGGTCCACGACACTTTCCGTAGGCCTGGCTTCTATCAAGGCATTCGCCACCACAGGCCCGAGGCAAAAATGAACCGTGCCTGTACCCCATTGGAGAATGTCCATACGGCCGCGGCGTTCAATCGCTTCGGGCAGGTCCGGTTCGGTGCCTTTGGGGTAGCGAATGATGGCAGGCCCTCCATAGGCGAGTGCTTCCGTCAAGGCCTCTTTAAGCGCAGCCCCATTACGCGGGGCCCAAATAGCGGTGTTTGGGACAGACCGAAACAAGGCCAAATCAAATACCCCATGATGAGTGCTCCCGTCTTCCCCAACCAATCCTGCGCGGTCCAAGCATAGGATAACAGGCAAGTTTTGCAAGGCCACATCGTGAATCCATTGATCCACTGCACGCTGAGAAAAGGTGCTGTAGAAGTTCACCACCGGTCGCATTCCTGCCGCGGCCATGCCGGCGGCTTGGGTAAGCACGTGCCCTTCGGCGATGCCCCCATCAAAAAATCGCTCAGGGAATTCCTCTCGAAAAAGGTCTAAACTGCAACCCGGAGCCATGGCTGCGGTCAATGCCACGATGCGCTGGTCCTCTTTGGCCAGAGAAATCAAGGAATGAGCAAATTGATATTGGAAATGGCTACGCCCAATGGGTGACTCCTTCAGACCTAAGGCCTCGAGGCTAGGTCGCTTGGTTCGGACGTGCAGGACGCGCGGACCCCGGTGTTCGAGTGCATGGCGTAAGGCCGAATGAAGCTCCGGCACATCATGCCCATCGACGGGGCCACCCATCCAGGACCATCCCAGGGTGTGGGCCATGGTTTCATACCGGCCATTTCGATGCAAGGCGCCTACNTTCTCTTCAATCGCTTGGCCATTGTCATTGAGAATGAGCAAAACATCATCGCCGTGGCTCCCNGCATCATTCATCGCCTCGAAAACCATCCCTCCGGTAAAAGCCCCATCGCCAACCACGGCAACGCGTTTGCGTTGAATTCCTTGAATGGCATCAGCGCGCGCAAAGCCGAGGAGTGCCGAAAGTGCCGTACTGGAATGGCCGACCCCGAAGGCGTCAAAGGGCGATTCGTCCCGCTTCGGGAATCCACTCGGACCGTCCGCCTGACGATTTTTATGAAACACTTCGCCCCGATCCGTTAACACTTTGTGGGCATAAGCCTGGTGTCCGACATCCCAAATCAGGACATCTTCAGGGGTGTTGAGCATGGCGTGCAGGACGACCGTCAATTCCGCTACCCCCAGACTCGAAGCGAGATGCCCGGCCTTATCCTGTGTCGCTGTGACGATGAAAGAACGGAGCGTCTCTGCCACGGTGGCTAAGGCTTCCGTGCGCATGGTTCGCAGTTCCTCTAATCGGGGCAACGTAGGCATGGGCCAAAAGTACGCCGACCCGCTTCAAGAGAAGCTGCCCGCTCGGAACTAAAAACGCCGCCCGGGAAGGGCGGCGTTTTGACGGCGTATCGCCGGGAGGTACAGGATGAATTTAGAGTTGAATGTCAGGATAATTACCCGTTAACCCATTAGCCCTTATAACCCCCAAGCTTTTCCCAATAGCGACGTGAGCGCACCACCTCGGTGAGGTAGAGCATCACAGGCATGATCACGAGGGTCAAGAAGGTGGCGAAAGTCAGGCCAAAGATGACGGTCCAACTGATAGGCCCCCAGAAAGCCACATTGTCTCCACCGAAGTAAATCTGCGGGTCATTCTGAGAAATCAAGGTGAAGAAATCAATATTCATCCCTGTAGCTAAGGGAATCAAGCCCAAAACCGTTGTAATCGCGGTCAACAAAACGGGACGCAAACGGGTGCGACCAGCTTCAGCCAAGGTTTGCGCCAATTCGGTTACCGGTAAGCGGGCGTCTGAATCCAACCCGAGTTCGGCTTTGCGTCGCTCGATCAACTGACTCGCATAGTCGGCCAATACAATCGCGTTATTCACGACGACGCCGGCAAGCGAAATGATACCAATCATTGTCATGACAATGATGAAGTCCATTCGGAAGAACGTCAAACCAAGCAGTACCCCGATCAAAGACAAGACCACCGTAGTCAAGATCAAGAAGGGAATTCGTGCAGAGTTGAACTGGCCAACAATAATCAAGAAGATCATGAAAACCGCACCGAGGAGCGCCTTGGATAAGAACCCAAATTCTTTGGCCTGCTCTTCCTGTTGTCCAGTGAAGGACAAGGTCATGCCGCGTGGAACCTCATAATTCGCAAGAAGTTCCTTGATTTGTCCGACAATTTGCGTGGGGTTAGCCCCTTCGTTTACCCCTGAATAAAGGGTAATCACGCGATCCAATTCTTTCCGCTTCACGGCAGAGAAAGTGGAGGATTTGCTCGCTGAAGCCACCGCAGAAATAGGCACCTGCTTGATGCGGCCCGAACCTTGATCACGGAAGGTGATTTTTTGGTTCATGAGGCTTTCTAAATTGTAGCGGTAAGCATCATCAAATCGAAGGTTGATGGGGTATTCATCCTCATCATCCTTGAATCGGCTAATTTCTTTTCCAAAGAGGGCGGTGCGCAATGCATCGCCAATTTGGCCCGTAGAAACGCCGAGCGAACGAGCTTTCGCACGGTCAACCGTAATTGGTAACTCTGGCTTTCCGCTTTCGACGTCGAGTTTGAGTTCATCATAGCCTTGAATAGGGGAGCTTTCGATCTCGGCTTTAATTTCTTGCGCAAAGGCGAGGACCTCTTCGTAGTTGCTACCGGACATTTCAATGTTGATCGGGGCGCCTTGGGGAGGACCATTTTGGTCTTTTTCTACGGCGATGACGGCTCCAGGAACATCCGAAATATTGTCACGCAAAAGATTTAAGACCGCGGAGCTGCTCACCGGTTGGCCATCTTGATCCAAACGGTATTTCGTTTCGCGGAAGGCGACAACGATTTTGGCTTTGTGCGGCGTGGGGACATTGGAAGGCCCTTGGCGCGGATCGCTTGTGCCCTTACCTACTTGAGCAATGATGGATTCCACCATGTAATTGTAGGGCTGTCCATCCACCTCATAGGTAAAGCGTTCAATGAGCTGGTTGATCTCCTTTTCCAAGTCTAACGTAACGACGTTGGTCTCTTCGATATCGGTTCCAACGGGTAACTCGATGTATATATTCGCAAGGTTGGGTTCGTTATTGGGAAAGAAAAGGACCTTTGGAGGGAAGGCGGCCAATAAGAAGATGGAGAAGAACAGCAAGCCCACAGTGCCTAAGAAGAACTTCCGGGCATTTTTACCGCGCAAGGAAAACTCCACCAATTGGCTGTATTTGTTTTCAAGTTTAGGAAGCAAATTCCCTTGGAAATATCGGGTTCCTGGTTCAAAAACATAGAGATAGGCCAAAATCAACGCGCCAGCATAGCCCAAGAGATTGAGTAAAGTGGCAATAAAGAGGGCCTGGCTTGAAGGTTCGGCCACCGCGAGTAGGATGGCCGTATGGGTGCCGAGTCCAATAATAGCCAACGCAAGGCCAATACGTGTCCAGCGTGGGCGATTGACTTGGTCTTCCTCCACTTTCATGTACCGTGCTGCGAGCGCGGGGTTAATAACCAAGGCCACGAACAAGGAAGAAGAAAGCACGACAATCAACGTGTAAGGCAGGTACTTCATGAATTCGCCAATGAGTCCAGGCCAAAGGGCCAAAGGAACAAAGGCGGCCAAGGTTGTTGCCGTAGACGAAATGATGGGCATAGCAACTTCTGCCGCACCCAGCTTAGCTGCTTGCACGGCGGAATATCCGGAGCTCATGAATCGATAGACGTTTTCGACAATGACAATCCCATTATCTACGAGCATTCCCAGCGCCAAGACCAGCGCGAATAGGACCATGAAGTTTAATGTGACCCCCATAGAATTGAGGATAAAGAAACTCAAGAGCATGCTTAGCGGAATGGCAATACCAACGAAAAGGGCGTTGCGCAAACCCAAAAAGAAGGTCAAAACCAAGACCACGAGAATAACGCCAAAAATGATGGAGTTTTCCAGTTCATTTACTTGGTTCTTTGTTCGGGTAGATTGATCGTTGGTGATCGAAATCAAGAGGTTACTTGGGAAGTAATCCGCTTTGGCAGCGGTGACTAACGTGTTGATGTCCGCCGAGGCTTGAATTAAGTTCTCCCCAGAACGCTTTTTGATGTCCAACGTGACCACCGGGTCACTGTATTGACGTGCATAGGATTCGCGATCCACTTCATCAAAAGCCACGGTGGCGACATCGCGCAAGTACACGATATCCTCTTTTTCCTGCTTGACAATGATGTTCTCGATATCGCTCAAACTTTCGAACTCCCCGATGACGCGAACATTTCGGCGGTAGCCATCCACCAGCAAGTCGCCGCCAGAAATCGACATGTTTTCGTTCTGAATTGCCCCAGAAATATCGCGGAAAGAGATATTCATGGACTCGATTTTCTGCACATCAACCATGATGCGTACCTCCTTGTCATCGATGCCTCGAATATCTACGGAGGTGATTGCAGCGAGATCTTCAATGGCTTCCTTCAGGTATTCGGCATAATTCTTCAACTGCTCACTGGTATATTCTCCAGACAAGTTGATGTTCATTATGGGAACGAGTTCACCAATGTTGAGGTCAAAAATATTGGGATCTGCGGGCAAATCGTTAGGGAAGTCAGGGCTGGAGCGCGCGGCATCCACTTTGTCCTTTACTTTCCGAAGCGCCTCAGAGACTTCAACATCAAAATTGAACTTGACTTCAATCGAAGAATAGCCTTGGATCGAAGTAGAAGAGATTTTGTCTACCCCTGAAATGCTATTGATTTGCTTTTCGAGAGGACGCGTGACGAGTCGCTCAATATCTACGGGTGAATTTCCAGGATACACGGTACCCACATAGATGGTGGGCTGGGCAATTTCTGGAAAGCTTTCAGCAGGCATTGCGCGATATGCCATTAAGCCCGCGATGAGAATGATGATGGTCAATACACCTACCGTCACGCGGTTGTTTACCGCCCAATCCGTAATGCCGAATCGGCGCATCATCGAAGTATTTTGATCTGACATGGCTTAGTACAATTTCACGATTTGTGCAGGCTGCACGGAGCGGATGCCGCGGTCTACCACGAGTTCACCGGGGGCAACACCTGAAATAACCTCAGTTACTTCGTCGTTTGCCATGCCCAGGGCGAGGTCGCGGCGAGCAATGCTGCCTATGTTGCCGTTTTGCACATACACATAGGTATAGTTTGTGCCCTTGGTGTCTTGAAGAATCAAGCGATTTGGAATGGTAATCGCGCTGTCGGCACTATAATCGCGCAACTGGACCGAGGCCATCATGTTGGCTTTGATATTGGAATTGTTGGACAAGTCCACAGAGACAGCGAACGTGCGGCTTCCAGCGTTGATGTAGTTACCCACTTGGCTCACTTTGCCTTGGATGTCAAGCTTGATCGCCGAAAAATTCATGTCTACCAAATCCCCTTTTTCAATGCGCTGGATATAGTTCTCAGGCACTTGCATGTCTAGGCGAAGACCGCCGTTGCCAACGAGGCGAACCATCGGCATGCCGGGAGCGCCATATTCGCCCATTTTCGCAAATACTTGGTCAATCACGCCGTCAAATGGGGCCGTAATCGTGGTCATTGCAATTTGCTTCTGCACGGTTGCAAGGCGCTTTTGAAGGGATTCAAATTGCGTCTTCGCTTGCAAATACTGCACTTCGCTACCAATTTTTTGGTTCCAAAGGCGTTCCTGCTTTTCATAAACAGACTGTGCCAAGCCGAGTTGTGTTTTGACTTCCGCCAAGCTAGCCTGGGCTACCGAGGCGTCAAGTGCGACCAAAAGTTGACCTGCTTTGACTCGTTGACCACCTTCGACAAGCACCTTAGAAATACTCCCGGCCATTTCAGGATAGAGGGTAACAGACTTGTCTGAAACCACGGTACCATAGACTTGGAAGGAATGATTGAATGCGCCTTTGTTCACCGTGTGTGTTGTGATGCTGGCAAAACTTCGCGTACTGTCTTCGGCAGCAATTTTTTGGTCAATTTCACTGAGTTCTGCGCGGAGCGATTCAATCGCAGTGGCAATAGAATCGCGGCGGATGGTCAATTCTGCGACCGTGCCAGTGACTTCGTCTGAGCCGCAAGAGGATACGATGGCGGCCCCAATGGCGACCAAGGCAAGAACAGGAATGGTTACTTTTTTCATGGGTGGGTTATTCGAGCGTTGAAAGGTTGTAATAGCCCAATGACTTCTCTAAGGCTACTCGTTTGTTAAGGGCGTTGTTGGCCGCCTGCAACTTTGCTGCGACACTTTGTTGGTATTGCGAGGACGCTTGCGCATACTCCATAGTGGAAGCCATGCCTTCGTTCAGGCGGGCTTCGGTATTTTTCATCACGCGTTGCGTGAGGAGGACATTTTGCTCTTGGATGCGGTATACTTTCAAAGCATTCTCATATTCTGAGCGAGCTTGATTGTGCTGTAATGCAAGCGCATTGGCGGTGTTCTCCAACAAGATATCCACTTCTTGGAGTTTGATTTTCTGTTCCTGAACACGAGCTAAACGGCGGCCGGAACTGAAAATGGGCAGTTGGGCCGAGAGATTCCAAGATTGGAAATCGGCACTATTTGCCGACACACCATCTGGATTGTAGACATTGGCATCTTCACTTACGAACTGCCGGTTGTAGGCATAGCCCGCATAAAATTTCGGCAAGAACTGCATCTTTTCATTTTGCAAATTGAGGTATTGCCCCTGACGATTGGTGGTCAGCTGGCGGTAATCAATATGCTTTTGAACCTCAAAAGGGGCACTCAAAAGCGTGGCGGCGCCGTCTACTTTCACTAATAGCGCCTCCATGGAAGTGCTGAGGGTGAGCACAGTTTCAGAGGAAAATCCGCATTGAAGCTTGAGGAGTTGTTCCGCCAAGACCATCTGATTTTCCAAGTTTGCCAAGTTTGCTTCGAGATTGTGGTAGACAATCGACAATTGATCCACATCCTCCTCTGCCATGAATCCTTCCGTTTGCATGGCCTGCATGTTTTTGAGCGTGAAGGCGGTATTGGCTAAAGAAGCCTTCAGCGCGGTATAATTCTCACCAAGCACGACCCGTAAATGATAGGCTTGCGCTACCTGCTCACGGGTGGAGATGACGGCTTTCTCGTAATTCGCTTCTGCCATGTCGCGAAGTACTTGCGTAGCCAAAACTGCGACGATGTACGAGCCATCAAAAACCAACTGATTGACCGAAAAATTCCCTACGGAATTGTAGCGAGTACCGAATTGCAATTTGTCGATGACCCCGTCCTGGTTGATGTCAAAGAATTGGGCGGGCAGTTCAATATTGTCCGCATAATTCCCACCGACCTGTATGGAGGGCAATCCCAGGGCGATATTTTGAATTAGGACTTTTTCTGCCGCTTTACGCTCAAGTGATTGTACTCGAACTTGCGCATTGTTTTCCGTAGCATGTTGAATGGCCTGGTCTAGACTGAGCTCAACGATTGGTTGGCTCAACAAGGGCCCCGAGCCGATCAATAGGGCAAGGAGGAACGTGGGAGTTCTCATGAATGATGATTGGATTGTTGGAATTCTTGTAAATACGCGATGCCTTGCGCCGTGGCAATGGCCCGTATGTGCATAAGTAGGCTGTAGTGTAGTAAGGCACTTCGGGGTGCAGGGTCCTCGCCTATTTCGGGATCTTCCATAATACCTACCATGGTATTATAACGGATAAGTGCGGCCTGGGGGATATTTAAATCTTCCCGGTAAAGTTTTTGCGACACCCCGCGTTGAAGATTGGAGGTGGTCGCTTCAATCATCATATTGCGCCGGGCTGAAATCATCCAATCATACGTTTCAGGATGGTATTTTTTCATGGCATACATGATGCGCGTACCATAGTTTTTGAGGACATCTTCTTGAATCCGCTGGACCTCAAAAAGCTCATCAATGGCATTTTCATGGATAGAAGCTTGCTCTAAAAACTGTTTGGATTTGATCGAAAACAGGTGTTTGATGGCTTGATCAACCAAATCCGTCTTGTTTGAGAAGAACGTATACAGCGTTTTCTTGCTCATGGACAACTCCTTGCTCACGTCATCCATGGTCACCGCACGCAGTCCAAATTTTTGGAATAGGCCGATAGATCGGGTAAGGATGGTATTTCGTGGGTCGGTTTCCATGGAGGTCAAAAGGGATGGCAAAGGTCATGCCATTTCTACACACAGGAAACATTCTATGTTCAAAAATGTTTCCGCGAAACGAAATTTTTTTAGAAAATGTGCTCAATTGACCTGTTTACATCCCTTTTGGGAAGCAGGAAACTGGGAGATTTTGTCCATTTTTGCAATGGAAAGTCACTTTTTGCATCATACATCATGCCAACACCAACCGTATCAGAAATTCTTCGCAGCCCCGCTCTTGGGGAAACCGTCGCTGTGAAGGGATGGGTCCGCTCCTTTCGTTCCAATCGCTTTTTGGCACTTAATGACGGAAGCTGTCAGGCGAGTGTTCAATGCGTAGTAGATTTTGACGCGCATCCCGAAGCGCTGCTTCGTCGAATTACGACAGGGGCTAGCGTGTCCATTCATGGGGAGCTTACAGCGAGCCAAGGCAGTGGGCAAGCTGTTGAAATTTCCGTGAAGCATTTGGAAGTCCTAGGGGACTGTCCGACGGATAGCTACCCGCTTCAGCCCAAGCGACATTCCCTAGAATTCCTTCGGGATATCGCCCATCTGCGGATGCGTACCAATACGTTTGGCGCGGTGATGCGCGTGCGGCATGCCGCCTCTTTTGCCGTCCATGAGTTCTTTAACAAAGAGGGCTTCTTTTATCTCAACACGCCAATCATTACCGCAAGTGATGCGGAAGGTGCAGGGGAGTTGTTTCGAGTGACTACCCTACCCGCAGACGGAGCGCCTAAAACAGAAACTGGAGCGACAGACTTTAGCCAAGACTTTTTCGAAAAGCCCACAAACCTGACCGTAAGCGGACAATTGGAGGGCGAATTAGGTGCCATGGGCTTGGGCAAGATCTACACCTTTGGCCCAACGTTCCGTGCCGAAAATTCGAATACGACACGCCATTTATCCGAATTCTGGATGATCGAGCCAGAAATGGCCTTTCATGATTTGAGCGACAACATGGATTTGGCTGAAAAATTCTGCAAGCATATCATTCAATCGGTCTTGGAGCGGTGCAAAGAAGATTTGACTTTTCTAGATCAACGCTTTGAGCAAGAAGAAAAAGCAAAGCCACAGCAGCAGCGAAGTGAACAGGGTTTGATTGAAAAGTTGCAGTTCGTCTTGGATAATCCGTTCGTGCGGTGCACCTACACGGAAGCCATTGATATTCTAAAGAATTCAAAGCCCAATAAGAAGGGACAATTCAAATATCCCATCGAATCATGGGGAGCCGACCTCCAATCTGAACATGAGCGTTATTTGGTTGAAAAACACTTCAAATCGCCGGTTATTTTATTTGATTATCCTGCTAAAATCAAGGCCTTTTACATGCGTTTAAACGAAGACGGCCAAACCGTGCGCGCCATGGATGTTTTGTTCCCTGGGATTGGCGAAATGGTTGGCGGATCTCAGCGGGAAGAACGCCACGATGTCTTGGTGGAGAAAATGCGCGCCGTAGGGATCGACCCATCGCATTTGGATTGGTACCTCGACACCCGAAAGTTTGGCACCTGTGTGCACAGTGGATTTGGCTTGGGATTTGAGCGTATGGTTCAATTTGTCACAGGGATGGGAAATATCCGGGACGTCATCCCCTTCCCGCGCACTCCAGGAAACGCCGAATTCTGATCTAGTCCATGCTCAAGCAATCTCTTAGCCAGCGGCTCCAACAAAAGCTTTCGCCTCAGCAGATTCAACTGATGAAGTTGATCCAGCTGCCGACGCAGGCATTGGAAGAGCGCATCCAAGAGGAAATGGAGGTTAACCCAGCCCTCGAGGAGGGAACGGAAGTAGCTGATCCGAGTGATGATTTGAGCAATGAGTGGGAGGATGAAGCAGGTAAAGAGGAATATGATCCCATGGATGATTATCTAAGTGATGATGACATTCCAGATTATAAACTTCAAGCCAACAACTACTCTGCAGACGATGAGGCCTACGATGCTCCGGTGATTGTAGGAAAGGACATGAGCGACATCCTCAAAGAGCAATTGTCGATGCGCTCTTTGGCTCCCCAAAAAGAAGCCCTTTGTAAATACCTGATCGGAACACTCGAAGATGACGGCTATTTGCGAAGAGAATTATTAGACATCGTCGATGATTTGGCCTTTTCCCTAGGGATTTTTATCGAAGTTCAGGAGCTGGAAGACGCCCTTCGGGTCATTCAAAGTATGGAGCCCTCCGGGGTTGGCGCGCGCGATCTTCAAGAGTGCTTACTGATTCAACTTCAAGATCGCGAGGGGACATCCGCCGCATGTGCTCGCAGCATTGTGAAGGATCATTTTGATGCCTTGGCGAAGCGCCACTACAGTAAAATGATGAGCCAACTGGATATATCTGAGGATGATCTCAAGTCGGCGTTGGATGAAATTTCCCGACTCAATCCAAAACCCGGACACACGGCAGAAACAGGAAGCCAAGCGACCCAAACGGTGATTCCTGACTATGTTATTCAAGTCGTTGATGAGCAATTAGAACTGCGCTTAAATGGCCGAAACGCCCCGGAGCTCAATGTCTCTCGGGAATACAAAGACATGCTTCAGCACTACAAAAAAGCAAAGCAGTTTGGTTCAGAGCAAGAAAAAGATGCCTTCAATTTTGTCAAGCAAAAATTGGATTCTGCCAAGTGGTTCATCGATGCCATTAAGCAGCGTCAGCAGACCTTGATCTTAACCATGTCATCCATCATGCGCTTTCAGGAAGAGTACTTTTTGACGGGGGACGAGCGGAAGCTCAAGCCTATGATTTTAAAGGACATTGCGGACGAAGTGGGCATGGACATTTCGACAGTAAGCCGCGTGGCCAGCAACAAATACGTACAGACGCCTTTTGGCACCTTTTTGATCAAAAATTTCTTCAGTGAATCCATGCTCAATTCCGAGGGCGAGGAGGTCTCTACTCGAGAAATAAAAAAGATCTTGGAGGACAGCATTGGAGAAGAAGATTCCCGCGATCCATTGACGGATGACGCGTTGGCTAAGTTGTTGAAAGACAAGGGATATCCTATTGCGCGTCGGACCGTGGCCAAGTACCGAGAACAGCTCGGAATCCCGGTAGCGCGTTTGCGAAAAACGCTTTAAGTGTGGCGTTCAATCAATCGTTAGGGACATTCCTTGAATTTGTGCCCATAGTCCCTTGGTATCACCTATTTTCGTAAGGCTGATTAATATCTGTCGTATGAAACGTCTTTTACTCGCCTTTTTATTCGGGGCACTTTTCCTTCCCTTTCAAGCGGAAGCTTCGCACATCCTTGGGGGTGATATCCAATACAAATATGTAGGGGACTCCACGGGGGTAGCTGGTCAATACCGCATTAAAGTGGTGATCTACCGTGAGCAAACAGGTGTAGGCTTAGGAACTACTGCCTTGGTCAACATTACGTCTGCCAGCTGTAATATCAATACTTCGGTGACTTGTTCACTCTCGCAACCTGAGTTTTCCGCGGCATCCTTGGGGGCCTATGATTGTATTCCTCAGGGCACGAGTGGTTCATTTTTCAGCCCGATGGTCAACATTTATGTTGGCTACGTAACCCTGACGCAAACCTGTAATGACTATAAAATGTACTGGCAGTCCTGCTGCCGTCCATTTGGTGTGACGGGAATTGCCAACTCATCAGGGGCTGGCTTCTATTTCGAAGCTGAATTGAATAATACCTTGGGGTATAACTCTTCGCCCACATTTGTCTCCATTCCTTTGAGCTACATCTGTACGGGAGGGTACATTAACTACCTACAGAACGCCTACGAAAAAGATGGCGATTCCATCATTTACGAATTAGTTCCTGCCCGTGAATTCGGCTTCGGTACAGGAGGTGTCAGCGTAGGTTATGCCGCGGGATTCACCTACTTACAACCGATTCATACGGATCCTCTTAGCCCCTTCACATTGAATCCGCAAACGGGTAACATCACGTTCATGGCAAACACCCAGGAAACTTCGGTGATTGCTATCCGTGTGAATGAGTATCGCTTTGACTCGACGTATTTATTCTGGGAAAAAGTAGGCTCCTCGAACCGTGAAATTCAGGTTTCTGTGGCGTCGAACTGTAACCCGATCGTTAACCAGGGGGTTAAACTAGATCAAAACGCTCCTGGCGTGACGTTGCGTCCGGATGGAAAGCAACAAGTTGAATACAAGTGTTTGGATTCTACGGTCATGTTGTACTTCACGCTTTCCGTGGAATGTGTATCCATCTCACCTGACGGTTCAGACTTCCGCCTAACCGCACCGAATGGCCAACCAATTCCGATTGACAAGTTGATTCCATTCTGTAACGTGAACGGTGAAACGGACTCGATGCGCGTCAAGCTGTTCAAGCCATTGTCAATGAATGGAGAATATTATCTCTATTCTAAGGTGGGCAACGACGGAAATACCTTGTTGAACAAGTGTGGTAAAGACATGGACGAGTTTGATACAATCGTTCTGCTAGTGAATGATTGCGTGAACTTGGATATGCAATTGACTAATGTCTCCATCGATGAAGACAAGCGTCCACACATCTATTGGAAGATTGATCCAGCTACCTTCCCTTCCTATCTCTTTAACAACTTCCGCATTTGGCGTTCAGGCGATGGCGGTGCCACTTATAACCAAATCACTTCATTGTCTGATTCGGCCCAACGCGATTGGATTGATAATAGCCTAGCGGGCCCAGATGTCGATGGGAAATCGTATCGATATTATGTGGAAGCGATCATCAACGGATTGCTTCAACCTCCGACCAACACGGTGAAGAGCATTTGGCTTCGCGGTGACATGAGTAACACGGCGTCCATCCCAACGGTTTGGACCAATTACAACGGTTGGGCGAACCCCATGTATCAAGTTGAATTTGGCCGCGGTATTGCGGGTCAACCTGGCGTATATATCTGGGAGGATTATGGTTCAGCGCAGCTGGATACCTTCATCACCGTGGAGTACCCAAATCTCCCTCCTGGTCAGTACTCTATTCGTACCCGCACCCACAATCCAACCCGTTTGCAGGACACTGCCTACTCTAACTGGATTGAGTTTGGTGAGCCTGTTCCACCGATCCCACCAATTGATACGGTCATTGTTCCCAACGTGGTGACACCAAATGGCGATGGGGTCAATGATGGATTCCGTATCCAAGGAGCTATGAGTTATACCTCGGGCCGCTATCTCATGATCATGAACCGCTATGGAAAGGTGGTCTACGAGAACGATGCCTACGACAACAGCATGCCATGGAAAGGAGAAGACAACCGCGGCAATAAGTTGGCGGATGGAGTATACTTCTACGTCCTACGTTTGGATGACAATCCAAATAGTCAGCACTTGGAGCTCACCGGAAATGTGACCTTGCTGTCCCACTAAGCCGAAGCCCAACGTAATTTAAAGGCCGCCTCGTGAACGCGAGGCGGCCTTTATCGTTAGACCTGTGATGGAACGCCTCGATCAAATCAAGCGAATCTTAAAAACCCTGCCTGAAAAGCCAGGGGTATACAAGCATTTGGACAAAGAGGGACAGATTCTATATATCGGAAAGGCAAAGAATTTGAAGAAGCGCGTGAGCAGCTACTTCAGTAAATCCCACGATCAAGCGCGCCTTCGGATGTTGGTGCGCAGGGTGGAAAATATAGAGGTCATCGTAACCGAAACAGAATACGATGCGCTGCTTCTCGAAAACACCTTGATAAAGCAGCATCAGCCCTGGTACAATATCAATTTGAAGGACGGTAAAACCTATCCATGGATTTGTATCAAGAAGGAGCGTTTTCCCCGGGTATTTAGCACGCGTCAGCGCATCGAGGATGGAAGTGAGTACTTTGGCCCCTATCCCTCTGGTCGGATGCTGGGAACGCTGTTGGACCTCATTCGGCAACTCTATCCTTTGCGTACCTGCAGTTTGCCTTTGACCGAAAGCGCGGTCGAAGCAGGAAAGTACCGGGTTTGCTTAGAATATCAAATGCACAATTGCCTCGGCCCCTGCGAGGCGAGGCAGTCCGAAGCGGACTATGAGAAGGACATCACTTCCGTGCGCAAACTGCTCAAAGGCGAATGGTCAGCCATCAAGCAACAACTGCATGGCCAGATGATGATGCACGCGGCAAAGCAAGAATTTGAACAAGCACAGGCCTGCAAGGAAAAGCTGGACTATCTCGAAAAATATCAAGCCAAGAGTACGGTTTTGAATCCAAATGTCGGAGAAGTAGATGTCTATTCCGTGATTGATGATGTAGAATATGGCTATGTCAATTTTTTAATGGTTCGGGAGGGGGCGGTATTGCAGTCGTATACCTTAGAACTGAAGAAAAAAATGGAGGAATCGCCGGCGGAAATGCTCGAGCTCGCCATCCCCGAAATTCGATTGCGTTTTGATTCGGAGGCCAAGATGCTGCTCCTTTCACATGCGGTAGAACTCGAAATGGACCACGTGCAATACCAAGTGCCTCAGCGAGGAGATAAGGCGGCCGTTGTGGCCCTATCGCTCCGCAATGCCCGGGCGCAACGCTTAGAGCGCTTGAAGAACATGCAAATTGTGGATCCAGATCGGCATGTAAATCGAATTTTGGCTCAAATGAAGCAAGACCTTCGCCTTTCTGAAGAGCCCCGGCATCTGGAGTGCTTTGATAATTCCAATATTCAAGGAAGTCATCCGGTAAGCGCTTGTGTGGTGTTCAAGAATGCGAAGCCCTCTAAAAAGGACTACCGGCATTTTAATGTCAAAACGGTGGAAGGACCGGATGACTTTGCAACGATGCAGGAAGTGATTTTTCGTCGGTATAAACGAATGATGGAAGAAGGGCAGGCATTGCCACAGCTCATCTTGATTGACGGCGGTAAAGGTCAATTGTCAGCGGGGGTTGCGGCGCTGGATGCCCTGGGTCTTCGCGGTAAAATTGCCATTCTGGGGATTGCTAAACGCTTAGAAGAATTGTATTTCCCCGGGGACTCCGTGCCCTTGTACTTGGACAAGCGATCGGAGACATTGAAGGTGCTTCAGCAAGCGCGAAATGAAGCGCACCGCTTTGGCATCACCTTCCATCGAAATAAACGAAGTAAGGCGAGTATCGGCTCGGCTCTAGAGGCCATTCCGGGGGTTGGACCGGCAACGATTGATATTTTACTCAAAACATTTAAATCGGCTGCGGGGGTAAAACGTGCCTCAGCCGAATCGCTAGAGCAAGCGGTTGGCCCGTCCAAAGCAAAAAAGGTGCTGGATTGGATTCGCTCCATAGGGGAATCCTAACCCTAGGAAGTCAATCCACTAGGTCTTGAGTGCACGAAGAATCTCAGGATTTTTTTGGGAGCGATGCGCTATAAATCGTTCGAATCGAATCCAATTCTTTGCGCTGGATATCCGGCACAGTTGCATCGTCGGCCACATAGCCTACGGGTAAGAGTAAAAAGGGCTTTTCATGGGCTGGCCGCCCTAAGATTTCCCCGAGGAAATTCATGGGACTGGGCGTGTGGGTGAGTGTGGCCAAACCCGCTTCATGGATGGCGGCGATNAGCAAGCCGCAGGCAATTCCCACCGATTCTGAAACGTAGTAGTTCTTNCGAACAAGGCCATCTGGACGGACCTCTTGGATTTGTTTGAATACGATGATGAGCCAGGGGGCCGTTTCCAAGAAGGGCTTTTCCCAATCGGTCCCAATTGGGGCCAAATCTTCGAGCCACGTGTCCGGCGCTCGTCCCGAATAGAATGCTTTTTCTTCTTCTTCCGCTGCTTGGCGAATTTGCTTTTTCAAGTGGGGGTCTGACACCGCACAAAATGTCCAAGGCTGTTTATTCGCGCCGGACGGAGCAGTGCCCGCCGTGGCGATGAGGTGATCGATGACCTCTTGCGAAACCGCCTTATCACTAAAAAATCGAACAGATCTTCGTTGCGACCAATGTTGGAATAGGGTTTGCGCTCGAAGTAAGACCTCTTCGCCTTCAACCGTATCCATCTGGTAGGGGATGTGTCCTGTGGGAGTCATCCGTCTCTAGACCGATTTAATTTTTCCGTCCTCCAAAGGAATAATTCGTCGAGCTCGATCAATCACACGCTGATCATGCGTGGAGAAAATAAACGTAGTTTTTTCCTTGTCATTGAGCTGAGCCATGATGTCGAGGAGGGTCTCTGTCGATTTAGAATCCAGATTGGCGGTTGGCTCATCCGCCAACACAAAGCGTGGACGACTGGCCAGTGCTCGTGCGACGGCAACGCGTTGCTGCTGCCCTCCTGAAAGTTGGTTGGGCCGGTTGTGTGCGCGGTCGGCCAATCCCACGGCTTCCAATAGTTCCATGGCTCGAGCATCCCGTTCTTTTTTGCCCACGCCTTGTAATTCTAGGATGAAGGCAGTGTTTTCGAGGGCGGTGAGTACAGGAATCAGATTATAGGCCTGAAAAACAAATCCAATATGTTGGAGCCGGAAGTCAATGAGGTTGCGGTCCTTGAGCGCTACAATGTTGACACCGTCAATATGAATTTCCCCTTGGGTGGGTTGATCCAATCCGCCAATGGCATTCAATAAAGTGGTTTTTCCACAGCCTGAAGGGCCAACAATCGCGGTGAATTCCCCTTCTTCAAAAGAAGTGCTTACACCGCCCACCGCCGTGACTGAACCCGCCTGGGATTCATACACTTTGAAGACATTCTTTAATTCAATTAGGGCCATAGCTATAAAGGTTTAAAGCACGCGCATGCTTTCGATAGGGTTCAACTTGAGGGCCTTTCGGGCCGGATAAAGGGCTGAGAGAAATGCCAAGACAAAAACCAGGGCCGCAATAGGAAGGTAGAACTCTGGAACGGTCACGGGATAAATCGTCGAGTCAATGCCAAATTCGGCCATTCCTTTTTCTACCCCTTTGAGGCTTATCCCCGTTTTGGCGGTGAGTGCTAGCGTAAAGTGCCCCAGCGCCAATCCAATGGGAAGACCAGCAAAACTGAGTAAAATGGTCTCCAACACGATCAAGGCAAATAGTTTGCGCTTATTCATGCCTATCGCCATCAGCATGCCCAACTCACGGGTGCGTTCCAAAATCGCCATCAACATGGTATTCAGAATGCCGAAGGCCATGGCCAAAAGAATAATGGTCATAAATAACAAAAGAGACTGCGCCATGACCTCATCTGCATATCCGAGTTCTGGGCTGATTGACCGCCAACCGCGAACGACCAAAGGCGTTCCGTCTAAGGCGAGCTGATCGAGGGATTCGATCTGGCTGCGAATGAAAACATTCCAACGTCGAAGACTGTCTTGGGCTTCCAAATGGGCTAAGCTGGGATCCATCGCGTAAGGTTCTTGGACTCGAAAGCAAAGCTCATGGGCCACTGGAAAACGTCCATTTTCGGCGATGGCCAGGCTGTCTACTAAGTGCATTTGGCGGGAAATATTCAGCACAGGAACATAGAGCATCATCTCCTCCAGAAGATTGGAAGCGCCATCATAGACCCCCGCAACATAATACAAGGCACTATGCACCTCCCCAAGGACATCTTGAAAGGTGAGCACTACGCGGTCATCAATGCCCACTTCAAGCCGTTTAGCAAGCTCTTCACCAATGACGACCTCGTCGCTTTCTAGGTCCTGAAGGAAGCGCCCTTGAACCACTTTGCGCGCCGCAGAAAATACGGATTGCTCCGCCTCAGGATAGACTCCCAAGGCCATCATCGGGGCAGCGCCAGACCCGCTTTGAATCATGACTTGAACGACTACCCGTGGAGCAAATGCGGTCACCGTGGAATCCCTCTGAAGGTCTTCGATGATGGCAGGCAAATGAGGAAGAATGGCCCGAGGATCTTGGCTTTCCATAAAGGCGGCAGATTGTACCCGGCCATGACCCACATTGTCATCCAACATACTCATGGTGCGCGCATCATTTAGGCCGGTGGCCCATCCGATCATGGTAATGCCTGCCCAGACGCCTAAGGACATGGAGCCAATCACTACCGCAGAGCGCCAAGGACTTCGCCAAATATTTCGCCAGGCCATTCGAATGGTATTCATATCAACGGTGGATGCTAGGAGATTTATACACGACCATGATGGGCCAAATGCTCGCTAAAAGCGTTAAGAGTAAGACAATCGCTCCATGCGTCCAAGTAATGGACCAGTCCATGGTGGGCGGAAGAACAGGTTCCCATCCCTGCTGCTCCATAGCAGAGGCAACATCCCCCATCAAACGCAAGGGCCGCACATGAAAGTAATAGACGAGGCCACGTCCCATGAGGGTTCCAACCGTTGCGCCTAATAGCCCCATCAATAAGGCTTCGACAAAGACCATCCCCGCTAAAACCCGCCGCTTGACGCCCAAGGCGATTTGCATGGTGAATTCACGCTGACGTTCGTTGGCCAGCATAATCATGGTCCCCAGGAGGCCAAAGGAAATGACCACGTACAGAATGAACAAGATGATGATGCCCCCCGCTGAATCGGCCTGAATGGCTTGTTTCAATTCAGGCATCCGATCCTCCCAGGAGGACCAAGACGCATAGGTCAAGGGGTGTTTTTGGGCGAGGGCNTGAGANACTTGGATCGANGCGCTCGTGTTTTTGGGCGTAACCATGATGGTCCCCCAGCGCCCATAGGCTCCGCTGTACGCCTGCGCATCGGCTAAGCGGAGGACGGCTACGCGTTTTTCTAATTCGGGATTCCCTAAGCGAAGTGTTCCGGCGACAATCATTAAATCGCTGGCAATAGACCCCTGATAGCCTTGCCCCATTCCAATGAGCGTATCCCCCGTATGTGCATCGAGTGATTCTGCTAAGTAGCGCCCCAACCAGACGGGGTAGGGGCCAGACTCATCTATCTCATCCAGGGAGCCGTCGATGAGTCGAGTACTCCAAAAGTTGGCATCTTCAAGGTCAAAATCCACCCCGGTCCATTGCGCCACTGCGCTTTCGCTTTGGTGACTGAGCAAGGTGAAGCCAGCCAGGCGCGGAGCAGCCGAGGCCACCAAAGGATCGGCTAACACATCCTCCAACCACTGAGGATCTTCCGCGAGGGCTACATCCAAATTTTGTGAAGGCCAATAGGCACTATCTGCGACCTGCACATAGCCCGCCATGCCGCCAACAACGGTGTCGATCATATGCCCATAAATCCCCAATTGCAAACTGCGAATCAGGATGGCAAAGAAGAGCGCAAAGGCTACGGCGGCAGCGGTAATCGCGCTCCGTCGGCGATTGCGGCCCAAATTGCGCCAAGCCAAGCGGGTGGTTAGAGACATTCCACTCGTAGTATTAGAAGGTGTCAATTCGTTTCATGGTGGATTCTTTGAACCAGCTCGCTTTCAAGTCGGGGCGCTTGCGCCATTCCAAAATGGTCAAGGTGGTCGTTTGGCTCCCGCCCTTTGCCGTAAAGCGAATTTGATCCGGCATCCATACGCCGTCGAAACGCTGAAAGTGCAAGGCGTCCATTTGCTGGCTGATGTCCCCCTTTTTGTCAAAAAAAACGAGGCGAACCCAACTTTCATTTTTAACACTGATGTAGGCGTCCACATGATCATGAGCCACCGGCGTGGACGGCTTGGGGACGCAGCGAATGACATGGCATTCTTGGCCATTCATGGTTTTTTTCCCCTGGTACGTATGGTTGAAATCTTGACTCAAGGAAGCCGCGCCTAAGACATTGTCGAATTGTGCATCGGTACCCATCCAACCTTGCATGAGCATGGACGCAGGAAGTTTCATGATTTTGTCTGTGCGCGGGGAATAGGTCATGAGGCTTTTATCTGCTTTCATGTAGACCATCCCAGCGTCTCGCTCGGGGGCGACAATTTGAACTAAGGAATAGTCATTGCCCATGTTCCAGCTTCGGAGTTCCATCTCGCGGGTATACCGAGGACGCTCTGCCTTCAGTTTTATTCGGCTGTAGGCAGATTGTTGGACGGCAGCAGATTCGGCTTTGCTTAGGATGGCACCGGGGTTCTGAGCCCACGCGGTCAAACACGAAGTAAGAAGAACTAGGAAAAAGTGGAATTTCGGCTGCATGGATGGTTAAAATTACGGCTCAATGCCTTAACCATTGGATTGGGATACGGTTCGCCTCGGTCGCGTATAATTGGGCATTACTTTTGCATCTAGAATTGCCACTTTCAGATTGTAATCTCACAAAATTGACCCTCTTATGTATCCAGAAGATCTAATTGCCCCCATGCGTGCCGAATTGACTGACGCCGGTTTCACCGAAATCCGCGACGAGCAAACCATGGAGGAGGCTATCACGAAGAATTCAGGAACCACCTTTGTTGTTGTCAATTCAGTGTGTGGATGTGCCGCTGGTTCAGCTCGTCCAGGCGCCCGCATGGCGGTGGCAAATGCCGCAAAGAAGCCCGATCACCTCGTAACGGCGTTTGCTGGAAACGACCGAGATTCGGTTAACAAGGCGCGCGAGCTCATGCTTCCATTTCCTCCTTCCTCGCCTTGTATGGCTTTGTTTAAGGATGGTGAATTAGTGCATATGATTGAGCGTCATCACATTGAAGGCCGTCCGGCAGACATGTTAGCCGCGAATTTGATGGCCGCGTTTGAGGCGCACTGCGCTTAGAGCAGAGAAGTTACTCGACTCAGGGAGTACACCCCCTGTACTTATAGTAAAATCTACAATAGTGTATTTGCTACGCTTTTAAGAATTTCCATTATTTTAGGGGCAAAATACCCAACTAATGAATTGGAAACTTACTCTTGGAGCGGTCGCTACGTTTATCCTTTTTTCTTCGACGAACGCCTACGCTCAAGGTCGAATTAGTGGTTCAGTAAAAGATGCCAATGGCGCGCCTTTACCTGGAGCAGCCATCTCGGTCGATGACAGTCGCAGCACTGCCTTGACGGATAACAATGGAATGTATTCCATCAATGTGACCGCCAATCAAGTCAATGTGACGGCCACAATGATGGGCTATGTCTCGGCGAGTAAATCGGTGAGCTTAAGCAATGGCTCAGGTCAAGCAAACTTTTCACTGACCGAAGAAGCCGTGACCTTGGATGATATTGTCGTTATTGGATATGGTACGTCGAACTTAAAAGACTTGACAGGCTCCGTNGTGAGCGTNAAAGCCAAATCCTTCCAGAAAGGTTCTTTTGCNTCTCCCGAAGCCTTGATCTTAGGTAAAACGCCAGGGGTGCGCATCACCTCCAATTCCGGTATGCCTGGGGCGGGAAGTCGAATCCGTATACGCGGAGGCTCCTCGTTAAATGCGAGCAACGACCCTTTGATTGTCATTGATGGATTACCGGCGGATGGTTTGGGACTCTTAAACCCCTCGGACATTGAGAGCTTTACGATTCTTAAGGATGCGTCAGCAACGGCGATTTATGGTTCACGTGCTGCAAATGGAGTCATCCTCGTGACCACCAAGAAAGGCAAGGCAAATGCTGCGTTTCAAGCGGATGTAACAGCGGTCACTTCCTTCCGCAATGTCACAAGCCAAGTGGATGTGCTCTCTACCGAGCAGTTCCGAAATGTAATTGCGGAAAACGGAACGTCCGCTCAGCAAACGCGTCTAGCCACCTCGGATCCCGATCAAGTAACAGATTGGCAAAAAGAGATTTATCAAACCGGAAGGGTCATGGACTACAATGTAGCATTGACCGGCGGCTTGAAAATGCCCTACCGCCTTGGCCTAGGTATGTACCGTGAAAAGGGGGTTCTCAAGCGCTCAGAGTTGAAGCGTTACACTGCCACCTTGAATGCGAGTCCTTCCTTCATGCACGGAAAACTCAAGGCAAATACGAGTGCAAAAATCATTTCCTCTGAAAATTTCTATGCCAACCAAGGAGCGATTGGAACAGCGGTTTTTTATGACCCTACCCGTCCCGTCTTGTCCGGCGATACAGCCTATGGAGGGTACTTTGAGTGGACCATGCCCAATGGGACACCTTCCGCTCTTTCCCCTAGAAACCCGGTAGGATTGCTGGAGCTTCGGGATGATGTAGGATTTAACACCCGTGCTTTGGGCAATATCCTGTTTGATTATCAGCCGTTGGCTACCAACGCGCTTCATCTCTTTATGAACGTTGGAGGCGAATATTCCTACACGCACGGAAACACCTTTGTTCCGGCCTATGCCGCGATGAACTTCAACAATGGGGGAGAAAAAAACCAATACGAGTCAAGTCGGACGAATCGATTGATCGAATTGTATGCGAATTACAATGAGCAGATCAGCAATCGAGTCCATGCAGATTTGACCGGGGGATATTCTTTCCAACATTGGAGTAGCTCCTCTCCTTCGTTCCCGAGCCTCAATGCGTTGGGTGATACGATCAGTCCAGCAAACCCCTTCCCATATTTCTCTGAAAATGCGTTGATGTCTTTCTACGGTCGTGGAAATTTCAACATCAGCAATAAGTACTTATTGACCGCGACATTGCGTTCAGACGGTTCGTCACGCTTCTCCAAGGATGCCCGCTGGGGCCTCTTCCCGTCGGCAGCGTTAGCCTGGAATATGCTCGAAGAGGACTTCTTTGCTGGCCAAACGGTTTTCAGCAATTTGAAACTCCGCTTAGGTTACGGTCTAACGGGTCAACAGGACATCTACAACGACTATGGCTACATTCCGAATTACAACTACGGAACTGCCACTGCGCAATATCAATTTGGCAATAACTGGATTGATATTCTTCGTCCTGATGCCTATGACTACAACTTGCAGTGGGAAAAGACAGCCACGACGAATATTGCATTGGACTATGGCTTGTTGAAGGGACGCATCAATGGTTCATTGGATTTTTACACGAAGAATACGTTTGACCTCCTAGGGGTAGTTCCCATTCCTGCGGGAACCAATTTCTCTAACCGCGTACTGACGAATGTGGGCTCTATGACAAACAATGGTATTGAGGCTTCCGTCAATTTGGTTTTGATTGACAATTCCACAACCAATTTTGAACTTGGCTTCAATGCATCGCGCAACCGCAACCAAATCACCAAGCTCTCCTTGGTCCAGGACACTACGTCCCCAGGAATCCAGGTCGGTGGCATTTCGGGCGGTGTGGGTAACACCATCCAAATTCATGCGGTAGGTATGCCGATGTACACATTCTATTCCTATGAGCAGATCTACGATGCCAACGGCCGCCCCTTGGAGCGTAACGGGTCATTAGACCAATACAGTGAAGGAGTAGACATCAATGGCAATGGCAAGATTGATGACATCGAAGCGTATGTCGACCAAAATGGAGATGGGCTCATCAACACGAGTGATCTCGTTGCTTGGGCAGGCAAGACCCCAGAGCCACGACAAATCTTTGGCTTCACAGCGACCTTCTCCCACAAACGTTGGTCCGGGGGCATGACGTGGCGTGCTGAGCAAGGCCAATACATGTACAATAACTTGGCATCCAACCACGGTAACTACTTTGAGGTAGGCGGCTCAATGCGCCACCTCAACAACATGGTGACGGACTATCTCAATACGGGCTTCCGCACGCCGCAGTACCTCTCTAGCTACTACATTCAGGAGGCTTCGTTTATCCGTTTGGACAACCTCTATTTGTCTTACAACTTGGGCACCTTGTATAAAGACAAGTATGCTTCTAGCCTGAATATTTCGATGCAGAATGCGTTGGTCATCACCAAGTACAAAGGCTTAGACCCTGAAATTGGTGGCGGAATTGACAATATGATCTACCCTCGCCCGCGCGTCATCAACCTACAATTGAATGTTTCCCTCTAATCCCATTCCTGCCATGAAATCTATCAAACTCTTTTCTCTACTGGCTGGTGCAGCGCTCATTGCAGCGTCTTGCGCGAAGGATTTGAATCTCAGCCCGAAATACGGTCTAAATGCCGACGCGGTATACTCTGACCCCAACAACTATATCAATGTGTTGGCCAAATTGTATGCTGGCCTTTCTGTAAGTGGCAACCAAGGGCCTNCTGGCATGCCGGACATTGGGGGCATTGACGAGGGCTTCTCACAGTATGTACGTGTGTATTGGAATTTGCAGGAGCTTCCTACGGATGAGGCCATTTGTGGTTGGAATGACCCAGGGGTACCTGAGCTCAATACGATGACATGGAATGATAATTCCTCCTTTGTGAGTGCGATGTACTACCGGATTTACTACCAGATTGCCTTAGCCAATGAATTCATTCGTTATACCATGGATGAGTGGTTGGTGACAAAAGACTTCACACCAGAGCAATTGGAGATGATCAAAGCCATGGGCGCTGAAGCCCGCTATCTCCGAGCCCTCAGCTATTATCACGCTTTGGACCTCTTTGGTAACGTTCCCTTTGTAGATGAAAGTGATCGTCCAGGTGTGTATTATCCGGAGCAAATTTCACGCGCGGATCTATTCACTTATATCGAATCGGAACTCGCAGCCATCGAACCTCTTTTAGTTGCCGCGCGCACAGGGGCTTATGGCCGTGCCGATGTTGGCGCTTTGCATGCGCTGCGTGCCAAATTGTATTTGAATGCAGAAGTGTACACCGGTACGGAGCGCTACGCCGATGCATTGGCTGATTGCGCGGCAATCATTGATGCAGGATACAGCTTAGAGCCAAATTATGCGCACAATTTCTTCGCGGACAACAATAGTTCAAGTGAAATCATTTTCGCCGCCACGTTTGATGGACAACATACCCGCACCTGGGGAGGCACCACCTTCTTAGTGCATTCTCACATGGGAGGTAGTATGGACCCTGCATATTTTGGAACCACTTCTGGATGGCAAGGCAATCGTGCGACCAAATCATGGTATGACAAATTTCCAGACACATTGGATACACGCCGCTTAGTATGGCTGGATGGGATGGAAGATACCATTACAAATGTTGGCACATTCACAGAGGGAATTGGCATTACCAAGTGGCGAAATGTAAATCGCGATGGTTCTGCGGGGTCTGATCCTGTGACGTTTGTAGATATTGACTTTCCCCTATTTCGACTAGCCGATGCGTACTTGATGTACGCTGAATGTGCAGCACGCACGGGCACCAACTTGTCGCAAGGCGTGGGCTACTTCAACCTTGTGCGTGAACGCGCCTATGGCAACAGCGACCAAAATGTGACTAGCTTGGATTTGCCAACCATTCTCGATGAGCGTGCGCGGGAACTGTACAGCGAAGGACATCGCCGTACGGATCTAGTTCGCTTTGGCCAGTTCTCAGGGGGCAGCTACCTCTGGGCATTCAAAGGGGGCGAACAATTTGGTACAGCCACTCCGGTACACTACAACCTCTATCCAATTCCATCTTCGGACATCATTTCTAACCAAAACCTGGTCCAAAACCCAGGCTATTAATCTCTTCATTAATCTTTAAACACAAACCGAGTATGAAAAAAATGCTTACTCTTGGATTGGCGGCTTTGACGTCAATCATGGCCTATGGCCAAGTAGATGTTACATTCCAAGTAGATGTAACGGACTATGTCGGTGCTGGTAATGCAGTTGCCGCAAATGGTCTCCGTGTTGGTGGCAACTTCGCCACGGCTGGAGCTACCAACGGTTCTTTGGCAATGGCTGATTGGTCGCCTACCGACACAGGTTCTGCTATGACAGATTTAGGTAACGGCGTATGGTCCATTACCGTGACTTTCCCTTCTACGGCAATTGGCGGTACCACATTGTACAAATTTGTCAATGGTGACTGGGGCATGAACGAAGGAACTGACCCTGCGTGTACCATCGCTTCGGATGGTTGTGGTGTGGATGATGGTTCAGGTAACATCAACCGCGAAATCGTAGTTCCTTCTGCAAACGGTACGGTCTTGCGTTACTGCTGGGACGCGTGCTACCAGTGTGACGGAAGTGGCGCTTCAATTGGCCTAGATGAGACGGCAGTTTCTGGCCTGTCTGTCTATCCTAACCCTGCAAACGGTCCTGTAGCTATCGCGTTTACAGCAAAGGCTTCTTCGAACGCAACGATCAACGTATTCAACGTTTTGGGTCAGCGCGTGAACAGCTTTGACGCTGCGGTATTTGCGGGTAAAAACGAGATCCGTTGGAACTTGGATGCTGCAAATGGCAGCATGGTCGCTAATGGCAACTACCTTGTTGAAGTTGTTGTGGATGGCGAGAAGTCTATCCAGCGTGTAGCGGTTAGCCGTTAATCCTTTCTCTAAAAGGAAAATGAGAAGGCCGGCCATCGCCGGCCTTCTTACATTTACAACTATGATGACACAGAGATTGCGCATGTGGGCCATGGCGCTGGCCATGATGACCGTTACGTTTTCCGCTTTTGGCACGAGGGATTTGCCAGTTCGAATGGATCCGCCCAATTGGTGGGTGGGCATGCCTGGGAATTCGGTTGAGCTTTTGGTAGAAACCCTCCGCCAAGAGGCCATTGCCTCGGTCACCCTGACCCAGGGCCAAGGGGTTCGGATGCTAAAAGATGAAGCGGCCCAAAATTCGGCCTACCACTACGTCACCTTGGTCATTGAACCTAGTGCCCCGGCCCAAACCCTGGTCTTCACCGTGAAAACTGAAAAGGGGCGCAAATACAGCCATTATTACCATTTAGAGGCGCGNGACGCCTCCCGACGCAGCCACATGGGCTTGGATTCGCGGGANTTCATCTACCTGGTCACACCCGACCGATTTGCCAACGGCAACCTGGCGAACGATCAAGTGCGTGAACTGGAGGAGCAGACCCTCGATCGCAGCGAAGGCTACCAGCGCCACGGAGGTGACCTCGAAGGCTTGACGGCCCACCTAGATTACATCGCTTCTTTGGGGGCGACGGCCGTTTGGACCATGCCTGTTTTGGTCAACGACATGCCGCGTGCTTCCTACCACGGCTATGCCATCACGGACCACTACCGCGTAGATCCGCGCTTTGGGGGACACCGTGCGTACAAAGCCTACGCGGAGGCCCTCCATGCCAAAGACATGAAGCTGGTCATGGACATGGTCCCCAACCACATTGGGACGGCGCATCGTTTTTACCAAAATCCCCCCGATTCCAATTGGATCAATGCTTGGCCCGGCCGTCCAGAAACGGATAAAAACGGCGAAGTAGGTCAGCCCACGATCACCAACCATCGCTATGCCACGCTTTACGACCCTTATGCGGCACCAAGCGACCAACAACAGTTCACGGACGGATGGTTTGTATCGTCCATGGTGGATGTGAACCAGCGGGACCGCCATTGTGCGCAGTACCTGCTCCAAAATGCCCTTTGGTGGATTGAGTCCATCGGCGTGGACGCGTTCCGTGTGGACACGTGGATCTATCCCGACCAAAACTTCTTGGACCAGTGGTCCACCGCTATCCATGCCGTCTATCCGGACTTCTTCATTTTTTCGGAGAGCTGGGTGCACAACGAGCATTCGCAGCAATACTTCCTGGACCGCCACCCCACGCTGGACGGGGCTGCGGATTTTATGATGTACCAGGCCTGGAAGGAGGTCTTGGAAAAGCCCACCACCTGGAACGGGGGTCTGAATCACTTCTACCTCAATCTGGCAGCCGACTATCTCTACCGCGCGCCGGAGAACTTCATCGTGTTCCTGGACAACCACGACGAGGGCCGCTTTTTCGCTAAGGTGAAGGAGGACAAGGACCTCTACAAAATGGGCTTAGCCATGCTGTACACCATGCGCGGCATTCCTTGCCTGTATTACGGCACTGAAGTGCTCATGAAGGCCGAAAACGACCACGGCGCCATGCGCCAAGATCACTACGGCGGCTGGCCGGGCGATACCAAAAATGCGTTTACGGGCGAGGGTCTGACTACGGATGAAGCGGAGGCCCTGGCCTTTGTGCGTGAGCTGGCCGACCTGCGCAAAGCCCACCCCGTCATTGGAACGGGATCCTTGCGTCAGTGGGCCCCCTACAACGACGTCTACGCATACTCTTGGAGCAACGACGAGGAAGTCCTTTTGGTGATGGTGAACCGAAACGCTGATCCGCAGTACGTTGGCCTCGACCGTATGTTGGATGGGCTGAACACCTTTAACGGGACGCAAGTCCTTTTCGAAACCAAGCCACTCGAGGGCTTCCCCCATACACGTGGTCTACAAGACATTGATGAATTAGGAGCGTACCGCATCGCATCCAACGGACTGACCATCCTTAGGTTTCTGAAGTAAGAGGTGAACTAATTAAGCCCTCGGTGGGTTGTATCTTTGCCGCTCAATTTAGAATGAGTCCAAATGATCAACGTATCTGCCGAAGCCGCTAAGAAAGTTGCTTCCCTCATGAGTGAGGAAGGCAAGGATGTGGCTAATGCCTTCATCCGCGTGGGCGTCAAGTCCGGAGGTTGCTCCGGCTTGAGCTATGACATGGGCTTTGTAAACGCTCCCGAGGAAGGCGACCAGCTTTTTGAAGACCAGGGCGTCAAAATCCTCGTGGAAAAGAAGAGCCTGCTCTATTTGCTCGGAACCACCCTCGAGTACAGTGGAGGCCTGAACGGCAAGGGCTTTGAGTTTAATAATCCTAATGCTTCCCGCACCTGCGGCTGTGGCGAAAGCTTCTCTCTGTGAGCGATCAAGACCAAATTCTCAACGAAGTCACGAGCTCTGAATATAAGTATGGCTTTTATACAGAGGTAGAATCGGACAAAGTTCCTCCGGGCTTAAACGAGGAGGTAATCCGCGTGATTAGTGCGAAGAAAAACGAGCCGGAATGGATGACGGAATGGCGTCTCGATGCCTACCGTACCTGGTTAACCATGGAGGAACCCGAATGGGCCAACGTGCATTATAAAAAACCGGACTTTCAGGCTATCAGCTATTATTCGGCCCCAGTCAAGAAGCAAATTAACAGCTTAGATGAACTGGACCCAGAGCTGCTAAAGACCTTCGAAAAATTGGGCATCAGCCTCGATGAGCAGAAGCGCCTTTCGGGCGTGGCCATGGATGTGGTGGTAGACTCTGTTTCGGTGGCCACGACATTTAAAAAGACCTTAGCTGAAAAGGGCATCATTTTTTGCTCCATGAGCGAGGCCATCCAGAACTATCCGGAGCTGGTGAAAAAATACTTGGGTACCGTGGTTCCCAAGACGGACAACTTTTACGCGGCCCTAAACAGTGCAGTCTTCACGGACGGATCCTTCTGTTACATTCCCAAAGGGGTGCGCTGCCCCATGGAGCTGAGTACCTACTTCCGGATCAATGAATCGGGCACAGGTCAATTTGAACGCACCTTGGTGGTGGCAGACGAAAGCAGCTACGTGAGCTACTTGGAAGGTTGTACGGCTCCCCAGCGCGATGAAAATCAGTTGCACGCTGCGGTCGTAGAACTCGTGGCTATGGATGATGCGGAAATCAAGTATTCCACAGTCCAAAACTGGTTCCCAGGAGACGCTGAGGGCAAAGGGGGTGTCTTCAATTTTGTGACCAAGCGGGGCATCTGCGAGCGCAACGCTAAAATCAGTTGGACCCAAGTGGAAACAGGTTCGGCGGTGACCTGGAAATACCCTAGCTGCATCCTAAAAGGGGACAATAGTGTGGGCGAATTCTATTCGGTCGCCGTGACCAATCACTTCCAACAGGCAGACACCGGCACCAAGATGATTCACTTGGGCAAAAACACGAAGTCTACGATTGTCAGCAAGGGCATTAGTGCGGGGCAGAGCCACAATAGCTATCGAGGTTTGGTGCGCATGGGTCCTCGTGCGGTGAATGCACGAAACTTCAGCCAGTGCGACTCGCTGCTCATGGGCGATCGCTGCGGCGCGCACACTTTCCCGTATATCGAGGTCAAGCATCCGACTGCGCGCATGGAGCATGAAGCGACCACAAGCAAGATTGGAGAAGATCAAATATTTTACTGCCAACAACGCGGTTTGGGCATGGAAGAAGCCATTGCTCTGATCGTGAACGGCTATTGCAAAGACGTCCTCAACCAACTTCCTATGGAATTTGCGGTAGAGGCACAAAAATTATTGGCCATTAGCCTTGAAGGCTCGGTCGGTTAAGCCCAAAAAGTCATGATTGAAATTGTCAATTTACACGCTAGCGTAGACGGCCAACCTATTTTGAAGGGAATCAACCTTCGCATAGGAGCCGGTGAAGTGCACGCCATCATGGGCCCAAATGGCTCGGGAAAATCCACTTTGTCGAATGTCATTGCCGGCCGTGAAGACTACGAAATCACCGAAGGAGACATCCTCTTTCAAGGAGAGAGTATTTTAGAACTCGCCCCCGAAGAGCGCGCTCACTTGGGTTTGTTTTTGAGCTTCCAGTACCCTGTAGAGATTCCCGGTGTTACCGTTTCTAACTTCATCAAGACCGCCTTGAATGAGAGTAAAAAAGCCCGTGGCGAAGAGCCACTGGACGCATCCTCCATGCTGAAGAAAATGCGTGAAAAGATGGACTTACTCGAGATGGATAAGGGGTTTTTGAGTCGCTCGCTGAACGAGGGATTTTCGGGTGGAGAAAAGAAGCGCAATGAGATTTTTCAAATGGCGATGCTTGAGCCCAAGTTGGCCATTTTGGACGAAACGGATTCGGGCCTCGACATTGATGCCTTGCGTATTGTTGCCAACGGCGTGAATGCTTTGCGTTCGTCTGAAAATGCCTTCATGGTGATTACGCATTATCAGCGCTTGCTCGATTACATCATTCCAGACCATGTACACGTCCTTTTCCAAGGGAAAATTGTCAAGTCGGGCGATAAGAACTTGGCTTTAGAATTGGAGGAGCGCGGATACGATTGGATCAAAAAGGAGCAGGCATGAAGGATCGCCTAGCTGCCTCGTATTGGCTGCACGAATCGCAGTACGCGGCGATGTCCAGTTCTGCGGTGACAGAGCGCCGTCGCGCTGCGATGGAGCGCTTTGAATCGGAGGGCTTCCCAACCGTCCGCCATGAAGACTGGAAGTACACCTCGTTAAAAAAAATCCTCAAAGCGGAATACGCCCTGAGCTCTCCCTTTAGCGAAGCCGATGAATCAGAGACCTTGGAGTTCAAGGACATCAAGCGATTTTTAGTCAACGACATTGATTGTTACCGCGTGGTCTTCATCAATGGACGCTATTCGTCATGGCTTTCTGAAACAACCCATCAGGGATTTGACGTATGCACCCTCGGAAGCGCGTGGAAGAAATACGCGGATCAAGTTGAACCGCATTTTGGTCGATTGACCGAAGGATTGGGCACCACAGTCCAATTGAATACGGCGTTGGCATGGGACGGCCTCTATGTGAACGTTCCTGCGGGAGTGACCTTGGATAAACCCATTCAAGCCTTGTACTTCACTACGGGAGAACAGCCCGTATTCACCCAAACGCGAAGCCTTATTGTCTTGGGAGACGGAGCCAAGGCAGAAATCATCGAGCGTCATCAATCATTGACTGAAGCCGAAACGTGGACCAATGCGGTAGACGAGGTTTTCATGGGGGCCAATGCCCACATGCATTGGGTGAAACTTCAGCATGATAGCCCTTCCGCTGCCCTAACCCAACATAGTGTCATTGAGCAAAAGCGCGATAGCCATGCGACGGTGCATACGATAAGCACGGACGGGAAGTTCCTCCGAAACAACTTGGACTTTAAACTCGTGGAGCCTGGCGCGGAAGCCCGAATGTTTGGTCTATCCTTGGCGGATGGACAGCAATTAGTCGATCATCACACCCGGGTGGATCACTTGGCCCCCCATTGTGTGAGCCGGGAGAATTACAAAGGGATTTTTGATGGTCAATCCAATGGGGTTTTCAATGGACAAATCCATGTGCACCTCGATGCACAGAAAACCTTGGCGTTCCAAGAAAACGACAACCTCATTTTGAGTGAAAAGGCAAGCATTGATACCAAGCCGCAGTTAGAAATTTTTGCCGACGATGTCAAGTGTTCCCATGGCTGTACGGTGGGTCAATTGGATGAAGATGCCTTGTTCTATTTGCGCGCTCGTGGAATTCAGCGCAAAGAGGCCCAAGCTCTCTTGATGTTGGCCTTTGCCCATGACGCCGTGGCAGACATTCAGCATCCCAGTTTGCAGGCGAAGTTGCATCGACTCATCGGCAAGAAGTTGGGAGTCGATATGGGCTAAGGACCCTAGGGGGTCTAAAACGCCTTTTCCCTTTCATTCAGCGCAAAACCACTCGTGCTCGCTCATGGAGCGTGACTTTTAGCCCGGAATATGCATGATAGCCAAGGTGGATTGGGTATCTTCGTTCCTCTATAAAACGGCTACGTATGAACCTCTCCTTTAAGCAGCTCAACAACCTCGGTGGTTGGCTCACCTTTGCGATTGCCCTGTTCACCTATGTTTCTACCCTAGAACCAACTGTAAGTTTCTGGGATTGTGGTGAATACATTGCAACTTCGGTCAAGCTTCAAGTAGGCCACCCCCCGGGTGCCCCCGTGTTTCAGCTGATTGCCAATGTGCTTTCACAATTGGCCCTTGGTGATGTAGAGCGCCAGGCTTTTTATGTGAATTTGGCATCGGGCCTTTCGAGCGCATTCACCATTCCTTTCTTGTTTTGGACGATTGTGGCTTTTGGACGCAAGTTGTTCAGTGTGGACACCTTGAGCAAGGGACAAGAGATTGTTTTACTGGGCGCAGGAGCCGTAGGTGCCTTAGCGTTCACCTTCAGTGATTCTTTTTGGTTCTCTGCCGTGGAGGGCGAAGTCTACGCCATGTCTTCTTGCTTTACCGCCATCGCTTTTTGGGCCGTGCTCAAATGGGAAGCCGCGGTTGAGGATGACCCCTATGCCAACCGTTGGTTGCTTTTGATTGCCTACTTAACCGGCTTGTCCGTGGGCATTCACATCCTCGTGTTCTTGACCATTCCATCGGTCGTGATGATCTACTTCTACAAGAAGTATCCAAATGTGACATGGAAGTCGTGGATCCTAGCGAATGGAGCCTCTATTGGTGTCCTGGCCTTGGTCTTTGCCATCATTATCCCATTCATTCTTTCGCTTTTCGGATGGCTGGAAATCACCGCAGTAAACAGCATTGGCTTGCCCAAGAACAGTGGCTCCCTCTTTGCCCTACTCCTGATCATTGGTGGAGTATACTTCGGAATTCATTGGGCCAAGAAGAACAGCCGCCCCCTCCTTGCTCAAGGAATCTTGGCCGTGGTATTCTTGTTAATCGGCTACTCAAGCTTTGTAGTGCTAGCCATTCGCTCCAACGCCAATACCCCCATTGACGAGAACAACCCCGAAGATGCTATGTCCCTTTTGTCCTACTACAAGCGGGACCAATATGGGGATTGGCCCGTCCTGTATGGCCAAAGTTTTAATAGCCAGTTAGACAATTCTCAGCCTTATGTGGATGGTAGCCCGGCATATCAATACAGTGAAGAGTCAGGCAAGTATGAAGTCACCAACGATGGCAAATCATCTAAGCCGAACTATGCCAAGAGTGATGTTGGCTTCTTCCCTAGAATGTGGAGTGATCAGGGCGATCACGTAGAGAATTATCAAAAGCTGATGGGAGTGAAGCCCACAGATAAGCTGAAGTTCAGCGACCACTTCAAGTTTTTCATGGACTACCAGGTGGGCCAAATGTGGTTCCGTTACTTCATGTGGAACTTCGCAGGACGTCAGAACGATGACCAAAACCGCTATGAGCTCACGAAGGGCAACTGGATTACAGGAATTGCTTTCATCGACGAGATGCGCCTTGGGCCACAAGACAATTTACCCGCACACTTTAGTCAAAATCCTTCGCGGAATGTCTACTTTGCCTTGCCGCTAATTCTAGGTTTGCTCGGTCTGGTGTATCAGGCCAAAAAGGACCAACGCAATGCTTGGGTAGTTACCTTACTCTTTCTTTTCACCGGGTTAGCAATTGTTGTTTACACGAACCACAAGCCCTTTGAGCCCCGCGAACGCGACTATGCTTTTGTAGGCTCCTTCTATGTCTTTGCGATATGGATTGGCCTTGGAGTCATCGCCCTGTACGAATGGATGGGGAAATACCGCAATACGATGACGGCGGGCGCCCTGACTGTGGCGATGCTGGGTATTCCCACCTTGATGGCCGCGGAGAACTGGGACGACCATGACCGGAGCGACCGTTACACGGCGCGCGAAATCGCTAAGATGTACTTGGATAGTTGCGAGCCAAACTCCATCCTCTTTACCAACGGGGATAATGACACCTTCCCCTTATGGTATGTGCAAGAGGTTGAAGGCTATCGCACGGACGTACGCATTGTCAATCTCTCCTTGCTCAACACGGATTGGTACATTGACATGATGAAGCGCAAGTTTTACGATGGGGACCCTGTGCCCATCTCCTTGGAAAAGAAGGATTATGTGCAAGGAACACGCGACGTATTGTATTTCCAAGATTTGAAATTGGATGGTCGCTGGTATGCCAAGGACTTCATTAATTACGCCCTTCGCAACGACGACGCGGTCTTCTTTACCGCATTCCCAAACACAAAGAGCCCAAAGAAATTGCAGTACTTCCCGATGAAGAAGTTCCGTGTTCCGGTGGACAAGGATGCGGTCATGGCCCATCAAGTCGTTCCCGCTTCGGATAGCAGCCGCGTGGTCGACTACATTGATTGGGACTGGAACGGCAATGTCATTTCTAAGCGCGATTTGGTTTTGATAGATCTGATTGCCAATAATGATTGGAGTCGTCCGATTTACTTCTCTACGACGGTGGGAAGTAGCGCAAGCTCTTTTTTCTGGTTGCAGAAGTATTTCCGACTCGAAGGATTGGCCTACCGATTTGTCCCGGTAGTCACAGAGACCCCGGGCAATGCCTATGATTTTGGCTCTGTAGATGCGGACAAAATGTATGCGATGATGTACAATCCTACCGATGATCCGGCTAAGTTCAATTTCGGCAATATGGAAAAGCCCGGCGTATTCTTGGATGAAACCGTTCGTCGCTCCACGTTCAATTTGCGCATCAATTATGGACGCCTTGGCGCCGAATTAGCGCGTCGTGGCGAGAAAGAGAAAGCGGTGGAAGTGCTGAATTATGCCATGTCAAAAATGCCAGTCGAAAAACTCGGGTATGACTATTTCATGCTCAGTATGGTAGAGGGATTCTATGTGGCAGGTGCGCAAGAGCGTGCCCGCGAATTGGTTGAGGGTTTTGCCGCGAGCTTGGATGAAGAACTTCGCTATTACGCGCAGTTCCGTGGAAGCGATAAGCGCGCCATTACCAATGAAGTCCAGACGGATTTGCAGTTCTACCAAATGCTCGTCCGCATGGTTATGCAATATGAGTACAACAACAAACCCATGACTCAAGAAGAGTATGATCAGGTTGAACTGATCAAACGCTACGAGGAAGCGGCACAGATGGTAAGCTAATACCACGGTCCGAAAATGGATGAAATGAAAAGGGCGCCCCGCGAGGGGCGCCCTTCCTTTTTTTGGCTCGCGGAGCGAGCTTACAAGGTGCCGCGGCGTTCTTGCTCGCGTTCAATGGCTTCAAAAAGCGCCTTGAAGTTTCCTTTGCCAAAGGACTTGGCCCCCTTGCGTTGGATGATTTCGAAAAAGACCGTGGGACGATCCATAAGCGGTTTAGTGAAGAGCTGCAATAGGTAGCCTTCTTCGTCCCGGTCAATGAGAATGCCGAGCTTGCTCAATGGGCTCAAGTCCTCATCAATTTTCCCTACCCGGTCAAGGACATCGTCATAGTAGCTCTTAGGTACTTCCAGAAATTGGACGCCGCGGGAACGCAGCTCGGTTACCGTATAAATGATATCATCGGTAGCCAAGGCTAGATGTTGCACACCAGGACCATTGTAGAAATCAATGTACTCTTCAATTTGTGACTTCTTTCGGCCTTCTGCGGGTTCGTTAATGGGGAACTTAATCCGGCCATTGCCATTGGTCATGACTTTGGACATCAATGCCGTATACTCGGTAGAAATATCCTTGTCATCAAAGGAAACCAATTGGGCAAAGCCCATGATCTGTTTGTAGTAGTTGACCCACGTGTTCATCTCATTCCAACCTACATTACCGACCATATGGTCAATGAATTTTAACCCCGTCGGGCTAGGGTGAAATCCACTATCCCAAGGCTGATATCCAGGAAGGAAAACCCCCTCATAGCCGTGGCGCTCAACAAAAACATGCACAGTATCCCCATAGGCTTTAATCCCACTCATGGTCACTTTGCCGAAGGCATCTTCTTTGGTGTAGGGCTCAAAGGCGGACTCTGCCCCACGAGAGGTGGTCGTTTCCCAGCTCTTGGTCGCATCATCGACCCAAATGGCCACATTCTTGACGCCATCGCCGTGGAGGACAATGTGGTCATTGATTGGGCTCTCAGCGGTTAAAGGGGAGGTGAGAACGAGGAGAATCTTATCCTGCTTCAACACATAGGAGGTGCGATCCTTCATGCCAGTTTCTAGCCCCGCATAGGCGTGGTCTTGAAATCCAAAGGCTGTTTTGAAGAAATGCGCGGATTGCTTGGCATTGCCCACGTAGAATTCGACGTGGTCAGTCCCATTTAAGGGAAGAAAATCCTCTGCTTCGGGGTTTTCAATAGGGAGCTTGAGGGAGGTTGAGTCCGTTTGCATAATGGCGGGGTAAAGGGGTTATTCGTTCCAGGAGTTCCAGTAATCATCCAATTCCATGTCCAAAGCAGCTTGGGTTACTTTGAGTGGGCGGAAGGTGTCTACCATCACAGCAAGTTCAGCTGTCTCTTTTTGGCCAATGCTTCGCTCATATGCGCCGGGATGAGGTCCATGAGGAATTCCACCGGGGTGGAGGCTAATGAAGCCCTTTTCCACATGATTGCGGGACATGAAATCGCCATCTACATAATAAAGTACTTCATCGGAGTCGATGTTGCTGTGATTGTAGGGGGCGGGAATGGACTTGGGATGGTAATCGTACATCCGAGGGGCAAAAGTGCAGACAACGAAGTTGTGGGCCTCAAAGGTCTGATGCACGGGGGGCGGCTGATGGACCCGTCCGGTTATAGGTTCGAAGTTCAACGCCGAAAAGATATACGGATAACAGTAGCCATCCCATCCTGCGACGTCAAAAGGATGCGAACTGTAGGTGACGTGATGGAGGACCCCTTCTTTCTTGATTTTTATCAGGAATTCCCCTCGGGCGTCGATGGGAGCGACGTAGGTGGGCAATCGAAAATCTCGCTCACAAAAGGGTGAGTGCTCAAGCATCTGGCCAAACTCGTTTCGATAGCGCTTTGGGGAAATCACGGGAGAATGACTCTCAACCATCAAAACACGATTGTCCGGCCCGTCAAAATGTATTTGGTAAATCGTTCCACGTGGGATGACGATATAGTCGGCATATTCGAACCGAAGTTCACCAAACATGGAGCGAAGTACACCGCTTCCTTGGTGAATGAAAAGGAGTTCGTCGGAATCTGCGTTTTTATAGAAATAATCTTGGATTCCGATGCGTGGTGCCGCGACATCGATTTGAACGTCATTATTGAACAAAACGGTTGTTCGCGCCGCTAAGAAGTCATCCGTTGGTTTTGCTTTAAACCCCTGCAGCATGCGGGAGTGGATGTTTTTATCGACGGCGGCACTTGGACGCAAGTCAATGGCCTCACCTATGTGGCTGACCATGGTTGGACGATGGCTGTGGTAGAGCAGTGAGCTCACGCCATGGAACCCTTCGGTGCCAAAAAGTTGCTCATAATACAAACCCCCATCGGGCTTTTCATGGATGGTGTGACGCTTTGGGGGAACGGATCCGAGTTGATGGTAATAGGCCATAGGTCTTCGGTATTATTCGGTTTTAGCTCGATTAAAACGCTTGGCATGGCGGCTGCGCCCTTCGCTTTGGCGAATCTTTGCTTGTTCTTCTTCCGATAAATGAATGATCTCTTGGCATTCTGGACTGCAGGTCTGCTCACGAGCTGACTGGCAGGCCGAACATTGAATAAACAAAAGATTACACGCTTTATTAGCGCAATTTACGTGGTTGTCGGCAGGTTCTCCACACTGATGACACTGGGCAATCACTTCATCTGAGATGTGCTCCCCGAGGCGTTCATCAAAAACAAAATTCTTGCCCCGAAACTTGTTCGGAAGCTTTTGTTCCTGAATCTGCCGGGCATAGTCGATAATGCCTCCATGGAGTTGGTTGACATTTTGGAAGCCGTGATGCTTGAGATAGGCAGATGTTTTTTCACATCGAATCCCTCCGGTACAATACAGTAAAAGAGGCTGATCTTCTTTGCCTTTGAGTTTGTTCAAAACCTCAGGTAACTCCTCGCGAAACGTTTCGGCTTCCGGGAGGATCGCCCCTTCGAAATGCCCAATTTCGGATTCATAGTGGTTGCGCATGTCTACAACGATGGCTTCGCCCGAGTCCATAAGCGTGTTCCATTCCGCAGCACTTAGGTGCCTTCCCACGTTCGTGACGTCATAATCTTCCATGGAAAGCCCGTCGGCGACAATTTGATGCCGAACCTTGATGGTCAACTTAAAAAAGGACTTTCCATCGTCCTCCACGGCAATTTTAAAGGGGACGTCTCGGAAGGCGTCCCAGGCATAGAGGGAGGCTACAAAGGCATCCCAATGAGGCTCAGGTACGGACATTTGGGCATTGATGCCTTCCTGAGCCACATAGATGCGTCCGAAACAGTGAAAGACATCCCATTCCAAAAAGAGCTGATCTCGAACCGATTGAGGGTCTTCTAAGTGCACGTAGCGATAAAAAGAGATGGTTCGACGCTCAAAAGGCTCTTGCGCCAAACGCTGCATGAGCGTTTCTCGATCGTACTTATTGTACAGAACGGGTTTGGGCATTTTGGGAGGCATAGGACAAAGGTAAGATACCCACCCTACGGGTGGAGGGAAGACAAAGTTGCCAAATGGAACTTAAACGAAAGCTGATTTTCGTCAGGTACTTGGTCGATACATTTGCTTCATGGAAAAGGCATTAGTGCTTGGCGCAGCTGGGCAAATTGGAACAGAATTAGTGGCGGCATTGCGAGCGCGAATGGGTCAGGAAAATGTAATTGCAACCGACCTCCGCGCGGAAGCCTTAGAGGAGCCTTGCTTCGCCTTGAATGCCATGGATGAAGCCGCATTGCGGGACTTGGTGCAAACGCACGAGATTACGCAGGTCTATCATTTGGTGGCCATGCTGAGCGCTACCGGAGAAAAAATGCCAGAAAAGGCCTGGGAGCTGAATATGATGACCCTTTTTCATGTCCTGAACTTGGCCAAGGAAGGCCTCCTTAAGCGTGTTTTTTGGCCGAGTTCGATTGCTGCTTTTGGACCAAATACGCCCGCTGTAGATACGCCACAATACAGCCCGATGGATCCCACGACGGTCTACGGAATCTCCAAACTAGCAGGAGAGCTTTGGTGTCAGTACTACCATGACAAGTATGGGGTAGATGTGCGCAGCATTCGTTATCCGGGGTTGATATCTTGGAAAACACTACCAGGCGGAGGAACCACAGACTATGCCATTGATATTTTTCATGCGGCTCGAAGAGAAGGCGCTTATACGTCCTTTTTAGCCGCGAATACCCGCCTCCCCATGATGCATATGGAGGATGCGATTCGCGCTACATTGAGCCTTATGGAGGCTCCGGTGGATCAAATCAAAATTCGGAGCAGCTATAATGTGTCCGGGGTAGATTTTACTCCGGCGGAATTGGCCGAGTCTATGCGACGACATTATCCTGATTTGGCGATGACCTATGCGCCGGATTTTCGTCAGGCGATTGCCTCAAGTTGGCCACAACGAATGGACGATGGAAAGGCTCGCGAAGACTGGGGCTGGCAACCGTCCTATACCCTTGACCGAATGGTGGACGATATGGTTGCTCATATTTAACAGGCTAACGTCGGGCGTCTTGCCAATTCCAATTGACGGAATTCGGGACTCGGCGCCGTTGAATCAGTATGTTCTTGACCATACCTGATGCATCAAAAATGAAGGTGCGTAAATAGGAAAAGCGTTCGAGCTTTCCGTTTTCTAAGAAACTTTCATAATTGAAAATGAGCACGATGTGTTCGTTTTGGCGGTATTGGTAGAAAGGAATGACGGAAATGGGGTCAATGCCCGAAAAGGGATCGTTATCTAAGATACTCCGGGCTAAATCTTCTTTACTAAGCCACGTATTGAGTCCACAAGAAGGGGTAAAGTTCAAACTGTCGGCTAAGTAGGTCTTAATGCCCGATGTATCCTGACCAAAAAGGGCTTGAATGGTGGAGGAGGCGCGCACGGCGAATTCACGCACACCTATGGTGGATTTGGAATAGTAGTGAAAATGACTAGGGTTTGGATTCGGCGTGAAAGTCAAGGTAGAATTTTTTGGCCAGCACAAGGACCATTCAGTGACCGCGTTGAGTTTGCCGTTTTGGTCGAGGGCTATAAGGAAGGTACTGTAGCGTTCATCTATACTTCCGTCCGCTAGGGTATACTCCCATCGGCCAAAATTGAAAAAGACATCCGTATCAAATGGAATATTCCTAACGGAGCGATTGTTAAATGCTTCGTATCGAACGGATTTGAAGCTTTGGTGACGGCGCTTGAAGTAGGGAATAAACTCTTGCGCACTGATCACCTCAATAGGACTATTNACCAGGCTGATCTTGATGCTATCACTTAGCGGGAAAAGTACACGCTCAGGCCGTCCNTTAGCCAAGTGTTCGATGGATTTGATGGACTGCTGGATTCTGCTGCTATCTGCATCCCCATAGGGACCCGGGTAGGAAACCGNAAAGGAGGGGTCATTCCATGTAAAGGTTTTTTCCGCCTCTTCTGTTTCAACTTTACCGGATTGACAAGCGGAAAGTACAGAGAGCGCCAAAATACAGAGGGTA
>JGI26081J50195_1000006_pt1 | contig 80779 bp, 78 predicted proteins | sample SaaInl74LU_5_DNA_FD_50195 | JGI IMG/M metagenome (IMG submission 50195) | reverse complement strand
GTTTGGCCTGAGATATTGTAAACTGATGTAGGTGAGTATCCAGATGTACTACTCTTAGCAATAAGAGTTGGAACATTAGAATTTCCATTTTCAACAATTGAACTTACTAATCTGAAATCGGATTTAACCGCTTCAGCCACATCTGCAGATGAATCTTCGGATACGAAATATTGTTCAATTATATTTGGGTCAGTTACTCTAATACCATTAGCTGCGTTTGGAACTAATGCTGGAATTGCTGATAATCCTTTTTCAATTGTATTAACAATAATTGAATAGTTATCCTGTACATTTAAGAATGCATCGGTGTTACCACCACTACCAGTAATGAAACGAGAACCACTAGCATACATACCATAATCACCAAATGAGGTGTTGGAGTTAAGTAATACAGCCTGTCCACCATCCAATACTTTTACTGAGTATGCGGAGAAGTTGGTGAAGAAAGATACCAACTGAATGAATCCTCTACCAACAACTTGACAACCTACACCATTTGGTGCAATCTGAGTATATGCATCTAATACCATTGATGCCAATGGAGAATCAGGGTGAATCTTATTACCATCCACATTCAAACCACCACCACCAGCAGGAATCTCTTCGTATGCTTCTAAGAATGAGTTTTCCTGATTCGAAATCATCGAACAGTTCTGAATGTAGGGAGATGTTGTAATAAATGCGTTTGGCGCAAATGCGATAGCGAATCCTTTCTGAGAATTATCAACCGATGGATATACTCTCAATCCAGCAAATGTCATCTCCGCAAGATAACAACCAGAGTTTACCCAAAATAAATCCTCGTTTTCGTTTTTAGCAACAATCTTAGTTACACGCAATCCACTTCCCCAAACAGTTGTGTTTCTTGGAAGTTCGATTGGATTATCTTCGATGTAAGTACCAGTATCAACATCAATTCTATATCCAGTAAATAAGGAACCAGTTGGTAATCCATATCTACCATCATCTCCAGGTGTTGCTAACTGAGCTGCTTTCTTAATTGTTCTTAATGGGAATGCAGGTGAACGACCATCATTATCATCACTACCTCTTGTAGAGGATACATAAATGGTTGCTTCAGATGCTACAAAATCCTCAGGTCTAATACCGGCAAATAACTGAGTATCTAATGATACATCAGAAAAGGATGCGGTTGCATCTAATCGGTTATTAGCGTTTTTGAAGGTAAGATTGCCATCAACACTTAATGAACCAGTGATTTCAACTGAACCGGTAATCTCTTGCTTATCCAATAAGCTATTACCAATGTTAACACTTTGAGATACATAAAGAGAACCAGAAATAAAGACAGAATTAGCAACGGATATGCTATCCTTAAAAATATTAATTTCTTCAATCTGCTTTTGTGGAATTAATCTAGCCATTATAATATTTCTGCAATTTTACCTTTTATCTCAAAATCAGTTCTAACAACATCACCAGGAACTCTAGTTATGGATTGATTAAATACAAATCGTATTTCATCACCATCACTAAAATTAGAATTAATTCTAATTGATTCCTTAAATACTTGAACTTCGTATCTATCAGATGTTTGCTTAACTCCATATAAATATACATCAACAAAATCTTCTATCGCAGAAACTTGCAAATCTTCGTAAATAAATCTATACCCCTTTATATCACCAAAGTCCGCATAATCGGAATCGGCTGGTGTGCTATTATCAACAGGTCCCAATAGAATGGTAAACAACTCACCATCTAATGATATTGAGGTTGGGGTGAACTCATAAATAAAAGTATCATCAATTACCTCCAATACAAAATTTCTAAAAGATTCTCTATCTCGTCTTTTAGTAATAGTACCTAAATCAATATTTGGTTTTATTCTTGCCATTAGTTTAGTATTTCTAAATCACCTTCAATTTTCACATTATCACCAGCTTCAAAACTCCAAGGTTGACCAAAGTTTGGGTCATTTGAGTTTTCAATAGTTGATGGGAAATTTTCTCTAATAAATTTTATGTGAAAATACTGTCCAATTTGTTCGAATTTATAATCTCTTGGTGCAATGTAACCACCCCATACAAAAACATCAAATCTAGCATCAGTATGTCTTTTGGAAGATAATCTACTATCCAATGTCTTTAATCTACATGGGGTTGTAGTTCTCCAAATCCAATACAAAGGATGCGTTAAATCAACTGGTTCCATAATGAACTCATTTGGTTGATTCACTTCCTTCATTATATTTTTAAGAGTCTTTATATTCATAATTGTTCAAATTTTCCAACAATATCAACTTCATCATTTGCATCCAATGCAAATCCCAAGGTTCCATTGAATATGAATGTGATTTCATTTGTTGCTCCATTAAAAATATAATCGTAGGTTGATGATGGTTTGAATTCAGAATTTATATAAACTCTAAACCAATTTCTCACATCGAAAGAACCTATTAGTTCATTAGGTAATGCTGGTTTTCTAACATTTGTAAGTTTCATTGTAGTTTCATCAACAAATACAGCTCTTTGAGAACTTCTAATTGCCACAAAATCAATTACCGATTGGTATTCGTTATAGATGTTAGGATTTGTGAACATCTGTCCACTTAAATCAGTCTCAACACCCCATACTACTTTTTTCGGAGTAAATGATTTTTTAACCGTTGGTTTATCATCGTAAGTTTCAGGTAACAAATATGCGTTAGTTACCATTGTGAATGATGTTCTGATAATTCTCTCCGAACCTTCTCCAACTTCTTGTTGATTATCAAATGAATCAATACGAGTTCTAAATTTGTATCCTTTTTCGGTTCCCCAATATCTATCAGTTGCATATTGGAATGCCTCCACAATTTTGTTCATATGTTCGGTAAATGATGTCCAAATCATTACCTCATAAGTTACCGTTACATAATCCGGCACCGATACCTCATATTGTTCGAATGCTTTACTAGCCCCAGTTTGCAAAGAAAACCTTTCGTATCTATTTTGTTGAGAATATTTTTTGTAAGCAGGTAATGTGTTAACATCTTTGAATTGAGCCATTCCATCTTGCCTATCAATAGAGTTTCTCTTAAACATTACCATAGGAATTTGAATCTTACCCCTTTGGTCTCTCAAATACCCCTGCTTTCTTGCGTTATTCCATCTTTCCGCATTTCCATAAAGAAGAGGAACCTTAACCGCATTACCATTTTCTTCCACATCTGGAATAATAGTATCCACCATATACTCTGCTATGGTGGTATCAATATCGATAAGTTTTACACCTTTAGTGAACTCCTTATCAATACTTCGTTGTAATGCTCTATTTGTTTCCTTCTTATTCATTAAATAACTCTCATTTCAGTTTGAATAGAACTTCTTCTCGTCATAAATGTTGAACAAATGATTGAGAATTTCTCTCCACTTCTTCCACCAATTAATTGGTCCTCTCTTACATTATCAATTTCGAAATATGCATCGTTGTGATAAATGATATCACCAATCTCTGGGTAGAAACCTTTATCCTCTAATGTGAATCGATTAAAACGGAATTCCACAGTCTGACCTGAATCAGGTCCGAATCCTTCATAAGAAACGCTTGTATCTGCTCTATCAATAACCGCAGAACATTCAGTTCCTTGATAATAAGATTTGTTTAGGGATTCTCCGTATAAATTTGTTTTGACATCCTCAATTGCAAGTTTGAATAGAACAACAGTAGTTTCAATTACTGCATCTACCAACTCCCTTGAGATTCCTTCAAAGAATCTGATATCTCTATCTAATGCGAATCTTGCCATTTACCTTAACCTGTATAAATCAATAGTGGAACTTTTCTCAACATTTCTTGTTGGTGGTCTGCTTCATGTGCTCTCACCTCAAACTGATTCTTTCTACTCAACTCCTCTAAGTTTTCTCTGAGGTGTTCAATCAGAGCATCTTTTTCAGTTTGAGCTTCTGACCTTAGAGCTGCTCCATCTAATGATATTTCGGAACCAGGAATAGGAACTGAACTATATTTTTCTCTAATTGCTCCTAACAATTCCTTAGCAAGAGCAAGTGTATATTTTCTAATCCATTGTTTACCAACATCATTAATATTTGCGTATGGAATAAAATCATATCCAATATTTGCGTAATCCGAAACTACATTATCAGTTACGATGGTTTCGTTTTCAACAAATTCATCAGATACAAAATATTCAAACCATAATTTACCAGTTGTTGTTGGTATTGGGAATATTTGTAATTTGTTATTTACAATATTAAAAGAGTGTGCTGATTTACGGAATTCATCGTTGAACTCAATTGCTTGGATTCTTAATAAATCTTCGTAAATTGGCATTAAGATAAATTGTGCGGCTGGTGAGAATGAACCAAACCCAAATTCATCAATCAAATTAAGAGTTCCCTGTCCACTTACTGAATAAGGGTCAAAGAATCTGTTGATTGCAGGAGTTGCTTCATGGAATACTTTAGTTACATGGATTTTTTTACCGGCTTCACTACCACTAGCAAATAATAATTGCAAATCATAGGTTTGCGTTCCGGCTACCAAATCAATTGAACCCTTTTTGATATCAGTATTTCCACCAACTCCGGCTAAAGTTCCATATCCTTCTACAATAGCAATAAGAGATGGGAGGAATGAACCCTCAACATTCTTTCCACTATAATTTGTACCAAGTGGATTTCCCTTAACAACATCTAAGTTGTTTCGGATATTGAATTGGTTTACTTGTGCTGCGTATTCAGAAGTTGCTTCTTCGAAACAAGCATACAAACTTTCATCTACCAATTCTACATTTTGGATTGGATATCCCAATCTTCTAGCACACCAAAGAGCAACTTTAGGAGCATCGGATACGAATGTTGAATCCGAATCATATGTTCCAAATGGAGTTTGTCCTTCTGAGAATGATGATGAACCAGGATATATGTATTCTACTGCCATTTACTATTCCTCTCTTAATTTAACTTATCTATAAATATTAAGAAAAAAAAGAATAGTGTTTAGAATCGGATTATCTAAAATTATGCTATTTGTGTTACCGTCAATATGATTGATGGGGTTGCTGGTCTGGTTGGAGTTGTTTGTGTTCCCAAATATTCAAATCGTGCAGTTGATGCAGCAGAACTCCACATAATTTCTACATATTGCCCAGCATTTATTTGAGTTAAGAAGTTTAGTGCAGCTACTGCATATAATCCACTACCTAACGATTTAATCAAACTGAACTTTGTATTTGAGTTTGGAACATTTGCTTCACTTATTCTGAACCATATATCAAATGTGATGTCCGAATTTGCGGTGTTACCCAATTGATTTGAGAATTGAATATTATATACACCAGAATGTGTAGGTGTAATTCTTGTTGGAAATCCACTTCCGTTATTTACAATAGATACACCATCCGAACCATCCGATACTTCAAACTTCATTGGGTATGCAATATTTGCTGAACCAGATTGTGTTTGTAGTGAATAGAATTGTCCGTAGTTGTATTGTTTATTTCCTTTGTGGTAAAAATCACCCCTAACATCAACCGAACCAGTAACACTCATAGAACCCGTAACGGAAACACTACCACTTAATGTAGTAGTTCCTTCTAAAGTAGTATTTCCAACTAAGTTAGTTGAACCACTAATGTGTACACTACCTGTTAATGAAGTATTACCTGTCATTGTATTATCACCAAACATAATTGTCGAACCACTAACTCTTAATGAACCCGTTGTTATAGTATCACCCAATCTATTTGCCGTACCAATATGATTAAAACTTGAACTTAAATAAGAGAATGAACCCGTTGGTGCTACGAATGATGCATCGGGTTGTATTAATTTCATACCCCCAATTGATATTTCTAAGTTATTGTTGTTATTAGAAATAACTGCGGATGGTTCACCAGGTACATCTGATTCAATGTTAATAGAACCCGATTGTAAGTAGATTTCTCTGAATGGTTTTTCTAGAGTTCCTAATGTTGCTCCTTGTGGAGTTTGTGGGTATATATCACCACCCAATTCGGTTGTTCCACTTATGAAAAGAGAACCACTAATGGTTACATCACCATTGAAGTTATGAGTATCATCCAATGAGTCACCAAATATGGTTGAACCACTTTCGTAAAGAATAGATGCGGATATTAATGTAGAAACTCTAAGGTTTCCGTTTACATCCAAATCACCATTGATTGTGGTAGTTCCAAATGTGGATGGTATTGATGAGTTGAGAACTGAACCCAATGTAGTTCTTTTGGAAGTACCATCTGAAGCAAGTGCAATTAAATCACTTATTTGTGGGTTTACTTCTAATTGTAATTCTGATATTCTTTTGTTACTCATTAGTATTCTTGTAATAGTCCGTATTCATGCTTTCCTTCTTGCAAAATCACATATCCATTTTTTTCTTGAAGTATGAATAATCCGGAATTTCCTGCTTTTCTTATTAACTCGGCATCATATTGTTCCTCATTTTGGTAAACATACATATTGTATTGGGCAACAATCTCATTGATGTTTCCCAAATGTTTATGTAGTTCGTAATATCTCTGCCAATTTAACATCATCCCTTATAAATATAAGTTTATTACAAAAAAGTGGACATAAAAAAAGAGGGGAGATTTCTCCCCCCTCTTAGTATTAAGTTTAACTTACTATTAGATAGAAGCTAAATCTTTAACGAAGATACGTCCGTAGTATTCTGGTCTTACCATCTTCTTAGCGTATCTAGTCATTACACCTCTACGAGGAGTAAAGTTAGTTGGGTCATACACCAATGGAGTCATGATAAGTGGAACATATGGAGCGTAAACAGCACCAGTCTCTAAGAAGTTAGAACCTCTGAAACCTAATAAGATTTCGTTAGAAGTCATGTAAGGGTTCTTATAAACAGTGTATCTGTTTGCGATAGCACCAACAGTAGTTACACCAGCTGCGAAAGATGAAGCATCTTTATCCGCAGATACAGTAAATCCAGGGATTGATTCCAAGATAGTACATACATCAGGAGAAGCAACTACGAAATTAGCGCCACCTCTTAATGTCAATTGGTGAATTTTGTTAGATACTTTGTTCAACTTAGTACCAAGGGTTTGGAACCAAGTGTTCTTTTGGTATGCCATACCAGTTGCAGCTGCAGACCATGCACCAGTTGAAGCGTTGTACTCTTCACCGATAGTTGCTGACCAGTACTCAGTAGTCAATGCGTTAGACTTCAACATATCAAGGATTTCTAAGTCGATTTCCAATGAGATGTAATCAGATAACATAGAGGTCAATTCAGCCTCTGCATCGATTGAGTGGTAAGCGTTAAGGTCTTGCGCTAATTCAGGAGTCCATACTGCTTTCAACTTTCTAGTCTTAGCAACGATAGCTTCTGATTTCAATTCCAAATCAACTTCTGGGATGTCGATATCAATACCAACTGAACCAGCATTACCAGCGATTTGACCAGCGTTTTTACCATCTTCGAAATCACCTCTTGCGTAATCAGCAGGAACTACTGAATAGGTAACAACACCAAATCCAGCCTTAGAAGTTTGTAAACCTGCAGATGCAGATACCATCAACACTAAGTCAGTACCAGATACTGAGTGGAATTGGTTCAAGTTAGTTACAACTGCAGCGTTAGCTACATTGAAAGAACGAACACCATCTAAATCTGCAGTTGCAGGAGCTGCGAAAGTTGCTTTAGCAACCTCACCTGCTGCTACTGAAGCAGAAAGAGAAGCATCGAAACCTACATCAGCCCAAGAAGCTGAAGTGAAGGTGATTGAACCAACAGCTACAGATGAAGTTACATCGTTTGCAGAGTATCCGAAACGACCTTCACCATATAAACCATTTACTGCTGAATCAGTAGAACCTAAGTCAGCTCCAGTACCACCGAAAAGTGATTTTCCAGAGAATGCAGGGTTACCACCTTGTGCAGTACCATATTTGAAATCAAGATAGAATACAAGACCTGAAGGTAAGTTCATAGGTTGTACACTAACGAATTCTTTAGAAGCAATCTCACCAAAGATTCTTCTTACCAATGGAAGAGCTACGCCACTCCATTCTTCTGAACTTGCAGCAACACCAGTTTGGGTTGCCTCATCAAGCAATTGTTTTGCTTGGTTTTCAAGCAATACCGCCATCGCGCCTTGCTCTTTTGCGTTTAAGCCTTCAAGAAGACCAGTTGCTTCCCATTTGCCTTTAAGTTGACGAGTTTCGTTCAACATTACTGCTTGTGGGTTACGGCCTTCCATTAACTTAGATAAATCAAAATTTGCCATTTTATTTTTCCTTTTTTAATGTTAGTTGTTATTTGTTGATTCCAGCTAATTGTTTGAATCTATTAGCCAATTCATTTGTGCTTTCAGAAATAATTTCTTTTGCAGGTGCGGTAGAAGCAACTGGTTTAGATGCAGCTTCAGCTACAACTTTCTTAGTTTTTCTTTCAGTACCTGTAAAGTTCATTGATTCAGCAAGCGTTGCGTAAACTAATTTTACTTCTCTAACAGATGTAGTTCTGTCTAAGTTCTCTACAACTTTAGTTTTTTGTTCGTTGTTTAAGTTATAAGCTCTGAACAATCTATTAGCGTATAATAATTTTGCGTTCAATAGGTTTACTTCGTTGATAGTAGATTGAAGTGTTTTGATAGCAGCGTAAGCTTCTTCCAATTCTGCTTCTAATTCAGCAGAGTTGTCAGCAACTTCCTCTTCTTCGTTTACTTCTTCTTCTTCAGCGCCGTAACCCATCTCTCTAAGAATCTCTTCCAAATCAATTTCATCATCTTCCATATCATCTTCCATTTCAGCTTCCATGTCATCTGACATTTCAACTTCTTCTTCTGAATCCATTTCTTCTTCTTCCATTGCAGGAACTTCATCTTGCATTTCTTCTTCAGATACTTCTTCTTCAGAATCCATTTCCTCTTCAGAAATTTCTTCGTCATCTTCCATACCCATTTCGAGTTCTCTAATGATAGATTCCAAATCTAACTCATCTTCTTCTTCCATTTCTTCTTCCAAGTCCATTTCCATGTCCTCTTCTTCAGAAATCTCAGCGTCATCTGCGTTAGTTGGGTCATCATAGCCAACTCCGTCAACTTCCTCTTCCATTGCTTCTTCATCAGAATGTTCTTCTTCAGAAACAACATCAAGAGCTTCATCTTCTTCACCAACTTCTGCAGTCTCTTCTTCAGATTCTGCACCTAAGTCGATGTGAGCATCACTTGCTTCAGCTGATGGGTCAACATTATCACCTACTCCCAAATCACTTGAGTCTAACTCTTCTTCCATTGGCTCTTCCTCTTCACCTTCCATTTCAGCTTGAAGCTTCTTAGAAAGGATAGATTGTAAGCGTGGAGTAAAAGCTTCTTCTAATGCGATTTTAGCGTTAGCGATAGCAGTTTCTCTTACAGCTTTGGCATCAGCAATTGCTTCTTTTAACAATTTTGAATTTGCCATTTTACTTTTACCTTTTATTAAGTTTTTNTGCTGAAGTTATTCGAGGAACCTCAATGTAGAATAGTTTGTAAATTGGTCGTTCGGTCACTAAACATTAAAAGTTAGTATTCATAAACCAANCAACCCACATAAGATAGTGGGTTATTATACGAATAAATATATAGAAATTTACAAAACCTAAAAAAATATTAGATTTTCTTTAGTTTTTATTTTTGAGACATAAAAAAAGGTGGATAAACCACCTTTCCTTTTTATTTTATTTTTCCTCTTTCGATATCTCTTTCGAGTTCCTGTCCTGCTCCGAGTACATAACCCATTGCAGTTTTCATATCAACATTCATATATTTAGCAATCTTTTTAACTGCCATCAGAACGATTCGTTTCTCTTCGGTAGAGTACCCTTCATTTACTGATTCATTCTTTGGAACACAATTAGGAACTTCTTTACCATCCTTCATTTTCATTCCAACCATTTCGTATCCTTTCCAACAAGGGTCATCTTCACCACCTTGCATCTTACCATCTTCATTTAGTTCGGAGATTACTCTTTCTCTCATAATCTCTCTAACCATTTCCCTCATTTGTTGTTCTACCTTTTTAGGTAAACCTTTATGAGATGTTCCAGCAAAATCCTCAATATCCTTTTCACTCATTCTATCAACGATATCTTTTACTTCATCAGAAACTTCTGATGGAGAAACTTCACCTCTCTTAACAGCTAATGCTAATCCGAATAATTTTTGTTGTTGTTGTGATTGTGCTGGCATGATATTATTCTCCTTTAATTCCTAATCTTTCCTTCATTGTTTGTGGGTCAATATCGGAAATCTCATAGTATCTACCTAAGATGTTACCCATATCCTCATACAATGCGTGCAACCTTTCATCCAATGCTCTAGCTTCTGCAGCTACTTTATCAAATGCTTTATCCATTTTATCCAACTCACTCATATTTCTTTTGATGGTTACTTTATCGAACCAATCACCAGCTTCTGAAAGAGTTAAGGTTTTAGCTGCTTCCACAACTCCACCTAATGTTTCTGCTACCTCAACGATATCAGATTGTCTTTTCATTTGTTCAGAGAATCCTTTGTAAGTAGAAATAATTTCTAAGAAATGTTTCTTTACTTCAGTTGCCAACGGGCGGTTAGCATCCAATGATTCAGATAAACTGAATTTACCATCTACAATTTTTACTTCGTTGATGTTTGTTTTACGGATATCATTGTAACCTTTAGTTACACTGGTTCCTTTTGGTGCATCAACCTTAAAAGTGATTTTGTTGTTGTGCACATAATCATAGATATCAAAATTTTTCTTGCTCATTATACTAACTCCGTTATAATTTCTCTCATTAAATCTTGTGCTTTACAAAAATCTCCACAAACATCAGTACCAATACCTTTAACTACTGATTCGTTCATTGGAGTCATAAATGCACCATGTGTAGATGGGTTAGAAACAAAGTCCCAACCGATTAATTCAAAATCTTCACCAACTACTACTTTGTTACCTTCCATTGGTTTTACCGAACCCATACCTCTTGATGAGATACCCAATAGGATTCCTGCTCTTAATAATTCTTTTAAGATATTACCAGATGGAGTTGGAAGAATTTCAACAGTACCAACTACATCTTCACCTTCCCAATGTACTTCTTTAATATTATGAGATACATTCTTTAGGTTGATTACTGAAGAATCAGGATGGTCTAACTCACCCAATGCTCTTCTTTCTTTGATGAGTTGTTGATATTTGTTTACTTCTCTTTCTAAAATTCCTTTTGGGTACACTCTACCATTTTGGTTTTCTGCACCTGCTCTTTGAAGGACACCTTTCACCAAAGTTCTACCCGAAGCATCTTCGTTAACTCTTCCTTCAAACAAATTGGTTTCTATAATTAAACTTTTCATATTGGTATTCCTTATTTGTATTTTTCAATTAATTTTTTGAATTCAGCTTTAACACCACCAGATAATCTTTTTTCAATTCCAGCATTCACCATCATTTTAAGTGCATCCTTCATCTGTGAATTATCAATAGCGATACCAGTTCTACTTCTTGCCATAATTGGTCTTTCTAAGAACATTCTTAATTCGAATGCCAAATCNGNAGAAATCTTTACACCCTCTANTTGAGATGTGTTACCNTTTTCAACTTGCTTTAACAAAGCAACTTTACCTAATCTTGCTTCAGTTAAATTTTCTTTGATGGTTACTGGGTAGGTTTTACCATTGAATTCAAATTCGGTTTTACCTTCAGCTTTTGCTTTCTTAGCTGCGTTGATAAATGCTCTACCTTCAGTAAGAGATTCCATTACACCAACTGCGGTATCACCATAAACGAAATCAGGTTTAGATGCGTATTTCTTATTTACGATAACAACTCTATTATTAGGAGTTGGTTGAACTACATAAATTGGCATTGGAGATGTAGCGAATACATACTTTAATCCAGATTTCTTTAACTCAGAACCAATTCCCATAAATGAAGATGCTGCTTCTACTGCGGTTTTGATTTTATCCATATCCTTTGGAGAAACGCCTTCGTTTACTGATTCACCGAACATCTTAATCATTTTCTTTTGAATAGGATTACCTGGCTTTCCAGCAATTGCAGATACCAAATCCATTCTATCTGACAGTTTTCCTTTTTTAACAAATTGAAAAACCTTTTCAATATCCAACTCATTAGTATCAACAAACTTTTGGATTGCATCTTTGTTCATTCCAGTCAAACCACCAATTTCCATTGCGGTTCTACTAGCTGCTTCGTTTACTGATTCTTCAATGAATCCTTTTTGTAAAAGCGCTTTTTGGAATTTATCAAAGTCTTTTTGATTTTTGAAAGTTTGAATATCAAAGAAATCACTACCATCCTTGTGTTTCTTTGAACCATCGTGATAGTTTACTACATATTTCGATTTACCAACACCATACATAGTATTAAATCTTTTTTTACCTTCGGTTACTGATTCATCTTTTTTAGCTCTTAATGCTGCTAAATCAGATGCTTCAATTTCACCATCACCATCAATATCCAATTTGTGTTGGTTTCCAGTTAACTCTTCGTTCTTCTCACCTTTACCATCCCAAGCAGCATCAATCTTATTAAAGAATACTTTCTTTTCATCATCAGACATTGATGGAATTGATTTTCCTGCTTTTTCTAAAGCTGCTTTGAAGAATGTCTGATAATCAGATTCTTCTTTCATTATGTTACGAAGTGTTTCCTTCAATTGTTCTTTGGTAATGCTCATAGTTCTAATTCCCAATTATAATTTGCTAATTGATGTTACGATGTTATTCAACCTCTCTCTGATTTTGAATAAGTTTTTTTGTGTTCTTTTCCAATACTGGTCTTTATCGATTCCACTTTCGTTTTTAATCTTACCATACCATCTAAGGAATGTTTCGATTTCCGAAAGTTGTCTATTGACATTCGAAATCCCCTTACCAATTTTTGCTTTGGGAGAGGATTCATCTTTTCTTAATTCATGCCAACGATTTTCGTCTACTCTTTTATAACCAGTGGATGTATTGATTCTATCTATAAAATCATTTTCAGGTTCATCATCTTCATCAGTTCCATCCGAATCTTTGAAAGCATTAGGAGTATTGTAGCCATCTACATTGGATGTAGTGGTTGCTTCTTCGATTTCCAAATCTTCTTGTTCAATCTCAGCAATTAAATCTTCAATAAGTTCCTTTAACTTACTTTCCATTTACCTTTTCCTTTAACTCCTTTATAAGTTCGTATGAAATCATCAACGATGAAACGTGGTTATCAGATACCACCTTACCAATTTTGGTTTTCTTTAATACAGAAATGGTTTCTGATAATTTGATTTTAGTTACTTTATCTTTGATTTGCTTTTGAATTTGATTTAATTCAGCAACAATAGATGGGATTTCTTTTTCAACATAAGACTTAAATCCAGTAGTATTAGTAATATTGTTAATATACTGCTTTAATAGTTGTTTTTGATTTTCATCTAAATTAGAATACTTTTTGTTGAAAGTTTCAACTAAGATTTTATAGGTAAGTAATCTTAAATCTTTGTCTTGCTTTTTATATGATTCAACAATTTTATCTGCCGAATCTTTTGTTTCTACCAATGTTGATGGTTTTGATGTGATATTCTCAATGAGGGTAATTTTTGAGTTAAATACATCCTTTACATCATAATCGGTATATCTCTTCGATTCAAAAATCTTATAGATAGATGCAAGAACTTTATAGTTCGAAATAGGAGAAGATAAGAACTCATCCATATTGAATGATTCGTTAATCTTTTTGATAAGATTATACTTCTCTCTTTGTAGTTTATTTTGGTCAATTCTATCGTGAGCTTCATTGACAGTATCAATGAATTTCTCAGCTCTTGATTCTGAATTGTATCTTTCTTTTATAAGCAAATCATATAGTCTAAGTTCTTTGTTCAATTCCGTGCTGGAAGAGAAGAACTCTTTAACAATTTTCTTCGCCTTTTCGGTAGTATCACCATTTAAGACCTCCAATGTGATTTGCCTCACAAGTAGCTCAAATAGAATACCCGTATTTTTGAATTTTGAATGTTTTACCCTCTTCATTACTTTTTTATCCTATAATAATATATTCCTATACGAAAATCTATCGTATATAAATATAACTTTATTTTTATTTATTAATTTTTTAATCGTCTAACAAATTGTCATCATTCAAAAAGTCCTTCTTTTCAGAAATTACTCTCTTCTTTGCTGAAATTCCATTTACATATTCTTTGGCTAATTTATGGGCCATTTTTTCAGATGAAACTTCTTTTTTAAGTGCTTTTTGATTTTCCTTTGCTCCTAATGGGTCTCTACCATATGGGTGTTTATCTTTACCATAAGTGTTACCCTCTCTTGGTCTACCACCTTTGTTACTGAGTTCGGTTTTTAATTCTTCCAACTCATTCTCAACATCCGATGGTTCTGATTGAACCGCAGGGTCATTACCCTCATCCTCAATCATACGATAACGATATCTATCCTTAATATCATTGATAAGATTTGTTTTCTGATGGTCGATTTCATCCTTACTCATATTAAAGATGTTCTCATATGCCCACTCTTTTGAAATCATATTCAATTGAGTAATATCAGAAACCAATCTCACTTTTTCACTCCAAAGGTTTACTTTCTCTTGTTCATAAATTGTAGATGGATTTACCAAATTCAATTCGAAATCAACCATATCAGAACCTTCAATACCTTGTGATGCTAAGTGAACAACAGCAAGTTTAGTAAGTTCGGATACTAATGTTCTTTGGATTCTTTCAATCGTTCTTGCAAATCTAACATCTTCTGCTGCCAAAGTTGCTTTACCATTTACATTCTCATCATATCCCAAATATGCTTTTGGAATTTTAAGAGCTGCGAACATTTTGTTCTTTAGGTAATCGATATCTTCAATTGCGGTGTATTGTAATCCACCCAATGAATCAATCTCAGTACCACTATCACCACCTCTAACAGGTAAGAAGAAATCTTCGGTTAGGTTTTGGATGTTATACTTTAAGTTGTAATCACCAGTATTCTTGTCAACAAATGGAGTTTTCTTCATTTTGTTGATAATCTTCTGCATGTAGTTATCTACTTCTTGCGGTGGTATGTTACCAATATCAATTTTGAAAACTCTTTTATCCGGAGCTCTCATAATTCTATGGATTAACATCGCATCTTCCATCAAAGAAACCTGCTTCCAAATTCTTCTACCATTCTCAATCATTGCCTTACCATAAGGAAGGAAGTTTGTATCTGATAATAAACGGAAGTGAACGATTTCAAAGTTCTCATACTCACCCTTACCATTTGGGTCATGGTTAACTTTGAACTTTACATAGTTTGGATTGTTTGCATCAGTATTCTCCAATCTTTCAGTTTCGTAAACTGGAAGTGGTTTTACATTAATGATACCACTGCCTGGCTGAATTTCTAATGATAAAAAGAAATCACCATATTTCACCATATTTCGAGTCCATGCCCAAAGGTTAAACTCTACATTAAGAATATCATAGAAAAGGTTTTCTAAGATTTCTTTAACTCTTTCGTTTTGTGTTTTGATTTGAACTACTTCTCCAAACTCATTTTTCAAAGTAGATTCATCAGCGTAGATATCTAATGCGGATGAGATAATGGGGTCATTATCCATAGCATCGTAATCTCTAAATAATTCTCTACGAACTTGGTGATATGCCATTGATTGGGCTGCCATTTGGTCACCATAGAATGAACGCTGAAGTTTAGTGTACCTATCTCTTAAATTCATTAAGTTGGTACTACCCTGCTGTCTATCATCGACATCCTTAATCTTTCTCTTACCTTCCGCATCGATTGTTACAACCGCTTGGGTGGAGAAGAGTTTCGTTAGTCTCTGAAAGAATGAACTATTTTGTTGTTCTGCCATTTTGTTTCTTTATTTTATAACCTTTATTTTTACCAAGCTTTACAACTCCAATATCTTGCTCCGGTTCTCGGACCAGGACTATCACAATTATGTCTAGCTCTAAATGCTGCTCTTCGGTCTGGATTATCTTTCTTAATCCTCATAGTTTCTTCTCCCGCTGCTTTAGCAGAAGAACCACCATGTCCAAAGTTTACCTTCACAACATTTCCCTTTTCATTTTTAACATAAACTTTGAATTTTTTAACATCACCTCTCATAGGTTTGTTAAGTTTTACTTCTCTACCTTGATATTCAGCTTCGTTGATATCTTCTTTTAAGTTATTCAAAAAATCAACAAATTCTTTTAAGTCATAGTAATTTTCCACATCGTATTCTAAAATATCCTCTTTGTGGATATTCTTAAATTCTTTGTAAAGTTGAGAAGTATAATTTTCCATGTGTAAAATCAAATAATTACTTATACTATATAAATATCATAATTCCAAATTATAACCATTTTGATAGGTCCTCAACGGAATCTCCAATTTTCATTTGCCAAGGGTTTTCATCTATATCGTTTCCACCATATATCCCAGTATAAGTATATGAAGATATACCATTAAGTGCCTGTTTTGTTAAATCAATCCCCTCTTGTCTTAATCTAAGAGCTGTATCTCTTACCCAAAGTGAGATTGCCAATGCCATTGTAAGGTCATCATTGTAACCTCGCATTGCTTCAGCTCTACCATTGTTCCAAATAAATGTGAACAACTCATCAATGGTTCTTACTGAACGGATTGTGATAGATTTTTCTCTAACATATTCTTCCAACTTTGAGATAATCAAAGGACGAGTTCTTGATGTTGTTGAGAATCCAGCCACCATTCCCCTATCCTCAGAACGATATTTGTTTGATAATTGATTCTCCACATCCACATATTTCAAATCCTTACTCATATAGTAAAGATTAGAATAGTTTCTATCGATTACTTGTTGAATAGCTGCCCATCCAACATTTGCGTTTTCAATCACCAACAATGCGTTATTGTATTCGGTTGCTAATGCTACTAAGAAATTTCCAAAATCCTTTGTATCCAACTTACCTCTATATTCTGCTACTTGAGATGAATCCTCAACATCAATTACATGCGCAGCGGAGTAGTCGGAAGAATCTCCCCTCGCAACGTCCGCTACAACCATATATGATTTTGAATAGTTTGGATATTCCCATTTCCAAAGATTACCATCGAATCCACCTCTTTCAACTGGTTCTTGTACATAGGTATCTTTGTAGAATTGTAATAGTTGTGGGTCAATAACTGAATCACCCGAAGAAACAAAATCACAATCACATTCCTGCGCTGCTCCTTTTGGTCCTAATAGAACCTCTTGCTCATCTCTCCATGCTTGCTCCCTTTCAGGGTGAACACTCCAATGAATTCGGATGTTATTGAATCCATTAGTTCCATCTTCAGAACCTACCCAAGTTTTGTGGAAGAAGTTACCGACACCATTTGGCGTAGATAGTACGATAGCAGAACCACCAGTTGATAAAGTAGATTGTGCAGAAATCCAAATTTCTTCAATCTTATCAATGAAGGCTGCCTCATCAAATACTAAAAGGGATAGTGCTTCAGAACGACCGGCATCTCCAGCTGCTGAAGTTGCTTTTATTTGTGAACCATTTGAGTATCGCAGAGATAGTTTGTTATCTTCTACGGTTGTTAACTTTAACCAAGAAGGTAAGTATTGGTTCATCACCCTAACCTTCGTTACAAGGTTCTTAGCTACCTCTTGTTTGGTTGCAATTACCAATACATTGTAATCATCATTGAATAACATTTTCCACAAAGAGAATCCTGCGGTTAGTGTTGAGATACCAGTTTGGCGAGATTTCAATACGATGTTGTAACGATGGTCTTTGAATTGAGTAAGTGTATCTTCTTGAAACGGAAAAAGGTGAAAGGGAATTTTTCCTCTCACCGGATGTTGAATCATACAATACTTTCGCATAAAGTATATCGGGTCTTTTGCACACCTCTGATATTCCTCAGCGATAATTTGTTTTAATGTCTTTTTAGCTTCAGCCATAAATTATCTTACTAATAAAAGGGTAAGTGCCCCAGCTCCTATAAAAGTTCCCACTTTATAGAAAAATGTTTTTCTTCGTTGCCCCTTTAACTCTTTTAAGAGTTGTTCTGATTTTTCTCGTTCCAACTTAAATTGTTCATCCTTTTTAGTGATGATAGTTTCCAAATTCTGAACTTTGGTATTTAAGTTAACAATTACCTCATCCTTCAATAACAATTTATCATTAGATAAATCCAATAATCGTTTTGTTTCGGTTAATTCCAAAACAGTACCATCAAAGGTAACTAAATCCTTAATTACCAGCTTTACTATCGGAACTTCCAGTCTTACTATCGAGTCTGTTTGAGTAACGGTTTGAGAAAAACTCGACAAGCTCATTAAAAGTAAGAACATCAACATTATTAACTTTTTCATCTGTATTCTGCTTTATGGTATAAATGTTATTTTGAACTCTACTGATATCACCATCAATAAGTTCAATTTCAGAATGTAACGATTCTATCTTGTTATCCAATTCCGAATTTACTAACGCAATTGAATCAATATCATTTTGGATAGAATCTATTTTTTGATTGAAGGATTCCACATTGGTTCTAATATCTCTCATTGTGAACATAGTGTAACCAACAAATCCTAAAATAACAATCAAAATTAAATAAACCTTATTATCCTTCATTGTTTCTAAAATTAAAGTTTAGTAACTAACTCATAATTCTTGTCTTTCAACAATTCATATGCAGCGTTTCTTTTTTCAATAACTTCGGTAAGTTCCTTCTTACCATTTTCAATATCGGATTCAATTTGTACTCTCAAAGTTTGGACATCCTCATTTGATGACCACTTTTCAATCGAACCATCATCGTTGATGTATTCGTGAATATTGGTAACTTCATTTAAGGCTTGATTCCACTTTTCCAAAACCTCAGTTCCATACGCTGCCATATTAGAGTAAACTCTATATTGTTCGTATGCTTCCCATAAACCATCTTGTTTGATTTGTAGTTCTCTCTTAGCCAAACAACCAGCACAATAACCGGTCTTTGAAATGAGTTTTTTATCTGATTTAGAGAACCTTCCACTTACATCACAATCAGTTGCTTTGCAAGTATTTAATTGTTGAAGATACTTTCTAACCTCAACCATTGTATTACTGAGTTTAGATTGTTTTACTTTACCATACTCTTTTTGTTCCCAAACATTACCATCCTTATCTTCCCAAATATCACCAACATTGCGTTTGGTTTCTTCTTTTGCATCGGAAAATCCTATTTGAGTGTTCTTTTCGTATTTACCAGTGAAAACCATATCAGCCAACTTTCTACGAGTTGGATGCATGAACTTTCTATTGAATCCCTTTTCAGCCATAAACCTATTTTATATACTTATATATATAAGTATTGGGTTTTCTACTATTCGTAAAATAATCCTAAGATTTGGTTCAATGGTGCGAAGGTTCCGGTCAATTTGAAAGTTTTTCCACCATACACAAATACGATTCCTTCGTTTGGAACAATCTTATCTTTACCACCGATTGCGTTCAATCTTTCCAACTCCAATTTAAGTTTTGCAACTTTCTTTGGGTCTCCACCTTTCTTAACATCAGCGATAGTTTGGTCTAATCGTTTCTTCATATCCCTAACTGCTGAGTTAGGATTTGCGGTAAGTACTGAACTCATAAATGAAAGTACATCTGAACCTACACCTAAGAAAATATCTTCAAATGGTCTGATGTTATCTTTAGCTATTTTAGCGTGGTCATTTTTATCGATACCTTGAGCCCAATCTAATACTTTTGGGTCTGAAATATTCTTACTATCCAATCTAAATGATTTATCGTAGAATGCCCATCTCTTAACCAATCCCATTAAGGTTTTGTTATCTAAAGTTGATGGTGATTTCTTAGTTACAAAATCAGTCCACCAAGCTTGATGGTAATCTGCGATTCCATCACTATCCTTCAACTTAAATTGAGATTGAAGTTTTGAGATTTGTGAATTATACTTTCCTTTTAATGAGGATAGGTTTTTACTTTGTGGTAATTTAGTTACAGGTGGGCCTTGGATTGTGTAAGCGGATTGAACATCTGCGTTGATTTGTTTAATCATACCAGCCAATATTTTAGCTGCTTCTTGATTCTCACCAATTGCAATACCATCCTCATTATACTCCATTGTTCCGTGGAATACTAAGAGTGCTTGTCCGTAAGGAATTACATTAACAGAAGTTGGATAGATTACTTCCAAATTCATAAAACACGCCCCACCTTTGAATATTTTCTCTCTTTGTTTTTCCGAAAGTTTGGAGATTGCTTTTGAAAGGTCTTTCATTGCGAAGTTGTAAGCTTTCTCTAACTCACCTCTACCAGCGAACTTCATTGCTACCCCATTGATATCCAATGCACCAGCTCCTTTGTTCTTTAAGTGTCCTTTATTTCTAGCAGCAACCAATCTACCATTTACCCAAGAGATTGCCAATGCTTGTCCATCGGTTTTTTCTCTCGTTAGTTCTAAGTTACCTTCTAATGCTTTATTTACAATATCTTTTAATTGTCCGAAAGTTAAATTGATTTCAGTATCAAATGGATGATTCATATGTCCGTATGCCCCACCTTCAGTTAGTAAACCTTCACTAATATTTGTGTTGGTTTTAATAAATGGTCCTCTTCTAATTGTTTTGAATGGAACATTGATTTCCTCACCGAATAAATTCTTTGGAGATAGAACTTTAAGTTTAACTAACTGAGATTTGTTATCAATACCCAATACTTCAAATTCAATATCTGAATACTTCTTACCTTTGAGTGTAAGATTTTTACCAGTAATGTATTTGTGAACTTTACCACCACTTACTGCGTTTGCTTCAGAGATTCCACCACCCAATGCGTATGGTTCGTTGTATTCAAACTCATCATTCTTTTTAGCTTCGAATTCATATTCAGGTGAAGATGTTTTGAAATCAGATTTTCTCATTATGGTTTTAGCGATTACTTTGTTCGCCTGCTTCATAAATGGAATGTTGATATTCGTTCTATTATCCTTTGCTACGATTTGACCATATTGGTTTAAGAATTCAACAAATTTCTTTTTATTCTTACCCAATCTCTTAAAGAATCCAATCAACTCTGCGTTTGAGATTTCTTTACCATTACGAGGGTCATTTAATCTATCGAAGAAATGTTTGTCAGTTAGAACTACATCTACTGGGTTTAGTTGTTTATCTGCGAATGAATCAATCTTTACCAAATCCGCCATTGGGATTTCGTTGATTGGTAATTTATCCCAATCTTTACCTTTAGTGAATTTTTGTGGTAATCTAATAGTTCCTAAATGATGTTTATCATAGTAAATTTCAATGTAGTTAATACCATTACCTTTTGAGATACCACTTTTGAATAATCTATCAGCTGAAGCATGTACGATGTTTTTCATAAACCCGAATCTTGCTCTTGGAAGATACATATCAACTTGTTTACCATTCTTATCATATCCAATTACATCAAATCTAACACCATTGAATTCATTTAGAGTTTGTTCATCTAAATCTTCGTTATATGAACCATTAAAATCATTTGATACATCAATCAACTCATCGATTGGTAAATCAATTTTAATTACAGGTATTTCTGATTCTTTATCAGAATTAAATGCTGCTAATGCTCTATGATGTCCATCTAAGATATAATCATCTTTAGATACAATGATTGGTGTGTTATTTACATCATCATCAATCATCATATCTCTAACCTTATCAAAATTGATTTCGGTTTGCGTTGAATTCAAAGATGCTACCGGCTGAGATTGGATTTCGAATTGAATTCCATTCGATTCCAAATATCCCAAATATTCTTCGATTGAATCTTTTGGTATTTGAGGTAGTTCACCCCTTTCAATTCCTAATGTGTTATTTAACTTAACAATATCAGATTCATTCAAATAATTAAATTCGATTTCGTTACCTTCTTTAATCATTCGGAAAGTTGCTACTTTCTTACCATTGATAGTTGGCATTCCATACTCATCTTTACCAATAGATTTAACAACTACTTTTTTGTTTTTGAATTTACCCATTAAGATAGTATCACCAATGTTTACAGGTATAGTGATATCCTCCTTAATAACAGGTAATTTTACACCAGTAATCTTTTTTGTTTTTTCTGCTTCAATTTTATCAGTATCCAAATCAATTGAATCTACTAAAGAGTATCCAACTAAACTAGCAACTCTACTAACATGCTTAAACCATTTGTTATATGCAACTGAACCATAGTAATCTTTTTGGTTGGTTGCGGTTACCTTACCAATCACACCTGCAGGGAATGGAGTTACTGCTTTTACAGGTCCTTTTGGATAAATTGGGTGTGGGTCAATATCAGTAAGTTCATCACTCATAATTTGCGATAGAACAGTCATTCCAATTTTCTCAGCTCGTCTTTGTGAAATCTTTTCAAACGATGCATATGATGGGAAAAGGAAATTAGGTCCATCATCCACTTCGGTTTTACCAATAATAGATGATGCTTCTTTGATTAGTTCAACATTACCGATTAACCAACTTTCAACTATGTGTTTTGGAATCCAAATGGTTTCAGATGTAATCTCTGGAAGTTGTGCTAATTTACCAGCAATAAATTTGAATATTTTAGGATTGAACTTACCATATGCTCTTTTGGTAAAAAACTCTTTCTTATCCTCGTCAGAACCTCGTCTCAATCCCATTCGAACTTCGGTACCACTTACACCATTTGGTTGTTCTGGTGCAATGTAAACATACCCTCTATCTCTATATCCTTCTAACTCTTTACCATCTTTATATGGTTCAAAGTATTTACCACCCAATCTACTTGCATCTTTCTTACCAACTACGGTAATGAACGCAGTAGTATCCTTATCAAACTTACTCATAACTTCAGTAGGTTGATATGGATTTTTAACTTCAACGATTTTGTTTGATGGAACACCAAACATCGTTGTCATTATTTCTTTCTTTTCCTTAAAATTGAATGGAGATTTTTGATTATCGGTTTTATTAGATGTTCCGATATAAACATTATTTTTTCCGAACTTCTTTACTAAGTGCGAATAAGTTGCGTAATGACCCTTATGAAAAGGTTGAAAGCGGCCAGCGTAAACTACAACGAGGTTGTCTACACTGTCCGCTTCCCCTAATATACTTTCTACTAAAAACTGAGATAGTTCGTTCATTATATAGTATTCTTTTTCCTTTATACTATATAAATATAAGAGTTTACTCTTTTAGTTACGATTGCTTCTTAGCATCTGGATTGAAAGTTACAGTTCCTTTCTCAAGATTCAATTGTCCGCCTGGATATTCTTTCTCAAGTTCGTTAACTAACTCTCTTAATTCCTCATTGTGTTTTTTGAAATCTTCTTCAGCTCTCTCAACACCTTCATCCAATTTAACCAACTCATCTTCTAACTCTTTTCTTCTCAAATAGAGTTGTCCGAATACATTAACCAATTGTTGAAGTTTACCATTGGTTTCTTTGATTGGGGTTACTACACTCTCATCAAGTTCTCTTGTAACCAAATCGATTTTTTGAATTTCTTCTGTTGCCATAATATTTTTAATTAAAAATTGTTTTTGAATTCATATATAAATATATAATTTATAAATTTTCGTAATCTATTGTTGTTACACCTCGTTTTTGTACAACTTGAGCTGAACAACGATTTCCGAATTGTATTGATTTTGGAATATCTTCAGTATCTAAGAACATTTTCACAAATCCTGCTACAAATGTATCACCAGCTCCTGATATATCCATTATCTCTACTTGTTCGGTTGGATATTTTGTACCATTGTACATACACCCATCCTTATCTAATGTAATTATTAACTTTTCTAAAATCCAATCGTTTTGTTGAATAAAATCTTTGTTGTTTTCATATTCAGAACGATTGAGTTTAATGAATCGTAAATCCCTACACCATTCACCCAACTTTTTCTTTGTATCACAAATTACATTTGGGTGTTTGAATCCGATATATGCAATATCTTCTTCAGTTAGGAATCCTTTGTTGTAATCTGATACTACTACCATTGAGTATTCCCAAAAATCTATCTCTGTTAATCTTTCACCAACATTATCAATATTCTCTTCTTCATCAAGTCTTAATAACAATGTGTTTGATGAATCGTGAATATATCGTGTCTTTGTGATGGGTTGAAGTTGGTTTGTGAAGTTGGCATCCATTCCCAATGATTTTAGATTTAATACCACATTCATTCCCATTCCCAAAGTGTAAGTTTCTCTCTTCGGAAGAAATACAGGTGCAGGTCCTTCGGGTGAAAGACGTGGGGTATCTCCATAAATGAAGATGTCTGTACATACTTCTCCAATAACCAATACTTTACTCATTTGTTAATATTTTAGTTGTACTGAACTCCACCATTCGATTAAAGTAAACAATTGATTTAGCATATTGTTCACCAACGATTGGTTTATTCTTATAATCCGAACCGATAACAAATACATCAGGTTCGTAAGTTTTTATTAATTCTTCTAACAATTGAGATGAATCAAATATAAACACTCTACTAACCCCTTTGATTCTTTCTAAATTGTATTTTCGTTCTTCTTGAGAATGGAAAGGTCTATCTTCACCTTTTAGTTCTTTAACTCGTCTATCGGAATCAATTCCAATTACAACTAAATCACCAAAGGTAGATGCGAACTCAATCATTTTGAAGTGAGCATGATGTAGAACATCAAAACAACCATTCATCCAAACTTTCTTCATAAGAACTTTTCTAATTCTTTGATTACCATTTCTGATGTAAGTGATTTAGTACATTCAAATTGTCTTTCGGTTCCTTTGTGGTCTGGACACCAATTCCAATCACCAGCATCTAATCTTAATCGATTAAAACATCCACTACACTTTCCTTCAGGTGTACCAATTCTAACACAATCTTGCATTTCTGCCCAATCGTAGGAGAATCCACTAATCAATACCGTCTTAGTTCCCAACCCCCAACTCAACCAACTTAATCCACTACCAATACCAATGAATGCTTTTGATTTTCTCATCTCATCCATTACCTTTTCAATAGGTCCGTTTGGATGTTGGATAACTCCATTTGGATGTTTGTTACCCATATAATCATTTCCTTCTCTTGAAAGTAGTTTGACTGTATAACCTCTGTTGTTCAACCAATCTACCACATCCTGCCAACCATTTGGATTGTTCCAATATTTTGGTTGTGCGGTTCCGTGAATTGCAATAGTGATTAACTTATCATCTTTCTTAATATTCTTTTGTGGAAGAAGTGGTTTAATTTCTTTATACTCCAGTCCCAAAATATCAGAACCCATTTTTTGCATTGTTTGTGTTTTGAAATCATTTGGGTTTTTGTAAATGTTTACACTACCATCGGATGTATAAAATAATCCAACACAATACATAGCGTATAAGTTTTGAACAACTGAACCAGGTTCCACAAATTCAATATGAGGATATTGATGTCTAAACATATTATTGTGAAATGTTGATACAACTAATTCACAATTATGTTTTTTTCTAAATTCATCAAAGTATGGAAACCATGCCAATGTATCTCCCAATGCTTTTGAATCCAATGCGATAAATACTCGTTTACCATTTGCATTATAGTTGTAAGTTTTTATCAATTCACCATTTTGAAATATGTTGATTCTCCAATCAATAAAATACTCAATACTACACTTAGTCCAATGATTATTTCTGATTTTACTTTCAAAAATTATCTCATTGTTTTTATTGTTTATAAACTGAACACTATATTCTAAATCATTATTACCTAAAATTTCTACTTTAGGTCCATTGATGAAACTGATGATAATTCTATTGGAAATATCAACAATGTTGTTTAGATTCTTTTTTAATTTATCGTAAATCATTTCCAAGTTTTGTTAGTTAAATCCAATAATGAAAATCCTTCCGCTTGCTTTGAGTAAACTTTGTTAGTTGTGTAACGAGGTCTATGATGGTGGAAGAACACATGGTTATACCATAAATCAGCCACATCCCATTCACAATCATTGATTCTATCCAACCACCATTGTTTTTCTCTATTGGGAATTAAGTATGCGTGAGCAAGGTCTTGATTTGATGCGGTTTTGGAAAATAACTCATCAATTTTTTCCTTAGAACGAGATGGATTATCCGCAAATGAAATGTAAGGAACTTTATCTCTCTCAGAAATAAAACACGCCTTATGAATGATATCAACAAACTCTTTTAACCCAGTGAAAATATATGCATCTGCTTCAAAGATAAGAGTGTAATCAAATTTGTCATCCATTGTTTCCAATGCTCTTCGGTGAGCCATATAACATCCGTAGTGTCCACCAGTTATCCAACCCAATCCAGCTCCAGTGTATAACTCACCCGGCTTATTATCTTTACTTAGATGTTCCGGTCTCCTACAAAACTCAGCGGGTGCTGGTTGTGTGTATGGTTCGTTTACCATTGGTTCGTATATGATACCATATTGTGCCAATTGTCTGATTGATTCAATACTGATTTGTTCTCTCAAATCATCCGGTCTTGTCAACAAATGTTTGATTTGAATCTTTGGTTTATTTCTAAACCAATTATAACCAACCATAGTAACTTGGTCATAAAAGTATTCACCAACGGCTTGTGTAACTTCTTCGAAAATATTTGTAGCAAAATCATCACCACTAATAATTCCACCAGGTTTAATCTTTGGATACCATCTATTCAAATCCCCCTTAACTGAATCGTAATCGTGCCCAGCATCAATCATCATATAATCGATACTACACATAGGAAATTGCTGAGATGCGTTTTCTGATGTATCTTTGATTAAGTTTAATCCTTTATAGTTCTTACTCAAAATAGTATTCTCCATAAACTCAGAGAATATATCACCACCATATGAACCAACTATGTTTTGGTGTAGGATTTCATCATCAGTACCTTTCCAAGTATCAATAGCGGTAAAGTTTATTGTTTTACCCGATTCCTTTATTTTGGTTGCCATATAGTTTGTTGATTTACCAAACCAACTACCCAACTCAACAAATAAAGAGTTGTTATTCCCACTTTCTACAACCGAATCATAAATTTGTTGGTAAGAAAACCAACCAGGAATTTGATTAAATTCCGGCATTAATTTTTCTAATATAATTCGTTTGGTTTTATCCAAATTATCATCAATATAGGTAACCAATTCATTTGAGTCATAGGTATCTAAGTATGTATCCAACTTTCGGAAGATGCATTCTAATCCATACCCCAATGCTTCTTTAATTGAGAGTGGATTCAATTCCAATATTGAACTGAAGTAGAACATATCGGATGCTTTGTAAAACTTATCCACATCTTGTCTTTCACCCCAAACAATACAATTATCGGGTTTGAATTCCATTAGTGGTTTCCAATATGATTCAAAGTTCATAGCTTGGTTTCCAACAAAATGAAATTTGATTTTGAACTTTTCTAATTGTCTAGCTATATTGAATATCTCACTTTGATTTTTACCGGGCGTAAATAATCCAACCATTAGAACATGCTTCCAATCTTCTTCAAATCCCAATTCTTTTTTGAATTCAGATTTATCGTATTCAATTGTATCGATAGGATATTCCCAAACAGTTGTATCAATACCCAAATGTTCAAATTTTCTTCTACTCCATTCCGATACCAAAACATACCTATCTGGTTGATATCTGATTTCGTCTGGATTGGTTCCACTACCATGTGTTGATGCAACTATGTAATACTTTCGTTTGGTATCCCATAGTTTATCCAATATGTTGGTTCCAATAAAGTGTTCAGGTATTTCGGTAAAGTGAATGATGTGGGGTTTGATTGATTTTACCAAATCAACTAACTTAGTTTTATCATCTTCTAATGTGTGTAGTTTAACCAAATCATTTATTTGGTTTTTTTGGACTACAAACACACCCCCACTATGGTTGTTGTATTCTACAACTTCTATATCAAACTCATCTTTGAAAACTTGAATTTGCTTTAGAAGGTATTGTGGCATTCCCCCAGTTGAAAGGTGGGATGCTACATATAACAATTTTTTCTTTGACATAGATTATTTTTTTTGGTATATCTACACTATTGTGCAAATATACGAAAAAGTTTTTGATTTACCAAATTTATTTTAGTAAATAACTATACCTTGCTCTAAATCGATTTGTCCGTTGGGATATAATTTATCCAACTCAGAAAGTTGTGAATTCATATGATTTAATGATTCATCTAATCTAATTCCAAACTCTTCTTCTTTTTTAGAAAGTTCATCCATTTGCTTTTGAAGGTCTCTTCTACGAACAGCAACCTGTCCCAAAGCAATAACCATATTGTTTTGTTCTTCTTGGATTTGTTTTAGTAAATTTACTAATTCCGGCTTTAAGCTTTCTTGTTTTTGTTCCATAACGAATTATATGTTTATATATAAGTATATAGTTTTTACTTAAAAGGACAATTTCCCAAAATATCAGTTGGCCAAATATTTAGTAAATCTTCTTGTGTTTCAAACTGAGAAGTAGTTATATCCGTTAAATCTCTTAATGTTTGTTTTTGTGCAGCTATTTGAGATTGTAGTGTGGTATTACCCGTTTCAACAGCTCTCATAAATTGAACATCCAAATCTGAAAACTTTCCGTCTCTTTGAGCTCGTATTTCATTCTTAAAAAGAATTAATGCTCTATCTTTATTAAACTCAAACATTGTTTACCTCCTTCCAATCTTCATAACTACCTGTAAAAGATGCAGTAATTGTATAAGTTTGATTATCATGTCTATATACAAATGAACCAGACCCAATACCATCTGGTTCTGAGAAATCAAATGTATAAAATTCTTTTTGATTAAAAAAGTTTACTGGTAATAAACTTTGTGTTACAATTTTATACGGCATTCCATTTGGAACATCTTTATCAGCGATGTATTCCAATGGAACTCCTAAATGAGTTGCCGGTATTAACCACCCAAAATTCAATTCATCGTATGGATTTGGGTCTTTGAAAATAACTATGTTTCCTATTGTATCAGCCATTAGTGTAAAATTAATAATTGTAAACTTTGTAAATTTCGTAATATACTTGCGTTTGGTTTACCATTCCAAACCGTAAGTTGTCCAGTACCACTAGATGGAGCTTGAGATTCTACTCCTAACATAGCTGCTTCACCAATACCACCACCACCGGCAGCAGCTCTTCCAGTTGCTATAAGAGATGCGTATTTACCAGATGTATTTGCAGCATTTGCAGTTACTGATGTTATATTAATATTATAAATACCTTGAGTTGTTCCAGTAATACTTGTAAAGTTTCCAGCTGACAATCGAACTGTACCAGAACCATGTGTGGTTTCTGCTGCATCCGTAAATGTTATGATAGCTGCACCTTTAATTAGGTATGGGTGTCCTGCAACATTCCATGCACCCCCCACACCAGTTACTGGTGAGAATCCACCAGCACCATATACAGCATCCACAGCAATTCCACCTCTCAAATCCGTATAATAACCAATAGAAGAACCAAATTGTTTTGCATCATTACTAACTACTCTGAAGTATGCAGTAGATGATACCACCGCCTGAAATCCACCCCCATTTACAATAGTACCGGCGGTTAGTGGAGAAAGTGTAGCGGGACCTGAGTTTAAGTCTACATCTATTTCTGCTTCATATCCAATCTCATTTACATAAACACTTAACCCATATTGTATTTTCATATGAGCATAGTAACTATTACCGCTTGTTAGAGTGGCTGTAGCTGTAAATGTTGTTGTTGGTATATATTCAATATCCGTCATTGGGGTATAACCAATCGGGTTGTGAGAAATTATATCATTTGATACATAGTTGGCAAATTCAGGAACTCTGAAAGTATAAACATCTATTTCTTTATATATTTCTTCAACCGAATCTACTACTTGGAATTTTTTATCATTACCATCCTTTATATAAATTTCAGTTTCACCAACTATAATATCTTGAACTTTAATTAACCAACCACCATCAATCCAGAATCCGTGAGAATCCGATACATCGACTATTTTATCTCCAACTTTAACTCTAAAGAATTTTTCTACTTTTCTGGTTAATATTTCAGATATACTTGCAGTTGAATATTGATTATTAATTTCATCCCATGCTAAAATTAAATCAGTTGTAAGGATATCTTTTGCTAATTTAATTGAACCATCTGATAATGTTATTTTAGTATCACCGGCTACAGATACCGAACCATAAATATCATATCCAGATGCATATTTGGTAAGTGTAGTACTTGAAGCAACTACAGTACCAGCCCCACCAGTTCCACTGGTTGTTAGTTGTAATGTAAAACTTAGGTTCCCAGATGCCCCTTGACCAGTTGCACTTACCCATGATGCGGTACCACCACTATAAGAATATTGCAATCTATGTTTATCAGATAATGCTGCAGTAAATGCTGATGCACCAGACCTATAAACAGTTCCAGATTGTACACCAGCCATTGATTGTAAAACACTAAGATTTGTAGTGCTAATATTACTTGTTTGAGTAGCAGCTGCACCACCCAAAGATGGTAATGATGTTTCCGTATTTGCATTGAATCTAACATTACCACCGGTGTCAGTTACAATAATAGATTCTTCAACCGCATCAAATGTAATATTACCGGCCGTTGATGCTAAATAATCTGAAGTGATATCCCACGCTCCAATATTACCGCCAGTTGCATCAATGGTACCCCTAAATGAACCAGAGTTTGCAAATAAGTTACCTAATGTATCAACTCTAAAGTTGTAAGAATTAGAACCCGGTGAAGTTTCACCAACTCTAATTTCCGAACCTTCAATAATAGAACCAGTACCCGTAAAGTTGGCATCTGATAAAGTGATGGAACCAGATTCATATATGAAGTACGACTGAACTCCAGCTGAAGATGTTACAAACGAAAGAACAGGTGAACCAGCATCATATCCTAAATAAATTCCATTTTGTCTGAAACCCTGTGTGGTTTGTCCGATTGATATAAATGGATTAGCGTTTGAGTTATCCGCATCGGAATTCAATGCAATTACAGGAGTTGTACCACCCTTAGTACCAACATTTATTGTCTTATCAGCGTAAACATCTTGTGCAAAAAGAATATCAGTTGCTACTGAAGTAAATTCTGCACCAAATGATGTCCAACCACCAGTCCAAGTTCCAGGTGCAATCGATGAACCAATAGCAGTCCAACTTGGTGGGTCAACACTAGGTTCATCAGCCGTATCATTTGTACATATATAGTATGTACCACTTTCCAAAGCTATATCATCAACAACCCACCCAGCTGCGGAAACAACCGGACCGGTGTATCTATGAGTTGTAGCACAAACCCAATAATTACTACCACCCGATGTATATTTAACAACATACTTTAATGTTTCCTCTGCCAAATAAGCAACTTTATCCGTTGTATCAGGAGTTGAACCATCTGGTAAAAGTAATGTCCAAGCTCCAGCATATACAATACCAGATGGAGTTCCAGCTGCCCCATTTGTTCCATTTACACCCGAAGTACCATTAACACCATTTGTACCAGAAACTGCTTTAGTTAAAGTTTGTATTGTTTGAGCTGTGAATGCATCACCATTACTTCTTTTACCAGAAATATTGTAAGTAACGGATGCCTGAGTAGCTGACATTCCTGAGTGGTCTGCAACTACCGCGTTATTACCACTATCACTTATACCACCTGCTGAAATATTTGTTGGAGTTGCTGATACTGTCCAAGTACTATTTGAGGTTCCACTTCCATCATAATCCAATTGAGTTATTCCCTCATATACACTAATGGTAGTACCACTACCAGCGTAAGATGATACTGTGCCAGCAGAATCTGCAGGTAAAGTATGTGCTTGGTTAGTAGAAATTACAGTGATTGCATCCAATCCATCTGCACCATCCGAAATAATATAAAAAGTTTCGGTGATTGTGGTTGTTTGAGAAGTAGCAGGGTCCGTAAATGTTGCAATTAATACAGTATCTTTTGTTGCTACCGCTGCTCCACCCAATGTAATAGTTCCACCATCACCATCATTCGCCGTAATGGTAATTTCACTATCACCACTAGCAGCTCCAACTGCCATATAATCAACACTACTAAATGATGGTGTGATTCTAACTTGTTTTGTATATTCAGTTCCAGATGTATCAAAGAATGAAGCAGTTGCTGATAGGAATGTTGGAGCGAATGTATTATCAACTGGATTCCTAGTAGTTTTTAGGTTAGGTGATAAGAATGAACCTCCACCTAAACCATCCGTTACATCCACTAAGGTAATGGTATCTAATACATTCAAACTACCATCTTTTAGGGTAAGTGTTTTTGTACCATTTATGAAAGATGGTGCAATTATAGGGTTGTACTCAACTCCATTACCTCCATTGGTAACGCCAGTTTGTGCTGCGAGTAGAGTTGCCCCATCATAGATTCTTGCATCAGTACCAGAGGTTACATCACTCAATCCACTTACCGAAGATTTTTGTACCTGCAATTCAATAGTACCACTACTATTCTTTAATTGAGTACCACCTGCAATTGAAGTAATGAAATATAACGGAGATGTATCACCACCGGGCTTTACAGATGAAACAGTAATAACATCACTAGCTAATTCAGCTTGGTCTCCATCTGCCACCGCAACTCTAAATGTATATGGTGTACTAGCGTATGAAGATGGTGCAGTAAATGTAGCCGTATCGGTATTCGCAGTTAAACCATCCGTAAAGGTAGTTTCATCAGTAAATGCAGCTCCACCACCCGTAAACTTAAAGTATCCATTACTAAAGTTGGATGAAGATGCGATTAACGAAATAGATGATGGAGTTGGGTTAGCTCCATTTGAATCATATGCAATAACAAAATTATCCGCAGATAAGCGTGTGTTAAATGCACCAACACCAGCTGAACCGGCTTTTGCTTTTGTAAGTGTCTGAGTGGTTTCCGAAGTAAATACCTCACCATTAGTTCTTTTACCTGAGATTGAGTATGATATGGTAACCGAATCAGTTCCACTATTCATAGAGGTAAAATCAGCAACCGTAGCAGTATCCGTACCATTACCACTAATCGATGGTGTACTCACTATGGAGGTTGGATTTTGAGTAGCTGTTATATTATACTCACCACTAGCAGGAGTACCCGTTACATAATCCAATGGTGTAATACCCTCAAATACTTTAATGATTGTACCACTATTCGTAAAAGATGAAACTACTCCACTATCGGATGATGGAAGTGTATGTGCCTGATTTGTGTTGATTACGGTAATTGCATCCAATCCATCCAATCCATCGGATATGATGTAGAATGTTTCGTTGATTGTAGTTGTTTGTGAAGTAGCAGGGTCGGTGAATACTGCGGTTAATACAATATCTTTAGTAGGTACAGATGCCCCACCCAATGTTACAACACCACCATCACCATCACCGGCAGTTATTACCACTTCAGTATCTCCAACTTTTGTACTAACCGCCATTCTATCTACACCACCACTAAATGATGGAGTGATTGTAACTCTACCTTGATATTCCGTTCCAGAAGTATCAAAGAATGATGCGGTTGCGTGTAATAGAGTTGGAGTGAATGAATTATCGGCTGGATTTCTCGTTGATTTTAAGTTTGGAGAAATAAATGAACCTCCACCTAAACCATCCGTTACATCCACTAAGGTAATTGTGTCCAACACATTACCACTATTATCTTTAAGGGTAAGTGTTTTAGTTCCAGTAATAAAACTTGGAGCGATGATTGGATTATAGGCAACCCCGTTACCACCATCAGTAACTCCAGTTTGTGCTGCGAGTAGAGTTGCCCCATCATAGATTCTTGCATCAGTACCAGAAGTTATATCAGTTAATCCAGTTGAATCTGATTTTTGTACTTGCAATTCAATAGTACCGCTACTATTCTTTAATTGAGTACCACCAGCAATAGGAGTAATAAAGTACATTGGTGTAGAATCTGCACCAGGTTGAACTGCAACAATTGTAATTGTATCACTTACCTTTTCAACCTGGTCTCCTTCTGCAACTGCAACTTTGAATGTAAGTGGAGTTGAGAAATAAGTTGTTGGGATTGTAACTGCAGCCGTATCGGTATTGGCAGTTAAACCATTGGTAAATGAAGTTTCATCGGTAAATGTAGCTCCACCCCCAGTAAATTTGTAGAACCCATTTACAAAGTTTGATGAAGATGCGATTAAGTTAAGAGTTCCAGATGGAGTTGGGTTATTACCATATGCATCGTATGCAATTACATATGTATCCGCCAATAAAGTTACACCTTTACCAGCCCCAGCAGCGATAACCCAAGGACCAGAACCAGGCACACCAGTTGATGCGTTTGTATCATTGGTTGAAGTATGTTGAGTATTCGAACTCCAAGTCTCACCTAAGTACTGAACTAAATCTTGCGGATAGTAAGTTGTACCACTTGCCCAAGTTCCTCTTAGAGATGGTTCAATCACACCAGCTGATGTTTGTCTTAGTGCACCTCTTAAAGTAAGAGTAGACCCATCCCACTCCAATGCGTTAAAGTTTGTACCAGATGGAGTACCACGTAATGATAGTTTAGAATCCACACCATCTTGTCCAATGAATACACCTTCATTCCCAAATCCTTGAGTACCCTGTCCAATTGATATTAATTCGTTTTGAGAATCAATTGTTAAGTTAGTTGTTTCAATTAAAACATTATCCGATTTAACTTCTAAGTTATATCCATCCCATCTCAAATAAGATTGACCTGTGTCATCTTCTAATGATAATAATCCAGAAGTTCCAGATGTTCCGTTTGGTCCACCATCTTCAGTTACACCCATAAAGATTCCTTGGAATCCATAACCCTGCGTTCCTTGCCCTATTGCAATATAAGGTTCACTACTTCCACCAAATATTGTGATTTGTGGATTAACTGCGTAAGCCGTTGATGGTTGTCCAACATTGATTGTATTCTTTACAAATGATTCTTCGAAGATTGCTATCTTAGCTGCTACGAAGAATTCTTCTTGTCCTAAAGATTCCCAATATAAATCATTTAATGAACCACCAATTGTAGGTGCAAATGCAGAACCAGATGGAACTAAGTACGATGAACCACTATCTTTAGTTGCGTAGTAAGTGTCATAAGGTTCAGAACCATTCTCACTCCAAAGAACCGCATCTCTTCTTTTAGAATCTTTGTTGTAGATGTATTCAATAGAACCAGTCCACGGACCTCTAAATACTACACCAGGTCCAGTCTGTCCTTCGAATACAGTTGATATAGATTGCGATAAGAAATAAGTTGCCCTACCATCTTCGATATCAACCTTATAAACAATTGTTGCGGATACATTATCTTGTGGATTAGACCAGAAGGTAAATGGTGCAACAGTTGCGGGATTTCCTACTGGATAGTTTGGTTGCGTAATATATGTATCCTTTGACCAAATGGATGCTGAGAATTCTCCTAACACACCAATCGGGTCTCCAACTAAATCTAATGTTGGTGATGAGTAATTGGTTACGTGAGTTAATTCTTCGGTTCCCTTAAATGCTTTAATTTGAGTTCCGGTCTGAGTGTAATTGGTAGTTCCATCAACATCAACTCTAACAGTTGGTGATGGATTAGTTAAGAAAACTTGATAGTTGTTAGCACCACTCTTAATACCAGTAATGGTTACTTCCGCAGATGCTACAACCGGTGAATCAGCTGCCCCATCTCTAATTTCAACTTTCCAAGTTGCAATGTTACCCGGTGATGTAGCATCACCAGAACCAATTTCAAATGTGTTATCAACATCAATTGTACTATACGCATATCCATCTTGGAAGAATTGATAATAGGTCTGAGAACCCGTTACATTGAATGGAGTTGCGGTTAAGAAGATTGAACCAATTGGTGAAGTTACTACACCATCACCATCAAAGTTAACGGTCTGAGATGTTGTTTCTAAACTTACACTTCTTGCCTTTACACCTTCTTTTTGTTTTGTGAAAAGTTGTCTACGAACAATACTTTGTGAACCAGTTACAATTCCATTTGTAATTGAGAAAGGTCTAATAGTAATGTTATAATCAATACTTGCCGAATCCGAAGTCATATTACTCATTGATACAAAATTAAGTGTATCATGCAAATCGTTTTCGGTTGTTTCGGTTTTTGAAGATGTTACTAAACCTACACTAATATTTGCAGTTGCGAATGATGCGGTAAATGTACCAGGAATTTCCAATGAATTGTATTCCAAATATTCATCACCTTGCTTAACCTTTAATGTTGTGTTTGCTGATGAGTAGTTGTATGCTCCACCATTTTCTTCGGTAACAATTGAAACAACAGTCGGTTCCAATTCGATATTGATTGCAGCTGCACCATCTAAACTTTTTACTACCGGTTGGAAATAACTTTGCGTAAAGAAAGATGCAGTAAAGAATGGGTGAATTTCCAATACATACTCAATACTAGCAGTAAGGTCATTCATATTACTGAATCCACTCAAACTCATTGATGCATCCCCACCAACTTCATCAAAGGTAGAGAACTCAATACCAGTTGTAATAATTGATGCGGTTGTAAATGTACCAGGTTTCTTACTACCAGTGAATATCAATGGAAGAACACCTTGCGTTACGGTTACCTCAGTATTTGCTTTATCATAGTTAAATACTCTACCTCGTTGGTCCGCATTTAATACAATCGGATTCGGGTCAATTTTAACTAAGATAGCATCATCACCAGGGTTACCATCAGGTACTGCGAAGAATGTTTTATCAGTTGAAATGGATGAAGATGTAATATCTTCAGTATAGGTAAACTTAGTATTTAATTGTTTTGTTGGAATTGCCGCATAGAATGGAATACCATTTTGACCAGGAATACCACTATTGATTATATTGTTATCAAAGTCAGTTACCTCAATACCAATTCTTCTATCAAATGAGTTGGTAACATAGAACATATAATATGTAGGTTCTATGGTTTCAATATCAACAGACATTGATGGGTAGATATCCAATGTTCCACTAATAGGATTTTCGTTTGTTCCTCTTAGATAGAATGAACCAGTTACTCTACCAATGTTTGGTGTGAACTCTCTTTCAGTTCTTGGTTTAATACCAAATTGTTCGGCATCGAATGAAATATAACCACCATCCAAACCATCTTGCAAATCGGTTAAAATAAGTGATGTTAGAATTGATTCGGATGTATGACCATCCATTAAATAAAGAGTCAATTCACTATCAATTGAATCTCTATTGAATACTGCATTATAATCAATTTCACCACTACCAGTTGTACCAGCAGTTACACCTTGAATTACTCCCCAAGCGGTTGCTTCCGAAAGTAAAAGATATGATGATGATATTTCAGATGTGAATGGGTCAACCGATGATGTTAAGATTCTTAACTTTGCATCCGAGAACCCAATTTGTGGTAATCCATCTCTTAAAACAATTTCATTAACGCCATCAATACGGATTGCTTGAACTTCCAAATCTTTATCAGACTTGTTCTTAATAATTGTACCTCTATAAGGTCTAATCTCAAAGTTTACACCACCCTTACCATCTTGAACTCTTGAGATAACCACCGAATCGGATACACCCTCAACCTCACCAGTGAATCTAATGTACTGAACAAAGATATCATCTCTCGAACCAGTAAAATCGGATACATGCAATGTAGGAGTTCCAGTTTCTCTATCATACAATAAACCAGGATATTGCCCACCAATATATTCTGATGCGGAAATGTAATCTCCAAACTCATCATATGCACCTGATGTGAAGTTAACCGACCCCGTTACTACACTTGTCTCAATATCAAATACAATTGTGTAAGGTGGTAATGGATTGGATGGATTAGATGCGGAATCGAATGTGAAATATAATTGGTTTGGGGTAATTGTAATACTCTTATTGAAAAGGTTTAAGTTACCACCATCAAATGTTTTTGTTTCTTCAACTAATACAGGTATGTAGTTGTTGTTGATATCATAGAATTCAAATCTATAATCAAATGTTTCGGTTTGTAATGTCTTTGGTACTTGTTGTATAAATGTAATTTCATCAGGAGAAAACGATGTTTCCTGCGATGCTTTCAAACTTACATTATTAATGTACCAATCATCACCCCCAACCTCAAAATAAAGTTTAGCAGAATCAAAACCATCCGCTACTATATTTTCACTAAAATTTTGTTTTTGTAAAATAGCATTCGAAGATGGTATATTTACAATAGTTTGTGATTTAGCAGTTCCGTTTAATGAACCACTTAAAAATGCTTTTAAGAAATGAGTACCATTTGTACTACCTTTCTTTACATTAAAATCCAATGTATATTCAACACCACTTTGAACACTAAAACTTTGAGATGTGATAAAGTAGTTTCCAGTTGTTGAATTTAATTTTGCTGAATTATATAAGAAACTTCTATTGAACTCAGTTGTAAAATCATTTGATGAAGTTATCCAATATTGAGATAAGATATCTTCAGTAAAAGTACCATAGTTTTCTTCGTTAGCAATTGTTGTTTCAATATCTCTAAGAAGTTCGTTTGATTCTAATTGAATCTCTTGAACAAACTCATAATCAGTTAAGTTTGATTGAGACCTTCTAAACACCTTTACTCTTGCAGCATCGCCCACAAAAGTTTTCATATCGGTGATGTTAATCTTAGCAAAAGAACCAGTAAGTGCAGTTGCTAAATCAGTAACCCCCTCTAAATAATTAAAGGATACTGAGTAATCTTTATTTGTAAAAGGTTTTACTAAATTAGTCTGAGTGTATGGTGGTGATACAACAATTTCAGTATCACTAACAACTTCATCAATTTTTGCCGAATAATTTATATCACCAAATGTGATAGTCTGTCCTGCAATAGAACCAGTCCAAAAATTATCATCAGCTGTTGTTATCCTATATGAAGTTGGTAGTGTAAAATTAGAAAGGTTCGTATTTGCAATAGGAACCAATGGAATACCATTTGCCGAACCCGATTTAGTTAATACCGTTGAGTTATTATTAAAGATAGGTTTGTTGATTTCCGTAATGTTTACAACAGGTCTACGATAAAATCTTACTCTATCTTCGTTAGCAAGGTTTTTGTTAATTTGGAAAGTTTTTTCCCACTTAACATTATATGCACCTTTCCAATTTTCTGGTATAGTTCTTTTTACACCATTATCATCGTATTCTTTAAGTTCACCTAAAACAGTAATCTTACCCAATCCGATTGGGGTATCTTCATAAATGTAAACTGCGATTAGTTTTGAAATACCTTCATAGTATTCTGGAATACCATTTCCAGGTTCATAGTAAATAGGGTTTCCATTAACATCTAAAATATCAATCTTAATTTCGGTTGATTCTTTTAGATATTCCGAACCTTCAATTAGAAATCCATTCTTGCCACCAGTGAAAGTATCATTGAACTCAGTAATACGGAAATAATCCGAATTAGGGTTCTCATCTACGATAAAAGTTTGATATGAAGATAACTTTTGCTCCGGTGCGTATTTCTTAATTCTTGCCATTTACGAACTATACCTGTTATTGTTTCTCCTTATAAGTATTTCAATTTTTGAATTTAATATATTTATTCTAAAGAAAACTAAAGAGTTCTAAAGATATGAGCAAGAAATATGCTATGTTACAAATTGATGCTGAAATTCATCAAATGTTAAAAGAGTTTTGTAAGGATAAAGGATATAAAATGAATGGGTTAGTGGAATCCCTTATAAAAGAAAAGGTTTCACCAAATGCGAAACCTCTTCCTTCTAATGTATTGAAAACTAAATAACTTAGAATTTAACATTACTAAATCCATTTACTTTTTTGATTTCCATTAAGGAATCAACTACATCCCTCATTGAATCGATGTGTGAAATAATCATCACAAAATCGAATTGAGTTTTTAGATAAGCGAACAACATATACAATGATGTTAGGTTTTCGTTATCCAAAGTTCCAAACCCTTCATCCACAACTAAGAAGTTAGGACGAGGTAGGTTACATACATTGATTAGAGCGATTCTGATGGCTAATCCGCTGATGAATCGTTCCATACCACTACACATCTCCAAACTCCATTTCTGGTCATCGTAAACGATGTTAGCGTTGATATTCTTACCATCCATATCCAACTGAATACCAAACTCTACGATTTGACCTAAGATGTTGTTTACCTCACCTTCAATCATTGGAAGAGCTTTTGAAATCAGTTCGTAAGATACACCATCTTTACCCAATGCGTTGAGGTAGTATTCGTACAATCCAAATTGTTCCTCTAAATTCTCAACCTCTTTGATTCTTTGTTCGATAGTTTCCTTCTGATTCTTCAGAGATGATACAATACCATTTATAGATAGGAGTTGTTTATTCAAACTATCCACATTGGTTTTAGATGTAGATAGTTCGTTTCTAACCAATTGCATTTCTGCTCTGAGTTCTTTATTCTTTTGGATTTGCTTTTCGTTTTCCAAATAATCCTCAATCAGTTGTGTAACTTGAAGAAGTTCCGAATTTAACTTCACTTCTTGAGTTTCCATTGTTGATAACTTGTTGATAAGTGTGTTAATATCTCTACTTACCTTTTCTTCATCAACTTTTAGTTTGTTGAGTTGTAGATGTAACCCTTCATATTTTTTACGAGTATCGATAGCCAATAGAAGTACAGTTTGGTGTTCCATCATCTCCTTCTTCCGAACACTCAATATACTCAAATCAGCTTCTACACCAACTTTAGCATCAATGATGGTTTCGGAGTTTTCCATACACACCTCACAATTCGGATTGTATTTATGGGATTCCAAATGCTTCATTCTATCTACCAAAGAATCTTCTTTGATTGTGAGCTTCTCCAAATCATTTGATACCTCTCTTAGTTCATCGTTATACTTTTTGTATAGTTCAAACTCTTTATTGATATCATCTTCACCCATAGCATCAAGTTGTTCCTCTAATTGAATTTGGATTTCTTCTAACTCATCAATCTTACTTTGGGTTGTATCTCTTTGTGAAAATAAATTTTGTAAATTGGATTCCAATGTCGATTTTTTGGTTTCCAATTCGGTCAAAGAATAATTGTCGGATTTAATTTGAACAATCTTTTCGTTGAGAGAGATTAATTTTTGATTGTGTTGCTCCACCTCCTCTTTAGATGCGTTCAACTGAATATCAATCAGTTTGTATTCCGATTCCTTTACCGATAGTTCCGTTTCAATATCAGCTAACTTTTGAGTGAAATCATCCTGCTTAAACTTACGGATTAGAGAAGCGTTATCTCTATTCTCTTCTTGTGCGAAGTTGTAGAGTTTATCAAACACATCCACTCCCATAAATTGAGCAAGGATTTCTTTTCGTTCCGTTTGTGATTTATCAATGAATAATGCGTTATTCCCTTGGAGGGATAGAGTGGTGAGTACGAAATCATCATAAGTACCTAAGTATTGTTGAATCATTGCGTTTGTATCTCTTCTCTGCTCTCCGTTTAGAGAAGTGATAACCCCACCCTCTTCTCTCCAAAAGGATACATCAACTTTGATGTTCTTTCCTTTGTTAATTACTTTTGCAATTCTTTCAATGTAGTAATCTACATCATCAATCTGAAAATGTAGTTTACAATAGAAGTTACTCTTTCTATTATTGAGGATATTCTTTGCTAAGTAAGTTCTACTTGTCTTGTCAAAAATACAAAATGAGATTGCATCAAATAGAGATGATTTACCGCTTGCGTTTGGAGCAAATACACCAACCATTCCTTTAGCGTTATCAAATCGGATTTTATTGTTTTCACCATAGGAGAACATATTAGAGAATTCGAATTGCTTTGGTATCCATTGGATGTTAGGTACAACATCATCATCTACCAACTTTGAATTCATCTCTCTATTGATAGTTTTGATTTTATCAATAGTTTCTTCATCTGCAAGGTATTGTCTTTCTAAGTAATCCTTAATGAGTTCATTTTGGAATTCTACATCTCTTACATTTCCAATGGATAACTTATCATCATAAGTTCCTGTCTTTCTCTTCGAAAGAGTATCCATTCTCGTAACAGTAAATTCCTCAACCTTATATTTTTTCTTAATGTTGGTTAACGCTCGTTTAATCTGAGATGGGTCAGTATTTGAAATACGAACTCTCAAACGAGGTTTAGCGGGCATATCAGTAACATTTGGAACTTTACCATCCACCACATCTAATGTGTAGAATCCATAATCATTTGGAATATCAAACTCCTCAAAAGTTCTACTTTCAACATCCCATAATAGGTAACCATGTTTATCCAAAGATTCTCCGTGATTTTGTTGAATCATTGAACCAGCATATGCAATGGTTGGTGTTCCTAAAGTTTGTCTACGGTGGATATCCCCCAACATCACCATATCAAATCCTTCAAACATATCGGTTGTGAAGGAGTTAGATGATACAGTATAACCAATATCAGTTTCTGCTAAATTAACAGGTCCGTGAAATAAGCAAATCTTATTCTCACCCTCTACCAATTCTGCCTTTGGCCAGTTCTCTTTTTTATCGAGTATCGAATATACCACAAAAGTGAGATTGTGATGCTTGTAAACACCAGTATCTCTAAGATAGTGAATCCTTTCATTGTTTAGATTTTCAACGATTGGAGTCAATACATCCAATCGGTAATTATTGTTTAAGTTACAATCGTGATTTCCCGTAATTAGGAATGTTTCTTTTCTATCCGCACATTCGGTTAAGAACCAACTGATTTCCCTTACTAATTCGGGACTCATCTCAGTTTTAGCATGTGCAATATCACCAGCTAAATAGATAATGGAGTTTTCGATATTATCTCTATCTACATTATCCAAAAACTTTTGGAATACTTCTCTATATTCGTTATGTCTCTTTAAGTTACGGATGTGCAAATCCGCTAAATGGTAAATTTTTTCTACCTTCATAAGTTATTGAGTTTGGAAAGGATTAAATCATCCCAACCGGTTTCTTCGGTTTCTTTTAACAAATCATTTACTTCATCAAATCCCATATCACCGGCATCTTTACCAGTTGGAATAATATTGGTTACCTTAATACCATTCTTAATAAAGAAATCAGCATGTTTGGTAGAATCTGAAACTGCATCCGAATCTAATAGGATTGTTATTTCTTTTACACCCTTCTCAAATATTTTTGCTTTAAGTGTCTTTGGAATAAACTTTCCTAAGATTGGAATTACATTTCGTTTGACTGAGAATGAATCAAATACACCTTCCACCAAAGTGATAGGTTCGTTCCAATTGATTTGATTATCAAATACAATTACATCCCTACTCACAGGTGGGTTTTTGTATTTCATTGTTGCCTCTTCGTGATATGAACGAGCAACAAAGTAGTTCAATTCACCATCCTCATTGTAAGATGGTATAATTACTCTACCCCCATATAATCCATCCTCACAATAACCGATGTTATATTTAAGGATTTCATCCATATGAATACCTCTACGATGTAGATATCCAATGGCTTGATTATAATCGATGTTGATTGATTTTGGTTTTGTATATAGGGGTTTGAATTCTTTTGGTAGTTTAAGTTTTACTACCTCTTCAGTTTCCTCTCCTTTAGCTGGAATGTATTCACCATAGATTCCTACAATCTTAGAAACCTCACTCCTGTCAACATTTAGTTTACGGAGCAAGGATTGAATACTTCTACCCTTTGAATCACAAACCCAACAATGCCAATATTGGGTTTCCAAATTGACTTGAAGTTTCTTTTTGTGGTGATGGCAGAATGGACAATGATGTGCTTGTTCGTTTCCCTTCATTGAAGTTCCAACACCCAAAGCACCATCCAATACATTTATTACAACTAATTTGTTTCTAGCGGAGAGCATAAATTTTTAGTTTGTAGTAAAGATACAAAAATAATTTGGATTTACCAAATTATCCGATAGATGAATTCTTTACCTCTCTAAGGAATTCTGCCAATACTTCTAATTTTTGGATAACCGATGGGTCTCCATTCTTTGCTTTCATTTCTCTAATGATATCTTGAATTGAGGTTGCTCCTACAATAAGTGCATCATCTTTTGCATTTAAGAATGCTTCGGAAATGTTATACTTTCGTGCAATTTGTGTTAAAGTCATAATTGTTTTCTATTAAAATATAGTTTGATACCAAATATACGAAAAATTTTCCACTAATCCAAATCTTTTGAATAAAATTTTCCAAGAATGTTTCCGTTAAGTGAATTGGTATCTGAAAGGACATCATATTTGAACATCCAATATACTTCGTAATAAGATAGGGATTTTTTAGAATTGCAGAATTGAATGATTTGTCTTTTGAACTCATCCTGCTTTCCTTCTTTGACTTGTTCGTTTATCCACTCATTAGATGAGTAGTATTTTTCCCAATCGGATGCTTTACGAACTTTCTTTTTGAGAGGAGCTCTACCACCGATTCCAGCAGCCTTTCTTTCCTCTTTAATTTTTATGAGTTCCCTTTTTCCGATTTTTACATTTCGGACACTTTCTAAGGATTTCTTACCAATGTAGTATTTGCCAGTTGGGATGTGTGTTATCATATAGATAAACCCAACGGCTTCTTCTGGGATTACTTCTTCAGTAATCTCTATATTTTGATGTAACCAATTCATTAAGAATGTTTTTATTTCACAGTATCTGAGTAAGGTTTGTTATTTAATTTACCACCTCTTGCTTTGAAAAGAGCCTTTTCATCTTTTGATAAATCCAAACCACCATCAGCTTCAATGAGAGTTTTATCACCACCTTTGATATTAGCGTTTGATGTCTTTGGTGGGTTCTTTTTTAATCTTTCTTCTAAGTTCATAATTGTATCTCCTTTATAGATATAAATATTGGTTATGTATCGAAACGAACAATAAAGTTAACCGGATAATCAGGTAATGATTTAATTGGTTTTGGTAGTTTAGCTACAGCCACCATATTTAGTTCATCATCATATAATCCAATAGTTGTAATGAATGGTGATAAATAAGAACCAGTTGGGTCAACTGAACCACTATAAAAATAATCATCAAAACTACCAATTTTAGTTGTATCAATTTCGGATACATATGGATAGGTTGAGTTCTTAATATATCTAGCGCCAGGTTGATAAAATGATGATGTGGTAAATTCGTTTGATGATAATTTCTTATCTCTTCTATTTGTTACTACATCTATTTTACTTCCACCAATTTCGTGAACTGCGGTTGGGTTTTGTGATACATTAAATTCGTTTTCCAATACTGATAAGAATATTTCATTCTCATAAATAGTCATAGTAGAACGATAACTTAAATCAAAAGTGGATAGAGTTGAACCATCGGTTACATTGTGAGTAATTACAATCAATCCTCTATCGTAAAATACATTACCCTTATGAGTACCGGTATTTGAATCTACCAAATTGGAGTTACCATCATCTACCGCATCAATGATACCATATGATAAAGTAACGGAACCTACTTTTAATCCCTCACCATACCACTCTTGTGGAATTGATATTACACCAATCGTACTACCAATTACCCTTTCATCGGTTGATGCGTAAGATTCTCTTTTACCAACTTCAGTTACAATAGATGCGGTTGATGGGTTTAGGTAGAATTGAGCTTTTACTGAATCGTATAGTGTTCTTTTTGAAATACCATTAGAGTTTACCTCATCAGTATCGGCATCATACAAATCAGTTTGTAGAGTACCATACATTGGGGTAATATCGGTTTCATCCAAAGTCCACTCTTTGTAAACTTTGAAAGGTCTAACCACTACATCCGATTTTGGAATTTCTTTAATCATTTAAGCAAAATACTTTAGTATAAATATCTATGAAACAAAAAACCCCCCAATAAGGGGGGTTTAGTTATAGTTTAAGATTTATTAGAATGAAAGTTTAACTTTGATTAATACTTCTTTATCAAATGATTTTTCAATTGGTTGAGATGTTTTAGCTACTGCGATTAATTCGTTTGAATCGTTTAATAAACCAACTGTGGTGATGTATGTTCTTGGGTCAGTTTCAAAAGTACTTTCCACAAATGTTCCATCAGTATTCACATATGTTGGGTTGTTTGAATAGTTAAATTCTCTGTTAGTTGCTCTTACAAAGAAGTGTTGAGTTGAAACATTTTCAGTTCTTCTCGCTTGGAAATCAGCACCATTTTCAATTGCTTGTACTAATCTCTTATGGTTTTGTTTTTCGGTATCTACACCTTCATCACCAGCTAAAGAAACTGCGGTAGTTCCCCAAGGTTTTACAGTACCAACGGTAGCTGCGATAGCAGATGGGTTAAGAATTAAGATACCTCTATCAGGATAGAATAATCCAAATCCTTCATTTGCCGATGAAGTTGTTGTGTTGATAGTTGCTTCATTTTCACTTCCTAAGTTCAATGAACCAGAAACTACTTTGAATACTCTACCAGCTTTTCCTAATGTATCTCCGAATTTCTTACCAGAATCATCGATGAATGTAAATACACCATTAGAACCAGAAAGTTTCAATGACCAGTTTCCTGCATCCATCTTCTCTCTGAATCTAGCTCTGTTCACATTGATTGCGTAGATTGAGTTAGAATCTTCAGCAACACCACTTCCATTCTCAAATGAGAACTTAGTATCGGTTGGGTCTAAAAGAATTGATTTGTATTGTGCGTAAGTTGCTTTAGTAGCGAGTAATGCATCATCTGAATTTTCCAATGATACGGAACCACTACCATTTACATGTCCGTATGCAACTGCAAACTGAGTAACAGCTGATGAATCAGATGCTGGGTTAGTACTATATACATTGTAGTAGTAATCTCCACTCGCTGCTACTTGTGCTGAAGAAGTGTATGATGTGGTTAAAGAACCTACATCACCAGTCCAAAGACCGGTTGTTACTACTTCTACTTTAGCGTTTACTTTATCGAATTCTCCGAATCTTTTATAAACGCCGGTTGCAACTCCTGCTCCAGACTGCAATTGCTGTCCAGCGGGTAATGCGGAGTTCAAAAGGGTTACAATATCATTACTGTCGATTGAACCACCTTGTGCCAATGCTTGTAATTGGGCGGTGATATTTGGGTCGTTAATTAGTGCCATATCTTATTTCCTTTATGCTCTATAAGTTACTGTTACAGGAATAGTTTGCGAACCACCCGTTTCGTTACCATAGACCGTAATAGTTGAAGATACATTACTAGTCAACGCTGGGTTTGGGGTGAATGTGAATCCTAAACCACTTACCACTTGTGCGGTAGTTGTGATTTCTTCTCCTAAGAACACAGGAACCGAACCGGCTGCTGTTGCTCCTTGCGTTACTGCTAATGTACCAGCTCTCTGGTCCGCCAATACAACAGTGTATCCAGCTGATGAGTTTCCAGCAGGTGAAGTTGTTGGAGATAAAGAAACTTGTCCTTCATCCTGATAAACTCCAATCGATGGAATACCCAATGCTACCACTGGAATTTGTGTTGTACCTTTCGGTAATGTAACTAACTTGTATCTTAATACTTGTGTTTCGTCAGGACTAGCTTCCATAATTGGAATCGCCTTAATTGCCGAATCATAATAAGCACTTCCTTTTGGATGTGCTGGTTCGTACAATGTGTAATCAATCTCGTCATCACCCAATGCGAATTTGGTGATGTTCAAAGATTGACCCGATGCCAATTTTTGTCTACCCTTTTTTGTAAGGATGGCATCGACTGTAATTGATGAATTGTCTAAATATCCCATAATTTTTTATTACCCCTTTGATATACTATAAATATAACTTTTTTCAAATTTAATTAATCTACTTCCAAAATCGGTTCACCACTACCTCTACCAGTATTTGCAACTCTAAGAATGTTAGGATTCGTAGTAAATGTTTCTACTGGTTCTAATCCATCTGGTGTTGTTGCTGATGTTTGTTGTGAACCTTCAAAAAATGAATAAACCAATCCTTGCGGTAAATTGTTTTTGTATCGATAGTGTGATGGGAAATATCCATTTAACGGAGTTACCTCCACAATATCGTTTCCAATCGTTGGTATCGAAGTTCCCACCGGCACCTTTGATACTTTATACCTATAATTAGTTACTTCTTGAATTTCGTACTTAACTTGTTCATTATTTGTTGTTGCTGGCCATCCTTCGGTTTGAACTTGTACTTTTTCAATGTATTGTTCTTTAACCAAATAGATTTGTTGTCTTGATGATGTTAGATTTCCGAAGATATCTAATGTGGTTACCGAACCAGTTGCTGAAACAGGTGTATATAATCCAAATCCAGCATTATCCAATGAATCCCTCTCCATTCCGATTTGAGTAGAAGAGAATGCATCAACAGTTGCTTCTAATTTCTCTCCTTTTGGAATTTCAATTTCAACATTGTAGGTAGGATAATCACCAACTAAATTAGTATCTTCGGTTGCATCTATTGATGATTCGTAAGATGGTACATTTGATACTAAGTTAATTTCATCATTAGCTGCTACATTTGCATCGTAGTTATCATACTGATGTGATAACTGAACATTTGATTCAGCATCAACTAATGCCTCAAATTGAGTATTATCACCAATAAGTATTACATCGTTATCAATATCGATTGATGATTCGTAATCTCTTCTTTCCGAAGTTGGTCTTTGCCATTTGGTTTTACTTCTTTCCAAATAGTGAGGTTCAATCAATAAACCTTTAGAAACTTTTGCTCTAGCAGGAATCAATTGCTCCAATACTTCAAATAATGATTTATCAATATGTCTTACCAAATTGATATACTCATAAATGTTTCTATTTAATCTTTGGAAATAGTAATCTCTTACAACTTTTAATTGAGTGTATTCATCGTTATATTCATCCACAGGTGAACCAATGTAATTATCAATATTGAATGTTCCAAATGATTTGATAATATCCATATTCAACTCTTTCATTGGCGAGAAGAATAATCCTAATCGAGATGAATCGATTGGTGCTCTATCCAATGATTTTTGAGTTGCTCTAACTTTGTGTGATAAATCACCAACTAAAGTTTGAGTTTCAAATCTAATCTTGTCCGCTTGGTTAAATCCTAATGATGGAACCTTTGCGGTTACAGTTCTTTCGTAAGATGTGTAGTGATATGGATAATCGGTTATAGATGAGAATCCATAAGCAGATGCTGATACATTTCCATATTCAGTACTGATAGCCACATTCGGAATAGATGATGATACATTTAGATTCTTTGGATATTCGAAATCGTATCTTACCCACAAATCTTCAGTTGAAGCAGTGTAGTTGTTTCCATTTGTTGCATCAGGTAAAAGTGTGTGAGTATCAATAACACCCTCTTCCAATGGTTTCTTCCATAAACGGAACTCATCCATTGAACCACTCATAGCGTATCCAATATGAATCGCACTTCCACTATCCCAAGATGTATCACCATTTACCAATAATGGAGTTGATGATAAAGTAGTTCTAATTCTTCCAGTGATTGCATCTTTTGCAAACATTTGGAAAGATGAGGTTCCATTGGTAAGAGTTCTATTAAGAACAACCTGAGTGTAATCCTCATTAAAGATATTAAATTCAGAAGTTGATGCTGAGTGGATTGTTCCACTCCAACTTTCTGAAACATAGAAATCTAATTTACCAAACGAACCAGTTGTTTGGGTTACTTCCAATTTCCACATATCAGTAGAATCATCAATTGCTTTTACAATACCATTATTTTGTTGGTGTTGTAAATTGATTCTAAGTTCAATTGAGTTTGGATAAGTTGAATCAGCCGAGTTCCAACTTGAACTTACATATTCACCATTGCTGGTAAAGTTAACTGCAGCTGTTCTATCATCAAATGTGAATGGTTGAGTACCACCATCGGTTGGGTCAGTTGGTCCACCAAACTCCATAATTGTAAGGAGTGATTGTGGAACACCATAACAAGCCATTACTGCTTTCAATGAACGAGCGGTACCTTTGTGTTTTAATAAGTAAGGTAGGTTGTTAAGGATTCTTCTCCAAACTTCTTCATTTGCCGATTTAAGTGATTGGTTATATTTCTGAGTACCATCTTTATGTTGTCCTAATGCATACTCCCAAAGGAATTGTGAATCGTAAGCTTTCTTACCCTCCCATCCCAATGATTCCAACATTGAATAAACTAAATCATTTGCAAATCCAGTTGTAGATTGTTGATTTAAGTTTTTAAGTTTGGTTAACGAGTTTATATAAACCCACAAAACATCAAAGTGTTGTCCAATCATATCCATAAACAACATAAAATCTGCGTTCTGATAATCTTCCCTAATAAATTCTGGAAGGTTATTATTCAGGTAGTTTATATTGTTCTTATCGTAGGAACTTGCTAATGTAATTGCCGAATTATACCAAGCAATCGATTCAGAATCCGTAGATGCTTTGATTGTTGATAATCCAGTATTTTTTGGATATGATAATGAATCACTATATTGTGTATCGGTATATAACCACATTTCAAATCCATCAAATGTTCCAATCAAATTGTTAATCTTATCGATTAAGTTATTTGCTTGAATTTGAGATATAGCATTAAGTGCGGTTGATTGGAATTCTAAAATTATATCACTTTCAGTAATCAACACAAACCCATCTTCAGTTGTTACATACCTTAGTTGTACATTTGATGTTGATACATCATTATATTGAGATTGGTATGATTCCAATAACTCAATCTTATACCAAAAGTTTTTAATTCTTTCTTCAACAGAACCAAAGTGAACAAAATTATCAAAAGTATATACAGACCCACTTGCGTATTGTATATTTAACTTTTCAGTATCAATACCAGTCTTAGAAATATAATTTTGAATTAACGATGTTGATGTATTTGAACCACTAGCTATTAAGTTATCATAAATCTCATACCCAATACCATTATCAACTTCTAACGAAAAGTTAGGTCCTTTTAATGGAGGACAATAATCAATATCCTCACCAACAATCGTAATTGTTTCAAATAGGGGTTCGGTTTGTGCTTTGGTAATCCAAACTTTTTGATTTGGTTGAACCGATGTTGGTAGTGGTTCGTATAATTTAAGAATTAGCGATGAATCGGTATCTTCTATTAATCCTCTCCAAGTTGTGATAACTTTGTTATCACCATTACCTAAATGTAGTAAATGGGTTAGATACTTAGATTCATCAAAAGTAGATTCCTTAAATTGAGCGATGAACCCCTCTGCGATTCTATTGATTGCTACTGAACGAGGGATATCCAAATCACCCTTATCGAAAATAATTGGAATATCTTCAACCACACCTTCAACTGCAGAATTACCACTTTCATTTACAGGTACTAATCTTAATGGAATTTTTACCTTATCACCATCATCATAAGTTTCTAATCCGTATTTTTCTAAAAGTTCCTTTACATTAAATGTTTGTTGACCTTTAGGAGAAACTCTTACAAAATCAGTAGATTTACCAATAAAGATTTTTACATAAGTTGCGTTTACAGAGTTCCAACTAATATCAAAGGTTGTATCATATCCTACAAAATCAGCTCCACTTACAATTTTTGGATATGTAATTTCCCTAATATCAGGAGTTTCTACATATACATCATCTACAACATTAATTACAAAATTAATTGCTTTAGATGCTACATCAATAGTTTCAAAATCATTATCACCATCCACCAATCTCTCTAATACCTTCTTAACAGGTTCTATTTGTTGAACAGTAGTTGGTCTACTTATTGTTGCTAAACCCAAATCATTTACATTCTTTGTTGGGTAGTTTACGGAATTGATTGGTAAACTTTGGTTAAGAGTAGGCACAGATGTATTATTACCCGTTGGGGTACCACTATTTGTGTTGGAGGTTCCACCTCCACTTCCACCGAATCCTAATGGTATAATTTGCTCTGGCATACTTTATCTTATATTTTGTGTTGGGTTTCGTGTCAATACAACATCTCCAGTTAATGGATTAGTAATCTCATTATAGAGTGAACTACCACCACCACCTACACTTTTTGGGCTTACATATGGATTAACCTTAACTAATGAGATTGGTTCGGACTTAACCTCTTCCACAATATCATATTTTGGTTTAACTTCTTTAGGAGTTATAATTTGTTTTGGTATTTCTGGTCTAACTTGATTTTCATAATCACTTAATGAGAATGGGAATATTTGAACACCATATTTTCCAATTTTTTGGAATACCTTATGAGGAATAGTTATACCACCAATAGGTCCACTTTCCAATTTATCGAATTCTAAAATATCATCACCAATAACAACAGTTACTGCTTTTACATCCGCATTTTTTTCAAATGCAATTGGAACTCCTAATTTAGAATTAATATTATAAGTTCTAGCATCGGATTTCAACAATTTAATTTGTGGATTTGCCGCTGGTATTTGTTGTTTAACTTCTTCAGTAAGAATACTAACCGAATAATCCGAATTTAATGTAATATCAAATTCTAAACTTTCATTTGGCTTTGCTATTAAAGGTTGAAGTGATTCAGCTGTTGATGATATTTCAATTTGAGTTATTCGATATAATGATAAATCCGAAGATGTTATTTTATATGTTGTTCCTGCTACATCTTGATAATTTGATTTACCAATTGTTGGGAAGAACTGAGCCGATTTTAATCCATTCTTTAGTACACTAACAGGCGCGCTCTTTCCAGATACAAAAATACCCAATGTATATGTAGATACTTCTTCGGTAGGTGATACCGATACTTTGTTTAACTTAAACTCTAATGTTTTTGAATTGGATTCGGTTAAAGTTTGAGTTGATTGTAATTTATCACCAACATAGTATTTTAGAACAACCGATGTAGCTGTTAGTCCCAATGTTTTGCCCAATAAACTATTTTTTATTATAGTAGAACCAGCCCCATCTAATTCAATTGTATAATACTCATTTGAATTATAGCCAGATTTACCAACTTTAATAGTATAGGATTGTTTAACCAAATCCTCTTTTTGGATTCTTACAGTCTTTGTGTTATATCTAACCTCATCATTTACAATTGTATCAAATGAATTTTGGTTTGAAGATATAGTGAATATGTAAGATAAATATGGTGTTTGATTTGTTGTAGAAGTAGCAGAACCTCCCCCACCACCACCAAATGTTATATTGGTGTTGTCATTACTGAAAGTGGAATCATCGAAGTTTATGTATGTAGGTGCTGCCATTCGTTATAAATATTTTTATTTCTTATTTAATGTAATTCATTAATGTATTTCGACCACCACCAGAAATAACTTTACCTTGTTTTACCAAAGTTTTTGTTTTACTCTTAATTGGATTTGGTGTTGAGAATACCGGCATAGGTAATTCTTTTGGAACCTCTTCCATTATTTTATTTTCTAACTCGATTTCTTTTGTTTGAATTGCCTTTTTCTTAGTAACAGTAACTACCGAATCTTTTGGGTTAATAATTACATCACTTTCTCTTCTTTGTAGAACAGATGAAGTTTTATCAACACTCTCATCGAATACCGTATCAACTTCAGTTTGAGATTGAATTGTTCTTTTTGGTAAATACAATTCAATACATTCTATCAATATTCTTTGTGCAATTTTGAACACATCATCCTTTGATAATTGAATAGATGATTTTATCGGTTTTGGATTTCCATAATTTATATCATTAATAGAGGAATATCTATTTGTGAATTCATAAATCATTGCCTCCATAAATTTGTTATAGATTCTAGTCATCATTGTATCAAACCCAGCTATACCAAATTCAGATACTAATTTATTATACCATTTATCAGTATATACCTTTTTAATAAATGAATCAATTTCGGACGGGTTAATACTTTCGATAAATGAGGATATGTATGGAGCAACATCATCTCTGAAATCACCACCATTAACCATTACACCAAATCTTTGTAGTAAATCAGTTTTCTTAGATACCTCATTAACTAATGGTAATAACTTTACCTCAGTTCTGGATGGGGATATTTCTTTAATCCACAATTTTTCATTTGGTGATTCAAATCCAACTCTTTTATTTAATAAAGTAATTTGAGTTTTGAAAATACCATTATTATATCCAGCTTCTCTTATCAATCTTTCAACATCAATAAAGTATTCTTTTGGAAATTGGAAAGCTTGAAGATAAGTTCCTTCGGGTATTAAAATATAATCTCTTATATTTTGTGAGTTGAATGGAATGTATTTAACCAATTCACCAAATTCTCCTTGTGGTAGTTGGTTATCATTTGCATCATATAAGATAAATTCAATCATATCCGAATCCGAAAATCCGAAGAATGATTGTAGGGTTCCCTCTTCGAAGATTTGCCTATCCTTCGAACTGATTCGGTATCCTTTATTATCTAATATTTCTTTGAATGATTTAATTGCCATCTTTTTATATTTTATTTACCACCATCTCTTCGTTGAGTAGCTGAACTACTTGTATCTTGTCCAACAATTGATTTAGCCGTATAAGTACTTCCCCAAGTATCTTTTCTCTTAACCTCTTTGAAGTATTTAACAGGAAGTGTAAGAGAATCACCAGATGTTGTTTTGATGATAAGATTCTTTTCGTAGATTTTATTTCTATCACTTTGACCCCCAACATTAATTGCGTTCCATTTGAACTCAACAGTTGTTACACCAGCTGTTCCAGCCGAGCGAGCCGGTACCTTAAATGGACCCGGTGCAGTTAACCAAGATGGTGCTCCTTCAATTGTAAATGTTTGTTCAACATCTGAGAAGTTGAAGAATGCTACTCTTGGTCCATTAATCATATTAAACTTATTATCATTGTAAGTTTCAATATACATACCCAATACCGATTGGTTACCAACTAAGTTTGGAGATATTCTCCAACCAGCATTTTCGGTTTGTTCGAAGAATCCATTGATACCTTCGATAGCCGTTTGAGCCGCTTGTTGTTTTTCGTTTTCAATCGTTAATTGTTTTTGAACTCTAAACGATTCTTGCAATGCTTGAATTCTAGCAGTTAACGATACTCTTTCAACTGCTTCGTTAATTGAGTTTTGAATTGCGTTGGATAAATCAATTGTAGTAGATGCTACTTGTTTATTAGCGGTAGTTGATTGTGTTTCAGCAACACTTGCTTTTAACTTTTCATTATCAACCTCAACTCTTAAACTTTCGGAAACAATTTCTAATTGAGTAACTTTAGATTGTAAATCTAATACATTTGAAGTTAATCTCTGAACTTCCAATGTTAAATCATTTATTGATTGAGTTGCTACATTATAAATTGAACGAAGAACAGTATCAGGTTGAGGAGTTGGTGTTTGTGGAATTAACTCAAATATAGTTGTATCTAATGATTTTTTTAATTCATCAGTATTATAATTTGGTCTTACCAACTTTCCACTAATAATACCATCGGTTAAATCCGATTGTTCGAAAAGACGTACACCGGCTTCGTTCTTCTGCTTTAAGGCATTAGAACCACTTACTAAAATTTTCCCAACTTGGGATTCATTCTTCAAACCGGCGTTCTTCATATTATCCTACAACACTAAATGTATAATCCTCATCAAAGAAGTATGGAGTTCCATCTATTACAACTTTGAAATCAATTTTATATACTCTATCAGCTTCCCAATTGGTTAAGTTTAACTTAAAATAGTTTCCATCAACATCACAACTTAGTTTTGTGTAATCGCTATAAGGAACAATTACATCACCACTATGATAATCGGATATCTGATAGTAAGATGTTGTTGGTAAGAACTTAGAAATACCATATTGTGCAGTTGAACTAAATGTTTTAACTGGATATAAATCTCTACCAACTACTCTTAGTTTGTGAGTAGAGTTTACTTTATATTCTTTCTTAAAGTTTCTAATTCCAACTTTGATTTCTTCCGATGTCAATTCGGTTAATGAACCAGTTGCAAATGAACTATCATCCCAACCAATTCTTAATTTTGGTTGATGGATGGTATTTGTTTCTTTACTGAAGAATCTAAGGATACCATAATCATTCGTATCATTTTCATTCTCAAATGGAAGTTTAACTATTAAACCATCGTTTGGAATTGAACCACTAACCCAATCCTCAACAATATCTTTAATATCCATATTGATATCTTTACTTAGATATTCAAAGTTTTGAGTTCCAAATACAGTATAATAGAATGTTCCACCCTTACCCTCATATGAACCAGTAGATTCTGCTACAAATTCATTTAATGGCAACCATCTTAGAGTAGAATCACCTTCTCTATTATTCCAAGTTACACCAGCGGTTGAAATGGTATCAAATCGAGTACCATTACCCATTTCCCAACTTTGAGAAACTGGATATACTTCGATTGTAAATTGTAATGGTAATTCTTCAGATTCAGTTTCTCTCATAATAAGAGTTGCCTCATCTAAGATTACATCACCACTAACAATACTTTGTGAAAGTGGTGTAATATCGAATTTAAGGAGTGCTCTGGATACATCTTTGATGTTACCATAATAAACCTTACTAACCTCTAATACCTCATCTAAACCACAATTCTGGTCGGGTTGTTGTAAGTAAACCGATGCATCTTTTGATGCTGTTAAAAAGTAATACATTATCTAGCCCTCCCTTTTATATCCGCATTTGGAAATTTGATTTCGAAAACTGATGGGTCTAAAGATGGATATAAAATCTTATCTTTAATTGCCGCTTGAATATTATATGAGTTTGGTGAATATTGCCCACCACACTTATTTACAATTTCTAATTTCGGAACCGAACTAACTCCATCAACATTTGCGATGATTAATTCCAATTCACTTAAATTGATTGTTTGATTGAATGACCAATTGTTGATATCAAAGTAATCCTTCAATTCTTGAATACATTGAGTTACAACTTCAGATTTGTTGTAATTGTTGTATGTTATAATTTCAAAGTTAATACCAATGTTAATAATGAATCCATCGTTAATGTTTACACCATCGGTAAGAATTTTGTATTCGTTTAAGTAAGTTTTTAAGTTCTCTTTTACTGCTGAATTAAGAACATCCAATTTACCATCTGCATTATACCCCAATAAATAAAGGTTAATTGCAAATGGATTATTCTTTTCATTCTCATTAGATGTTTTTCCAATTAAGAATTTCTGAAGTTCTTGTTGAACTGATTTTCTATCTGGTTCTTCATTATCTGGCTTCTCCACAAAACTCATTACCAAATCGGTAAACTCTTGTAGAGCTTTTGGTGAACTTAAAATTGAAGATGGTGAGTTGTTATCTAAGGTACCATCTGCGGTAGCGTAAGCCTTTGCAATTGAACCATACTTAGTTGGCATCGATAATACTCTAACTTGATAATCCTTTGAGGTAACTGCTCTATTTTGAGAACCAAAGTTTGCCAATGCGTTCTCTCTAATCTCATCGATAGTTTCACCACCTCTACCACCAGTTGCAGGAACTTCGTTATCAATTGCTACCGAATTTTTGGTTGAGTTATACAATGCTAATTCAGTTTGAGTGAATAATTGAGTATCCTCTTCAAATTCAATCGAACTGATTTTAGTTATCGTTCCCTTTGCTACATTAGATTCTACACCACCACCAACTAAATACTTTACCGTAAGTGTTGTGTTTGCTGGTGATGTTCCGTATGTTTTTGTTTTCAAAAAGTTTGTTGGGTCGAATGATTCTTCCAATCTACTAATTGAGTTTGGTAATCCCAATCCAACATTTTTAAGATTTGGAATTAGTTGTTCATCGGATGCCGATGGGTCTCCTGCTCCAAATTGAATAGTTGTTGTACTATCACCATTTACTTTCTTAACAAATCTCTTTGGAGTTTTGATAGTTTTAAGAATGTAAGGTACTGTTGATTTGAATTGATAAAGGTCTGGGTCATTTGATTCAGTATTTGGATAATCCACAAATACCATTTCTTGTGCCAAATAAGGAACCTCATACCATTTGTTTCCGTTTGAATCTCTTATATCGTAGATATCAATAATATTGGTTTCTAATAAATCTACTTTATTAAATGCCTGATATGAACCAAATGTGAATTCCTGCGTTACAACTTCTGCTGAAATTGTTTGAACAAATTTCTTAACCAAATAAAGAGATGCTTCACCAGTAACCGAATCGGTTTGGTAAATTGTAATTTCTCTATCCATATCATCTGAAAAATCAACTACATCTTTTGTAATGAAAGATACACCATTTGTAGATGTTGCTCTCATACCTTCTTTTATAGTCAACAAATACTTTGGGTCATATGTGTTGTTTACACCACTTCCAATGGATGGAACTAATTGGTAAACCGAAAGGGTTGTTACCGCAGGTGATGTTACTTTTGGTTGGTATCCCAAATATTGTGAAAGCGATATTACATTTTCAATATCCTCCGCATGAACCATTAAAGATTCTTTTAGAGTATCATCAATATAATATGAAAGTGAATCACCAATATAAGATGCCATCTCAATGAACATCATACCTGGAGATGATTCGTTAAAATCAGAATAAGTTTGTGGGAAATAAGCTTTAGCAAACTCAATTAAGTTTCCTCTGAATTGAGCAAAATCTTTATTGAGGTATTTTATATCCTTACCCCTATTCTTAAAGTTTTTATTTGTTTTAGTAATTGCCATATCTTATTATCCCTGTGCTGTGAAGGTTACTTCATTTAGTTGTGCGTTTTCTCCAACTCTAAATGTTAGCGAAACATTTATTCTATTATTATCTTTCAATTCATCAGTTGCCTCAATGTTAATTTCATCAATTACTACATATGGTAACCATTGTTCAATTGATTCGTTAATAGCATCTTCAATCTTACCTTCAAAATCAGATGTGTTTGGTTCAAACAATAATTCCTGCAATCCACTTCCAAATTCAGGTTGTAGGATTCGTTCACCCCTTTTAGTTAATAATAGATTTTTTATATTTGATTTAACTTGGTCTATGGTTTGGTAGGTTTGAGTAAATGTATTATTTCCAAATTGTAAAGGCAATGAAATTCCAATCGCATAACTACTATACGATGGTGTATCCTTTACTACTTTTGAACCTAATTCTATTGCCATTTACTTATTCCATTCCAGGTCTCCACGGACCTTTCTTTTTATCCATTGCTTTCATCAAACCACTATAATCCCTATTCAATGCCTTATCTAAAGCAGGTACTCCAGTTTGAACACCTAACCCTTGAGGTCTAGCTCCACCCATCATATCACCATATCCCATCTTAGCTGCGATATTACTTGCTCCCAATAAGTGTGCATCATTTGAATTAAAAGTCATTGTTCCAGATGATACTTCCATTGGTGCACCAGCATAAGGTGATTGTGTATGTTGAGTTCCATTAAAAGGTTGTGTTTGATTAAGAATTTCGTTTATCACTGGATTCTTACTTAACATCCTTTGTGGTTGTGCTACTATATGTGGTTCGGCAACTACTTCATCCATAAATGTTGGTTGAGCAGGTGCTGGTTTTAGAGCTTCTCTTAGTTGTTTGTTTTCTTTCAACAATTTAGCCATCTCAGCCTTCACACCCTCTTTAACAAGGCGTGGTAGGACAGCTTTAATTTCTTCCTTTACAATAATTTGTATTGCTTTTACTAATTTATCGGTATCCATTACTTTTTTGGTATTTGTTTTCCTCTCCCTATAAATATTTGTTTTAGGTTTTTTTGATTATATACACCCAGGCGGTATAACATAACCCACAATTCCCTTCTTAGGACTTTTTGAAAAACACCCACATCCGTTTCTATCGAACCCACCACCAGATGTATTTCCTTCGATTGTTGTTATTCTACCATCAGGTAATACGCTGGATACAACACCTATGTGATGTGCATGAGCAGCGGTTCCATATAATACAGCTGCACCAACTACTGGTTTTGTTGACCAGTATCCGTTTTTCTTTGCCCAAACTACCCAATTCTGACATCCAGCTGCACCCGGTGGAGTTGGTAATCCAGCTTCTTTCCACCAAGTTGTAACTGCTGCTGCACACCAATAATATCCACTACCATCTTTCTGAACTTTGGCTTGGTTGTTTAATCCACAATTCTTTAACATAGCATCAATTCTACCTGGTCTATTGAATCTCTGTCCGCCAGGGAATCCACCATAGTTTTTGCCCGGTGGAGTACCTGTTTCAACAATACCAATATCCTTTTTAGCGATACTTACAATCTTTAATCCTATTTCACATTTAGAATCACTAATCTCAGTTAACCCATCAACCTCTTCTTCAGTTAAATCAACATCAGCTGCGCTCTTTTCTCCACTAACAATTTCATCTTGCTTTAATGCAACATAATCTTCAGCGGTTTCTTTTTCCGCATATGTTAGGGAACCATCTTCTAACATAGCTTCAGCTTCCAACTTTTCAGCTGCGGCTGCTTCTAATTGTTCTTGTGATAAAGTTGTTGATGGTGCTTCATCTAACTTAGCCAATGCAGCTGCGGCTGCGGCTGGAACTGCTATTGATGGTGCCGAAGGTGGAACATTGTATCCTGTCCAAACAATTACACCCGGCGATGGGATTGGTGTTGGGACGGATGGATATAATGATGTTGTTTGTATGATACCTGATACCGTTGTTAAATGTAAAGTTGCCGCTGAAATAAATTGGTCAACTATAAGTGAGGTATTGTTGTTTGGTGATAGGGGTGGTTGTGGAGTCCAAACTCCGGGGCTAGTAACTAAGTTTGAGTTTACTACTATGTTCTGAACTGAACCTGGTGCTGGGATTACGGGTATTGGAAATTGGTTCAATGTTGCCCCAGTCCAATAAGCCTGAACACCTTTACCAAATTCGGTTATTAAACTAAATACAGATGATGGTGATGATTGTCCTTGTAACAAAGCCACCTTAAATAAAGATTCCATTAGGGATACATTTCCGTTTTGGACTGATATAAGATTTATATTATCTCTGCCTAATTTAATTGCTTTATCGTATTCAGTTGCCCATAGGTTTGCTACAAATTCAATACTGTCTATGTTTTCAGGTGAATCTGCTCTTCGTAATATATTTGATTTGAAAGTAGCCCAAGACATTATGAAGTTTTATTTAATTCACTCAATGTAGTTTTTAATTGAGATTTTATTTTTTGGAATGTAGCAATATTAGTAGGACCTGTTGCTGATGGACCTGATGGGGTTAGGAATACTTGAGCTTCAATTGCATCTATTAATTGAGTTAATAAATCTACTAAAGTTTCTCCCCTAACTAATGATTCTAAATTTTGATTACCTAAATTAATATTCCCATTACCAGTATTTAGGTTAACACTTTTATCATTTGTAGTTACATTTATATTATCACCAACATTTGCCTCAATACCAAATTTATTATCAATTGATAACCACCCATCTGATATAAATCCGTAATTTTTCTTTGAGTAAAAAATCATTTCAGCATTTTTAGATGAAATGATAACTCTACCAGAATTCAAAAGAAGTTGGTCTCCCAATAACTCCGATGGGTAATCTCTAAATGTGGTTGGGGATGTTTCAAAATCAGTTGAACCTTTATCATCAACTGTTCCTGGCTGAAATGGTAGTTTATATTGGTTAGAACCCAATACTATAATTGTTCCATCTCTGTTTACATCTTCTTCAGTAGATTCACCAAATATCTTTTTAAGAGATTCACCACTTTCAGAATTTCTTAATATAATCGTTGGTGAAAATTCATTATCAGAGTTGTTGTAAGCGGAAAATCTAATCGATTGACCAAATCTACTTTCTATTAAAGTATCTCCTTCATACAACTTTAATTTATGAATATTTGAATTTTTTTCAAAGTATTTTCCATATCCATCATATTCTGTACTTGAATCAGCATTACTTCTAGCGATTCCCGTTTGTTGAACTGTTGAATATGAAGATGCTTTCTTTTGCTGATTCTTATCTTTTGAAAATGTATTTGTTATAGTTGTTTCAGATGAACCTATATTGGGAGTTGGTGATGGAGTTACTCTCTCATACATCATACCATTACCTTCAACATCTATCATTCTTACCAATTCATTTTTAACTGGTAATGATGTATAATTTTTATTATAAGGAACTGCTAATGGTAAATACTCATCCGATTTGGTGGTTGAGTTTTGTAATCTATATTGAATTGAACCAATATACTTGCTTCGTTCACCTTCAGGTATTTCTAAATCTTTTAGAATATCATCATCAATATCCAACACAACGGCATATACAACCCCCATTGTGGTTTTATTATCCGAACCACCTTTTGATGTTTTAGTTGCTTGTATTGATGAGTTTCTATTATTAAACATTTACTTTGCTATTTTTTGTTTAATTTCTTCCACTTCGTTTTCAATAGAGTCCATTCTTTGAACTTCATCTTGAACTGATTCTATTTCAGCTAGAAGTTGCTCTCTTTCAGCTTCAGTAAGAAATCCAGTTTCTCCTTCTGATTTTTGATTAGATGCAATGATTCTTTGTGCGATGGTTGCAAGTTTCAACAATGCATCATCGTTTCTAACTGATGTATCGATTAAATCTTTAATGATTGGCCCAACAACAGCCATATCTCCGGCGTGTCTTACCATTTTTCTCATTTCGGCAATAACTTCTGAGATATGTCTTTTCTTATTTAGTTGGTTATTATAGATATCCTCAAATAATCCACTAAGGTTTTTACCTGGAAATAATTCAAAATCCGTTGACATATGTTTATCAATATTTGTTCAATATATAAATATCAATAAACCAAAAAGTGGATTTACTCAATAGTTTTGGTAACTATAATTTTAATTTTAGGTGTGTATCCTTTCGGTAATTCATTTTTTATACCAACAAACTCTTCTATATTGTTTGGTCGATATGTTAACTTTAATACCTTATTTGTTAAATCTAAAAGTAATTGAGAAGAGGTAAACATCTTTTCAGTATCTCTCCGCATGTTGAGGTTACTATCTCTTTTATAGTATTGTTTTCTCATTGATGGAAGAACCTTATCAATGGATTCAACTTTACCAACTGCTTTTTCAGCAGATAGCTTTCTAATTTTGGAAGATAGATAATCAGGTCCTTCAGAATAACCAGCACCAGCATGAAGATGTCCGTGGTTGGTTCTTACGATAAGTTCATCGTTATGTAGTTCGTATTTAGGATTGTGTTTGGAGGTTGTTTCAATACAAACTGTCTTTGTTGGAGTTGCTATAAAGGTATGTCCCTTAATACCACCATCAAATGTGATTGCTGAATTGATTGTTTCTCTTATGGTTTTTTGTGATAATGCTTTACGAATCTTTTTACCATCTTTAGAAGGTTTACCACCTTTCTTTACGATTTTCTTTTCGTTCTCATCATATCCAACCATCAATGCGGTGTTTACTAACCCCACACCATACTCATTCATACCCTCACTCCAATCGGTGATGGTATCTCTTAAATAGGCAACTTCCACACCATCAATAAGTGTGTGAACAATCTCTAAAGAGGGTTTATAAGCCCTATCTCTATTCTTGGCTAAAATCTTTGAGCCATCGATAGACTTACTAACAATTATACACATAGAGATACCTCCAATTAAATACCTATATAAATATCTAAGATATGTAAATAAAACTACCTACCCTGCCCTCTATAAGCTTTTTTGTAGTTTCTTGAGGTTTTGGTTTTTGAAGATTTTGTTTTAGCATGTACGCCTGGTCTTGATACATGTCTTTCTAATCTTACACTTACTGATTGTCCTTTTGCCTTTGCCATAAATGGTTATTGTAATAAATTAATATATTGTTTTCCATATAACTTTTTACTATAACACATTTATGGCAATAAATATCACAAATTAATCTAAAGCATCTTCAATTGCTCGTTTTACAGCAATAGAAAATTCAGTTTGTTCAAATGGTAAATTTTCATCTTGCAATTGGAGTAGAGTTGCTGCCACATTCATCTTAGCAGTTCCTACACCAACTGATTCTTTACCATCTTTAGTTACAGTTACAGTCACAAAAGTTTTCTTTTGTTTGAATTCGAATGGTCCGATTCTCACACCTTGAGTTGGTGCTTTGATTTCGTTTACAACCACATGGATTGGTGAACCATCAGGACAAAGTGGTGCTTCTTGTCCTACGATTTCTTCGGTGATTTGCCTTACACCGAAAGTGAATTTCTCTTCGGATACTCCATTGATTGAAGCCATTGAGATTACTGAAGCTACAAAGTAGCATATAATTGTATTCATTTTAATTTACTTTATTTGAATTAGTTGTTCTTCGGTGTTTACCCAAAGAAACGATATAAAACCTATTGAGATTGTTAAATGTTCTTACCGATGATTGAGGATATTTGAGATGGTATNTCAAACTATTTGCGTTTGATTCTATATCATCCTTTTCCAATTGAGAATATACCCAATTGTTATTATAAGTGTATCCGNAATTCTGTCCCCATTTGTAGATTTGNTATGCGGAGAATACATCTGAATAAGTTACAATATCTGAACTATCCAATGCGTAGAAGTTCATTGTATGATAATCCCAAGATGCAATTTCAGTAGGAAACATTCTTAGATACATTAAGTAATTCATCTCCGATTCTGTAAATGTGTTAGTGATTCCACTTACATCTACCGTTACTCTATACTGATAGTTATTTGGATTTGAGAATGATAAGTAACCAGTTGATGTGGTGGTTTGAGTTCCTTGTGTTGTCCAAACCGAATTTGATGTTGCGTTATCAATCACAAAAGCAACACCATTGGAATAAGTTGCGTTTGTAATCATATTTGATGCTAACCAAGTAGAACCATTTGATAATCCGATTTGTTCTTGTGTTGAACCATCTGCCAAGAATGTTCGTAACACCACAATCATTTTATTTGGATTGTTTTTTGGAAAGTATAAATCAATCTTAGTGTTGATACCACTTATATTATATTTGTAACTACCCTCATATCTGATTCGGAATACATCACCCCAATATGAATCGTTATAAGCTTCGGTTGATGCATGAGACATATTGTTATCGGTACTACCATTATTTACCGAAGTAAAGTGTAGTGTTGGTACATTTGGTGCCGTTGCTGATGAATTGTAGCTATTATAAGTTGTAGTTGGAAATGCTAACCAAGCATTAGCATGAAGTAGTGCAGTTGAGTATGTGGTTGTTCCAATAGTTGGAGTGTAACCATTTGGAAAAGTTATAAGAACTGAACCTTGGTCCGAGTTTGCGGTTGAGAATACAACCGATGTTCCCTGTCCTCTATCGGCTGGAATGTTTGATGTTAGTGAACCAATTGTACCAGTTGTTCCACCCGGCACATAATGTTCTACCTCAACATCAATACCACTCATATCCTGCACACCAACAGTTGCAAAGGTTATAGTTTGAGAATATCCCCCAATTGATACTGTGAGTATAAAAATAAGAGTTAAAATAAACTGTTTCATAACATAATTTTTGTTCCAGTTGAAAGTTGGAAGTTGAGAATATCTGCTTTGTATTGATAAGCCCCACCAAATGAAACACTCCATTTGAAAGTATTGGTAACTTTGAAATCAATATTAGCAAGTGGAACAAAGAGTAATCCACTCTTATACCACTGTCCCTCATAGTAAAAAATGTAAGGAGAATATATTCCCAACAACATAACATTTCCATTCAGAAACCAATCGTTATTGAAGTTAGTGAAACCACCAGCTACAATACTCCAATTCTGAAAATCACTTTCACCAATCTTACCCAAAGTGAAGTTAGTTCCCAACATTGGAGTTACTATCCAAAGTTTTTGGGAAGCAAGAATGGTTGTAGTATTAAATATATCCGATTTGAAGTTAGTCATTGTGGAGTTAGAGAACACTCCCATAAATCCCTTATGTTTATACGAACCATATAAAGTTGAGTTCAATACATTTTCACCGGTGGTATAATTAAAGTTGATACCTTTGATGAATGTTTGTTTGGTGTTAACATGCGTAAGAGACATATTAAACTTAAAGTTATCCATTCCTTTGGTTTTGTAATCCGATGAATTTCTGATAATCACAAAATCACCTGCTCCGATTAAAGCTCCTCTACCAATCTTTTCTTGTTTGGATTTTTTAGGTTTTCCACCTCCACCTCCTCCACCGGAATCTTCTCCGCCTTCGGAATCACCACCACTTGCGGTAGTTGTGTTATCAGTTCCACCAGTAGCACCAGTTTCAGTACCACCACCACTATCAGTTCCACCGGTGTTAGTTCCAGTATCTACTCCACCGGCTTCTCCACCTCCGCCGATTCCACCGCCGGAGTTATCTCCGCTTTGTCCTCCACCAGACCCGCCGCTTCCGCCCGTTGAACCTCCTCCACCATTTCCGCCACCAGAGCTTCCACCTCCGCCCGTTGAACCTCCGCTTCCACCACCTCCCGTTGAACCTCCAGAAGAACCAGAGGAACCACCACCAGAAGTAGAACCACCACCAGAGCCAGAAGAGGACCCGCCAGTTGAAGTTGAACCCCCACTATTAGAAGAACCAGAAGAAGAACCAGAAGAATTCGAGCCATTATCGTTAGAAGATGAAGATGAACCACCAGATGGTGGGGTTATAGTTATAGAAGATGCTTGTGAACCTAACCCAGCTGCAATACCTACGATAGAAGATACATTCGCTGCGGTATTTGTTGCGGTTGATGAGTTGGATGTTTGTGCGGTTTGTCCACCATTTCCAGCACAAGGGTTTGAACCCGGAGGAAACGATGCGTTGATTGAGTTTACCCAAGCTTCATAACCACCACTTTGAAGTTGGGCTTGTGTAAATGTGTTCCATTGTCCAGCATAAAAAAGAGTTACTGAACCTAATGGTTGTGAAATTGTTACGGTGTTAGGTAAACCAGTACAGGGGTCTGTGTAAGTATATTGGAACGATTGTCCATACCCCACAAACCCCAATACTGAAAGTAGAATTGTTATCCACCATTTACCATCCATAAGCTTCCATGCGTTTCACAAGGTTTACCGTAGCAACCTCCAACGCTCTTTGGGTAGCGATACCTACTGTTGAGTTATCAAATCCCATTTGTGGGTTTTTGAAGAAACCTTCACCAACTTGAGTAGCCGTTCCCTGCCCAGAAGCAACAATGTATTGTGAGTTATCAACATTAACCATTCTGATTTGAATACCCATAATGGTTGTGTTGGTTTTCTCTACTTTACCTTTGTTATAGTTCTCACCATATGATACAGCGAAATCATAAATCTCCGCATATACGATGTATTTAGGAACTGCGATACCTTCCATTGATAATTGAGTTTTACCATTGGACATTCCTTCTAATTCAGTTTCCCAAGCATCTAACATTTGTCCAACAATAGCATCTTTCTCTTCAGCGTAAGAGAATCTACCAGTCATTTCAAAGTTTTCAATGATACGATTGGAAACACCCAAACCAACTCTTTTATCTCTAAGTTCTGGGAACATTTCCCAAAGTTCTTTGTTTACATTAAGTTTAGAGAGTTGAACTACTTGTCTTTCACCAGTATAAATTGGCATTGAGTTTAATGGTTCTGCTTTCTCAAAATCAGCTTGGTATTGTTGAACACCAATAGAAGATTTACATGAGGTTGCCATTCCACCAACAAAAAGTAAAGATACTACCACTAATATCAATCCAAGTGGAGCAAATATGTATTCTAAAATTTCGTCTTTTCGTGTTCTCATCTTAGTTACCTCCGTTTCTTTCTTCTCTTGCTTTCTTCAATCTAGCCATTCTTTCCGCATTGGTTTCTGGCTTCTCCTCAACAACTTGAACAGGTGCAGGTTGTGCTGCTGGAACTTCCCTTACAGTTTCTCTCACAATAGTTTGTGTAGGTGCTGCTTTTTGTTCTGGAATATTGATAATTACTTGCTGATTATTCGATTGAGATTGTTGTTGATTTGCATCAATTACAACTTCAGTTGCTGCTCCAGCAGATTCCTCTTCAATACCCATTAAAGTATTGAATTGAGTGGTTACATAAGTTCCTATCGCAGCTGCCATTGTTCCCGCAACTCCGATGATACCTTTTTTGAGGCTTGACATACCCTCTTTGATTTCTTCGTTCATAATGAATTAGTATTTAATAATTTTGAAGAGTTTCTCTCTATCAACAGTAACCAATTTAACAATATAGAATCCCTTTGGTAAATCACTCAAATTAATGCCGTGATATTGGTATCCTCTATCGTATATCTTATCAGAGAATGATTTAATCAATCTTCCGTTTATATCGTATATTCCACCATTGATTGTAGAATTCTTATAATCGTTGATGTGTTCAATCATTAACCAGTTACCAGTCATATCACTAACAGGGTTAGGGAACAATTTGAATGATTCAACCAACTCCAATAACTCAGGGTCAATTGACATTTTGTTTACAACTGAACCATCGTTTGGTGAAGGTTTAACACTAACATCATATGCGTTTTCATCACCAGCTGCTTTGTTGAAGATTCTCAATGGTGAGGTAGTCCAACCTAATGGATTAACAACATCAAATACGAATGTGAATTGAGTTGTCATATCTTCAATAACCGCTGGATTCATCTTATCTTCGTGTCCTGCCCAAAATACACTATTCTCTTTTACCGAAAGAAGTGATGTCCATTTTGAAGCAGCATCTCCCATTTGGATAGAATTGAATCTAAAAATGTTTGTATCATATTCAATACCCATTTGAGCTGCTCCTAACTTATTACCAAATGTGTAAAGAGTTACAGGTACTTCCATTTTGTAGTCTTGCGTTACTACCAACTTTGGAAGATAGAACTGAACAGTATCAGGTTTGTTGGAAAGGTAAACCGCTGGGTCTAAGATGTATTGAGTTCCCAATGATGGGTCAACCATTTTAGCCAATATAGTTGCTGGGTTGTTGTATCCAGTTGTAGTAGCATCACCCACTACATAGATGTAAGGTTCTAATGAATCTAATGAGTTTACGATTGTATCAATAGCGTATCGTCTTGGTTGGTTTGTCCAGTTTGGAGCCGCTACTGCTGATTGAGCGGTAGTCCATTCGTTCTCCCATAAAACCGATACATTGTTTACACCACTAAATAAAGTGTTCCAATTTGTGGAACCCAATGCCAATCTATTGAACATTGCGAATGCATCTGAAATAGAACCATTTCCATCTTCGTTGATATCACCTTCGTACCACTCAATACCACTTAGAGTATCTTGTTGTGAAGAGTGGTTTGCTAATTTGTATGCATCGGTAATTGTTAAAGCACCACCATCGGTCATTGTGTCCGTTTGTGCTACTAATCTTAAATGCCAGAAGTTGGTATCAATTGGGTGAACCACATTCATAATACCATTTGAGTTGGTAGAATCAGATATGATGGTTGTCCAAACTCCTTGTGTATTTGTTTTCAATCTTTTACTTGCGGTGAAGTAAACACCTTGAGCAGGAGAAGCATCAGCGTTTCTAACTTTGATTGGGAAAGTTAATGGTGTCATTTGGAAGTTACCACCATAGTTAAACATACCCAATGACTGGTCAACACCATTACCAGTTGTAGATAAGTTGTTGTAAGATGAAGTACCACTAATAGCGATTGAATCTACTACACCATCAAATGCGGTTGCGTGATATAATCTTAACTTAAACATAGCACCATCAGCCCAATTAAAGTTAGATGATGTACCTGTGTAAGTTGCTACAACATTTATATAATCCGAATTGTTAAAGTATGAACCATACTTATCCGTTACCAATTGTGCGGTTGGTCCCCAATACATTACAGCTGATGAGAATTTCACATTATCGTAAAACAAACGGAACTGAACTGATTTAATATCATCTACCGTTGGGTTAGCGAAGTGAACATAAACATCAGTATAAGTTGCTGGATAATTGTCCAATGTGAACAATGTATCAACCAAAATGTAAGGAGTTGTTGAGGTTGGAGCAGTGAGTATCTCACCAGCTCCATTTTGTGCGAAGGTGTAGGTTGACATTAAGAGTGCCAACCCCATAAAAATCTTTTTCATTACAAGAATACTCTATTAGTGTAGTATCCGTAACATTTTAATAAGAACTGCTTATTTACTTAAACAATTAAAGTGAAGTAAGTTGTTTTGTTTAAGTTTATCAGTTATAAATATAAGAATAATTACATTTAATAACTAAAAAATTCATCTTCTATGGAATCATTAGAAACCGAACCATAATCTAAATATTCATTTAACATTCGAATCTGATGTTCTTTCATTATATTTACAACCTTTGTGATGTAATGCGTTTTACAATCAGTCATTTCTCTGATTAGAAGATAAAGGTGCTTTTTGTTAAAGTTTTCAATGTATTGACTTCTTCGGAATAATTCTAAGATAGCATCTGCTATTTGAATATCTCTTTTCTTTGTAAAAACTTTTGTGAGATTTTTATCCCAATATTGCAACATCAAATCTTTGAACTCATTGTACTCATTACCCATTTGTACATCATAGAAATCGTTTTCTGGATTCCAAGTTTCAGGCATCTGCGATAGCAAATCCGTTTTCTTATATCTTTTATAATTTGAATTATTATTAAGAATAAGATAGTTTTTTGCTACGATAGAAAAGTAAGAAAATGCTTTACCCTTACCTTCTTTGAACATATGAATTTTTTGAATGAGTACAGAAACCACTTCCATTTGGATATCCTCTTTAGGTACATCAAAATAAGAAAACTTAAATGTATTTAATACATTTTCAGCAAGTTTGTCAAATGGATACTGAATTTTATCCCGATATAGTTGATTGCGTTCTCTATCAGAATTTGATTTATTATATGCGATTATTGCATCCTCAGTTTCCTGAGTGAAATACATTTTATTTTTTCTTGGTCTTGGCATTATTATAAATTATTTTTGTACTTTTCAATAATATCTTTTAATTCATTAAAAACCACACCAACTTCATCATCGGATTCAAACGAACCTCTAATATCAATTTGTCTCATCTCCTCCAACATTGTTTCTAATGCGGAAATAGTATCTTCTGAGAAATCACTATAACTTGTTTGAATTTCTTCAATTTGTTTTACTAATTGGGTTCCCTTAATCACAAAGAAAATATTCGATGCTATAAGTAATACCACTACCATGTATAATATTGTTTCCATATTGTATAAAAAGATATGTAAAGATACGAAAAATATTTCAATTATCCAAATTTATGCTTCACCTTTTGGTCCCATAAAAAAATTTGGATAATCAACATCTTTCTCAATATCAATCTCTTCTCTTAATTTATTTAATTTATCAAAAATAATATTATCCAATCGTTTACCATCGATTGTTTTTGAATTCTCAAGTTCTTCAATTAAGGATTCTAATATTACTTCTAATGTAATAACTTTAGTTGCTAAGTAATCTAATTCTGTCATCAATATTCTCCTGCTAATGAACCAGTCAATACATTTATTGATTGTAAGAATTCACTAAAATCCTTATCCGATTCGGTTTCGTAATCCGTTTCTCCGAATGCTTTTTTTACGGAGTTTGGTGCATATCCCATAGCATGAGCCAAACGAACACACATTATTTTTAATTCAAAGATATTCATATCATCAGGTACATCAAAACTAATTTGTCTTGCTTCTCTGATTTGAGATTCTTCGGATGTATAACTTAATATTGCCATATTATACTAATTGATATCCTTGATTGAGTAAAGGTTGTGCGTTTTTATATTTCACAAATTGCATTTCACCATTTGGTCCTTGCAACATTACTCTCTCATTTCTACCAGGTGTTTTGTTTGCAGTAACTTGTGGATTGTATCTACGAAGTGGTGAAGTTACATCAATACCATCAATGGAATCAATCAATCGTTGTGCCAATACACATTCGAATAAACCAATATCATTCATAAACTCATTTTCGTTTTTCCAACTTTCCTTATCTGATGAAAACTCAACAATGCCTAAATTATCGGTATCTACTTTGAACCAACGATGTCTTACTGTTTTTCTCGTTTTGTTCTTTGTAGAATCCCTTTCAAAATAAACAACCATTTCATCGGAGCGTTCAGTAACTGTCGGATTTACCAAAGTTAGTTCATCGTATTCTCCACCAAATCGAAGTGTGATGATTCTCTTATCGATACCAACATCAGATGCGTTAAATGCAATACCCTGTAATTTAGATACTGCTTCTTTATATTGGTTTAATTCATCGGATGTTACTGATGATTTATTTATTAGTTTTACTTTCATTATATTCTTTTAGTTTTTGTGTCAAATAATCTACTGATTCTGAACTTCCAACAAATCCGTCATACTTTGCATAATAACGCAAAACCGATGGATTTGTTTCAATGTTCGTTTTCAAATCTTCTATTTCGGGTAAATGAGTGTGTGTATAACTCATAATAAGTCCTCAGGTGTTTCTCTATAAACTCTATAACTATCTCCATCAAAGTGTTCGGTTGATACTTCAAATACAATTGAGTTATCTTCCAATGCAATTAACTGATGAGGTAATCCTCTTTCAATTAAAACACTTTCACCCTTCTCTAATGTTTTACCCATTAGTTTTCCGTTCTCTACATCAATCCAATTAAATTGGAATCTACCTTCTTGCACATACCAACTTTCTTTTTTCTGAATGTGGTAATGCATGGAGAATCGGTTTCTTTCTTTTGTGAAAACTAAAAGTTTACCACAATATTCTGAATCGTTATGAATCCAAAGTTCATAACCCCATTTTTTTTCTACTCTTTTCGGAGTTGTAATATCTACATCTATAATCATAATGCGTAACTATCTACATTCATTAATCCACTATATGCACAAGTTCTTTGTTTAATTATAAATGGTAGAATAGCCAATTCTTTAGCTTTTGCCTCTACCATAATATCAACATCTATGCCATATGTTTCAGGTATCTCATTGATATAATCTGAGTGAGCTTGTGGTTTTAGTTTTTCGTTTTCTTCGTGCAATGCTTTACTTTCCGAATAGTGAACTACTGGTGTAATTCCTTCGGGCCAAGTACTTACGGCCAACGATAAGGCCTGTTCTTCGGTGAGTCCCCCCGTCTGAAACTTATGATGGTGGTAATCAAAAACAATAGGTATTTTAATCTTTTCATGTATATACATTAAATCTTTTACTGAATACATTGTTGCTTTATCATCGTTTTCAACAGTCAAACGAGATTTAACCGAATCTGATAATCGTTGGAAGTTTTCACAAAATCTATCCATAGCAGAAATCTTATCCCCATACACACCATTACAATGAATGTTAATCTTATTGTATGGAGTACGGGATAGTCCCATCATATCAAATACTTTACCATGTATCTCCAAATCAGTAATTGTATTTTGAACTACATTTTCTCTCGGAGATGTCAAAACACAAAATGGACCAGGGTGAGATGTAATACGAATACCATTTTGTTTTGCGTAATTACCACAACCAGCTAATAAAGTTTTGATACGATGGTATTGTGGTAAATCTTCAAAATTATACTCACTAGCCCAAGGGAAAAACTCAGATGATAAACGAAACAATTTAATTCCGTTTTCATTGTTCCATTTCAAAATATGAAATAAATCTCTTGCGTTCTGCAATCCNAACTCACCNGCATATTCCAANCCTTTTTGTTGGAATGTCCGTTTAACCATAGAACGATTTGTGGTAATCTTTGGCTTAGACCCAGAAAGAGTCATATTGATGCAAGCGTATCCTAAATTCATTTTTCTATTTGTTTATACACAAATATACAAAAATAATTTGATATAACCAAATATTATTTAATAAGTTTTAGAATCGAAGTCCGTTGGATAGGTATTATCTCTATCATTTTTAATATGAGTAATCCAATAGTTAACCGCATTTTGGTTATTTATCCAAGCCTTTCTATTTCCCCAATCAAAATTAGGTCTAGCATAAAATGGTAATTCCTTTAATACATATTGTGCTCTACGAGATGAAGATGGTACTGGTTCATCAATTAATCCATCCCCATTATTATCATATCCATCAATAGTTCCATCACCATCTAAATCGATACCTCTACGATTAGTATCTCTTTTTAAGTTAGCAAGTTCGGCATCTTCGGTTGATTTGGATTCTTCAATAATTGATTCAATTTCTTTTTCAGATAAATCCGATACCATATCGTTCATTACCATATCCAATGCATGGTCTTCATCCCAAGGTAAATCATCTAAACCATCATTAAGAGTTGTATCCCAATCTTTTAACTCATCTTCGGTGTAGATATCAGAACCCTCTTCATTTTCGGGTTCTTCACCATATAATTCTCTCTTTTCAATTACTTTTTTTTTATCTGTTTCACCTTTGTCAACTTTTAATGCGGTGTTAAATGCGATTACTAAGGTTACTGCTAATGGGTCGAATACAAATACGATAAATAAAGCAAACCAATTCACAATACTATTCATTGGTTTACCTGTTGCTTCAGCAATAAACTTTAGAGGTCCAACTTCCCCAGCTACTTCAGAACTTTGTTGAATATCTAATGCTTTCAAATCCAATGAGGTGATTGAATCACTCAATACCTCAATCTTTTTAGATACACTTTCTCTTTGAGTTTTAGCATCATTTAATTGAGCTTCTAATGCTCTACGAGTAGCAGATGATGTGGTTGTGATAAGATTTCCATCTTTATCTTTATACTGAATTACATTGTTGGATAATCCTTTTGATAATTCAGAAATAGATTGTGCTAATTGTTGCTTTTCTTCGTTATATCCATCCAATTGTTCTTGGAATCTATTCTTTTTTAGATTCACTAATTCAACTTGCTTATCTACTACTCCTAATTGGTCCGCAGTTGTTTGATATGCGGAAGTTAGGAATCCATAGATACCGGCTGAAGTGATAAGGATAAGTACACCCACACCTATGAGTAGGTATGTACGAAGGAACTTATTTATCTTATCCCAATAATTGTAAAGGAATCCAGCGGAAATTAACTTTCCAAATTCTAAAGAACTTGCCATTAGGATTACGGCAGTACTTGCCCCAGCGAATAACTTGGAGAGACCAGTTACCGAAAAAAAAGCCGCTGCTGATGCTATGAAAAGAGCGGATAATCCCAACAATAAAGTTCTGAATTTCACCTTATGATAACTCCACTATATTTTTTGTTTGTTCAAGTAACCTTTCGATTTCCATTGTTAATCTGATGGCTTGTTCTTGATTAGCAGGTCTTTTTCCTTGCATCATTTCTTGAATAGCTTTGGTTCTGTTCTGAACCCCCTCCATATACGATAATGCTTTTTCTTTATATTCTGGCTTCATAATAACTATTATTTTATATATATAAATATCTAAAAAACGAAAAAGGGAGATTTTTCAATCTCCCCATCTCAAAACTAACACCCTACAATTAAAATTTAATTTTAACTTTTTTACCTTTTGTTTGTTCTTTTTTGTCCAACAAAATAGTTAGAATTCCATTTTCGATAGAAGCATCCGCAGTTGTTCCATCGTATTCCTTACCTACAGTAAATTTAAGATTTACATCCTTAATTACCGCATTCACTCTTTCAGCAATTGCTTGAATGTGAATTTCATTCTCCGTAACATTTACATTTACATCCTTTGGGTCATGCCCAACTACACTCACCATAAGTTCCTTTCTACCATCTTCAGTTGTGTTGATAGAATAGTTACCTTGATTGTGGTAAACATCTCTAAAAACTACTGGTGCTTCGTTTAGTAATTCATTAAATAAATTGTTAAATGTGTAATTCATAATATTTCTTTTTTAGGTTAAACATTTATACTCTTATTTACCAATTTTATACCATAGAGAAGTTTATGACTATTTGTCAGTTGTTCTAAAAATTTTCGGAAACATTGTCATACATACCAGTTGCTTTTCGGTATTCTGAGTTTTCCTGTCTACTAGCCATACAATCCGCCCAATGTAGGATGTAAGGTAAATCCGTTTTAAGTTGGAAATCTTCGTTGTAAGAAACCCAATACTTTTTAGTTGCTTCATTATACAACCCATCAGCCATATGAATACCCAATTGTTCTTTCTGAGTGTATGTGATTCCATATTTGTTCAACAACCAAAATGCTCTATCGGTTACATCAAAGTATTGTAACTTTGGATTGTGGGTAAAGTATTCCAATTTGTTTTTCTGATGCCACTCTGATGTTTGTGGTAGGTAGTATGGTTCAGCCCCATCTCCCAACTTTCCTAAATCGTGATGGAATGCTGCGAATAATAATTCTTCATCGGTGAAGTTCACATGCCCACCACCCTCTACAAACATCTTTTTAATTTTGTAAGCATTTGTAGCCACATTCATCACGTGGTCAATGTACCCACCCACATACGCAGAGTGGAAGTTTAGTTTACCACTAGCGGGTGCGATTGTGAGTTCTACCCCCAATTCGTTTTCGGAATACATATGGAGTAATTTCTCCAATCGTTCTCCTTTGAATACCTTTTTTAATGCGTTAATAAAACGCTCGTAGTTTTGTTGAAGTTGTTCTTCGGTGTAGTTTCTAATCATTCTTCTATGTATTTTCCAGTTAAAGCTCTATACAAAATTTCTAATTCTTCTTCGGTGGTACAATAACCCAGTCCATCGGTGTCCAATAATTCAATGAAATATTGACCTGGTGCTAATCCCATCCCTTTAAGTGCTTCTAATTCATCTGATGAGTTTGATACCAACATAGGTGCGTATTTATCAATTCTATCTTTTGGTAGTGGTAAGGTAAAGAAGTATGGCTGGTCATCATCTTCACCTAAATTCTCATCACCATCTTCATCATCGGTTTCAAAATCAAAATCTTCGGAAAGGTGTCTTTTCCACTTCTGTCTTTTGAATGTTTCTTCGGTAATTGGTGTTGCTTGTAATCTTACTCGTCTCATTCTAAAATTACTTTAATTGTTTTTTCCAAGTCCCTAAAATGTGCTTTGATTGTCATTGTATCACCTTTCATAAAATCAACAGGCGCAATAACAGTATTGATTTCTCCATCGGTTCCACTATATGAAAACTCATTGATAGTTGGAACAACTGAACCAGCAAATCCGGTTACATAAGTTGTATCTACATTTACCCACTCACCTAAGTAGTTGATAGTTCTACGAATGAAAACATACGCTGTATCATTTACCGTCCAACTATGAGATGATTCCCACTCTACTAATTGAGGTGGATTTGGTTCTACTCCATTGTTGAGAAGTTTACCTGTAATTCGGTGAATTGTTTGAATTGAATTATTAGATGAATTTAATTCTAATTTGTACAATCCTTCATTTGTCGTATCCAATCTACCGTCCAACTCCATTATGTAGTTATCGGGTATTGGTTCTACAATTGTATCTTCACAACTGAAGAACAGTAAACTTAAAGCAAGTATTCCAAAATACTTTCCCATGTTGGATATTCGTTTGGTTTATTATCGTTTTCCCAATCCACACCATATCGAAGAAGTTTACCAGAGAACTCACCAGCACCATTCTTCAATCGGTCATCGATTAGGTAATCACCCATCAACAAATCTTTTCGGTGAGTAGTAATCAATCGTTTGTGGAATAAATTTCCGAAGTGGTTCTCAATCCAATATCGTTTATCGGTTAGAGATTCGGGATTTCCCCAAGGAGCGGCGGTGGCGATGAATAATTCATACTCACCACTTTCAGCCAATACTTTTACTGCTTCGATAGCACCCTCAATAGGAGGAGGATTTCGGAAGATACCTGGAATGTGGTCGGGGTTGTTTTTGTATCGTTCTTTTAAGTGCGGATGGTTTTCCAACCATTTGTTTATCTCATAGTTAAGGTCAACTAAGACCCCATCCATATCAATATAAACTATTTTTTTCTTATCAGTCATCTCAATCATTTACTATCAAATATACAAAATATATTTGAATCATGCAAGCCTTTTGTGAATTAATTTAGCCAAAGATTGTAAACATAATCGTAAGGAGTTCCCAACTCTTCGGCAAGATGTTCGAACAACCTCTCACGGACGATAGAATCATATACCCCTATATACTCATATACATCATTACCTTTGTGTAGTTCATCCATCAAACCTACAAAGGTTGCCTCTTTGTTAATCTCAACTCCCAACTCATCCACTGGGTAGACGTTCTGATAATATTCTTTTAATTTCATATCTTTTATGTTTTAAGATTTTATTAGATTAAGTATTTTGGTCCGTAGTATTCCCAAGCATCAGTTCCATCAAAGATGTTACCTCTACTATGTTTAGCAGGAGATTGCCAACCGGCGGGTTTCAGTAAATCACCTTTCTTAACTGGAACTCCTTTGTTAAAACCATCAATCATAGAAACGAAAGCCCAAACTGAACTTCCATCGATTAACTTCACATACTTTCTACCTTTTTCAACTTTCAAAGGTTCGTAGGGTTTGTAACCAAATTTACTTTCCCAATACTCTTTACGCTCTTCGTTAACTTTTTCGAGCCACAAATTAAATTTAGTTTTCATATCTTTTAGGGTTTTAATTCTTTTAACTCTTACTCTCAATTACAGTACTAACATACAAAATAATTTTGAATTATGCAAGTCTTTTTTGAATTATTTTTGATGGTTATCAATTAAATTTACCAACTCTTCAGCGTAATGTTTTGTATTCCAAGAGTAGTAAGTATCAGTTGAATCAATGTTCATATTGATTTGAGGAACTTTGAACCAAAATCCAGTATAGGTTCTACTACCACCAGAGGTGTAATATCTATATCCAGCAGCAGAACTCCACTTTTCACAACTTGATTCATAACAAGAGTTTTCAATACCTAATTCGGTTAGTAGTTTACTAACTTTGTTGAGGTTTGGCATTCGAGTTCGTTCTCCGTATCGAGCGGTGGCTTTCTTAGTAAGGGCTTGGTAAGTTTTAAGGTTTTTCATATCTATCTCTCAATTACAGTACTAACATACAAAATAATTTTGACATATACAAGCCTTTTGTGGATTATTTTCAAAAAAAATCCCCATCAATGAACTTAATCAAAGATAGGGATTTACACCTCTAAGGTAGCTGCCGTCAAGGATATCTTTAGTTGTATTCGTATAACAACTTTAGTATTTCATTCAATGCTTCATGTCTATGGTTATCTTTCAATACAGTTTGATAAACATGCTGAGAACCTTTCAGTTTTGGAACATCATGTATAGCAGAATCATTATTGAACTTCAAATCAATTTGTTGTGGGTCTCCAGTAAGAATCATTGTAGATAACTTACCCAATCTACCCAATACCATTCCTAATTGTGGTTTAGTTAAGTTTTGGAACTCATCAACAATAACACAGGCGTTATCAAATGTTCTACCTCTGAAGTGAGATAGGGAAACCAATTCGATATTTTCTTCCTTTTCCATCTTTTCCAAAATATGGGGTTTGTTATAAACCTTTCTCATATTAGAACGAATCGGAACTAACCAAGGTTCCATCTTTTCGGAAAGTGAACCAGGTAGATAACCATTATCTTCATTTGAAACAGTTGGTCTTGTTATAACGATTTTGTTTACTTGTCTTGTAAAATACATATCCAATGCCACCTGAACCGCTAAGAGTGTTTTACCACTTCCAGCTTTTCCCATTATAAAATTATATGGGTGATAAAGAATATTTGATTTAGCATCTTTTTGTTCATTGGATAAGTTCAAATCAAATTTGATTTTTCCTTTTGGTGGTGTCTTTTCGATGTTCTCCGGCATAAATAAAATTTAAGTAGTTAATTGTTTTTGCGTTTTCTTTTTGGTTNACTCTTTTGTAAGTTCAAATTGTTTTTGATATTTTNCAATCTCAGAACATATTTCATAGTGTTCCAAAAGTTCACACAATTTTAATAATCTATGTAACGCCAATGTGTAATCTGATTTTGATATTACAGATACCACATCAGATTTTGCAAATTCAATAAGAATGATAGATGGAAGATTGTTAGATTGGGCTGTTGATAAAAGTTCAAATACTCCCCATAGATAATACTCACCGAAATCTTTTAGATATTCGTTTAGTGTATGGTTTTCAGTTGAGATGTATTTTCTCCATTCAACATTTACTAAAGGTCTTTTTTTCAAAGTATCCAATCTTTAATGTTACTATTATAAGTATTATGAAATCAGTAATTAGTTTGAGTTATCTTTCTTGCAATCTCCATTGCTGAAGTGATTCAATCCACCAATATAATTCACCATTAAATAATACTTCTTCCTCATCTTCAACTCCCTTTCTTCCGATTGGAGGATACTGAGTAGATGGTGGAGTTGTTGTTACATTTATAGATGGTTGAGTTGGTGATGGGGTTGTTACTTCGATACTTCCGTATTGACCTAATAAATTTGCTTGTAGTATTCTTTCGTTATAATTTGTATTTGGTTTACGAACAACCCAAGATATATATTTTACCAACTCTATATAATCGTAAGTTGGTTCTGCTTTTAATCCACCTTCATTTGTTGTTTGATAGTTTGATTTTTCAAATAAATTTCTATGAACTTGAACATATTTCTTTTCACCATTTGAGGCTGTAAGATTTATATCTAAATTTAGTTCATCTGCTCTAAGTTCACTTATTTTTTGTTTTAATGGAGATAAGTTAACCAATACAATATGTTCTGCATCAACTACATAGTTAACATATATTGGATTAACATTGTAGATTCCAACAAGCGTATTGTAAAACTTTGAGGATGTGTATAATTTTGGATTAGTATCCGTTTCATCTTCTTGCAGTGCCAATATGAAGTTAATATCAACACCAGAATCATTGACTGAAATTACGCTGGATATATCATATTTAGGAATGGTTAATGTATTTTGTGGATAATCTCCACTCAATGTTACCGAACCTTTTTGAGTTAAGTTTGATACTTTTACTTTCTCAACAATACCATCAAATTCAACAGTCTTAGTTGTTTGTAATGTTTCATTTTCCATTTTTTGTAAAATTGGAGA